>Ga0163215_100291_pt1 | contig 107035 bp, 86 predicted proteins | sample SynspAceP_FD_185934 | JGI IMG/M metagenome (GOLD analysis project Ga0163215, IMG submission 185934) | Saline lake microbial communities from Ace Lake in Antarctica - Synechococcus sp. Ace-P (Hybrid Assembly) | ecosystem: Environmental > Aquatic > Non-marine Saline and Alkaline > Saline | place...
CGCCACCCGCCACCCGCCACCAGCCACCAGCCACCAGCCACCAGCCACCAGCCACCAGCCCACAGCCCAGAAAATGCCTGACAGCCTCTACCTAGCGACCAACGAAAACGCGGCCGGCAAACGGATGGTCGCCCTCGGTGTCATGGAACTCGCCATGCGGCGATTCAGCCGTGTCGTCTTCTTTCGCCCCGTCGTCCGCGACTCCGCCGAAGACGATCAAAGCATCCGGTTGATGCGATCGCGGTATCAGCTCACCGCCACGCCCGACCAAATGTTCGGCGTGTCGCGAAAAGAAGCCCGGCAGATGCTCGCCGAAGACCGCTACGATGCCTTGATCCAACGCATCCAACAGAAATTCAAATCGTTGCAAGAGTCCGCCGATTTCGCGGTCGTTGAAGGCACCAGTTTCCAAGGGTTGGCCAATGAGATCGAATTCGAACTCAACGCCGACATCGCCGTCAACCTCGGCTGCGCGATCATGTCGGTCTACTCCGCGTCGCACAACAGCATCGAGGACAGCGTGCAGTCGATCCGGATCGGCAACGACTCGCTCACCGATCACGGGGGCCACCTGCTCGCCACGCTCGTCAACCAAGTCCTGCCCGAACAACGCGACGAATTCGAGGCCGCCTACAACGCCGCCGGACTCGCCGCCAAAATACCCATTTACCTGTTGCCCGAAGACCCGCTGCTGCGGCAACCGACGGTGCGTGAAATCCAAGTCGGGTTGAACGCCTCGGTGCTCGATGGTGACGAATCCACATTCGACCGCGAAGTCGCACGGCTGAAAGTCGCGGCCATGTTACTGCCTGATTTCCTCGAGCGGATGCTCCCCGGCACTCTCGTGATCACCCCCGGCGACCGCAGCGATATCATTGTCGGATGCGCGCTGGCGAGTCTGCATTCGGGCAGCCCCTCGCCCGCCGGCATCGTCCTGACCGGCGGATTGCTGCCACCAACGTCGGTCCGAAAAATGGTCAACCCGATGAGCGGTCTGCCGATCCTCACCACCCCCGTCGACACGCTCACCGCCGCCACGCAGGCCTCCGCCGTCCGCGCCGAAATCGGGGAACACGCGCCCCGCAAAATCGAATCAGCGATCGGGTTGTTCGAACGCAACATCGATACCGAGGACCTCGCACGGCGTCTCCAAGCCCCCGTTGTGCAACGCATCACCCCGATGCTGTTCGAGCACTCGTTGATCCAGCGCGCCCGACAAAACCGCGTCCGCATCGTGTTGCCCGAAGGCATCGAACCGCGCATCCTACAGGCCGTCGATGTGCTCCGCCGCCGCGACGTCGCCGACATCATCCTGCTCGGCGATCCGGCGAAAATCCGCAGCGCCGCCAGCCAAGTCGGGGTCACGTTACCGCAACGCGACGGCCAACCTCACGACGACGGCAAACCCACCGTCGAGATCATCGATCCGGCGACCAGCCCCCTGCTCGATTCGTTCGCCGACGAGTACTACCGGCTCCGTCGACACAAAGGACTGACCCGCGACGTCGCCCGCGATCGGATGCAAGAGGTCAGCTACTTCGGGACCATGATGGTCCGCCGCGGACTCGCCGCCGGCATGGTCTCCGGCGCCATGCACACCACCGCCGCGACCATCCGGCCCGCGTTCGAATTCATCAAAACCCGACCCGGGATCGGCTGCGTCAGTAGCGTGTTCTTAATGTGTTTGCGCAGCGGCGTGTTGGTCTATGGCGACTGCGCCGTCGTCCCCAATCCGACGGCGGAGCAACTCGTCGAGATCGCCAGTTGCAGTGCCGACACGGCCGCCCAATTCGGGATCGAGCCGCGTGTCGCGATGCTGTCGTATTCCACCGGCGAGAGTGGTCAAGGCGAAGACGTCGATCGCGTTCGCGCCGCCACCGCCATGTTGAAAAAATCACGCCCGGAACTACTCGTCGAAGGACCGATGCAATACGACGCCGCCGTCGACCCGTCCGTCGCCGCGAAAAAACTCCCCGGCAGTAAAGTCGCCGGTAACGCGACCGTGTTCGTGTTCCCCGACCTGAACACCGGCAACAATACCTACAAAGCGGTCCAGCGATCCGCCGGCGCGCTCGCGATCGGACCCGTCCTGCAAGGACTCCGCCGCCCCGTCAACGACCTCTCGCGCGGATGCACCGTCGCCGACATCGTCAACACCGTCGCGATCACTGCCGTTCAGGCCCAAGCCAGCGGCTCGATCCCGCTCGATCCGACACCCGACGCAATTCCCGACGAAACACCAAGCGATCTCCCCAACGAAACCAGCTCATGAATATCCTCGTCTTCAATGTCGGCAGCACGACGCTGAAATACGCTTGCATCGATGTCGAAACCGGCGCGAGGTTGTACGAAGGGCTCGTCGACCGGATCGGCCAAACCGGCGGCGATGCACCCGACCACCTCACCGCCGCACGCATCGTTCTGCAACGCTCCGGCGTGCTCGCGTCTACCGGTGTCGATAAACCATCCGATGCACCGGAGTTATCCGCGATCGCGCACCGCATTGTGCAAGGCGGCGATCACTACCCGCACGCCACGATCGTCGACGACGCGGTTCTCGATCACCTCACCACGCTGGACTCGCTCGCACCGCTGCACAACCCCTCGGCCCGATCCGTCGTCGCCACGATCGCGGAATTGAATCTGCCCCTGCCCCAAGTGCTCGTGTTCGATACCGCTTACTTCAGCACGCTCGAACCAGCCGCGTACCGTTACGCCATCCCCGATGTAATCTATCGCAAACACGGCGTCCGGCGTTATGGTTTCCACGGCACCTCGCATCGATTCGTGACCGCGCGAGCGATCGAGTTTTTACGCAGTCCCTCACCCGTTCGCATCATCTCGTTGCATCTCGGCGGCGGCGCCAGCGTGACGGCGTCGATCGACGGGGTCGCCGTCGACACGTCCATGGGCATGACGCCGCTCGAAGGACTGATGATGGCGACCCGCTGCGGTGATATCGATCCCTCGGTAGCGTTGCACTTGATTCGAGCGACCGGGATGAGCGCCGACGAAGTCGATCGGTTATTCAACAATGAGAGCGGTTTCGTCGGGATGTGTGGCGAAGCGGACATGCGAGCGATCCTGGCCCGTCGCGAGTCCGGCGACGAGGCTGCCATGCTCGCGGTCGATATTTACGTTCGTCGGATTCAAAAGATGATCGGTAGTTACCTCGCCATCCTCGGCGGGTTGGACGCGTTAATTTTCACTGCCGGAGTGGGCGAGAACGCCGCCCCGATTCGCGAACTCGTCGCCCGCCCGCTCGCCCATTTCGGCATCGCCATCGACTTACAAAAGAACCAATCCCCCGACCTGCTCGACACCGTCGCCGACATCACCGACTGCGCTGTTACCCCCGTTACCCCCGCCCGCGTACGAACGCTCATCGTCGCCACCAACGAAGAACTCGCCATCGCGCGAGAAACCGCCATCGCGATCCACCCCCGTAGTTCAGGCTGCTAGCCTGTCTCCCACCCGAACCCACCCTTACTCTAATCCAGAGGATTGCCGGACCCCCGCCGAAGCGGCTTGCTCCAGCCTAGCTCAGAAACACCCCCGGCGAGTCACGCAAATCTCTCGGGTCTGCAAAACCCCCAAGACGCCGCCAACGCATCGGCTGCCTCCTCGATATCGGTGATTTCACCCCAGCCCCCGTTCCTCAAATAGGCGTGTGCAAACTCGTGCGCGATTACGTACCACGCGAACGGTTCGGACGCGTCGGCGAGTTTCAAACGCAGCACGACACAACGACTCCCATTGCCACCGATCCCAGGTGCGGGCATGAGGAACGACCAACCCTGGCCGGGCTGATAATTATCCAACGTCACCCGGAATCGGTGGTCATCCAGGAAATCACGCTGCACCTCGCCCGGGAGGCGTTCCAGGACGTAGAGCACCCGTTCTTGCAAGACGGGGTGTTCCGAAAACGGAGTGAGGTATGCTGCGAAAGACATGAAGCGTCCTGATCTTGTTTCAACGAAAAATGGCGGACTGTTTTGGAAACGTTTCCCTGTTCGCAGCCACCGATCCAATCACCGCCTCGAAATTCCTGACGCCGGAGTTCATGATGTCCGAAGACGCACCAACGAGTTTTCCATTGTCGCACGTTTACGAGTTCGGCAAGGTGACGGTGTTCTACCTCCCCTCCCACAAACTGGACGACCCCCGCTATTTTCGCGGGACACAGACTGCACGCATGGCAACCCATGAGTTCATGATGCAGCGGTACCGAGCGTACACGCATTCCCCGTCACCGGTCAAAGGGTACTGGGTCGATCTCGAAGGGCAACTCGTCCACGATGTAATGGAGCGATTCGAGGTCTCGTTCGGCAGTGAGTCTGAATTCCAGCGTTTGATTGTCTTTCTCATTGAACTCTGCGAGCGTTTAAACGAAGACGCCGTTTACGTCACCCGGGGAGAACGCAGTTTCCTGGTCAATCGAAAACCAAGCGAAACATCACCTTCCGAAAATCAGTGAACCCGAATCGTGAAAAACCTGTGCAGATCATGTGAGCGAGAACGCAAAACCCTTTGGCTGAACGTGCGCGATCAGAAATCGCAACCTCAACTCCTGGAAAAAAGAGGTTCATCCGGCGGCAGCGTGCGCCGGAGGTTTTCAAGGCATGACTGCAGTGTCCAACGAGATTGGTGCCTGAGTAGGGATGCTGGTGGACAACGTAAGCCGGAACAAACACAGTCGAGCTCTGCAGAGGTGCCACTCGACAAGGGATCTCTCGGTCGCCAGCGTCTTTCTGCAAAAGCGGTGCGCCCATGGTGCCGACGGTCCTCGGCGGATTTCGGTTCACCGAGCACGATTTTTCATCAAATCATTGGACACGGGAGCTATGCCTTGAAAAACCTCGATCCTGGGGGCTGCGCACGCTTCCGTCGGATGAACCCATGAAAGTGGATGCGATGTCCATTGAAAACAGTCTCCATTTTGAGTTTTGAAACAGGTGAGAGCCTGCAACTTGGGGGCCGTTTTCTTTATAAGCATTTTCTAGCAAAGCACTTAGGAAGTGCGAAAGTTGAACTAAGGAAAGGGAGTAGGTTTAGGCATGTTCGCGGTTTACTACCCCTTTCCCTTTTTTTGGCTTTCCCCTTTTTTGTCCTGTAGCAAGGAAGACGACCAAGCGGCGTGGTGTCGGGTTCTGTAGATTTGTAACCCAATGTGTGACTGCTCGTTGACTTAAAGGCCCGACGCGCAAGCGTGGGAAATGTCGAAATCCCTCGCTCACGCGTCGGGTTGGTATTGATTGGCACATCACCTCTTGCGTCGGTCCAAATACGCGGCCCAAACGAGTTTCGTTCCCCATGACCGGTAGGGTCGCCAAATCTCGGTGCGTTCAAGGATATTGTCGGCGGTGTTCTTGCCGTCGCGGTACGTGACACCATCGATTTCTTCTAAACCGGTGACCAAGGCCAGATCGCCGACCGGCAAGATGTCGTCGCGACCCAGTGCCATCATCAAGTACACGTCAGCGGTCCAGTCACCCAGACCGAGTCTCGCTGTGATCCGCTCGCGGGCCTCGTCGTCGCTCAGCGGCGACAAACCGGCAACCGAGAAGCGGCGCGATCGCACGTCGTCGGCGAGTTGCCGGACATAGCGTGTTTTTTGCCGCGTCAATCCGCAAGCTTTGATCGCGGCTTCGCTCAAATTCAAAATTCGAGCGGCGTTGATGGTCCCCTCGCAAGCGCTCCGGAGGCGGTCGAAGGTTGCCTTGCCGGACGCGAGTGAGACTTGTTGCTCCAAGATGATCCGCACGAACGTGGCCAAGTTCGCCGGTCGTTTCCAAGCGGGCGGATCACCCAACCGTCGACGGATCGAAGCGAGCTTCGAGTCACGCCGGCACAGGTGATCCAGCTTCACCGAATCGCTGATCGGATTCGGTGGGTTGCTTGGCTTGTCGATGGCTACGATCCGATTCTAATGGCAAAAAAATTGGGCGTGAGTCCGTCATGGATTCATGCCCGCATCCGCAACGGGACGATTCAGCGAGCGAAGAACGCGGAACCATTGCACTGTGTTTGGTTCTGGCCGACGCTTTGTCACGATGCTTGCGATCTGCCGACGAAATCGCTGCGACAGAGTTCGTTGGCGATGCGAAAGATGACGCTGCCGTCGCGTTCTGTCAAAAGTTTGGGTTCACGCTGCTTCCGAAACGAGAGTCTCGCCTTGTCCATGCCATGGTAACCGTAGCCAAACTTTGGCGGGGGTGAATGGCTCCAGCGATCGGGTGAAACTCGCGCTCGTGCGGGGTGGCGAAACTCCCAAGGATTGATTCGGGCCGGTATACTCAGGCCTCGTTCCGATTTGCTGTCGAGTCCTGTGCGAAGCGACAGCGAAACAATAACTAGCGTGTTCAACCGTATCGGAAGTCGTCAAGACTTTCGTTTTTAATTGTGATCGAAACTCTTGACGAGTTCCGCTACGCGTCTTATTCATACGCTGTCGCGAAGCGTTGCCTCCCATCCTTCCCCCACGAGTCATCTGATGTCGAAACCTCTCAGCCGTCGCAAGATTTTAGCCGATACGGTTGCCGCCGCCGGAGTTTTTTCTGCGGGAACCTTTGGGGCCTCGGTGTTCGGGATTTCGGTGTTCGGAACTTCGGCGTTCGGAACTTCGGCGTTTGCGGCCCCTGCGGGCCGTGACTCGGCGGGTGATCCGGCGGCGCAGTGGTGGGGATGGCGGGGGCCCAACGCCAACAATCATGCTGGCGAGGGCAACACGATTCCCGATGATAAATTGCAAACCCGTATCGCATGGTCGATCGACATCCCTGGGCGCGGCCACAGTTCGCCAATCGTGGTCGGAGACGCGTTGTACATGGCCACGGCGGTCAAAGAAACAGGCACTCAGGCGATTCTCAAAATTTCTCAAACAGGAAAAGCGGTCTGGGCCGTGCCCGTGCATCAAGGCGGTCTCCCGAGCAAAAACCACCCGAAGAACACCGAAGCGAGTTCAACGCTCGCGTTCGATGGCGAGGGCTTACTCGCGTCGTTCTACAACAACGATGCGATTCGAATGACCCGGTTAACACTCGACGGTAAAATCGTTTGGCAAAAAGAAATCGGTCGCTATCAACCCAAGCAATACAAGTACGGCTACGCGGCATCACCGTTGATCTATGGTGACTCGGTGATCGTGGTCGGTGATTACGACGGCCCCGGTTTTTTGGCATCGCTGAACAGTCGCACGGGCGAGGAGAATTGGAAAATCAAACGTCCCGGCAAACTGAGTTTTTCCTCACCGATCGTGGCCAACATCGGCGGTCGTGATCAGTTGTTGTTGTCGGGTAACGAGATGGTCGCTGCATACGATCCGGCGACCGGTCGCGTGCTCTGGAAAACGGACAACGCGACCACGATGGCGACTTGCGGCACGATGGTGTGGGACGATTCCCGCGTGTTCGCCAGCGGCGGGTATCCGAAAGCGGGAACGGTCGCGATCGCCGCCGATGGCAGTGGCCGGGTGCTGTGGTCGAATCCGACGAAGTGTTACGAACAATCGATGCTAATTCATGGTGGGAATTTGTTCGCGGTCTCCGACAGTGGTGTCGCGTATTGCTGGGATGCCGAGGACGGCACCGAACGTTGGAAAAAACGCTTGGGCGGCAACTACAGTAGCTCGCCGATCCTCGTCGGCGACGTGATTCATGTCTTCAACGAAAACGGAGAGGGGTTCGCCTTCACCGCCAGTGCGAAGGGGTTTGAAGCTCGCGGCCGTTCCAAGGTCGGTGATGAAACGTTCGCCTCGCCCGTCGTGGTGGATTCGACGATGTATCTACGAGTCGCCAAAACCGACCGCTCACGTCAAGAGTCGCTGTTGGCGATCTTGTAGCAGGCGTCGCTCCCCAAATCGCAGCGGTCGCGGAGACGCAGAGGGCCGCAGAGCAAGCAATTTATCCGTATTCGTTTCAGTAGTCACGGAAGAAAAACGGTTCATCCGACCGAAGCGTGCGCCGACCCTGGGATCGAGGTTTTTCAAGGCATGTCTCCCGTGTCCCATGATTTGATGAAAAATCGTCCTCGGTGAACCGAAATCCGCCGAAATCCACCGAGGACCGTCGGCACCATGGGCGCACCGGTTTTGCAGGAAGACGCTGGCGACCGAGATCTCCCTTATCGAGTGGCACCTCTGCAGAGCTCGACTGCGTTTCTTCCGGCTTACATTGTCTACCAGTATCCATACTCATGCACCAATCTCGTTGGACACTGCAATCATGCCTGGAAAACCTCCGGCGCACGCTTCCGCCGGATCAACCAGAAAAACCGACTTGATCAAAACCACGTCTACACCGAATTTTGAACAGCCCAGTGGCCTGGGATAGCGGCCTGGGATAGCGGCCTGGGATAGTGGCCTGGGATAGCGGCCTGGGATCGCTGAAAATGAGGGCTGCGTTAAATTGGTAACCCGACGCGTGAGTTTTGAAGTGGCGCTTTTAGCCACGGTAGTGGCGACACCGATTAGCCTGGGGCATGAGCCCTCGGAAAACTGCTCAACCGATGTTCAACGGCAATCTTAATCCGTCGTAGGCGATGAACACGCCTTCGGGCAGTTCTGCCTCGGCGGTCGGATGGTCGACGTCGTGACACAGATGGGTGAGGAAAGCTTGTCGTGGTTTGAGTTCCGCGATTACCGCGAGCGCCTCATCGATGCAAAAGTGCGTCGGGTGAGGGCGGAATCGAAGGGCGTCGATCACCAATGTGTCGAGCCCGCATAAACGCTCCATCGAAGTGTCGGGAATTTCGTTAGTGTCGGTGCAGTAGGCGAAATCGCCGAACCGAAATCCGAGCACGTCGAAGTATGGCCCGTGTTTCAACGGAATCGGCGTGACCTCGATGCCGAGTACCTCGAACGGGTCGTGCGTGATTCGAACAAATTCGAGTTGTGGCACGGCGCCGGGGTGCGTCGGTTCGCGGTCATGAAACGCGTAATCGAACACGCGTCGAATGCGTTGTTCGAGGTGCCGTTCGCAGTACAACGGCATGGCATGGCCGAGCCGATACGGGAACAAACGCAGGTCGTCTAATCCGTACAGATGATCGACGTGCTCGTGAGTGAACAACACGCTGTGGACGAGCGGGATTTTTTCACGCAATAACTGCATCCGCAGATCCGGTGGCGTGTCGATCAACAGGTTCCCGGTCGGCAGTCGCAGGACGATGGAGCACCGCGTTCGGTTGTTGCGCGTGTCGTCGCTGGTGCAAACGGCGCAATCACACCCGAGCGAAGGCACCCCGACACTGGTGCCGGTGCCGAGGAAGATGACTTCGGGGGTAATCGATTCGCCGGGGAGGGTCGGCGAAGGGGCGTTGTTTGGGTCGTGGCTCATAGAGACAAATCGTACCGACCGAGCCATTGTTTCGCCACGTGGGACCCGTACGTCAGCCTTTCCAGGCTGACCTAGCCAAAATACGAAGTCAGCCTAGAAAGGCTGACATACGTGGTTCTTTCTCAGCCGAGCTTCCAACCGTCGCGGTATTCGCGGTGGACGAATTCGTTGACGGCGGACACGTTGGGGCTGATCAGGTCTTTCGCGTTCCACTGAATCCGTTGGCCTTCGCCGGCTTGCATGGCGAGGTTGCCGACGAGGATCGTTTCGGTGAGGCGACCGGCGTATCCGAAATTCGACATTGTGCCGGGTTCGTATTCACCTTTGATCGTGCTGACGAATTCCCATTTGTGTCGTTCGTCGCCGCTGGCCTTGAAGGGGATTCGCGGCAACGTTTGCTCGGGGAGCTTGTAATCGACAAATTTGTCTTCCGGCAACAGGTAGTACTGTGCGCCGTAATCGTCCGGTGAGAACAAGATGCCTTTGCTACCGACAATGACAGCACCGGACATTTTCCGGCCGCCTTCGCGTTGTTGCGCGACCCGCTGCTGGAACGACTTGGGCAATTGGGAAATAATCTCTTCTGAGGGCAGATTGCCGCCGTCGTACCAGTAGAACTTACACGGCACCAAGCCATCGCGTTCGGGGAATTCGAACATCAGCGAGCTGCTCGCGGGGAACTGTTCGCCCTCGACGATGCCGGGGTTCTTCACGGCGGTGACGGCGATCGGGTCCCACAATTTCAATGCCATGACGGGCATGTTGGTCGTGTGACATGCCATGTCACCGAGGGCGCCGGTGCCGAAATCGACCCAACCGCGCCAATTGAACGAGTGATAGGCACCGGAGACGAACGGCCGCATTGGGGCGGGACCGATCCAGGAATCCCAATTGAGCGAATCGGGGACCGGATCGGTTTTCTCGGGACGACCGCCGCCCTGGGGCCAAACAGGTCGATTGGAGAAAATATGAATTTCGGTGACATCGCCGATCACACCGCTGCGGATCACCTCCACGGCTTCGCGAAGTCCGTCTTCGCTGGTGCCTTGGTTGCCCATTTGGGTGACGACGCCGCTCTTTTCGGCGGCTTCCCGCATCACGCGGGCTTCTTTGATCGACCAGGTCAGGGGTTTTTGGCAATAGACGTGTTTGCCCATGTTCATCGCTCGCACGCACGCGGCGGCGTGAGTGTGGTCGGGGGTGCTGCAGGTGACGATGTCGATTTTGTCACCGAGTTGATCGAGCATCTCGCGGAAATCGTCGAATTTGGCGGCGTCCGGGAATTCGCGTTCTTTTTTCGTCAGGGTGTCACGATCGACATCGCACAATCCGGCGATCTTGACACCTTGTTTGGCGATGTGGCTGGTGTCGCTGCCGCCTTTGCCGCCGACGCCGATACATCCGGCGGCAAGCGCGTTGAGTGCCGATGCCGGTTTCTCATCGGCGGCGATCGAGGTTCCGGCGAAATAGCCGACACCGGCGGTCACGGCCGCAGATTGACCCAAGAAATTTCGTCGATTGGTGCGATTGCTCATGCGAAGTTGATCCACTTTGTGAGGAGGGAGGGGCGGCGATCGGGCTGATTGGCGAAACCGAGGTTTCGAATCGGTTGGATCGGGAAGGGGTAGCGGACCGAATTTGGCCGCCTTGCTTGTCGCGTTGGATGGAGTTAGGCCGTTCGACACACAACGCGTAGTTTAACCGGTACGATGATCGGCCACAATTGTTTGCCGTAACAAACCGTGTGTTTGCGAAAAAACCCCGCGTCCGGAATAACATTCCGGACGCGGGGTCGGTGAGAAGGATCGTGATCGCGAGTTAGATCGCGAGTTGACCCGTTCGCTCCGAAATTCAGCGGCAACCGCAAGGGGCTTCGCAACCGCAAGTTGGCTCAAAACCGCAGCTTGGCTCAAAACCGCAGCTTGGTTCGGTCACTTCGCAGCAACCGGTGTCGCAGGCGTGGTTCTTCGAGAACATGCGTGCGAAAAATCCGCCGAAGGGACGGCAAGGAGCTGGTTCGCAGCAGACAGGCTCGACACCGCAAGCTGGTTCGCAGCAAGCGGGTTCAAAACCGCAGGTCGGTTCGCACATCATTGGCTCGCAACCGCAAACTGGCTCGCAGCACACTGGTTCGCAGCAGGTTGGCTCGCAGCAGTCGTTGTTCAAGCAGCTCTTTTTATGGAAGAGGCGTTGCAGCAGGCCCATTTTCGGGGCGGCACAGAATGGCTCGACGCCACAAACCGGTTCGCAACCGCAAACAGGTTCCATGTAAACGGGCTCGCAACAACCCGTGTCGCAGGCCGAGCCGGCACCGCCGAACAGGGATTTCAGGTGGCCAAAGGCGCTGGCGTTGGAAGCATTTCCGGCGAGAACGGCGAGGGCCAAAACAGCAGGTACTAGGATACGACGCATCGTAAGGTCTCCGTGGATAGTCGATTGAGAGGAAAGGTTTCGATCGTCACACGCTCATCAAGGAAGCGATGAAGGCGGTGGTTTCAAAGGGGAGGGATGAAGGCACCACTGTGTGAGATTGCGTTTCCGGTAAACTATTTGGAGGATACCGGTGCAATGTTAGGTATCGGACAGGCAGGCTGGGGAAGCGTGGTCGAGTTTGCGAATTCCGAAAGGAATGACTCAAGCCACCGCCTTCTGTGCGTTCTGCATCGTCTCGTACGATCGATGGGGATTGCCGATCGAGGCAAAGGTATTCCAATAATTTTTGCCCCCATTTTCCTTGACGTGTATCCAAACGTGTGCAAGGTCGTGATACCGACAACTTGGCTTCCACTACTGACTGTCTCTCTCGTACCGGTTCTCGCCTAAGTTCTTACCCGTGCTGCTAACAACACTCTCATTCATGAATCGATCGAAACCGACCCCCTCTCCGCTCGCCGGCATGTTCCCGACCGTCGGCAGTGCCGCCGCATTGCCGAGGACGCGTCACGCTCTCGTCGCAATCGCTCTGCTCGTCGCGTGGGGTGTTCACGCAATGCCGAACGTTTCAGGCGAGGACGCCGTGGGAAAGGTCGCTGACGAACGAGCGTCCGACGACAACCTGCTGCGACGAATGACTGGCCCAGGGATCCGCCTGACCGAAGAAAAACAGTTCGTCCTGCCGCCGCCCACTTTCGTCTCGATCGACGGTGAACCGGTCGACGAAGCAACCGCCAAGCAAGAGCTAGGCAAGATCGCTGGACGTCACGGCATCGATCGGTTCGCACGCGATTCCGTCGTCGCTCCGATTTCGACGCGAACCGACTCGATCAAAAACGACGCCGGCACCCGCATCGGTCACTTCATTGACGTCGCGTTTGTTGTCAATCAATCGATCGCCGAAATTCGCAAGTCAAAAACACTCGACGATTTCCGCTCCGATGCCGAGGCTCCGGAGAAACCGGACAGCTTTGCCGGCCAAGATGATCCGGAAGAAATCGAAAAGAACAAAACGCGGTCACTGACAAAGCAGGAACTCGCCGACAAAGGCATTGAACTCGAGGGTGAATATGAAACACTCGGGTATTTGCAGATGCCTTTGCTGAGCAAAGTCGTCGTTCGCGGCGTCGCCTGGGCACGGCGTTCGGTGTGGTCCAACGACGATGAGAACGCGCCGGTGATTTTGACTTGGCTGCTCGATTCTCGGTTCGCTTCGGCGTCGCCGGAACCGGAACCTGAATCAATCGCGAACCAGTGGCGGGCGATCGAGAGAACGAGTGTCGGCGAGAAGCAACTCGGACGCCCGAATCCTTACGCCGGAATGGGTGGCTATGTCGCGATCACGCGGGTCCCCGGTAACACGGGAGCGTCGATCGTACAGATGCGCTTCGTGATCCACGAACCGATCGGATGGTTCGATGGCCGGAATCTATTACGTAGTAAACTGCCGATTTTGATCCAAGATCGGGTTCGGAATCTACGGCGTGAAATGCAAGAGTAGGTAGCCATCGGAGCGATCTTTGGCACCACGACGCTCCGCGTCGTGATGGAATGCTTCGCGACGCGGAGCGTCGCGGTACTCTTCTCTAACGGGACTGAGCCGCCAACGCGTCTTTCTTCTCGCGTCGATTGACGAGGAACAACAACACGGGGCTGGCCACGAACACCGAACTGTACGTCCCCACCAACACGCCAACGACCAGAGCAAACGCGAACGCGTGAATGCCTTCGCCACCGAGTGCGTACAACAACACCACGACGATCAACGTGGTGACCGACGTCAGCAACGTGCGGCTCAGCGTTTGGTTGATGCTGGAGTTAATCATCTCCTGAGTCAAACGTGGGGCCTTGCCCTTGGTTTCGCGAATCCGGTCGAACACCACGATCGTGTCGTTAAGCGAATAACCGATGATCGTCAACAACGCGGCGACCACGGTCAACGAAATCTTGAACGGATCGATCAACAGGAACCCGAGAGCACCCGCGACGTAATAACTCACGGCGATCGCACCGAGCACGATCAACACGTCGTGCAACAACGCGACCACAGCGGCGAGTCCGTAGATGACCCGTTGGAATCGGAACCAGATGTAACCGATGATGCACAACAATGACGCGAACAAGGCACCCAACGCACGGCTAATCATGTCGCCGGCGACACGTGCCCCGACGCTGCTGCTGCTGATCCAAACGGGATCGGTGCCGAGCTTCGTCTCGAGTTGCTGCATGACTGGGATCGCATTGTCGCCTTTCAGCGGCAACTGGATTCGCCAGGACGCGAATGGAACCGCCGAGCCGCTGGCCCACTTGTCGGCGCCTTCGCCGAGTGGTGTCAGTCGGATGCCGCGCTCGCTTAAAGGGATGTCAGCCACCTCGGCCGCGTTCAACAACGCTTGAATCAAACCGTCTTGGTTGATCAACGCGGGTTTGTCACTACCTTCGATGCCGAGTGTCAGGTCCGAGGTGCTGTACGTGAACCCGGGGAGCTGAATATCGCGGGTCTCGGGAGCAGCATCGGCAGTCGTTGCATCAGCAACGTCGGCAGTCGTTTCCGCATTCGTTTCGCTCGTCGTCTCGTCGTCCGCCTGGAACGCCGTCAGCATCACACCGTTGGTAAGCTGCTCATATTGCGATTGGTCACTGAAATCAGGGGTGCTGGCATCGCCGGTGGTTTCGACGGCCGGTTCGATTGACTCGCTGTCCGCTCCAGGCCCCAGGTCGGCGGGCCTAATTTCGACTTGGTAAGTCGACAATCCGACCGAGCCTTCGTTCGCGAAACCGTCTTGAATCGCCTTTTTCAAAACGTCCACTTTCTCTTCGGACGAATCGACTTTGAAAATCGTGTTTTCAGACGCACCGTCCATTGTCACACCCGAGACGGTGAATTGAATCTTCTCGGAACCTTCGACCTCGGAACTTGCGAAAGCTTCACCGACGATGCGGCGAATCTCTTCCGTTTGGGTCGGCTCATCGACACGGAATTGGACCGACGAACCGCCCGCAAAATCGATATCGAAAATGCCGTCGCCTCGGAACACCAACGCGACCACACCTGCGGTCACGAGGATCGAGGAAACGAACAGCATCTTGCGGCCCTTGCTCATGAAATCGAAGTCACCGCCATTGGTCAGCGACGCGCGGATTGAGTTCACCGCGTCGGACATCGCCAACGACAACCAACCGCGGCGTTCGGCCAAATCAAAGATCGTTCGCGAAACGTAGATCGCAGTGAACATCGAGAACAGGATGCCCAAGATCAACGTTACCGCGAAACCGCGAATTTGGTCCGTTCCGATCGCATACAACACGATCGCTGTTATCAGCGTGGTCAAGTTCGCATCGACGATTGTTGTGGTCGCCCGGGCGAATCCGTTGCGAATCGCCATCCTGTCCTTGGCGCCCTTTTTCAGTTCCTCGCGGATACGTTCGAAGATCAACACGTTCGCGTCAACCGACATCCCGACCGTCAACACCAAACCGGCGAGACCAGGCAAAGTCATCGGTTGATTGATGAAAACCATCGTCGCGAGAATCATCATCAGGTTCGTGATCAATGCGATGCAGGCGATGACACCCGCGAACCGGTAATAGAACAAAATGAACACGAGCACAAGGCTGAGCGACAATCCGATCGAGAACACACCCTTCTTAATCGTGTCGGCACCGAGCGTCGCGTCGATTTGGTTTTCCGCGATTGGTTCTTTGGTCACCGTGGCGGGCAATTGGCCGGCTTTGAGAATTTGCACCAACCCGTCGACCTCCTCACGCGTGAAGTTACCGGTAATCCGGCCTTCCTTCGAAATCGCAGATTGAATGTTCGGGGCGGACAACAAAGTGTCGTCCAGAATGATACCGAGTTGCCGTTTGCGGGTTCCTTCGGGCGAGTTCATTTGCGTCAAAGCGCGGAACCGGCCGGAGCCAAACTCGGTCAGGTTGAACGCGACCGAAGGAGCACCGGTTTCATCGAAGGTGCTCGCCGCGTAGGACAGGTCCTTCCCTTGAATATCGAGATCTGGGTTGATCACCATCAGAACTTCGATTTCCGAGAACGGCTGCGTCGTCAACCACTGGGCAACCTTGATCTCTTCGTCTTTGCCTAACAACTCACGTGGGATTTCGAGGATCGCGCCAGTGTTCGGATTGCGGACCAACGAGCCTTGGGTGGACATTCTCAATGGGCGAATGCCGTCCTTGTTCGGTTTGGATTCGCGACCGAGTTTGACCCAACGCCCGTAGAGTCCGTCCTCGATTTCGCCGACATTGACGGCCGTTGCTTCGGCGAGGGTACTCGATTCGGATTCTTCAATCGCCTCCGAGATGATCGTTTGGTGGTCGACTTGATTGGCCAGGATCGCAAACCGCAGCACGCCGGCCTCTTCGATGAGTTTTTTGATCCGGGCGACCTCGCGGTCATCGACAGCCGGAACGATGATTTCGATTTGCGTTTCGCCGTACGGGCGAATCACGATTTCCTGGGTGCCCGAGGGGTTGATCCGGCGGGTCAAGGGTTCGACGAGGTCTTTACTAGAAATATCGGAACCCGCTGCGATCGATTCCTGCCGTTTGACGGGATCGATTTCGTAGACCAGGATCGTTCCGCCTTGCAGGTCAACACCGAGACCGGGCCGTTTGTTTATCAGCGTGACGCTGCTGCCGATCAGTGCGACGAGAATGAAACCGAACCGCGTGCCGTAGCCGGGCATCTTCAGAGCGGAGGCCAAACGTCCTCCGAACACGAAGGGCAGAACCAGAATCGCGGCGGCGACGAGTAGCGTCACCCACTGGGCGGCCGAAATGCCACTGGCGACCTCATTGGCGAATTCTCCGGCGACCTTGGAATCGGTCTGGGCGAGCGTGGCGGTCAAACCGGTGATCGTGTCCGATGCGAATGAAACAACGGGTGCGACGACCGAATCGAGGCGAAAGGGGGGAAGATCCATCGTGGTTTTTCAAAAAACGGTTTTGAGTTTTCGCTGGAGGCCGATCGGAACGTCAGTCTTTGACGAACCACCAACCCCCAGACGGGTTGAAAGTAAGAGAAACAGCTAGTCCGAGGATTCCTCATCGGAAGCGTTTTTGGAGGTGGATTCGGTGCCGGGAGCCTTCGTCGGTCGGCCGTCTTTGTCGAGCGTTTTGCCCTTGGCGTGCTCCGAAATGGCCGAAATCGCCGATCGGTTGACCTTCACTCGTGTCGCGCCGGCTTCGTCAATTTTCAAGGTCACCACGTCACTGCCCGGTGTCACCGAAACAATCGTCCCGTGGATCCCGCCGATCGTGATCACGCGGTCGTTCTTCATCAGCGAAGCGAGCAGGCTGGTCTCGTCCCGACGTTTGCGTTTCTCGGGCAAAAACCATGTCAAGTACCAAATCATCGCCAAACCGGCGATCAGCGGCAGCGGGCTGTTGAAGAACACCTGCAACGGTGAGACAGGCCCAGGGGCGGCAGCCCCCTCCTGGCCGATCATTAACATCCCGGCCCACACATCACCCGAGTAGGCGAGGGGCACACAAGACGCGATCTCGCTGAGCGATAGGAGTTCCAAAGGCAACAACAATGTCAAGTTCCAAAGTACCGTGAAAGTGGGTCCGCGCGGGCACCGGAAAGCGAAAAACCGGCACATTTCAAATCGAGCGCAGGGCGGCATGATATGGAAGGCCAAAACAGGCCACAAGCCCAGCCCGATCGACTCGGACGCGAAACCCGCAAACGAGCAAGAAACCGAGGCACCCCAGTTTGCCTGGTTTCGCCAGGCCTCCACTCGAGGGTTCGTTTTTTCAATGGACCGCTTAAACGCTGGGATAGGCTTTGTTTTTCGGTCGTGGATCTTGTTAACGGGCTGTTGATTTAGTTAGCCGATGGGCGTTAGCCCTAGTTTCCACACCGGCAACCGGGGCTAACGCCCGTCGGCTAATTTTTGCTATCGCAAAAACGATTTAGTCAGCAGGCCGTGAAAGATCCGGGCCTGGATGGATCTTTCACAAGACCCACTCCGATAGCGGGCCATCGATTTTTTTTGTACCACGACGCTCCGCGTCGTGACCGACTCCAGACTCCACTCTCCCGAGAAACCCCCAACCCACCATGAAAATCCAGCATCTTTGCCAAGCCATGTCCGAGATCGCCCCCCTCCGACTCGCCGAGGATTGGGACAACGTCGGCTTGCTCTTGGGCGACCGCTCTGCCCCGGCCCGTCGCATCATGACCTGCCTGACGATCACCCCCGCCGTCGTCGAGGAGGCCGAACAGGAGAACGCGGACCTCGTCATCGCTCACCACCCGCTGCCTTTCAAACCGCTCGCCAAGATCAATACTGACTCGGTCGCCGGCGAACTGGTGTGGCGTTTGTGCCGTGCGGGGGTCGCCTTGTACAGCGCCCACACGGCGTATGATTCGGCGGTCGGCGGGATCAACGATCAGTGGTGCGAGGCCCTGGGCATCGTGCAGCGGTTGCCGTTGATCGCGACTCTGCCCCCGAACCCCGCCATTTCGGACGCGAATCCGATCGGTGCCGGTCGGTTTGGCGATTTGCCGCAACCGCGTCGTGCGATCGAATTGTTGGACGCTGCCGCTGCGTTTTCCGGCGCCACACGCCCCCGATTGGTAGGTGATCCCGAGCGGATGGTCCGCCGGGTGGGTGTCGCCTGTGGCAGTGGCGGCAGTTTTCTGGGGGCGGCACGGCGGGTCGGGTGCGAGTTTCTATTGAGCGGTGAGGCCACTTTCCATAATTGTTTGGAAGCGGAAAACACGAGCGTTTCGCTCGGTTTGGTCGGCCACTACGCCAGCGAACGGTTCGCCATGAAGTCGCTGGCCCGGCGTTTGCAGACCTCACTCGAAAACGTCAAAATCAAAGCCAACACGTCAGACACTGCAAACACAAACGATTGGCAGATTTGGGCCAGTCGCCGGGAGCGGGATGTGTTCGCATTGTCAATCGCAGTTGACCCGGTTTCTGAGAACCCGTAACGTTGAGTAAAGCCACGGTTTACGTAAGCCGCTCGCTTTTTTGAAAACTGACCGCATCGTTTCGCCCTCGCACCTGAATCCTCTATGTCCATCCTCGAGCGTCTTTGGGACCTACTCGGCCTTGTCTTCGGAGGCACCTTCGAAAAAGTCGGCCAGCTCGCCACCAGCGTTTTCGGTTCGGCCAACGCCCGCCAAGTCGCGAAGTTTCAGGAACGCGTTGACAAAATCTCCGCCCTGGAACCGAAATACGAAGTTTTCACCGATGAGGAACTTCGCGGCCAAACTGAAGTCTTTCGCAAACGATTGCGTCAAGGCGAAACGCTCGACGATCTGCTCGTCGAATCCTTCGCGGTCTGCCGTGAGGGTGGCAAGCGGTTTCTCAACATGCGTCATTACGACGTCCAGTTGATCGGCGGCATGGTGCTGCACTCCGGCGCGATCGGCGAAATGGTCACCGGCGAAGGCAAGACGCTCGTCGCCACGCTGCCCGCCTATTTGAACGCACTCGAAGGCAAGGGCGTTCACGTCATCACGGTCAATGATTACCTCGCCCGACGTGACATGGAGTGGATGGCACCAATCTTCATGAACCTCGGTTTGACGGTCAACGCGATCCAGTCGGGCATGGACACGCAAGCCAAACAGGCCGCTTACCAGTGCGACATCACGTACGGAACGAACAACGAATTCGGTTTCGATTACCTCCGTGACAATATGCGTCCGGCTGGCAAGGGCGACGAGCGATTCCCCTCGGACGCGCAGCAGTGCCAAGGACCGTTGAACTACGCGATCATTGATGAGGTCGACAATATCCTGATCGACGAGGCTCGCACGCCGTTGATCATCAGCGGCCCGGCCGATCTGGACCTCGGGCGTTATGGCGAGGCCGACCGAGTCGCACGCCAACTGCAAAAAGAACTGCACTTCACCGTCAACGAAAAACAACACAACGTGACGTTGACCGACGAGGGCATCCGCGCAGCCGAAGAACTCGCCGGTGTGGAAAGTTTCTACACCGCAGGCAACATGGAATGGCCGCACCTGATCGACAACGCGCTCAAGGCTCACTTCCTCTACAAAATCGACGTCAACTACGTCGTCAAAGACAAACAGATCATCATCGTCGACGAGTTCACCGGACGTTTGATGGAGGGCCGGCAATGGTCCGACGGCCTGCACCAGGCCTGCGAAGCCAAAGAAGGCGTGCCGATCAAACAGGAAACGCAAACGTTCGCCACCGCGTCGCTGCAGAACATCTTCAAGATGTATAAGAAACTCTCGGGCATGACCGGGACGGCGATGACCGAAGCCGACGAGTTCTGGAAGATCTACAAACTCGACGTCATCGCGATCCCGACGCATCGCCACATGCAGCGACTCGAACACTCCGACCTGATTTACCTGACCGAGAAGGACAAATTCCACGCGATCGCCGACGACGTCGAACGGTCCCACAAGTGGGACGTGCTAACGCTCAAAGACGGCAGCGAATTGTGGGGCAAAATCCAAAAGGAAACCGACGACGAGATCACTCTACTCGGTAAAAACGAAAAGACTCCCGAAACCGTTTCCCGCAAAGAGATCACCGCGATCGAAAAATCCGGTCGCCCCGTTCTCGTCGGGACCGTCTCGATCGAGAAAAGCGAACGGCTCGGCGAAATGTTGGAACGTCGTGGGATCAAGCACAACGTTTTGAACGCAAAACAACACGGTCGGGAAGCCGAGATCGTGTCCCAAGCCGGACGGGTCGGCGCGGTCACGATCGCGACCAACATGGCCGGACGCGGTACCGACATCATCCTCGGCGGTAACCCCGAAACGATGGCCTGGGCACAACTCCAACACGAGTACCCGACCCGGTTGGAAGTACCTGATGAGGTTTGGAACGATCTCGTCAGTGAGATCGATCAACGCGAAGGCATGAAAGCCGAAGGCCACGTCGTCCGCGACCTCGGCGGCCTGTACGTGCTCGGTACCGAACGTCACGAATCTCGCCGGATCGACCTCCAACTTCGTGGTCGTTGCGGTCGTCAAGGCGACCCCGGCGGCAGCCGTTTCTTCCTGTCGCTCGAAGACGATTTGATGCGAATTTTCGCTGGCGATTTCGTGAAGAGCATCATGGAACGTATGGGCATGAAAGAAGGCGAGGCGATCGAATCGACACTCGTCACCCGGCGTATCGCCGCCGCTCAAAAGAAGGTCGAAGAACGTAACTTTGAAATTCGCAAAAGCCTGCTCGAATACGATGAGGTCATGGACGAGCAACGCAAACGTGTCTACCGATATCGTCAAAACCTGCTCGACGGTCACTCCTCACGCAACATGATCCTCGGTCTGATCCGTGCGGAAATTCAGACTCACGTCGAAACGTTCCTCGATCCTAACTACGGCGTCGAAACGTTTTCTAAATACGCCGGTTCTCAACTTCAGTGCCAACTCGATCCTCGCGATTTCGTGAACATGGATTTCGAAATGGCGGAGAGTTTTGCCAAGGATCAAGCCGAACGCAAAGCCGAGGTTCTGGTCGCCGAGTCGATCGAAGAAAACTTGCCCAGTGGCATGGAAGAGGAGTGGAACTGGAAAGCGATCGCGACGTGGGCGAACACCCGCCTCGAAGCGAACTACCAAGACCACCAGTTGAAAAATCTCAACCCTCAGGAAATGTCCGACGCGTTCATCGAGAAGGCTCACGCCATGATCGAGAAAACCGACCTGAGCGAAGGCCAAACACTGCTCGACGCCGAGTACGGTTTGCGTGTCCTGTGCGGTTGGATGCGACATAAATTCGGAATCGAAACCACACCGGAGGAATTCCGCGACGTGGAAGACCAACGCGAGGTTGCCGAGTCATTAGTGCAACGCGCCGAAGCCGCCTACGCCGAAAAAGAAGCCGAGTATCCCGTGCTCACCGGGATCTCACGATTCACCGAAAAACAGGGCACCCAGGTCTCGCTCGATCGCGAAGGTTTGGTCGCGTGGGTCCAAGGTCGGTTCGGTACTGAATTGTCGCTCGACGAAATCAAACTCAACCGGGACGAGCTGAAACTCCAGCTGATCGCCCATAGCAAAACCAAGGCGAGCGAATCCGTTGCTGCTCAAGACGAAGCGTCCGCCAAGGTCGCCGATATCTTCGCCGGCGCCGATGACGAAACGACGGTGCTATTGGCCAGCGGCGATAGCGGCAAAGTCGAAGCGTTGGTCGAATGGCTCCGCAGTGAATTAGGCAACGAAACCACCACCGAAGACCTCTCACGGATGGATCGCGCCGAGTTAACACTCGCCGTCCAAGGGGCCGTGGACGATCGGTTCTATCCCGAGATGCGGCGGATGGAACGTCAGATCCTGCTCAACATCGTCGACGATTCCTGGAAGAATCACCTGCTCACGATGGATCACCTCCGCAGCAGCGTGGGATTGAAGGGGTACGCCCAAATGGACCCTAAGGTCGAGTACAAACGCGAAGGCATGCGGATGTTCGAGACGATGTGGGGATCGATCGGCGAACGCGTTTCCGATCTGATATTCCGCATGGAATCGTTCAACGAGGACTTCATCCGCAGCACCTGGATCGATGCCCGGGCACGCCACGACGACGCTCACGAAACCGGTTCGGCGGCAGAAATGGCGAGCGACACCGCCTCCCAACGAGCCGCCTCGGGCAGCGAAGGACGCGGCGGCGACGAAGAATCTAAACCCGAACCGATCCGCAAAGACGAACCCCGCACTGGACGCAACGCACCCTGCCCCTGCGGCAGCGGAAAGAAATACAAGTCCTGCTGCATGAGAAAAATGGTCTGAACCAGCCCCGTTGATCACACAGTCCACGAAACCAGCCCCGGTAGGCAACGCTGTGAAACATTTTTTTTCATAGAAAAACAGCGTTCAGCGTAAGCGGGCGTCCCCGCCCGCTTACGCTGCTTTCACGCTGGAAAATGCTTCACAGCGTTCCCGCTAACGGACTAAAAGCACACCCCAGGAAACACGGATGTTTCTCAACCTCCTCTACGTACTCGCACTCACCCTGCTCTCCCCGGTCATTCTCTACCGGTCGCTGCGATACGGTCGTTACCGACGCGGCATCGGCGAGAAACTATTCGGGTTATCACGGGCCCGTGCTCACGCGATGACCGGCGCCGCCACCGAGACCATTTGGTTGCACGCGGTCAGTGTCGGCGAAGTGAATTTACTACCCGAACTCGTGCACCGGCTCGCCTCACGATCACCCGGCGCGGCGATCGCCATCAGCAGTTCGACCGACTCCGGTTACGACCTCGCGGTCAAACATTTCGGTGCCGCGCGGGTGTTCTTCTGCCCGCTCGATTTCACTTGGTCGGTCCGCCGCACGATCCGAAATCTCCGGTGCGACCAATTGGTACTCGCCGAACTCGAACTGTGGCCCAACCTAATCGCATCGGCTGCCGCGGCGGGCTGCCGCGTCGTGGTCATCAACGGTCGGTTGAGTGATCGAAGTGCTGGACGCTACGAGAAATTCGCACGTTGGATTCGGCCCACGTTCGCCCGGCTCACCGCCGTCGGCTGCCAAGACGTGGTGACGACGAAACGGTTCGTCGATTGCGGTGTCGATCGCACACGCATCCTCGTCACCGGATCATTGAAATTCGATAACGCCCCGCGCTGCCGCGACACACCCGAAGTCAACGCGAGATTCAACTGGGCCGGCGTCGACGCCTGGCACCGGGTGTGGTGTTTCGGCAGCACTCAAGCCGGTGAGGAGCAAATCGCGATCGAGGTCTATCATCGTTTGCGAGAATCGCATCCGGAACTGCGATTGATTCTCGTGCCACGTCATCCCGAACGATTCGATCGTGTCGCCGATCTGATTGAGAAGGGCGGCGACCGCGTCATCCGACGCAGTCGCGACGAACGAAGTGCCCGTGATCAGTGGGACTCGGGCGAAGTGATTTTAGTGGACACGATCGGTGAGTTGCGGCATTGGTGGGGCGTTGCCGCGATCGCGACGGTCGGCGGCAGTTTCGGTGACCGTGGCGGCCAGAACATGCTCGAACCTGCTGGTTACGGTAGCGCGGTTTCGTTCGGTCCGAATACCAAGAATTTTGAGACGATCGCACATCGACTCCTCGACGGCGGTGGTGCGATTCGGGTTGCCGATGACGTGGAACTCGAACGATTCGTTCGCCGTTGTCTCGATGACATCCCCGCCGCCGACGAACTCGGACGCAACGCCCAATCGATCGTCGACACCCACCGCGGCGCCTACGACCGTACGCTCGACCTCCTCAACGCCGTTCCGCCAAACGCCAAACACGCCTACGCGGCATAAGACTGACCTGAACGTACGTCAGCCTTTCCAGGCTGACTTCATGCGATGTCAGCCTGGAAAGGCTGACTTCATGCGATGTCAGCCTGGAAAGGCTGACGTACGAGTTGGGACTTCATGCGATGTCAGCCTGGAAAGGCTGACGTACGAGTTGGGGCTTCATGCGATGTCAGCCTGGAAAGGCTGACGTACGAGTTCTGCCGGAACGGACGATTTTGAACGGTGGAGAGCGGCGTGGGATCGGTTAGAATCGGGCGTTCCCGGTGTTCGCTTCCTCTATTCTCGCGATGTTTTATGAAATCTGCTTCCTCGTTTGACCGGTTCGCTCTCGTTGTTCTGATCACCGCTTGCTCACTATCCCGCCCCACGTCGGCGGAGAACTGGGCCCATTGGCGTGGTCCCGACGGCAACGCCGTGGCCGCCGACGCCAACCCGCCGGTACGCTTGACCGACTCGGGAAACCTGCGTTGGAAAGTCCCGGTGCCGGGTCTCGGTTCGGGGTCGCCGGTCGTTTGGAACGATCGTATTTATGTCGTCTCCGCAATCCCGGTTTCCGACGGTGCCATCCCACGGCACGAATTCGTTTTACTTTGTTACGACCGCAAGACCGGCGAAGAAATCTGGCGACGCGTCGCGACCATCGCGACACCGCACCAGGGCACGCACTCGACCAACGGGTTCGCCTCGGCGTCGCCGGTCACCGACGGCAAACACGTTTACACTTCGTTCGGTTCGCGAGGGTTGTACTGTTACACGATGGACGGCGAGCTGGTTTGGAAACGTACCGATTTCCCGCCAATGACGACACGCAACGGTTTCGGCGAAGGCAGTTCCCCCACGCTCTCGGGCGAATACCTGGTATTGCCATGGGATCACGAGGGCCAATCGAAACTCTATTTGCTCGACAAAACCAACGGCGAATCGGTTTGGGAAATCGATCGGGACGAGCCGACCAATTGGGCCACGCCGTTGATCGTGGATCACGACGGTAAACGCCAAATCATCATGAACGGCGAACGGTACGCACGGTGTTATGATTTCGAAACGGGAGCAGAGCTGTGGCGTTGCGGCGGTCAAACCCAACGCCCCGTCGCTTCTCCGGTGCATCGAAATGATATCGTGTACATCGGCAGCGGTTTCCGAGGTTCGTTCCTCGGCGCGTTCCGGCTCGGAGGGAGCGGCGACCTCGAAGGCGGCCCGAATGTCCTGTGGACGATCGATCGTGACACGCCCGATATCGCCTCGTTTTTGTTGTCCGAGGACCGGTTGTATTTTTACAAAGCCAAAACCGGATTGCTGACATGCGTCAACGCGGCCGACGGCAAAACACACTATCAAACCCAACGAATTCGCGAGCTGAATAACATCTACGCGTCCCCGGTCGCCGCCGGTGGTCACGTTTATCTATCCGACCGTGACGGAACGATCGTGGTAATCAAAGATGCCAACGAGTTTGAGATTGTGGCCGTGAACGAGTTAGGTGAAACGATCGATGCGACGCCGGCGATCGCGGGTGACCAATTGATCGTTCGCGGTGAGCAGCATTTGTTTTGTTTTGGTGAGTGATTTCGCATTATTTCGCGAACGTGTAGTCCGGGTTGCTCGTGTCGAAATCGCGATCGGTTAGCCCGACGTTGATTTTCAAATCGAGGTACTCGTACGATTCGATTAACACCGGTTCGCCACCGGATTTTTTTGGCCAACCGAACGACCGGAAACTAACGATGAGGTTCCGTTCGCGATCGAGTACGAGTTCGGCGATCGAGAAATCGCCTTCCAGGCCGCTGGGCTGATCCCGCTCGATACGAAGATGAGTCAATCGAGCATCGTCGAAAACGTAGCCTTCGGTGAAGAACACGCGGACGTCGGGATTGTCGCGGTCGCGTGAGCCACGCTCGATAAGTTTTTCAAGTAACCGGGTCAGGCCGATTTCGGTGATCGGGTAACGTTGGCCACGCATCGCGAGCATGCCCTCGGGCGGCAACGGGATCGTGCCGAGGGCGCCGAGCATACCGGCCTCGCGGACGAGCAGATTGCCGTCGTTTTCGTTCTCGACCCAAATCACCTCACGGCCGCGCACCTCATTGGGTGAATCAAATCGAAGGTAAACCCGCATTGGTGATCCAGGTTTCCCGCCGGGATGCCGGGTGGCGATTTTCATGAACGATTCCGAGGCGGGTTGCAACACGCCACTACGGTCCTGTTCTTGTTTGATCATGCGGGTCGTGTAGTCGTCGACGCCGGCGATCGTGGCGGCGAGCGCGTTCTCAGCGAGCTGGATCATTTCGGCCATCGGCACCTCGACGGTCTGCCCGTCGGGTGTCTCACCGGTCGCGGCCGGCGCCGTCGCGATGGCTTCGACGCGGCCCCCGGACAATCCGCCCGCCGAGAGTGCCGCAATCAAGACGGCGGGGATCAACGGTAGGACTAGCAACCAGAACCAGGGGCTATGTTTCGCGTCGGAGTAGGACATGGAGTTCAAATTCAAGAGGAACAACGTCGTATCAAACCACTGCCCGCCAACCGCCGATCGCCGATCGCCAACCACCAATCGCCAACCACCAATCGCCAACCACCAATCGCCAAAAACCTACGCTCCCGATGAGCCGACTTGGTAAAGGATGTTTCCGGATTCGGGCAGGATATCGATCGACGCGCCGGATTCGAGCAATTGGTTAATCTCCATGACTTCGAGCACGGTGTCGAGTACCTCGGGATCGTCCTTGCCGATCTCGTTGAGTTTCCGGCCGACGATTTCGGGGCGTGCCGAGGCGGCTTCGGCCATCTTTTGACTGACCTTGTACGCCGTTTCACTTTTAATCAATCCGACCCGGTTCTCGCCGTCCTGTTTCATCGCACTGGTCACCTGCACCAATCGCTTGACCACTTTCTCGGTGATGTTCTCGACCATCTGTTTGTCGGTGAATTCGACTTTGCGAATATAAACCGAACCGAGTCGGTAGCCCCACTTTTCCGACAACGGTGAGACCGCTTCGCGGACCGTGCGACTGAGGCTGTGTCGGTCTTCGAGCATTTTTTCCATCTCCAGGTTGCTGAGCGTCGAGATCGTCGAACTCGTCACGTTGGCTTGCAGCGAACCGTCTGGGTTGGCGTTGATGAACAGGTACGAGACCGGTTCGGCGACTTGCATTTCGTACCAAATCCCGACGCCCATCGGCGTGCCCTCTTCCGAGTTAACCATTTGGCTGCGGAGATAATGTTGTCGAAGCGCCGTGTTGACGACGTACTGTTTTCCGAAGAACGGAATCAACATCGCGCGGGCGCCGAAGAAGGAGATCGGGAAATGCAAGCCGGCTTTATCGATCGTGCCGATGACTTTGCCGAACAGGGTAAACACCTGCGCCTCGCATTCATTCACGCAGGTGTAAATGCCGAACGTGCGGGCGAGCGCGAGCAGCAGTGGGATCGTGGCGAGGCCGAGGACAAAAGGGATGGCATAGAACAACATGAAAATTCCGTTGGATTGAGTTAAGTGGGAAGAAGGCGTGTCGCGAATCGAGTGACATGCTTACTTGGTCAGCGGTTTGCTCATGACGACGCGGGAGGCGAGTCCGAACAGCGGAACACGCGCGTTTCGCAGGTAGGCCTTGAGGCACTGCGAACCGCCTTCTTTCTTGATCGCACCGAGGGTGCCCGAGAGTTCTTGCAACGGTGCGACTTCGGCTTGGGCGTTGTTGGTCGCGATCTCGACAGCGCGAGCGCTCATCGTGATCTGTTGCTCGGAATCGGCGCGGGCGGTGCTGATGTCGGCGGCGACTTGGTTCCGCGTGCTATTGATCGCCGAGAGTGCCCGATCGACTTCCGGCGGCGGATCGATTTCGGTGATCAACGCGGCGTCGAGTTCGATGCCGTAGCGACCGACCGTCGATCGGCATTGCTCTTCCATGTATTGATTGATCAGCGGCAGGTTTTTCCGCAGGTCGTTGATCGAAACGCCTTCGGAGAGTTCCACTTCGCTGCCCGGGGTTTCGCCAGCGGGTTTGTCAACGATCTCTTCGGTGCTGAGCAGACTCATGCCTTTGGGGTCGACAAAGTTCGCGATGCGTTCTCGCAGCACCGAGACGAAATACCCCATCACGTGCTCGAGCGGAGTCTGCACGCCGAACAGAAACGGGTAGAGATTGTTTTCGCTGACGCGGTACCGTAATTGGCCGTTGACACCCGTAGTTAGGTTGTCTTTCGTGACCGCCTCGATCGTGCTCTGGCGTTTGGAAGGGTCCCACGACAGGTCGACTGAGTGGGTCGCGATGCTGACGCGGTGAACGGTTTCCCAAGGCATTTTGACGTACGGGCCACCGGGACCGATCACGCGGACCTGCGGGTAGGAATATCGTCCCCGTTCGTCTCCGCTGAGCGACGGGTCCAAGGGGGCCTCGATGTCGGGCGATTCGGCGAGCATCGGCAGAATCTCAGCCGCCCCGAACCGGGTTTTGACCGCCCGTTGGTCGGGGGAAACGGTGTAAAGGCAACCGGGCAGCGTCCGGAAAAGCGCGTAGGCGATCAAGCCTAGGAAGTAACAAACAGGGTAAATCACGTTGAACTCTTGGGAGTTGGGAGTTGGGAGTTGGGAGTTGGGAGTTGGGAGTTTGTCGACCGATCGCTCCCGCGATCGCGAGTTCCGGCCGATGCCTGCTTCGAGCGAGGCGTGGCTTCGCAGCTTGCGGCTGGAATTTGGAATTTGGAATTTGGGATTTGGGATTTGGGATTGGTTGGGGCCGACTGGTAAAGCCCCCGAACAAGGGGGTTTGCATGATATTCTTCCGATTGTAGCGTTCGTGCCGCACAAGCGTACTGGCACGGATCAATCGGATCATGGGCGCGGCAATTCGGCGCATTGGTGGCTCACGGCTATGCAAGCCCGGCGTAGCGACTATTTTTATTTTGAACCCACCGCGCCGCCACCCATTCGTTCGGTTTTTACTTGTCTGTTCCGCCCCGACCGCTGATCTCTCGTCGCTTGCGATTTGTCTTGAGCCTGTTGATCTGCGGCCATTTGTTGGCCGTTTTCATGCCGCCGATGGCGTTTCAAAGTCGCGGTCCCCGTGGTCTGTCGCCCTCGGTGGCGGCGATGTTGAGGCCGTTTTCCGGCTACGCCCAGTTCCTGTACTTGGACCGAGGTTACGCGTTTTTTGCACCCAATCCGGGGCCGAGCCATTTGTTGCGAGTCGAAATCGAAGCAGAAAACCAGACGCCCGAGGTCCGGATCTACCCGGATTTGGAGCAGCAATGGCCTCGGTTGTTGTACCACCGGCACTTCATGTTGGCTGAGTTTCTCAACGATGCCTATCAACCGAAATTGCCCGTCGAAGCGGCGAGTTTGGTCGGGCCGGAGTTGTCGATCGAGGAATTGCAGGCCTGGCGTTTGGGGCGACAACGATACGAAAAGATCACAGACTCGATGAAAAATCGCCTGAAATCGGAATTCGGAAATCGTGAAATCAAAATCGATCGGCTCGAACACCTGCTGCCCGATTTCGTCGCCTACGCGGCGGACCCGACACCGCTGAACGATCCGGCGACCTACCTCGTCATCGAGGACATTCCGATCACGCTGGAAACGTTGCTCGGTGGCCAATTGCAAGCCTTGCCCGGACCAGGAGAACGCGAATCCGTGCCCGTACCCACCGGCGAACCCGCTCAGGGTAATGATCCCGCCGAGCAAAACGATTCCTCGCTCCAGGAGTCGTCGCAATGAGCGGGATCGAAAACCTGTTGGGGCAAATTCATTCTCGCAAATCCTTCGGCGAGCTGATCGATGCCTGGGACCGATTCTGGTTCGCGGCGCGGCATGTCGAAACGCTGGCGGTGTTGCGAATCCTGACCGGGGCGATGTTGCTGTACTCGCACCTCGTTCTGGCGACCGATCTCGGTTCGTTCCTCGGTATCGACGCATGGATTAACAACGACACCTCGCGAGCGCTTTACGACGGGACGCTCGGCGATGCGACGTGGGCGTGGTCGTATTTAGTGAACATCGACAACCCGATGGGGATCGCCGTCCATCACCTCGTCACGATTCTCGTCACGGCGGCGTTCATGGTCGGGTTCCTGACGCGGATCACCGGTCCGCTGGCGTGGTGGTTTCAATTGATGGTGATCCATCGTTTGCTCGGCAGCCTGTTCGGACTCGATCAAATTTTGACTTACTGCGTGATGTATCTCGCCTTCACTCCCTGCGGTGCGGTGTTCTCGGTCGACGCGTGGTTGCGCCGCCGGATGGAAGGCAACAACGGCGGCATGTCGAGCCGACGTTGGACATGGTTGTTTCCCGCCGACACACCGAGTGTGGCCGCGACCGTGGCGACGCGGTTGTTGCAAATTCATCTGTGCGTCATTTATCTGTTCGGCGGTTTGGCCAAAGCCCGCGGTCAAATGTGGTGGGACGGCACCGCGTTGTGGTACGCGATCGGTAACTATGAATACCAATCGTGGGACATCACGTTTCTCGCCGCCTGGCCGAGCGTGTTCACGGCGTTCACCCACCTGACGTTGTTGTGGGAGATCTCTTACTGTGCGTTGATATGGCCACGTTGGACACGGCCGATCATGCTCGCCCTCGCCGTGGCGGTTCACGGCGGCATCGCGCTGGGTTTAGGCATGGCAACGTTCGGGTTGATGATGATCATTGCCAACGGGATTTTCCTCAGCCCATGGATCTTTCGCCGGTGGCGAGGTTTGACGCCGACGTCCGATGAGATGGAGCGAACCGGGATGGAGCGAACCGGGATCAAGCGAACCGAACGCGAATCGGCCCCTTCCACCGAACTCGAAAAACGCGCCGCCGAACTCGAGAAAGGCGAAGAGGCGTTCCGCAAACGTTATCAAAAACTCAAACAACGCGAAGCGAAGATAGAACAACGCAACGACCGGATCAAAGCGACCAAAGCAAAACTACGTCAGAAACTCGAAGACGGTACCCTCGTCCTCGGCGACAAAAATCTCGACGCCTCCGGAATCGGCATCGACGAAGACGACGAGCAACTCGACGACAATCTCTCGGATTTTGACCTATTGAGCGGTGACAAAGACGCTTCGTCGCGTTGAGCACGTCGTCACGATTCATTCGATGGAACAACGTAGCAGCGTCTCGCCGAGACGCTGGGAATGGCGAGTCTCAGCGAGACTCGCCTACGTGAGATCCTGCCGAACCTTCCCCACCGAGGTGCCTGCGAAAGGCACTTGCCTGGGGCACGCCCTGGTTTCCTCGCAATTCCGCCTGTTGATTTCGGAGGACCTGACAATAAAAATATAATATTCGAAACGAATGTTTGTTCACACTGTTCAAAGGGTCCAGAGGGACAGGGTCCAGAGGGACGACAGGGTCCAGAGGGACAGAGCACTTTTCCGGGTGGTGTCGCTTCACCTATTATGAGCTAGGCTGGAGCTCATCGACTTTGCGTCGTTTCCGGGAACGGTTCGACGATAATGGAGACAAAAAACGATCGGGTTTCATCGACACCGACGGTGATACCCTCTCATCGGTGTCTTCGGTCTCGCTCGTTTCACCAGCAGCGGACTCGTTGGAGTCCTGGATCAGCGTTTCGATCCATCGCTGGACCGAAGTGTGATCGCTCGTTTCGAGCGTTTCCGCCATCGCGGCCCGGATCAGATTCAAATCCACCTAGGCGGCACAGGCCAGCAACGAGGCTTCATCGGCAAGCCGAGTGCTTTGTATCGATCCTGGAAGAATCGACCGTTTTCCTGCTCCTCGCGGTTGGCCCGCATGGCCAGACGTTGGCACAGAAGCCGCATCCACCAACTGAAACTGCTCAGTCGTTTGCGGATCTCCGCCCGGCGAATCGAGCTAACGCAGATACTCCTCGATCCAGACCTTCCTGTGGTCAAAGTTTTTCCCCGAGATCGGGTCCTCTCTCATCAAGAAGCACCGCCGGGTGGTGCGATTATCGAAGTGACCGATCGCCACCTGATCCGGATCAAAGACTTCGCTGCGAGCCAAACGAGCCATCACGCACCTCCCAAGCGGAAAAAAACAGAGCAACTGACAGAATCAGCAAACTCAGACTTCCCTCCTTGTGGGGGCACCGCAACACCCGGAAAGGTGCTCTGTCCCCCGGATTGGTCGTCCCCCGGATTTCCTTCTCTGTCCCCTGGATTCGATTCCCCGGGATTCCTCGCCAACTGGGCTGTTAAACAGGTGCCGAGAATTGCTTCGGTGTTGAGGGGCCGTTTTGCGTAGCTCGACTCTCTGAGTTGAGTATTGTTGCCCCTGTGACGCCCGACTCGGAGAGTCAGGCTACGTATTGCTCGCGTTCCACACAGATGGGCGGGCTTCAAAACGCGCACGCGAGTTCACACTGCCCTTTCTTCGCTTGCGAGTTTCGAAGTTGCGTTTTTCTGCGCGTCATAGGAGCGTTAGCATGAGGCCCAGGAATACTTATTGCAAAATCGTTTCACCACTCAGCATCGATCACTTCGAAAACGATTGCAAATAATCCAGCAGCGACGCCAGTTCGAAGACGGTCGAATCGTTCATCACGCCGGTCGGCATGACGGAGACCTCCGACGTCTTACGAAAGTCAATTTCCTCTTTCACGATCGTGGTTTCCTTCCCCGTTTGATCCCGCAACGTGACCCGGTCGCTACGTTCATCGGTCACAAAGCCGGTCAATAAATCACCATCGAGAGTCACGATCGACTGGGTCGCAAACCCCTGCGCGATCGTGAGACTCGGTTGCAAAATCGCATTGGCGAGATCGGTGCGTTTGTACGTTTGCGCGATGTTACCGAGGTACGGCCCTTTCTGTGGTTCGGACTGAGTCACGGTGTGGCAGGCGATGCAGTTCGCTTTCGTGAAAACGTATTTCCCCAGTTCGACGTCGCCCTGCGTCTTGACCGCGCGAGCGACCGCCTCGTCCGGTCCGAAGGTTTTCAAAACGGGCGAGTCCTTCGGGATTCGCGATTTCAACTCGAACTCCTCTTCGACCGACCACGACGCTGCAGCGACGGCGACCGAGTCCTGAGCGATCTCGTCCGTATCAAAAATATCGGACCCGAGATAGTAGTGTTCACGGACGAGTTCGGCGGCGAGTTGCGGCGGAATTCGTGGCAACCATTCGCGGAGCGTCTCGGCGATTTTGTCTGATTCGGCCCACGAGCTGGGTTCGTAATACGGGCCTCGCGTGTCCGGTCGCGTTCCCCATGAGTCGCCTTTCCACTCGGCCTCGCGACTGTGCAAACGACACAACGCGGCAACGATGGGCTCGCGACGATTGGCCTCGCGACGATTGGCCTCGCGACGATTAGCAGCCGCGCCGCTCGCGGACAACCGTTCGATCAAACCGTCGACGACCTCGGACGCGTGCATCATCGCGAGTGCTCGCGTCACCACGCCCGCGACAACCGCACCGCTGGGCGAATCCAACGCCTCAAAACACTCGGCGGCGGCCTTGCGTTGAGCCAGGCAACGGATCGCCGTATGCACGACGAGCGGATCCGAATGCGTCAACGCGGCAACGCATTGCCGGTTCGTCGCGTCGGTTTGAAGGTGCTGCAAAAGGTTACGCTCCGGCAAACGCGTCTCAATCGCACGCTGCAGCAACTGTTCGTGAGCCGGATTGCCGCGGCGGAGCAACTCCCGCTGCGCTTCGACGCGTCGTCGATAACTCGCGTCGTCCAACAACGCGATCAGTTCCACATCCGTCGACGCAGTGAAATTTGGCATCGGCTCGGGTGTGAAATCACTCGGGCGAACGCACACGATGTAGCCCACATCCGGCCCTGCCCAATCGAACGTCGCCCCGTGCCAACTGGCGCAGTACACACGACTGTTCCCGTCGACGTCCGCATCGGTCGGTCGCGGCAGTTTGATAAACGATTCCGGCGGAGCGGTTTCTTGATACGTTGCACCGGTCGGTGAAACCGTGTGCCGGAACAACGAACCGGTTCCCCAATCGGCTGTGAACGGCGCATCGTTCCAAATGCCGAACCCAGGTTCATCAATGTAGACGGCGCCGCATCCCGAACCGCCTCCGTAATCGGCCAGAGGTGCCACGCACTCGTCATTGAAATTCTTGTACAACCGCGGGTAACCGTGATCTTCCATCCCGGTGAAGTGGTGCAACCGCACGTCCCATCCACCACCATCATTGGTGTTGTCACGAGCGAACATTTCCATCGTGGGACTGATCGCCACCTCGAGAATATTGCGTGTTCCGGTCGAGTAGATTTGCAGATCCGAGCCGTCCGGGCGCACCCGCAACACGCCGCCACCGCGATGCGTCAACTGGGTCCCGTCGCGTCCCTCGGCGTTGAGAAATCCGAAATCGCCGCCGGCGATGTACAACCAGCCGTCGGGGCCGAGACTCAGTCCGTTGGTCGTGTGATCGGCGGGCCGGTCGGCGTAATCGAACGCGAGATTCTTGACGAGTGTCTTTTGCTCATCGGCAACACCATCGTCATCATGGTCAATGAACACGCTCAAGTTCGGTGGGTGCATCAGATACAAACGATCGTGATCCCAAACCAAACCACGCGGCGCATCGATTTCGCAAAACACCTTCGTCTCGTCCGCCCGTCCATCGCCATCGAGATCACGCAATCGGATCACGCGGCCACGTTCGGGTTTGCGACCTAGCGAGCCGTTGCCGTCGGAACTGACGAACAGTGTTCCGTCGACACCGGCGGCCAGAAACACCGGGTAATTGACCGCTGGCGGCGCCGCGAACACGGTCGCGGTGAACCCATCGGCGACTCGCACGTCGCGCAAGATCTCGGCTTCCTGTTGCGGCGTGAGTTTTTCGATCCGAGGTGGCGGGTTGCCCCGATTGACGTAGGGGGCGCCTGCGACGGGAACGAACGCTCCCGTTTCCGATTTCGGATCGGCCGGCCATAACATACCAATCTCTGCACCGGAGATCTTCACTTCCCAAAGACTGCACCATCCCCCGCCACTGCCCGCGCCCGTGATACGGACAAATTTGACCGATTCGGGTTGGGGGAAATTTGTTTCGGATTGGTCGTTACTCGTGTTGCCGGACGCGTCGAGTAACATCGTCCACGACTCGCCGTCGAGCGAACCTTCGACACGGTACTGGTAAACCCCGGTGCGAGATTCCCAATCGATTTGAATGCCGTCGACCGCCGTGGCGGTTTCAAATTCGAACGTTAACGATTGCGGATAACTGTCACCATCGGCACACCAACGTGTCGCGTCATTGCCATCGATCGCGTGGTAGGCGGGGTGCCCGTTTTGCGTGCTCGACGCGATGACTCTCACGAGCGTCGCGTCGTTTGGTTTCTCGCCGAGGTTCAACTCGTCGCTGGGTTTGATTTTGGCTTTGTCGATGAACGTCGTTTCGTTCTCACCGGTGTAGGGCGTCAGGTAATCGTCGTTGAGTTTGTCGCACGACCAGAGCAATCCACGGGTGACCAATTCGAGGTAGCGTGGGTCGCGGACGGTTTCGGTGTTGTGTCCGATCGTGGTACTGAAACTTCGAGCACGGGGACGATCCGTGTCGTGGGCTTCGTTCGTCCACGCCACGATTGCCTCGTCGACTCGGGGATTTTCACCACCGAGCTTTTGTTTTCCGATGGCCAGTGGACGAGCACCGAAGACTTTCACGTTGTTGTAAAGTTCTTCGCGGATTGTCGTCCAATCGCTGAGTGTTCGCGTGATCGGGTGATCGGTGTCGGTGAAATGGATGTCGATCGGCAACTGCGGCCCGTGACCGCTCGATTGCAATCCGAGGTGATCGAACCAGGCATCGGTACCGGTGCGGAAACTATGCATCGCGCAGTGCAAATGCACCGCGGGCATTTTTTGATGCACGGCGACGATGCGGTTGATGAGGGCTTCGTCTTTGATGTCGGCGGCACACTCGTCGTGAATGATGACGTCGTAATTCTCCGCCCAATTGAGTTTCCGAAACAGCGGTAAAACGGGCGTGGTGGTCGAATTGTCGGTCCAATAGACGTCGACGCGAACGTTCGCACGAGCTTGGATTCCCGCCGCGATCGCCGTCTGTTGGTTGGCATAATCGTGGCAACAGCCGCCCGCGATCAAGAGCGCTCGGATCGGAGGATGACTCGACCCCGAATCGTTCGGCGGGAGCGTAGTTTGAGCGTGCGAAGTGGTGGATAGCAAGCCAATCGCGATGATTGACCCAAACCAAGCAAGCGGGCAGCGGCGATTCATACGGCGAGACACGGGGCAGGATGGAACGAGGCGAGGGTGGGTTGGATGCTCGAACACGAGGTTCCCAAGGAATTGCGATCGTAATCCAACGCCAGCAGAAATTCGAGAGGTCAAATTGCGAGAGGGCAAACGCGACCGAAATTTCTTTCCGCTTGCGAAACGCCCTCCACCTCCGCCCGTCGTGGAGATCGCACCCGTTGAAAGTGTTTCCGTAAGCAGGTTCGGTTAATACATCGAAACACTTTCCCGAAACTGCTTCGCACGGGCTTCTCCACCCTCCCGAGCGAAGCTGGCCATTTTCCGGGCCCAAATTTCCCTGACATTTTTCACACCGAACGTTCCAGCGTGGTGGCGTTCGTCAAATCACTTCCAAGACCGGTTCGCCGAGCACGTCCATCTTGGGTGTGATTCCCAATCCGGGTTCGGTGGACGCAGCCATGAAGCCGTGGTCTCGCTGCGGGGCGCCGTCGGCGGTACTGACGGTGACGTAGCTGTTGAAATCGGTGGACGTGAAGCGGAATTCCTCGGGGGTGCTGTGGGCGAGATGGGCGATCGCGGCCGTCGTGATGTCGCCGCCCCAACTGTCTTCGAGCGTCATCGCGATTCCCATCGACACGCACAGGTCGCGTGCTTGTTTGGTTCTCGTCAAACCGCCGAGCTTGCTGATTTTTAGGTTCACGACATCCATGGCTAAATCCTGCTTGGCTCGCATTAGCATTTCGAGCGAGTCGATGTTCTCGTCGAGCACGAAGGGGTGATCGGTGTGCCGGCGGATCGCGAGACATTCTTCATACGTCAGGCAGGGTTGTTCGATATAAACATCGAGATCTCGCACGGCCCGAACGACTCGCATCGCCTCATGCTGGGTCCATCCTGTGTTCGCGTCGGCGACGAGTCGGTCGGTCGGACGGAGCACCCCGCAGGCGGCGGTGATCCGCTCGATGTCGGTATCCGGATCGCCACCGACCTTCAATTGAAACCGCGTGTAACCTTGATCCCGATAGCTGGCGACGTTGGCGGCCATTTGATCCGGTGCGACTTGCGAGATAGCGCGATACAACCGCACTTTTTCGCCGAACCGCCCGCCCATTAATTGGCAGACCGGCAACCCACTGGCTTTGCCGAGCAGGTCCCAACAGGCGATATCGATTCCAGTTTTCACGTAGGCGTGCCCTTTGAGAGCGGCGTCCATGCGGTGATTGAGAACGCCGAGTTCGCGTGGATCCAAACCGATCAAATGCGGACCGAGTTCTCGGATGCCGGTACGGACTCCCTCGGCATAGGCGGGCAGGTAAAACGGTCCGAGCGGACACACCTCGCCGTACCCGATCAGGCCGCCGTCGGTCTCCACGCCCACGATCGTGCTATCGAAAACCGAGACCGATTTGCCTCCGGACCACTGGTAGGATCCTTCGACGAGCGGCAGTTCGACGCGGTGAGCAAAAATGCGAGCAATTTTCATGGATACGATTGGGGGGTGTGCTGGGGAGCGGATGATTGAGTGCGTCTGGGGCGTAGAATACTCGATTCAGGTTCGTCAGTCTTGGCGTGGAACGGCGTTCCAGGAGGAATCCGCGCACAGAATGGGCTGTTCAAAGATTCATTCGCCAACAGCGGAACCGTGCCATTGGATAGCCAACCCGGGCGAAATCTCGGGGGCGGCTCGTCGACCCTGGAAGGATCGCAGCCGTCGCCATTGCGGAGATTTCGAAGCGGCTGTGACACCCTACGGGGTCAAAACTCGTACTTTTTGCGGACGCCCGGCGGTGTTCGCTTCGCTCAACCGCCGGCTAATCGCTGAAACGCCTTCGGCGTAAAAACGAGTGGGTCACGGAAGCGACAATGCACCCTGAAAACATTTGACCTTGCGATCGATCGCTTCGTTTGAGTAGTCGATGAAACTCGTGTGGTTTGCTGTTTTCAAACAACGAGAGTATCGAACGGATCTAGGATGGATTCCCGGTGCTCTTTCACGTTCGTCAACGGAGGATGAACGTCAGCGACCACCCTGAGGCAAGGAAGCCGATGTGGTTAAGTGGTTGTGGTCGCTCATTTGGGGAAGTAAACGTTCTCGGCGAAGTTCGCAGCGTGGTCCGCTGTGGACTTTGTTCCGCTGGTTCACGCCTGGGTTGACGATGACGGGTGTGGCCGCGGCGGTGATCGCGGCGGTGACGGGGCAAGTCAATTTGCCTTCGCTCGATGCACTGCGTGGTAGCGAACCGCCGGTCTATGACGATCCGATTACGGCGTCGGTGTCGTCGTCGCCATTGCAGCCGACCGGGTATGAATCGCCACGGATGCCACGCGGTGCGCCGGAGAATCGCGGTGCGCCGGAGAATCGCGGTGCGCCGGAGAATATTGTCCCCCGCAAACTCTCGCCGGTCGGGATGGGGGGAGCACCGATGGGGCGTCTGAATGGAAAATCGCAAACGGCGATCCGGATCGCGTCGTTCAACATCAAAGTCTTCGGTAAGAGCAAGTCAGAAAAAGCCGATGTCATGCAACAACTCGCGACCGTGTTCATGCAGTTTGATATTGTCGCAGTCCAAGAGATCCGTGGGGATCCGAACATCCCGATCAACACATTGCTTAATGAAATCTCACGTCAAGGTGGTCGGTATCGCGCCGCGATCAGTCCGCCGCTGGGACGCACGTCTCAAACGATGTGTTACGGGTTCGTATGGGATCAAAATCGGATTGATATGATTCCCGATTCGGAATATATCGTCGAGGACCCGCCGGAGTTGGACCGGATGCACCGTGAACCCTTTGTGGCCAGTTTTCAAACTCGCGTCGCGCCGGTCGATTCACGATCGCCGTTTCGGTTCACGTTGATCACGGCGCACACGGACCCAGACGAGGTTCGCGGAAACACGCCGGAGAATGAACTCAATGTGCTCGATGATGTGTTTCAGAGCGTTCGTAATTTCGAATACGAAACGACTGGCGAAGAAGATTTTATCTTGCTCGGCGATTTGAACATGGATGTCGGCGGGTTGTCGGAATTGGGGCAAATTCCCGGCATCGTTTCCTTGGTCGGCGATGTGCCGACGAACACGTTAAAAACCAAAACCTACGATCATCTGTTGATCGATTCACGAATCACGAGGGAGTATCTGGGTCGTGCGGGTGTGTTCGATTTAGAACAGTTCTTTGGTATCGATCAAGCGGCGGCGGGGAGGCTCAGCGATCACCTGCCGGTGTGGGCGGAATTCAGCGTGTATGAGGCGCCGCGATCATTTTAGAATGTTCTTGCAAGTACCAACGGGCTGCTGGCACACGGACCGGCTAGCAGCCTGTGCCACGGTTCTCACGCTTAACCGTCGCTAACGCCCAAACGGCTAATGGGGTTCGACGCAATGAATTACCCGAACCCGCTTAGCGAACCAAGATCAGCACGCGGGTGATGACGTCGTTGCCGGAACCTGAGAGCGACGCGGCGTCGACGTTGTCTTGTGGCGGAGCGACGCCACCGTCGAGCGGTAGGTAGGTTTGGTCGCCGAGCAGGCGACGTAGCGTTGCGAGTTGTTCGTCGTCCTCGTCGCCACCGTCTCGGCTGCCGAGCTCCCGGGCGAGCGGGCGGTCGTGCTGAACCTCGGTTGCATCGACGCGGGTCAATCGGCTGGCCATTTCCAGGATCGGTGTGTCCGTGATCAGCGATAATCCGACTGATTCGACGGAGCCTCGGTCTCGTAATAGATCGAGAAACATCCGGTCGACTTTCTTCGCCGGAGCTTGCAAGAACAGAATCTGGAACTGGTCGTTTTCGTCGAACGTGTTCGCTTGGCGTGCCGCTGCGATCACGTCACGATTGATCGGTTGTCGATCGGCGTCGTTCAATCCGTTTCGTTGCATCGCTTTGCTAAACGTTCCCGACGTCCGTCCGGTCGAGGTCAAACGCACGTCGTAGACCATCACGGCTCCGGTGAAGGAGGCGTTGAACAAAGGCACCGATTCGTCATCGCTGATCGAAACCGTTTCGGGAATTCCGTCGGCCATCGGTGTCGGCATCTCGGCCGACGCGACCGTATCGAGTGCCGGTGGGGAGTCCATGCGAGGTTCCATGCGAGGTTCCGAGACCGCGAATCGATTTTCAGGCAAGGGGATCGGAACGTCGCCCCGAACCTCTGTGGAAATATCCGCCGGAGCCAGATCCGCAACGGCCCGATCTGCAATCGCGTCATGGGATGCGGGTATTTGGGCGATCGATTGTGTCGCCTCGTCGATGGGTCGGTTCCACGTCACCATGATCAATACGGCGGCGGCGGTCGCGATTAAACCGATCGCGATCCGTTTGCGGAGACGAGCGAGCGAATCGGTCTCGGGGCGACGGCCTGCGGGACGAATGGTCGTGTCCGTGCTCGCCCTGTTCTCGCTCGTTGATGTGGTGGTTTGCAGTCCACGACGGCGGGCTTCGGCGAGCACACCAGTTGCGAAATTCGGTGGCAAACCGGGGGCGTCGGAGTTCTTCGTGAACAAATTGCGAATCGCTTGACGGTCGGACACGAGGCCATCGTAGTGGCGGCGTAGTGCCGTATCGCCGAGCAACTGCTGTTCGACAATTTGCGTCTCGGTCTCGCCGAGTCGTCCGTCGAGATGGTCGCTGAGGAGTTGGTCGAAATCAGGTGTGGGAGATGACATTCTGTCGGTTCTCAGTAAACTTAGGCGCGGCGATCATGGCCGGAGCGAGTTTCGTTCGCTTCGATTCGGCGCGTCGCTTTCCGTGCGGTTGAAAAAAACGTCCCTGTTGGGTGATACTGCTTCGATGCCTGGACGTCGCCGAAAGTTCCTAGAATAAGGGAATACGCCGTCGAACCACGACGTCGAACCTGCGTGCTCGGGCAAAAATTATTGGATTTTCTGGCTCGATTGACGCAGCGATCGGGTGGTGATGACATTCGACTTCCTTTGTTCGACCCGGGATGGCCTTCTCATGAGCATTGATCGCCAGAGCGTTTTGCGAGCCAACCGCGACTGCTACCAGCGGATGACGGCGTCGGACGCCCCGTTGTGCCGGATTGTTTCGGACGCAGAACTCGCCGATCCGTTGAAAACGGTGGATCGAGCGGGCTGGCTCGGCCCGGATATTCGCGGTTGGCGGGTGCTGTGTTTGGCCGCCGGGGGCGGGCGTCAAAGTTGTTTGTACGCGGCGGCGGGGGCGGAGGTGACGGTGGTAGATCTGAGCCCCGCGATGCTGGAACTCGATCGCCGAGCGGCCGGGCAACGCAAATATTCGGTCCGTCTGTTCGAAGGATCGATGGACGATTTGTCGATGCTGGCGGCCGGTTCGTTCGATTTAGTCGTGCATCCGGTGAGCAGTTGTTACCTGCCGGACGTGGCCAAGGTTTATGCCCAGGTGGCCCGCGTGACGCGTGCGGGGGGTCTGTACGTCAGTCAGCACAAATCACCGGCGAGTTTGCAAGGATCGATGCACCGCCAAAACGGAAATTTCGAGCTATTGCACGATTATTACCGAAGTACGCCGGTTCCGCCGGCGGCGGACTCGACGCCGGTTTCGCGGCGGTTGCGAGAGGGCGGGGCGGTCGAGTTTTTGCACCGTTGGGAACAGCTCGTCGGCGGCATGTGCCGGGCGGGTTTCGCGATCGAGGATCTGGTCGAACCGATGCACGCCGAATCGGACGCGGCGCAGGACACGTTCGCCGACCGGGCGAAGGTGATCGCCCCGTATGTTCGAATCAAAGCACGCCGGAATACGACGATGGCGGCGGGGTCGGGGAGTGAGTCGCCACAATTACCAAGCCCGGGCATTTGGTTGCCGGGTTCGATGTCGTTCTAATAATCCGTCTCGCCTTGGTTTTCGGGTAGAGCGTGGTGGACGAGGCTACGAGTCCTCTCCATTTCACAGGCTCCCGAGGACTCGCAGCCTCGCCGACTACCCGGAAATGAAGCCGAGGCAGAATACGAAGCCTTTGTTCTAAGCAGGTTCGGGGAATTCATTGCGTAGAACCTTATTAGCCGTTATCCCCGGTTGAACGCGAGAACCGTGGCTAACGCCAAAACGGCGAGTACATCGAAACACTTTCCCTTCGCTGCTTAGCTCTGGACTTTCTTGATTTCGTCGAGCAATCGTCCTGGACTGCCCATCGCGTTGTAGCCGCCGTCGACGTGCAGGACCTCGCCGGTGATCCCGTTGCTGTGGTCGCTCAACAGGAACGCGCCCGTCCGTCCGACTTCTTCGTGGGTGATGTTTCGTCCCAGCGGTGCGATGTGTTTGTACATTTCCAGCATCGATTCGACTCCGGCGGCGCGTCCGGCGAGGGTCCGCACGGGGCCAGCCGAGAGGGCGTTGACGCGGACATCACGGGCACCCATGTCGAAGGCGAGATACCGCATCGAGGCTTCCAACGCGGCTTTGCAGATGCCCATGATATTGTACCCGGGCACGCATTTTTCGCCTCCGTAGTAGGTCATCGTCAGCACCGAGGCACCCGGGTTGAGGACGGGTTCGGCGGCGGCGGTAATCGCTAAAAGTGAAAAAACACTTGCTTCCATCGCAATCTGGAAACCTTTCCGGGACGTATGCAGGGTCTCCCGTCCGAGATCATCGCGATCGGCGAAGGCGATCGAGTGCAAGAGGAAATCAATTTTGCCAAATTTGCTAGCGGTTTCCTCCATCACGGTGCGGATGTCGTCATCATTATTCGCGTTCATCGGTAGGAGAAACTCAGCGTTGTCATATTGATCTGTCATTTTGGCAACGCGGCGTCGGTTTTTCCTCTTTTCGTCGTCCGGTCGGTCGGGCAGGTGGGTGAACCCACAACGGCCGCCGTTTTCGAGGATTTGCTGGGCGATTGCCCAGGCGATCGAGTTCTCGTTGGCGACACCAATGATGAGACCTTTTTTACCTTCAAATTGCATTTTCTACCTTTTCTATCGGCTGATACTTGTTTCGCAGTCTGCGTCGAGGGCGATCAATATCGTCGTGGACGGTCGGACTCACAAGGCATCGTCGACCATTGATGCTGGAATTTAACGTGATCGGATCATCATCGCACCCCATCAGCGGCAGCGGCCACGATACCAACCGGCGCTCGCTGTTGCGGTTTTCGGCTGGGCTTGCACCCGTCGGGCAGCTCACCGATCAGGAGATCATTCGGCAGAAAATGCCCTTGTTGCTGGGCCTGGTCGCGGGGGTGATCCGCCGTGAATCCGGTGAGCTAGATCCGGAGTCGAAGGCGATTCGATGTGGCGTCGTCAGCCAGGACGCGGACCGTTGGGTGACGGATTTTTGGACGGGGGCGGAATTGTCGACGGCCGGTTCGCTAGCCAGTGAAGCGATCGATCGGGGCGAGATTGTCGTTGCGGGCGAATTTTCAGCGATCGAGGTGAAAGCTCGCGACGTGTCCGAGCCGTTGGTCGATGAAGCTTCGACCCGCGATTCGAATACCTACGACAAACAGCCCTCGCACGGATCGGATACCAGCGGCGCCGCCGCGATGCCTGGTTTACCGAACGTGGCGTTGTTGCTCTCGATTCACAATCGCCCAGCTTCGGTGGCGTTGCTGCGGACTCTCGCGGTCACGCTCGGGCGGTTTCTCGCGTTGCATCGTGACCGCCAAAATCACACTCGACGGCTGTGGCAAACGACGACCATGTTGCAAGCCGCCGCCGCCTGGCAACAGCTCGATAATGACGAGGCGTTGCTCGAATCGGTCGCGAATTGCGCGTGCGAAGTCCTGTCGTGCGAACGGGCGACGATTTTCTTGTGGGACAAACCACGACGCCGATTGGTCGGTCGCCCGGCAATCGGGATCGAGGGCGGTGTGCTCGAAGTCGAGGATCACGCTGGGATTGTCGGCGAGGTTCTGCAATCCGGCTGCCCGCGATGGTGGACCGCTGGCGGGAACGACAGCGAACGCGTGAACCGGCGGATCGATCAGACTCAGAATTTCGAAACACGGTCCCTGGCAGCCGTTCCGATGGTTAACTCCCGCGACCAAATCGTGGGCGTGTTCGAGGCGATCAACGCGTTACCAGACGATCACCGCGAGGGCGCGTTCAACGCGGCCGATATCCGCACGTTGAGTGAACTGGCGTTGCACGCGGTCGTCGCGATCGATTCGTTGCGGACCCGCGCGAACCTGACTCGCACCCGCGACCGGTTGGTATCCCAAGCCGCCGATTCGAATCCGTTGATCGGCGAACACGACTCGATTTGCGAACTGCGGAAAAATGCAGCCAAGGTCGCACCGACGGATTTGAGTGTGCTGATTTTGGGCGAAAACGGGACCGGCAAAGAGGTGCTCGCTCAACACATTCATTACCAAAGCGATCGCCGGAACGGTCCTTTCATCGCAGTAAATTGCGCGGCGCTGGTCGAATCATTACTTGAAAGTGAGCTGTTCGGTCATGAAAAAGGCGCCTTCACGGACGCCTCGGCTTCGCGACCGGGCAAATTCGAACTCGCCCACGACGGCACGCTGTTTCTCGACGAGGTCGGCGACATGAGTCCGGGCGGTCAAGCGAAATTGCTCCGCGTGCTCGAAGAACGTGTGGTCGTCCGCGTCGGCGGATCACAATCGATTCACGTCGATACCCGAGTGATCGCCGCGACGAACCAACCGTTGCAGGACATGATCGCGACTAAGCGGTTTCGCGAGGATCTTTTCTTTCGGCTCAACGTGGTCTCGTTGACCCTCCCGTCGCTCTGCCGCCGAGGTGACGACGTGATGTTGTTAGCGGGGCATTTCCTGAATCACTTTTGTGCGCAAATCGGTCGGATGCCGCCGCAGTTCTCTCCTGCGGCCCGCAACGCCATGCTGTCCCATGCTTGGCCGGGAAACGTCCGTGAACTTCGCAACACGATCGAGCGGGTTTGCTACCTGACCAGCGGTGACAAAATCGGCGAAGAGGATTTGATGCTGCAACACGTCCCGACGGGCAACCCGAGAGGGAACGGCGGGAACATGGGCTCACAGCCTCACGTGTCCCGGGGGGAGTTGGTCAGTCTCAACGACGCGACACGTGATTTCCAAGTCGAGCATATTGAAAACGCAATCATGGCGTGCGGCGGCAACATGACCGAGGCGGCAGGCAAACTCGGCCTGCACCGCTCCAATCTGTATCGAAAAATGCGTCAACTCGGCATGTCAGCCTCCGAGTGACATTGTAGGACCATTGTCGCAATTGTCCCCGACCGATTTCGATCGCAGCTCGAAGAGGCCCCAGCACCGACCACCCGCCGTTGCCCGATCTCGCGTCGGCACCTATGCTCTGAGCGGCATTGATCGCACGCAGCCCCCACGCCCTCGGAACTCGATCGAGACAAGTTGACGGATCCCGATTTCGACGACGAACCGCAATCATCGGAAACGTTTTTCCGAACCGCTGTCGCGGTCGAAGGCGGGTTGGGGGTGCTGGCGTTGCTGCTCGGGTATCTGTTCGGCCCCGATCCGCGAGATTTGGTGCCGCGACCGGACCAAATCGCGTTCCTCGTCAGCGGTCTGGGATGGGGCGTCGTCGCGACCGTGCCGCTGTTGATTTTGATGTCCGTGATTCGGCGGATCAAACACCCGGCGATCGAAGAACTCGACCAAATGAGCGATCATCCGATGATCGAGCTGATGTTGAAACTCGGCCCGATCGAATTGTTCGTGATCAGTTTGTGCGCCGGCGTGGGCGAGGAACTCCTGTTCCGAGGCTGGTTGATGCCCGGCATCGCGAATCTGTTGAACGGTGAGGCGATGTCGCTGTTGCCCTCGGACCCTTCCACGCCGCGACCTTCGTGGGCGTTCGGAGGATGGACCGCCGAGATCGCCCGCAGCGGTTCCGAGTCGGCGGGCGGGTTCTCCTGGGCCGGATTCACTCAGTGGTGGTCCGAATCGGTCGGCTGGGAAATGGCGGTCGCGTGGATCGCGTCGTCGGTCGCGTTCGGGTTCGTTCACCCGGTCAGCAAACTGTATATCGCCGTGACCGGTTTAATGGGTTTGTATTTCGGCGGGTTGTTGTTGCTAACCGGGAATTTGTTGATCCCGATCGTCGCCCACGCCCTTTATGACGCGATTCAGTTGTGGGGTGCGTCGTGGGCGGAAGCGTCTGACAAATCAGACGAAGAGGCATCAGACGAAGAGGCAGTCGAAGAAGAGGCATCAGTTGAAGAGGCATCCGAAAAGGCAGTCGAAGAGGCATCCGAAGAGGCGAAATCCTCGTAGAGCGACGCCGTGTCTGCGGCACTGCTCGACACGAGCGCGAACGCCGCTTTTCGCCCGGGAGCGAGCGAACCGCAATCTTGGTCTCGCTTCATCGCAATCGCACCGCCGAGCGTCGCCATCTGAACGACCGTCTCCGGCGAGAGGTCCTGTCGATGCTGTAACAGCCAGCGGACCTCACGCCATAATTGCAGATCCGGGTTACTCGCCCGCGAGTCCGTTCCCAAACCCACGTTGATTCCGGCATCGATCAATTCGGCAACCGGGTGGCGTCGATGGCCGAAAAACGCATGCGTCCGTGGGCAAAATACGACGCTGATCGAGCGGTACGAGGCGACGAGATCGATCTCATCGCCTCGCAAATCGTTGCCGTGAATCAACATTGCCGACGGGGCACGCGACAGCATCTCGATCAACGCCGAGACTGGTTCGCGTCCTCGCCAAGGAAACATCGTGCTCAGATCGACCCCGAACCCGGCGAGTTGTTCGGCGAAGGGGCCGCCCCCGGTTTGCAACAACTCCCGCTCGGCAGGCGATTCAGCCACGTGCATCGCGAGCGGGCAGTCCGTCCGCAGGGCGAGATCGACGCACCGCGAGATCAGTTCCCTCGGCGTTGAATAAGGGGCGTGGGGACTGATCCCGGCAAAACCCGGAGCCGCCGCAGCGTGCTCTTCGGCTAATCGAAACCGCTGTGCCGAACGTTCTTCGGTGAGTCCGAGGACCTCGGCAAACGAGACAATTTCGGGTGAGCGTGAGCCCATCGTTCCCGGTAACGTGGAACCCGACGAGGAAGCACCCTGCAACTTCGCTCCCGGCCAAGGTGTGGTGGCGATTTCGCCGATCAACACGGTTCCGGAATCGAACGCCTCGCGGGCTCCTTGAGCGATGATCGCCTCCGGTGAGAGAGGCCGCGAAACGAGATCGGATCTTTCCGCAGCAACGCGCCGGGCCCCCACCACATCGACAATCCATTCGGCGAGTTCACGCCCAGGAGGACCGATCGGCGACTCCAGATCGCTGAATTCGAGGTGCGTGTGAGCGTTGACCAAACCCGGCAAAATCGCAACATCACCGAGGTCTTGAATCGGGCCACCGGCAAACATCGCGGCGGTGGGAACCTTGCCCACGCGAACAATCCGGCCCTCGGCGATTTCGACAAACCCGTTCTCGATCGGTGCTCCAATAATCGGGACAACCCACCGAGCTCGCAACGTCAGGGAGCCCTCTTTTTGAACATCGTTTCGAGAACCGCCTGGCAAGTCGCTTACCAAACCGATCAGGCCCCAGCAGGGTGACTCGCTCCGACGGAAGGAGTGATCCGACCGGGATCGAAAATTTTGTCCGGGTCCATTTGATTCGCATCGTCCATCGCGTGCGGGTCGTTGTCGAGATGCTCGTCGTGCTCATGAACCGCCATCGAACCGATGAACAGCACGGTCAAGAACGTGAAAATGAAGGCTTGCAGGCAACACACGAACAATTCGAGCAGCGTCAACGCCGTGCCTACTAACACGACCGCCACACTGACCGCGTACGCGGTCCCCTCACTCGCCGTCGCAGCGGCGAAAATCAAACCGACGAACGCGGCGAGCACCAGGTGTCCGGCCATCATCGTCCCGAAGAGCCGCATCGCGAGTACGAAACACTTGATCAATAAACTCAGCACTTCGAGCACGTACAGCAACAACGCGATCGGCAACATTCCGATCCCACCATCCCATCCGATCGGGTTGAAGTGGTTGAAGAAATCCTTGACGCTCGTCTCCCGAATCCCAATAAACACGATCGCGAACAGGGACGTGACCGCCAACACCCCGGTCAACGCCAGGTTGCCCGTCGCACTGCCGCCCCAGTAGGTATAATCGGTGTTGCCGGTGATTATCTGCAACAGATAACCAAACGGAACCACGCCGAGAACGTTCGCGAACAGGATGAAAAAGAACACCGTCCAAATGTAATAAATGTATTTGTCGGTGAGCCCTTTCAGGTTCGGGTAGGCGACTTCGTCACGGATGAACGCACAAATCGTTTCGAAAAGCTGTGACAACCGGCCCCGGGTTTGATAACGGTCCAAACCTTCGCCGTGGTAGATGCTGATCTTTCGCGAGCACAGGATTCCGGCAACGATCAAGCAAAACCCGACGAACGCCGACATCATCAAATGATTGGTGATGAAGAATTGATAAACGCCCTCGCGAACGCCGATCGCGGGAATGTTGAGGTCCGAACCACCGACGGTGATGTCGAGCAGCGATCCTTCGTGCAACGCGTGCGGGATCGCGTGATCGGTGGGGTCGTGGCCGGCAGCGAGAAAATAGAACATGAGTGGTTCGAGGCGAGACGAAAACGGAAATTATTGACGCGAGTCCGACGGGGCACGTAAACAACGGGCCAGGGCTATCACTTCGGTGTGCATGAGTATCCAGTGCCAGCCCAAAAAGCAGATGCCGATGACGGTTGCAGACGAGCGTAAGTAATAACTACTGATTAAAAAAAAGGCAACGGTGCCGACGATCCGAATCAGCAGTCCCACTAAAAACGCCTGCCCGATCCGCTCGATCGCGATCGCTTGGGGCGACAGGGGAACGGGGGGGACGAGGCCATCCGTCGCGGATGTCGCCAAGACTTTCGTTTTCAGGGGGGGGGGAGACTCTGGACGAGTTTCGCGACCGCCGTCGTCGTTTCGGCGATCTTCAGCGGCACAACGCAAACCGTCCGGAACCTCCAACTTCGCTGCTTCAAAAACCGATCGCTCGCCTTCTGACGCAACAACCTCGTCGGGCAACCCGATCGGCAACCCCGGCAGCATCGACAGGAACGCGACCAAACCGCTCAAACCCGCGATGATCGCGGCATCTTCGATCGACAACATCGCTGCATCCGCTGAAACGTCCTCACCCGCTGCACGGGAACTAGAATCGGCGGCGAACCCAACGAACGCGACGGACCCCAGCGTGACAATCAGCCACACCCCGGAAACCGTCAAAAAAGCTCGTCGGTAGGGTCGCAACAAAACGGAAAGATTCTTTATCAAACGCTATCAGAGGTATGTCCAGGATTGCCGAAACACTAATCTGTCATGGACCCGATGAAAACCATCCCACTAAGACCGAAACCGAAAACGGAAGCCGAATTCGCTTGGATCAGAATCTCCCCCCATCGCTCTCGCAACGCTGCCAATGGTCGACCGGTACGGCAACGGTCCATCACGGGCCCGGCGAATTCGTGCTGTATTGGATGCACAACGCCTCGCGGGCCCACGAGAACCCGGCCCTCGACGTCGCGATCACGCTAGCTCGTCAAAACGGACTGCCGCTGCTGATCTATCACGGGCTCTCGGAAAAATACCCCTACGCCTCCGACCGCCATCACGCGTTCATCTTGCAGGGGGTTCGCGAAGTGCAACGGGAATTCGCTGAGATGGGCATCGAGTACGCCTTCCATCTCGAACGCGACGGCTGCCGCGGTCCTCACCTGCGAGACCTGACCCGTCGCGCCGCCGTCATGGTCACCGAGACGATGCCCGTCGCGCCGTTGGTCCAATGGGGCGAGCGGTTGCGAAGCATCACGACGACGCCGATCGTGTACGTCGACACGACGTGTTTGTTGCCGCTCTCCGAGGTCGGTCGTTTCGTATCCGGTTCTGCCGAGGATTGCCTCGCCACCGGGTTTGATGCCGAGGCGATCGCCGCCCAAGTCTCCCAGGCGTCACGGTACCGTGACCTGACTGCGACGGCATACCAGGAGCGGATTGATCGAGATTACGATTGGGATCCGAATTCGGCTTCCCAGACGCAACAGGAAACGGACGTCGACAAGAATCTCCCGGAGCGGTTTGTCGGTTCGCTCGGTTTCGAACCGCTCGATTTGCAGGACGTGTGTTTGGCCGGGTTGATCGGTCGATGCCGCATCGACCACTCGATTGCCCCGGTCACCGATTCACCCGGCGGTTCGCGTGCCGGGTACGAACGGTGGGAGACGTTTCGCCAGAGCGGTTTGGCGGAGTACGATCGCCGCCGGCACAACGCTGCCGATTTGATGGGCGGTTGCCGTTTGAGTGCGTACCTCCACTACGGCATGATCAGCCCGTTTCGTATCGCTCGGGAAGCATCGCGGACGGCGACGGAACTGCCAACCGATCGGCCGGTGCGAAAGTTTCTCGATGAGTTTCTCGTTTGGCGAGAAATGTCGTTTCACTTTTGCCAACTGCATCACGACAAACTCGAATCGCTCGACGCGTGTCCTCAATGGGCGATCCAATCACTGCGGGAACACGCGGGCGATTTCCGCGAGGTCGCCACGAGTTGGGAGACGCTCGCTCGGGGCAAAACAGCAGAACCGCTTTGGAACGCGGCCCAGCGGAGTTTGCTGCGGCACGGCGAACTGCACAACGATTTGCGGATGACGTGGGGCAAGGCGTTTTTGAAAATGGCCGAGTCGCCCGAGCAATCACTGTGTTATCTGATCGACTTGAATCATCGCTACGCACTCGACGGACGCAGCGCATCGAGCTACGGCGGCATCCTCTGGTGTTTCGGTCAGTTCGACCGCCCTTTCGAAAACAAAACTCCGGTGAACGGCGTGGTACGTTCGCGAACCGTGGAAGAACACACCAAACGATTGCCGGTGACCCGGTTCAGCAAGCGCAGTGACCGTCCGATCGCCGCGAACCTGCCGCGCGTTGCCGTCATTGGCGCGGGCATCGGCGGTTTGATGGCCGCGCGAACAATCGCCGATCACGGGCTCGATGTTTGCGTGTTCGATAAATCACGCGGCGTCGGCGGTCGATTGGCGACCCGTCGTAACGACGACGCGGCCTCATTCGATCATGGAGCGCAGTACTTCACCGTCCGCGATGATCTGTTCGCACGGCATGTTCGGTCTTGGATCTCCGAGGGCGTGACGGCGGCTTGGATGGGCCGGATCGTCGAACTGCGCAGCGGCGGTGAGATCGTTTCGGAGAAACGTTCCCGCGTCCGCTATGTCGGCACGCCCGGCATGAACTCGATCGCCAAACATCTCGCGCAAGATTTGAACGTGGAACTCGGACGTTCGGTCTCGCGACTCGTCGCCTTGAACGATGCCGACGACGGTGGATGGGAACTGCTCGATTCCAACGACCAATCTTGCGGCCGGTTCGATGCCGTCATCTCGAATTGCCCGCCTCCGCAGTCCGCCTCGTTGCTCGACGGGCACACGGATTTGACGAACCGGATCGCGAGCGTCGGAATGATCCCGTGTTGGACGTTGATGTTGCAGTGCGAAGGTCTCGCCGACTTGCCCTACGTCGGTGCATTCGTTAACGAGGGACCGTTGTCCTGGATCTCCCGCAACGACGCCAAACCGGGCCGGACACACGCCAGCGATGAATCGAAATCGGCCTCGTCGGCTTGGGTTTTGCATGCGGGAGCGGAGTGGTCGAAACAGCATCTCGAAGACGACCGCGAAATCGTTCGCGAGCATTTAATGGGTGCAATGGAACAGATCATCGGTCGCAAAATCGGCGACGTACAACACGCCTTCACGCATCGATGGCGCTACGCCAACACGTCGAGTCCGTTGCCCGAGCGATGTTTGTGGGACCACACCTCGATGATCGGCGCGTGCGGCGATTGGTGCGGCGGCCCCCGTGTCGAAGGCGCGTTCTTGAGCGGCGCCGCCGTCGCCGGCGCTTTGTTGCGTCACGTTACCATCGATCGCCCCGCCATCCCCGTCGCACGACCCGCGGTCCAGCAAACGTTGCTGTAACCTTCCGCGACCGCGACGCTCCGCGTCGCGATCGCGGAAGACTCGCTAACGCTTCGGGTGATGAGAAGATGTTTACCAAACTCGCCAAGTCCTTATAGTAGCGACAAATCATTCCCGTCCCCGCCCATTATGGCCGCCTGCGCGTCAGGAAGACGCATCCTCCGAGACCCTCCGAATGAAACAAAAGAAAGTAGTGATCGTGGGTGCCGGCCCCGGCGGTTTGGCCGCGGCGATGCAATTGGCCCAAGCGGGATGCGATGTCACCGTTTTAGAAAGACGCGACCGAGTCGGGGGTCGTACCTCGGCGATCGAAATGGACGGGTTCCGGTTCGATTGTGGACCGACTTTTTTCTTGTATCCCCGCGTGCTCGCCGAAATTTTCCACTCGGTCGGACGCGACTTGATGCGAGAGGTGCCGATGGAGCGACTCGATCCGCAATACCGGTTGACGTTCGGCGGCGAGGAAGGCGTGATGCTCGATTGCACTCCGAACATGGAGGAGATGGATCGTCAGATCGCCAAGTTCGCGCCCTCCGATGTCGGTCAGCTCAAACGGTACATGGACGACAATCGCATTAAGCTCGAAAAATTCCGTCCGATCCTGGAGTCGCCCTTCAACTCGCCGCTCGATCTGCTCAAACCCTCGCTGCTCGCCGCCGCCGCGAAGGTGCATCCGATGCGGAGTCTCGGCAAGGAGTTGCAGCGATACTTCAGCGACCCGCGACTGGTGATCGCGTTCGCGTTCCAAGCCAAGTATCTCGGAATGTCGCCGTTCAATTGCCCGAGTTTGTTCAGTATTCTTTCGTTCCTCGAATACGAACACGGCGTGTTCCATCCGATCGGCGGCTGCAGCCGAGTGAGCGAGCGGATGGCGGAAATCGCCGAGGAAATGGGCGTCAAGATTCAATTGAGCGAACCGGTCGACTCAATCGAAATGGAAGGCAACCGGGTCACGGCTGTCAACACATCACAGGACCGCTACTCGGCCGACGCGTTCGTCGTCAATGCCGATTTCGCGGACTGGATGACGAAGGTTGCTCCGAACGAGAAACGCCGCCGGTGGACGAACGAGAAAATCGCCAAGAAAAAATTCTCGTGCAGCACGTTCATGTTGTACCTCGGCATCGAGGGCATCTACGAAGACTTGCCCCATCACAGTATTCACCTCAGTGAAACGTACGATCAGAACCTGCGAGAAATCGAATTCGAGCACGTGCTTAGCGAAGACCCATCGGTGTATGTGCAAAACGCTTGCGTGACCGATCCGAGTCTCGCGCCACCGGGATGTTCGACGTTGTATATCCTCGTGCCGGTATCGCACCAAAGCGAGAACATTGATTGGACGACGCAAGCGGACGCGTTCCGCGAAAAAGCGCTCGACCAACTCGCCGGCATCGGTTTGGGTGACGTGCGTTCGCGGATCCGGGTCGAGCACCGGATCACTCCGAACGATTGGGTAGACGATTACGCGATTTACAAAGGCGCGACGTTCAACCTCGCCCATAACCTTGGTCAAATGTTGCACCTGCGTCCGAAGAACCGCTTTGACGAATTGAAAGGCGTTTATCTCGTCGGTGGCGGAACGCACCCCGGCAGCGGTCTGCCGGTGATCTATGAATCGAGCCGGATCAGTGTCCGGTTGCTGCTCAATGATCTCGGCGTCTCGACCGAATTCATTGACGAATCGGCCAAAGGCGTGCCCGAATCGGCAGCGTCGGCAACGCCGTTGAAAGCGGCAGCGGTCTGAGCCGAGGAGGCGTGTTGACGGCATCACCCTCCCGGCGAAGCTGGCAGGGCCGGATGCGCCCTTCGAGTGTGGATAGGTGCGCTCGACCCTCCCCGGAATTCTTGCCGAACGCTCGAATTCCGACCCTCCCCAGCGGCGCTTAGGAGAGTGAAGGACTCCCAGCTCCCACCTCGCAGCAGGAACGACAGTTGCACCCGGAACCGTTACAATGCGTTCCCTCTCACTCTCAATTTGCCACAACGAATGGATTTCCAACCGATGCAACGGCCCCTTTTTCGATCGCGGTCTTCTCGACGTTCTCTTTCACTCGGCGGCGTGCTTCGATGCGGCCTGGTCTGCTTGCTCGGCGGAACCCTCGGGATCGTTTCGCCCTGCCCGACGTGGGCACAAACCGCCGACGCTCCTAACCCTGACTCCACTTCCGCCCAGGATGACAACGTGCCCGAAACCGCTTCCCTGCCCGAGATGATTTGCAGTGTGGAGGGAATCTCCCAATACGAACTCGACAACGGCGTTCAGATTCTCTTGTTCCCCGACGCGAGCAAAGAGGTGGTGACCGTGAACATGACCGTGTTCGTCGGATCGCGGCACGAGGGCTACGGCGAGGCCGGCATGGCTCACCTGCTCGAGCACATGTTGTTCAAAGGCACGCCGACCCATCCGGCCGTCCCCAAAGCGTTGACCGATCGCGGCGCCCGTTTCAACGGCACGACGTGGATGGATCGCACGAACTACTACGAGACTTTGCCCGCGAGCGAAGACAACCTCGAGTTCGCCGTCAATCTCGAAGCCGATCGGTTGGTCAACAGTTTCATCCGGGGCGAAGATCTCGCGAGCGAAATGACGGTTGTGCGAAACGAGTTCGAACGTGGTGAAAACTCGCCGACCCGCGTGCTCATGCAACGCATCCAATCAGCCGCCTACGATTGGCACAACTACGGCAAATCGACGATCGGAAACCAAAGTGACATCGAACGCGTGCCCGTCGTCAAACTTCGCGAGTTCTATCGGAAATTTTATCGCCCCGACAACGTGATGGTAATCGTCGCCGGCAATTTTGAAACCGATCACGCCCTCGCAACGGTCCAAAACGCGTTCGGTCCAATCCCATCGCCGAACAAACCGATCAACGAAACCTACACGATGGAACCGTCCAAAGACGGCGAGCGAACCGTCGTGCTCCGACGTGTCGGTGAAATCCAAGCCCTCGGTGCCGGCTACCACATCCCCTCGGGCAGCCATCCGGATTACGCGGCAATCAAAGCGTTAACCGTGATCCTCGGCGATGAACCGAGCGGTCGTTTGTATCAGCAAATGGTCGAAACGGAAATCGCCAGCGCCGTGTACTCGATGGCGTTCGGGTTCCGTGAGCCGGGTTTGCTGATGGCGATGGCCGAGGTGCCGTTGGACCAATCCCTCGAACAGGCTCGCACGCGATTGCTTGACGTCCTCGAAGATTCCTGGGACGAGAACCCGATCACCGACGCCGAGGTCGAACGCGCCAAGGCTCAGATTTTGAAACAACGCGACATGGCGTCTGCCGACTCAGACAAAATCGCAGTCACGCTCAGCGATTGGGCCGCCCAAGGCGATTGGCGGTTGTATTTCCTCTACCGTGACGCCGTCGAAGCGTTGACGTCGGACCAAGTCCGCGTGGTCGCGAAAAAATACCTCGTCCGCAACAACCGGACCGTCGGTTTGTTCATCCCGAGTGCCGAATCGGACCGTGTCACCGTCCCGGTCTCTCCCGATCTGAACGTGTTGTTGAAAGATTACAAAGGACGTGAAGCCGTCGCGGCGGGAGAACGTTTCGATCCCGATCCGGTGACCATCGAAAAACGCGTTTTACGCGGCGAACTCATCGGCGGCATGTCCTACGCATTGTTACCCAAACGGACTCGCGGCGGATCGGTTTCGTTGAAACTCACCGTTCGATTCGGCACCCCGGAAACGTTGAAGGATCGCATGGGCGCGACCGAACTGCTCGGGCTGTTGATGGCCCGCGGCACTACCGAAATGACCTATCAACAATTGCAGGACGAGTACACACGGCTCAAAGCCGACGTCTCGGTCTACACGTTGATGGGGGTATTGCAAGTCGATGTGAAAACGAAACAGGAGAACGTCGACGAGGTGATCGCGTTGATCGGCAAGGTCATCAAATCACCGCGTCTCGAAGAAAGCGAACTTGAACTGATCCGTCGTCAAATCATCACGAGTCTGCAACAGGGCAAGAGCGAACCACAGGCCGTCGCGCCACGCAGCGTCCGTCGCACCCTCGCTCCCTACACGAGGGAAGACATCCGTTATGAAATGACGATCGAGGAGGAGATCGCAATGTATGAAAAGGCGACACTCGAACAGATCCGCGAACTGCACGCGAACTTCCTCGGCAACCACGCCGGCGAACTCGCCGCCGTGGGTAACTTCGAGCCCGAACCGTTGCTCGCGGCCTTCCGTTCGGTACTCGAAGGATGGACAACGGATCAACCTTATGTACGAATCGACCGCCCCGCTCATCCGGAGATTGCCGGTGGGTTTGACGTGATCGAAACGCCCGACAAATCCAACGCGTTCTTGTTCAGCAGCCAACAATACGCGATGTCAGACCTCGGTCCCGAGTTCGCCGCCTTGACGCTCGGTAATTTCATTCTCGGCGGCGGATCCTTGAGCAGCCGTTTGGCCGACCGTGTTCGCCAACAAGAAGGATTGTCCTACGGCGTCCGCAGTGGACTCACCCCACGTCCGAGAGACAATCGTGTTGACATGACGATCTACGCGATCACGAATCCGGGCAACAAAGACAAGCTCGTTGCGGTGATCCGTGAAGAGATCGATCGTTTGCTCGAAGACGGCGTCACGGCGGAGGAATTGTCGGCGGCGAAGCAGGCGTACTTGCAAGGCTCACGGGTTTCTCGCACCGGCGACCCGACACTCGCGTCGATGTTGTTGATGTCGATCTTCCTCGAACGGTCCCTCGAAACGGTGGCCGAGCAAGAGCAACGAATCGAATCGGCCACGATCGAACAGGTCAACGCGGCCCTACGGAAATACGTCGACCCCGACGAAATGGTCTCCGCGATCGCGGGCGATTTCGCCAGCCAAGTTGAGGCGAAGTGAACTAAGTTCGTTTTTGGTTCGTACCTCGACGCTCCGCGTCGAGAAGTGGGCCGGAGCAACCCGCGTCGGCGCTGATCCGATAACCCCTAGATCGAACATCGGTTGGCATTCAATGGTTCTGCCGGATGGGCGTCGGAAGCCGACTTCATCCGGCCTACGCTGCTCAGAGCGCCGTCCCGACCGCGTCCGCAATCCGGACCGTTTCCGTCACTAACAAATCAACGCGCCGGCCGACATCCTCGTCCGCCAATTCATCGCCCTCAAAACACTCGCCCGTCGAGTACACGAACCGCGGCACGATCAGGCAACGGAAATCCAACATCAGGCTGTTCGCCAACCCCATCGCCGACATGTAACTGCCCTGGCCGCCAGCGGCCAACAACAAGGCGACAACCTTGCCCGTCCACGCTTTCCCGGTCAACTCGACAGCGTTCTTGATCGCCGCGTTGACATCATAATTGTAAACCGGCGACGCGACGAAAACCGACTCCGCCTCGCGGATCAATCCGCCCAGAGCGATGACCTCCGCGTTGCCGTACGCCGTCGCTCCGTCGCATGGAGGTAGCACCCGTTGCGAGAGATCGAAAATCTCGACCTCTCGGCCTTGGGCTTGCAACCGGACACCGACCTCGCGGGCCAGGATGCGACTGCGACTGGTCGGGTGTAGGGACGAACTCAGGATCAAGTGCATCGAGCTAGGTTTCTTTCAAGCGGTGAAAAAGAATCGAGTCAGGTGATAAAAAATCGGTGCGGCAAAACAAATGTTGTCAATCTGGTCGAGCACGCCAGCGTGCCCTTGAACCAACGTCCCCGTGTCCGTGACGCCGCGGTCCCGTTTGATCGCGCTCATCGTCAGCGTGCCCAAGCTCGCCATGATCGCCACAACCACGCCCATCAACAACGCCTCCCACCAGAAGAACGGCGTCGCCCATCGCAGCAACGCCGCGATCACGCCGGTCGTCATGATCGAACCGAGCACGCCCTCCCATGTTCGCGAAGCGTTGATGTTCGGCGCGATCACGCGGGTCCCGATCCAACGGCTCCAAACCCGTTCCAACGTCAAGGATAATTGAGCGATCAAAACGAAAAACATCAGCAGGTTCGTATTGCCCGTCCACGCCGCACCGTCGGTCCGAACAATGTCGAGATACAACAGTGCCGGGGCGTGTGAGAGACAGTAGACACAGATCAAGAGGCCGTACTGGATTTTCGCACATCGTTCGAGAAACCGTTTCGCATCGCCCGCGATCGCCGCCCGGGCCGGGATGAACAAACTCGCATAAACCGGAATCACGATCGTGTAGTACTCGTAGTTCTGGCTACCTAACCCGATCAAAATGTATTGCAGCGGCGTGAAGATAAAGAAGATCCAGAACAACGTCCGGTGGTCGCCACGCCGGGTCGGCGTCATCGAGATGAATTCACGCAATCCCCAAAACGAAACGAACGCAAACAACACCACCAACCCGATCCGCCCGGTCAACGACCCGATGACGAACACCGCCACCATCGTCCACCACACCCGAAGTTTGGATTGAAACCGTTTGACGATCGCCGGGTCCGTCGACGACGTATGGCCACGACCCATCACCGCGCCGACGATCGTCGCGATTGAGAGTGCCCCGAGAATGACGGAGATCAACAGATAGGTGGTGACGTCAGGCACGCAGAGTTATCCCGAAATTTTCGCAACGACGGCGGCGCCCATGGCTTCGGTCCCGATCGAGGACGCCGAGTCACCGCGAGCCAAATCCGACGTCCGCAACCCGTCCGCGAGCACGCCAGCGACGGCCGCTTCGATCGCGTCGGCTTCCTCGTTCATCGACAACGAATGCCGCAGCATCATCGCCGACGCCAAAATCGTGGCCAACGGGTTGGCGATCCCCTTGCCCGCGATGTCCGGCGCACTGCCGTGAATCGGTTCGTACAGCCCCGGCCCGGATTCACCGAGCGAGGCACTCGGCAGCATCCCCAACGACCCCGGCAACATCGACGCTTCGTCCGTCAGAATGTCGCCGAACATATTGCCAGTCACGACGACATCAAAATCAGCCGGGCGGTTGATCAGGTGCATCGCCATCGAATCGACCAACACCACGTCGTAGTTCACATCCGGGTACTCCTGCGTCATCACCTCGGCGGCCGCCCGTCGCCACAAACGGCTCGGTTCGAGCACGTTGGCTTTGTCCACACTCGTCAACCGATTGGACCGCTGCCGCGCCGCCGTCGCCGCCATCCGCACGATCCGTTTGACTTCGCGACGCGAATACGTCATCGATTGAAATGCCGTTTCATCATCACCCTCGCCGGAGCATCCCGATTCGCCGAAATAAATCCCGCCGGTCAACTCACGGAAAAACAAAATGTCCGTGCCGCGAATAATCTCCGCTCGCAACGGCGACGCGTCGGCGAGTTCGTCAAACAACTTGATCGGTCGCAGGTTCGCGAACAAACCGAGTTCCTTGCGAATGCGAAGCAACCCGGCCTCCGGGCGAGTCTTTGCACTCGGGTCGTCCCATTTCGGACCCCCGACGGCGCCGAGCAAAATCGCCGAGGCCGATCGACAGGCATCCACGGTTTCCTGCGGCAAGGGATCGCCACAGGTATCAATCGCGATGCCACCGATCAAGTGAGAACTGAACGAGAAATCGTGACCGAAACGCGATCCGAGTGCGACGAGGACTTGCCGAGCCTGTTCGACAATTTCGGGGCCGATGCCGTCCCCAGGTAATAAAACAATGTGGTGATTCATGGTCAATGAGAGTAAGCAAGGAATCGGTAGGTGGACGCAGACCGCACCAGATTAACCGAATCTCACCGCCCACCCCAGGCCACCACTGGCCACTAACTCAGCGCCCTAATACCGATGCCATCGTTTCTTTGATGACCAACCCGAGGCCGTTGAGATTTTCCGCCGTCGGCACCACGTCCGAGGCGACCCAGGGGCGTGGCAAACGCTGGGTCCGGAACGCGCACGGCAACGGCACGAGATCCAATTCGGCCGATTTCGCCAATCGCATCGCGCGGCGAAGATGGAACGCACTGGTCAGCAAACCGACGATCGGTTGCGCTATATTTTCAGTCCCCACGAGTTCGCTCCAACGCTCCGGCGGCTCTTTTAAAAACGCCGCCAACGATTCCATCTCCTGCGACGTGTTCTGTCCCTCAATCAAAAAAATTTGATGTTCCGGCACACCCAACGAGACCAGCAAATCTCGCCCGACCTCGTTCGGGTTCCCGATCCCGTCGGTCGATGTCCCCGTCGTGATGATCGTCCGCACGGCGCCGGCATGATAGGCTTGGGCGGCGGAAACGAGTCGCTCGCCATCGCCGCCCATTTCGGGGAAACCCGGCATCACGAGGTGGGCCGATCCGCCCAACGTCACGATCGCGTCGAGCGGCTCGCCCGGACCGGTTTGCGGATCGACGCGATAACGTTGCTCGAACGCCGGGTGCGGGTCGTCGACCAACGCCACCTCAATCCTGGCCATCATCGTTTTGACGAAGTGTCCATTGCCGACGAGCGACCAAGTTGAAAAAAGAATGAGGAAAAACAACGCTTTGCCGCGACGCCCGGAACGAACATTCCCGATCGAAACAGCCAACAACGCTAACCACACGATCGAGACCGGCATGACCAAATAAGTCGCCGATCGCCCCGCCGCGACAAACCCCTGTTCGAAATACGTGGCAATCAGGATCGCCGAGACCAGCAAACCGACCCCCACGATCGCCCATCCGCTCGGCGTGTTAACGTGTTTCATGGCAGTGTCTCAGGTGCGAGTGGATGACGGAGGCTGCGTGCTCGGACGGGGGCGCTCGCTAGCCCGGTTTCTCCCGCCCCCGGGAACACCTAAACTTGCGTTCTCTTCTTCTCACCGCAGTAACGCTCACCAGCGGCACGCCCCATGTTTCGGGCGAATTTACCAACCCAATCGAAGGATTTCTTATGGCTAAGGGACTTTTTACCCAAGGCATCGTCGTTTTACTGCGCCAAAGCGTGACCATCCAAGAGGTGGCCGCGACGATCGACGAGTTTTACCCCTCCGACGCGATCGAAGCGTCGGAGGATTGGACGTTCCTCGGCCCCGCCGTGTTGATGGACATGGACGAGGACGGCAGCGGCAAAATCGTGGTCGATATCGTTGACCAACCGTGGCCCGATTCGATGGGCACCTCCGAAAACGAATCCGAACAGGATGAGAAGATTCTCGCGGCCTGGGGTCTCGGTAATTTTGGTCCCCACGCGTTTCCTGGGTCGCTCGAACGAGCGTGCGAACAATCCTGGGTTTGGGAAGGCGGCAAAACACTCGGCAACACCGCGCCCGCGTTCATCCGCATCCGCAGCTCCTATGTGCTCGGCCAAGACGACGACACCCCGATCCTGCCCGAGGGTTACGAACCCTTCGATGAACTCGCGTTGGTGACCGAGATCGCCGCCGCGATCACGGAACTGCCGCAAGCGATCTGTTATTTCAACCCGAACGGCGAAGTCCTCCGCGATTTGCAAACGCTCAACGAGAGTTTCGAATACGCCGAAGAGAACGATTTCCCGCCACTGGATCTCTGGTCCAACGTGCGATTGTTCCGGCTCGAAAACGATTGGGCGACCATGGACACGGTCGGCAACGCGCAACTCGACCTGCTCGACGTGGAAGCCTGTTTCCACGCCGAGTCGTATGATTTCACAGAGGTCGAACAGTTCCTACGTCTGGTCACGTGTTTCCTAGAGGAATCCGAAGAAGCGATCGAAAACGGGGACTCGATGGAAGGCCCCGGCGATGTGATCTGGAAGGTTTGGCAACTCGAAGACAGCATCGTCTCCCCGCCGCGTCCGGTGTTGCGGTGTTTACCGCAAGACGGTCGTGAAGTCCCGCCACAATACGCGATCGCTGATCTCGCGGGGTTGTCATCCGAGCAACCATCCGGTGCACCGGAGTCGGGTCCAGAGTCAGACTCAGGCTCGGAGGCATGACCCCGGTTTCACCGATCCGGCCGGAGCTGTTTGAGTTCTTCGATGATCTGTCGCGAAACAATGATCGAGATTGGTTTGCGTCGAACAAGAAACGGTACGAAACTGAGGTCCGTGAACCGGTGCTCGATCTGATCGAGCAACTCGAACGTCCGCTGCGACGTTCGACGCCGATGTTACGTGTCGTCGCCAAACGCAGCGGCGGGTCGTTGATGCGGATTCATCGCGACACGCGTTTTTCCAAAGACAAGACGCCTTACAAAACCAACGTCGGAATTTCGTTGCGGCATCAAGCCGACGGCGACATTCATGCACCCGGTGTCTACATCCATCTCGCCGCCGACGAATGTTTCGTCGGCGCCGGATGTTGGCGTCCGCAACGGGAGACGTTAGCGGCGATTCGGGCCGCGATTGATTCCGATCCGAAGGCGTGGCATCGTGCCCGCGATCAAAAAAAATTCCGGGCCTCGTTCGAACTCGCCGGCGAGTCGTTGAAAACCTCACCACGCGATTACGCGAAAGATCACCCGGAAATCGAAGACCTGCGGCGAATCGATTTCATCGCCGTAGCGCCCCTCAAACAATCGGATTTCACCGGCGGTTCCATCGTCGAAAAACTCGTCGGATTGATCCGGGATGCCAAACCGATGATGGTTTTTTTGTGCAAGTCGATTGAAGTCCCGTATTAGTTTTTTTGTACCACGACGCTCCGCGTCGTGAAAAATATCCTCACGACGCGGAGCGTCGTGATACTCTGGTCCACCGAAATGCCCATCACCCACGATGCCACCGCTCTTTCCGTTCCCGACAACGACGCGTTGCGGTTCCTTCCCGAGGGCCCGATCCCGCTGCCTGTCGAGGGATGGTTGTCTTGGGTCGGAATCCAACACGGTCCCGCCGCGACGTTCGGGTCCATCAACTTGCTCGACCTTTCGACCGGTACGAACCGCTCCTTCGATTTGCCCGGGCGTCCCGGCTTTGCGTTCGCCTGCGACGGATCCACTCCCGGTGAATTGCCAACGCGTTTTGTCGCCGGTGTCGAACGCTCGCTCGGTATCTTTGACACGACGGACGGTTCTTGGTCACCGTTTTGCGATTCGATTGACGCGGATGTCGAAAACACGATCATCAACGACGGTGTGATCTGGCAAGACAACCTCATCTTCGGAACCAAGGATCTCGAATTCTCGGCTCAAAAAGCGGGTTTGTATTTGTACCGAGGCCGCGATCAAACACTCATCCGATTACGTGACGACCAAGTCTGTAGCAACGGAAAGATGGTGTTCACCGACGAGTCGGGTCGGTTGAAATTGATCGACATCGACACACCGACGAAAACGATCGTGCAATACGATCTCGACGTTGACGCTGGAACGTTAAGCAACCGCCAGATTGTGGTCGACTTGACCGAGGACGACGGGTTTCCTGACGGAGCGATTTTGACGCCCGACGGCACCGGCGTGGTGGTCTCAATCTATCTTCCCGACCCCGCCGAATACGGACAAACCCGTTGTTACGATCGGGCAACCGGTCGATTACGATGCGTTTGGCGGACACCGAAATCACCCCAGAACACATGCCCGGCCTGGGTCTCGCATCACGGGAAAATTCAACTGGTGATCACCACCGCGGTTGAGAACATGAGCGCGGAAAACCGAGCCAAAAGTACCGCAGCCGGACAGATTTTCATCGCCGACACGGATTTTGACGCCAACGAAAAGATCCCAATCCCGGTGTGGGGATTGTAGGACCATTGTCCCAATTGTCCCTGAGAGATTCTAGCACCACGTAGCACCACGTAGCAGCGTCTCTCTGAGACGCTGAAAATCCGGTTCATCCGACGGAAGCGTGCGCCGACCCCAGGCTTGAGGTTTTTCAAGGCATGGCTCCCGTGTCCAATGATTTGATGAAAAATCGTCCTCGGTGAACCGAAATCCGCCGAAATCCGCCGAGGACCGTCGGCACCATGGGCGGACCGCTTTTGCAGGAAGACGTTGTCGACCGAGATCTCCCTTGTCGAGTGGCACCTCTGCAGAGCTCGACTGCGTTTCGTCCGGCTTGCATTGTCTACCAGCATCCCTACTCAGGCAGCAATCTCGTTGGACACTGGAGTCATGCCTTGAAAATCTCCGGCGCACGCTTCCGCCGGATGAACCGGAAATTGCGAGTCTCAGCGAGACTCGCCGACGTGCGGTAGACTGACTCGTTGGAGCGACGGGCTGCGTGTCGGCCGCCTTGGGGACAATTGAGACAATGGTCCTACAATGATGGTCCTACAAACTTTCGCGGTAGAGGGACCGGGTGTTGTCTTCGTCCAGTGCGATGGGGTTGAACGTGCCGGTCCATTGCTTCAACGCATCCTCGACGAACATGCCGATATCGGAGGAGGGGATCGAGAGTTCATCGAGAGAACCGGCGAGTCCGGCTTGCCGGACCCAGTCCTGGACCATTTCGGCCAACCGATCCGGTGCCTCTTCGACCTGGGTGGGTTGTGTTCCTGGCGGTTCGATCTCGCGCAATAACTCCGCGTACCAATCCGCGTGCTGGGTGCCGTTGAACCGGATCACGGCGGGCAACATCAACCCGACCGCTTGGCCGTGAATGATGTCGTGCCGTGCCGTCAACGGGTTCGCCGTCGCATGGGCGGCGCCTAACATCGAGGTCTCGATCGCCATCCCGGCCAGCGCTGCACCGAGTTGCATCTCACCTCGTGCGAGCAGATCATCGGGCGATTGCAAGACTCGCGAGAACGATTTCGCGAGCAGTCCGAACGCCCGGCGACTGTACGTGGTCGAGATTGCGTTTCGCCGACGCGTGACGTAGGTTTCAATCGCGTGCGACAACGCATCAATGCCTGTTAAACTGGTCGTCATTGCCGGCATCGTGAGTGTCAATTCGGGATCGAGAACCGCGATTCGGCAGGCCGCACGTGGATCACCGCACGCCATTTTGACGTGGGTTTCGGCGTCGCTGATCAACGCGAAACTTTGCGTCTCGCTGCCCGTTCCCGCTGTCGTCGGGACCGCGATCATCGGCAACATATCCGCGGTCGCTTTGCCGACGCCGTGGTAGTCGTGGATCGTGCCGCCGCAACTGTAGACGAAATTGATTCCCTTGCAGCAATCCAGACTGCTGCCGCCGCCCAATCCGATCAAGCAATCGGGTTGGAATTCGGCGGCCGCAGCGACGCCGCCATCGACCATCGCGGAGGTCGGGTTTTCACCAAATTCGTGAAACGATCCGACTTCGAAACCGGTCTTCCGAAGCGAGTCGGCAACACGATCAAAATGCCCCGCCGCGACGATCCCGGAATCGCTGACAATCATCACCCGGCGGGCACCGAGTGATTCGGCGAGTTCGGCGATCCGTGACGACGTGCCGGGGCCGAAAATCAAACGGGTCCGAGGCTGAATGTCAAACGATGCCTGCGCGCAATAATCGAGCGTCTCAGCAGGGAGGTTCATTCGCGTCTCTCGTGCAAGGTGGGCCGGGTGGTGTTCGGACAGACCGGGAGAACGCCGAGTCAGCCGACGGGGGCGCCGAACGATCGGAATCTGACAGAGAATGATGACCGATGACGCCGTCATCACGCCAGCCCCCGTGTTGGGAGCATCGTGGTGCTCTCGTTTCGCAACCGCGAATAATAATAAGCGACCGCGAAACAATAACTGGCGTAGTGGATCTTGTTAAAGATCCCTCCAGCACCGGATTTTTAACAAGATCCACCACGGTCAGTCCGACATTGACTGTTCCCGCGTCGCTTAACGCTGCATCAACTCGCGAATCACTCCTGTGTAACCATGGGTGATATGGGCGTGTTGCCGGAACTCCTCATCTTTCATCAGCTCGCGATGCAGGTTCGCGAGCTGGTACCCCGGCACCGATGGGAACAGATGATGCTCCAGGTGGAAATTGACTCCATACGGCGCGATGAAAAAACGCTCGAGCAGACTAGGCAATACCGTGCGTGTTTCATTGAGTTCGTGATCGGCCCGGGTGCCGAGATGTTCGGCCGTCACACGAATGCGATTGATCAAATTCAAAACCGTCATCCCGGCGATCATGTAGACGGCCATCAAAATGATCGTCGTCCGCGTCTCGACTTGCAACGCCCACGCAAAGAAACCGTAAACGCAAACCATCGAAATGACGTAACACACCCGGCTGCGGAGCGGGAAATCCGGTGACCGAAAGTTGTTCCACGGTGCCCAGTGTTTGTACAGAATCCAGCCGCGAGCAAAATTGGCCCCGAACAGGCTGCGTAGAATCGTGAGCACCAACCCGAAACGTGTCTTCGGCCACTCGAACCACTCATGCTCCTCCTGTTGTGCGGCGAGATCTTGGTCCTCTTCCGTGTTGGTGTATCGGTGATGGCGGAAGTGGGTTTTCCGGTACAACGTCGTGCTCATCCCCAGCGGGAACGCAATGAACAGATCGCACACGACGTCGTTAACGAACCGGTTGCGATACAACAAATGATGAGCACCATCGTGCATCATCACCCCGAGTGCTTGCATACGGGTGGCGATGATCGTCATGGCGAACAAGTACATCGCCCAATGGTCGACGCGGACGGCGACGAGCAGGGTCGCGATCATGATCGCCCACTGCGGCACGAGATACAGCGTCGTCCGCCAACCGTTAACCCGTGACAAGGAGCGGACCAAATCGATGTGCCGCGTGCGATTGAACCGAGCCAGATCGCGTGTCGTCTCCGCATTCGGTGGGTTCGGTTGGGTCGTCGCGTCATGCAGAATTTGATCGACGGTTCTCATCGGGACAGGTATCGCAGAGCGGGTATGGAAAAAGCGAGGCACGAGCCGACAGTCTAATTCCCCGATCGGCAGGCACCTGATTCAATATCGCTCGCTTGAATATTTCCCGGATTCACACTCCCGGTCGGAAAATGCTCCTCCACGACGGCGTAGAACTCGGCCGCCGAAGAGACCTTGGCGACGTGCGTGCGGAAATGCCGGGCGCCCCGTTTGCCTTGGGCGTAGCAACACGCGTATTTTCGCATTAGGACGGTTGCCTTCTCTTCGCCGAACCGATCGACGACGAGTTTGTAGTGATGCAGCATCACGTCGCGTTGTTGCATGAGTGTGGGTTCGGGCGGGATCGGTTCGCCACGCAGCGCTGCGGCGGCTTGGGAGAACAACCATGGACGCCCCAAACACGCCCTCGCGATCATGACGGCGTCGACGTTGTAACGCTCGAACGCCGTGACGACTTTTTCCGCGCTGTCGAGATCACCGTTGCCGATCAAGGGGATGTTTTTCAGGTGGGCTTTGATTTCGCTGATCCGATCCCAATCCGCGTTGCCGCGAAACATGTCAGCCGCCGTTCGTCCGTGGACCGTGAGCGCCGCCGCACCGGCCTCTTCGACAACTTTCGCAATCTCGTTGCAGTTGACGTTATTAGGATGGCATCCCAAACGGATTTTTGCGGTGACCGGTGTCGGGGAACACACCTCGACCAATCGGGAAATGATCGCGTGCATCCGCTGCGGTTCGCGTAACAGATAACTGCCACTGTGGGCTTTCTCGGTCACCTGTTTGACCGGGCAACCGAAATTGATGTCGACCACACTGACGCGGTATTCTTCGGTCAACCGTTTCCCGACTTTGGCCATCGTCTCGGGATCGTTGTCCCAGATTTGCACCGCGAGCGGACGGGGTTCGTCACCGACGCCCCACAACCGGTCCGGGTGCTCGGCCTCGTTTTCGTCCATCCAGACGAAACCGCGAGCGTTGACCATTTCGGTCGCGAGCAACCCGGCGCCGCCGAATTCACGCACGATTTGGCGGAACGCCGCGTTCGTGAATCCCGCCATCGGCGCTTGCAGGATTGGCGGATCGATGGTGAGGTTTCCGATTCGCAGCGGTGAGATGGCGGTGGCGGTCATGCGGCGGCGATCAAGAGGGGCGAGAGTTCTAAGGATTGACAGGCAAACGCCCGGTTTCGATGACGGGGAAATCGCTCGTCAGGCCGTCGACCATGAACGCGACGAGGTCCGCCTTTTCACCGGTCGAGAGCTTGAGCACTTTCATCTTATCACTCAACCACGGGTTGGGATGCCCGCCGATGTCGTACCACTGGATCACCTCTTCGAGCGTCTTCTGGCTGCCGTCGTGCATGTACGGTCCCGAGTCGGCGGCGTTTCGCATTGTCGGTGTTTTGAACGCTCCGCGATCTTTTTCTTCTTTCGTGACGACGAATCGCCCGAGATCCGGGGTGTCGCTTTCCATGCCGACGCCGAGGTTGTGGTATTGCTCGTCGGTGAAATTCGCGCCCGCATGACAAGCGGTACAGTTGGCTTTGCCGAAGGTCAGTTCCATGCCACGGATCGCCGATTCGCTCATCGGGTTCTTCGCCGCGTCGGCTTTGAGTTTCGCGTACTGTTCGGCCAATTCGGGTTCTTCATCGAGGTATTCCAAATCGTCCGCAAACGCTTTCTCAAACGTCGCCAAAGGGGCGTAATAGTCGTACGGTGCCGGGCCGGTAACGATCGCACGTTCGAACGTGGCCAAAGCGCGGCCGACGTTGTCGATCGTCACGCCGTCCTTAAAAACGAGATCGAATTGGGCTCGGTAGCCGGGGATCGCTGCCAGTGTTTGCACGCAAACGGCATGCGTGTTGCCCATCTCGATCGGGTTGGCGATCGGACCGACGGCCTGCTCCTCGAGCGTCGCGGCGCGACCGTCGTGGAACTGGTTGCGGCTGAGGATGCGGTTGAACGCGACCGGCGAGTTGCGGTTGCCGGTTTGTCCGCCGACACCCTCACCGAATTGCGTGTTCGCCCCCCAACCTTGATCCGGTGCGTGGCACGACGCACACGAGATCGTGTTGTCCGACGACAACCGGGTGTCGAAATACAATTGACGACCGAGTTCGATTTTCGCCCGCGTCATCGGGTTGTCCTCGGGGATAAAGATATTCCCGGCGGCGGCATCAAGACCGCGAGGCAAACGCACGTCGAGGATTGCGTGATTCTCGGGCTTGGCCAACCACGCGGTGACTTGCTCTAACGTCAACGCCCCTTCGCCAGGGATGCCCGCAGTCAACGAGGGGTCGCCCAAACTGACCTCAGACGTCGCCGGGCCGGCGGGAGCGGCCTGCGCCGCGGCGTCTGCTCGGGCAGCACCGGAGAGACTCAAAGCGGAAACACTCAACGTCAACGCGAGTCCGGATGCGAGGTGCCGAATTTTCGCTCGTCGTGGTCGAAAAAAGCGGGCGGGACGCGTCACAAGCGATGGGGTGGTCATGGCAAAATCAAAAGGCAGGAGGCGGGGAGAAACAGTCGCGACAAAGAAAAAGCGACGCGAACAATCAACACCGTTATTCTAAACCAAGATCAACCGGGAAGCGTGTCCTCATCCGCAAAATCTTGCGGGATCATCGCGTCGGTGGATGGCGGTTCAGATGAGTCCCCCTCGCCATCTGAATCGGAAGCCGGCGGATTCTCTACGGACATTTTTGTCGAACCGCCGATTCGGAAATCGTACAACCGGTCACGGACCCCCGTGTCCTTCGGGCCGCAAACGATCACCGTGACGTTGTCTTCCCCCCCGGCCGCATTGGCCAAACCGACGAGGTGATGACAAATGCTCTCATTGTCGCCGCCTCCCTCCGAAATAATCTCCCCGAGAGTTTCGCTCGACAAGTATCGGGTCAATCCGTCGCTGCACAACAACACCACATCCCCCTCGATCAAATCCATCCGCCGAACCTCGGCGATCAACTCCTGCTCGCCGCTGCCACCGAGCACGTTCCACAACACATTGCTCCACCGACTCTGGGCCTCCTCCTCGGGTTTCAAACCTCCCGATTCGACAAGTTGTCGGGCGAGCGTGTGATCGGTCGTCAATTGTTCACAATGTCCATCGCGAACTAAATAACAACGACTGTCTCCCGCGTGAACGACATACATCCGCGGCCACACGATGTACGCGAGCGTCAACGTCGTGCCCATGCCACGCTCGGCAACGTTGCCAGCGGCCTCGGCGAGAATCCGAGCATGAGCCTGACGCAATAGATCTTTAAGCGAATCAATGAAATCCTCCTCCCGATCGTGGTCGAGTTGGAGAAACCAATGCATCCGGTTGAGTAACTGAATGATCAATTGTTCGAGTGCCACGCTGCTGGCTTTTCGCCCCGCTGCATGGCCACCCATGCCGTCGGCCACAATTAACAATTGACCGCGGGCACCACCGAACAAAGGCGAGTTCGCCTCGATCGGCAAACTCGTCGATTGAACCAGCATCGATTTACGAAGTTCGGCTATCAAGAACTGATCCTGGTTCTCGCTCCGCCGCCGACCGACATCAGTCAAACCACACGCGTTTCGAGGGCAGGATTCAGGGGAAGGATCACTCATTAGCCGCACCTTCTGTCGAGGGGTTTGATCATCAGCTACTGAGTGTAGCCCATCGGACCAGCGGAGTTCAGGAGGTATCCGAAACTCGGTGAAAAACAAACTTTTTCCTAACCAGATCACCCTCGTTGGGAATCCACTTGGGTTACGAGAACATTGGCCCTGGCCTCTCACCGTCAGTGTCCTTGAAACAAAAACCGCGACACGAACCATGTTCCAATCGGACCAACGGTGATAGCCCGGGGCAACGTCCCGTTTTATACTACACATCGTTTGGAGTACAAAAAACGACGACGATTTACGTACTTCAGAATCGGATTTGGATTCCACTTAGCCCAGCAGGGGTAAGCGGGTTCGGGTCGTTCATTGGGTATAAGCCCATTAGCCGTTTGGGCGTTAGCCCCGGTTTAACGTAAGAACGGTGGCTAACGCCAAAACGGCTAATCCACCGAAACACTTTCCCGAACCTGCTTAGTGATGGCTCTTGACAACCCAGCGTCAAGGCTGCTGGCCTTTGTACGCTCGGTCGACGTATTTCGTGTCGACGGTGCCGGAGACGAACGCCTCATCTTGCAAAATCCATTGATGGAAGGCAACGGTCGTGGTGATGCCTTCGATTTGCAATTCCCGGAGTGCTCGCAGCATCGTGGCGATCGCGAGTTCGCGGGTCGGGCGATGGACGATCAGTTTGCCGATCATCGAATCGTAGTATGGCGGTACCGTGTATCCGGTGGTGACGTGGGAATCGAATCGCACTCCCAATCCGCCGGGCGTGAACATGGCGGTGATCTTGCCCGGACAGGGCTGGAAATTCTTCGTCGGATCCTCGGCGTTGATGCGGCATTCGATCGCCGCACCTGAGCAGGTGAGTTCATCCTGCCGAAACGACAAAGGTAACCCGGCGGCGACACGGATTTGTTCTTGGATCAAATCGACGCCGGTAACCATTTCGGAAACCGGATGCTCGACTTGGATCCGCGCGTTGACTTCGATGAAGTAGAAATTGTAATCTTTGTCGACGATGAACTCGACCGTGCCCGCGCCGGTGTAATCGGCTCCTGCGATCATTCGCACGGCGGCGTCGCAGATGGCTTCGCGTCGGTCTTGCGGCAGGTCGGGACTGGGGGCCTCTTCGACGAGTTTTTGGTGACGGCGTTGGACGCTGCAATCGCGTTCGAACAGGTGGCAAACGTTACCGTGGGTGTCGGCGATCACCTGGACTTCGATATGGCGTGGGTTCTCCACATATTTTTCAAGGTAAACGCCGCCGTTCCCGAAGGCGGCGATGGCTTCGTTGCGTGCCGCTTCGAGTTGGCTGACGAGAACCTCTTCGGTCTCGGCGACCCGCATGCCTTTGCCGCCGCCGCCGGCGGTGGCTTTGATCAGGACGGGGAAACCGATCTCACGAGCGACTTCGGCGGCCTTTTCGAAATCGGAAATCAAGCCTTCGCTACCGGGCACGACGGGGACGTTTTGAACAACGGCCATCGAACGGGCGGTGTTTTTGTCACCGAGTTTTTCCATCGCGGTGGGCGAGGGGCCGATGAACTCGAAACCGCTGCTGCGGCACATCTCGTTGAATTGGGCGTTTTCGGCGAGGAAACCGTAGCCTGGGTGAATCGCGTCGGCGCCGGATACTTCGGCGGCGGCGATGATTTGGTCGATTTTGAGATAACTGTCGGCGCTGCGGGCGGTGCCGATGCAGATCGCACGATCGGCGAGTTTGACGTGCATCGAGTCCGCGTCCGCTTGACTGTAGACGGCGACCGATTCGATGCCCATCTCACGACAGGCGCGGATAATTCGCAGCGCGATTTCGCCTCGATTGGCGATCAGGATTCGTTGAAACATCGCTTAGCTGCCGGTTTGAATGCGGAAGAGCGGTTTGCCGAAATCGACCGCTTCTTGGTCGCCGACGAGCACCTCGACGACTTTCCCGCTGCATTCGGCCGGGATCTCGTTGAACACCTTCATCGCCTCGATGATGCAAACGACGGTATCCTCGTTGACCGAATCGCCGACTTTGACGAACGCCGGAGCCTCCGGGTTGGCCCGGGCGTAAAACGTGCCGACCATGGGCGAATTGATGGTGATCGTGCCTGCCGGGGGCGCCGCCGGAGCGGACGCGTCGGCGGGAGTTGCCGCAGACGCACTCGGTGCCGGTAGGACGGAGGGTGCGGCGTACACCGGTGCGGCGGGTGCGGAACCGCCACGGGTCAGCCGAATCCGGTCATCGGATTGCTGTAAATCGACTTCGCTGAGTTCGTGCTGTTTCATCAATTCGACGATTTGTCGAATCCGGTCGATGTCAAAAACGCCGCCCGATTCGGAGCGTTGCGAAGATTTCGAGCGTGCGGTCTTGGGCGAATCAGCAGTCATACAGAAAGCCTGAGTTTCAAACGTGTGGTCGGGTGCGTGTGGGGAAAGGTCGATGTTTTACATCACAAGCGTGCAATCATCGAGACCCTTGGGCAAGTCGCTGAGCAGTTCGCAGCCGGTGTCGGTCACGATCAGGTCGTCTTCGATGCGGATTCCGAATTCACCTTCAAAGTAAACTCCGGGTTCGACGGTCAGCACCATACCGCTGTGGAGCGTATCGGTCGACGACGGCCCCATCCGCACGTCTTCGTGAATTTCCAGCCCGAAACTGTGGCCGAGGCCGTGATTGAAAGCGTCGGCGAGTCCGGCTTTGGCAAGCACGGCCCGCGCCGCCCGGTCCACCTCGACCGCCTCGACCCCGTCACGAATCGTCGCGATCGCGGCGAGCTGAGCCTCTAAAACCGCTTCGTACGCGGCGGCAAAACGGTCCGAAGTCGCGGATTTCGTGTTCGGTCGGTGCAGCGTTCGGGTCAAATCGCTGCAATATCCGTCGACTTTCGCCCCCCAATCGATCAACAAAGTGCGGCAAGCGCCCAAGGGCACGTTTCCAGGACGATAATGCGGGAGCGACCCGCTCGGTTCGGCGCCCACGATCGGATGGAACGCGACGCCCTCGGCGCCGAGTCGCCGCATCTCGGCTTCGAGTTCGTAGTGGACCTGCGCTTCGGTTTTCGTGGCTGATAATTCGCCGGTGATCTTTCGAAACGCCTGCTGAGCAATACCAACGGCGCTGCGGATCGTCGCGATCTCGGAGGCGTCCTTAATCATACGCAGTTTTTCAACGAGTCCGGCGGTTTCCATCCACTGCGTTTTCGGCAGTTTTTCTTGCCAATCTCGCAGCATCGCGACACTGACGTGGGCGGCTTCGAACCCGATCCGACGCATACCGGAGGTGCCCGAGACAACCTCGGCGAGCAGTTCGTTGATCTTTTGGTTCGGCGGCCGAATCACCGCAGGCAGCGACGGACATTCTTGCCGAAGCTGAATGCGATAACGCCCATCCGATAGAATCGTCGCGGCGCCGTCGGGGGTGATCAACAACCACGAACTGTCGCCGGTGAATCCGCTGAGGTAGCGAACGTTGGTTTCGTCGACGATCAGCAACGCGTCGAGTTCGAGTTCGGTGATCGACGAGCAGAGACGCTGAATTCGGTCGGATGACATGAAGGGCCGGGTGCTGGAGGACAGGAATCATTCAGAGCTCGTCAAATTATCGGGGTTGGATGCTTTCGGGGGAACCCGGCGAAAACGGTTACCGAATTTCTTCTGGGATGAAAAATCAGGCGAGGTGGTGGTGTATCCTGTCCGTGTACCTCGATCCTTTCATCCCCGGAGCAAAACGAATGCGTCGACGAACATTTTTGAGTAGTTTGGCCGCCACGGCGGCGTTGCCGAGCATCGCGTCGGGCCGAGACCCGATCGAGCGTAGCGGTCCTCCACGGTTTCAAATCGGATTGGCCGCGTACTCGCTCCGGCAGTATTTCCATTTCTCGCGAGGCAAACCGCAAAAACCCAAGGACGAAAACCGGGCGATCGACATGTTCGGGTTTTTGGATTTTTGCGTCGCCGAAGGCTTTCAAGCGTCGGAGTTGACGAGTTATTTCTTTCCTCCCGAAATCGAGTCCTCGTACCTGTTATCGCTCAAACAGGCGGCTTACTTGAGCGGTTTGACGATCTCGGGCACCGCGATCGGGAACAACTTCACGCTCGGCAGCGGCCCGCGGCTCGATGCCGAGATCGAGTCGGCGATGCGTTGGATCGATCATGCCGCGACGCTCGGTGCTCCCCACATTCGGTTCTTTGCCGGGACGCGGCGAGATCTGGAGAAATCGCCGGATCGTTTCGATGAAGCGATCGCGGCACTGGCCCGGTGTGCGAACCATGCGGCCGCTCGTGGCGTTTTTCTAGGTGTTGAGAACCATGGCGATTTGACGTCTCAGCAAATGCTCGAAATCATGCGCCGTGTCGAAAGCCCGTGGGTGGGAATCAATTTGGACACGGGCAATTTCCATAGCGACGATCCCTACGCGGACCTCGCCGCGTGCGCGCCCTTCGCGGTCAACGTGCAAGTCAAGGTGAAGATGAAATCACCCGAGGGCAAAATTTCAACCGCCGATTTGCCGCGGATCGGAAAGATACTGAAAGACTCCGGCTATCAAGGGTTCGTGATTCTCGAGTACGAGGAAGACGATCCTTTTGACGCGATCCCGCGCGCACACGACGCCCTGCGGGAAGCGCTCGCGTAACCCACTCATTCACCGGAGTTTTCGTGTCGCCGTAAATGCTCTTCTTGCTGCGTGGGTGAACTTGTGGGCTGGCAGCCTGCACTACGTGGGTTGACGCAGTTGTTCGGCTCGCCACCAGGATGGATCTTCCTCGGTGCGGGAGTTGTCGGTCTGCTCGCTTTCATCATCGCGGTCTTCTTCGGGCAACCATTGGTTTCGTGTGGCTTGGGCGGCGGCTTCGTCCGCGTCGATGCGTCCGTCGGCGGGCTCGCGTTCGAACCACGCCCAGCCGATCGAATTGTCGACGACGCGGGTTTCGATGATCGGGTCTGGTTCGCGTTCGACGACGACGCGGGGACGGGCGACCGGTTTCGGGATCGGTTTCGGTTGCACGATCTCGCGGCGTTCGATCTTGATCTGCGGCGCACGACGGCGACGGTGCTGACGATGCAATCGCTCGAACCCGAATCGGTATCGTGACTTCGGCGGCTTCGGTTGCGACGGAGGCAAGACGCGGTTTTCCAGCACCAACGAAGCCGGACGAACGACAGCCAACGGCGGTGGCGGTACGATCGGTTGCGGGGCGATCACGACAACCGGTTCGGGCTGCGGCACGATGACGGGTTTGGGTTCCGGCTCCGCTTCGTAGGCGATTTCCTCTTCGCATTCTTCCTCTTCTTCGTACTCGTATTCTTCCTCGGCTTCATACTCTTCTTCTTCCGGGGGTGCGAGGATGTGTGCTCTGCCCGGTGTTCCCTGGGCTGGCATCTCGCGGACCTCGATGCCGATTTTATGAAAAATCTCGACGATGTGATCGTGGCAGGTGAACATCATGACTTGATGTCCGAGTTCGGCGAACGTTTGCAACGTCCGTGCGGCGTGCTCGGCGCGGGCACCGTCAAAGTTGACGAGCACGTCATCGAGCACGAGCGGCAACATCACGCCACGTCGGGCGTAAGCCGCCGCGAGCGATAATCGCAGTGCAATGAAGACGGCCTCGCCGGTACCACGACTGAGGATTTCCAAGGGCAACGAATTGCCTTCGGAATCATCGATCTTAAGTTGGTTCGTGCCCAGCGGTGTCCAGATCCGGGTGTACTTGCCGGCGGTCAGTTGGCTCAAGAACGAGGAGGCCTCCCGCAGCGTTTCCGGTTGCCGTTCGCGTTCAAACGTGCCACACACGTCTTCGAGCAAACAGCTCGCCGTGGCGAGAGTTTGCCAACGTCGGGAAAGTTGTTCGAGCTTGCGTTCAATGCAACCGAGCTCCAACCGAGCGGTCATCAACCGGTCGTCGTCGCCGAGTTGTTTCATGCTCGCGGCGAGTTCGCCTTGAGCGGTTTGCATCGATGCAACGCGAGTTTCCGTTTCGCTCATGCGAGTCGTCAACGAATCCCAACGCCGTTCCAGGTCCGAGGATTTCGCGCCCTCGATTTCGCGGGCGACGTCGTCGTACTGGACCGACGTGCCGATCATCGAGCGGATTTGCTTGTCAACCTCTTTGAAGTCTTTCTGCAGTTGAGCGATCAAGGATTTACGGTCGACAATTTGGTAGAACTGTTCTGCCGTTGCGACGCCACATTTCGCCCACAGAGCACGGCGTTGTTGTTCGGCCCGCTCGATCGTACTGGCGTGACCGGCGTGCTGTTTCTTGTACTGTTGATCTTGTGCCTTGAGGTCGCGGCGTTGTTTGATCCAATGTTGCTGCCGAGCGAGTTCCTCGTGCAGATGGTTGAGTTGATCGAGTGGGTTCGAACGGGGCCGCAACAACGCCGCGGCGGTGTCCGAATGCGGGCGTTTGGACGAACGATCTCTATTTGAGTTCGAACGGGAATCCGAATCGTCGAAACGATCGTCGCTCAAACGATCGCCACTGATACGATCCTCTTCGAAATCCTCGTACCCGTCTTCGTAGCCGTTGGCCCCGTGGGTGCGATATTTCTCCGATTCGCGGTTTTGCCGTGAATCTCGGTTCTTGCCGCGTTTCTTGTCGCGTTCCCGATTCGCCGACAGGTCGCTGCCACGTTGGTTATCACTTTGGTATCCGTCATGACCGTCGGCGTGATCGATCGCGCGCCGTGACGAATAGGCGGCCTCTTCGGACGCGTCGAGCGACTCGATGTACAACGTTTCGATTCGTTTAGCGATCGTGAGCCGTTCACGGCGGCGGAGTTCGCGTTCCTCACGCAGGTCATGCAACCGCCGGAGACTCGCGTGCAGCGTTTCGTATCCGTCACCGAGCGAGCGGACACTCTTAGGCGACAACGTCGTCGATAATCCGAGTCGTTCGAGCGTGGCGGTCCATTCCCGCCGCGCTTCTTTCATGCCTTCGGCGGCCTTCGTCGCTCGGGAATAACACGCCTTGTAAGACTGCATCGCCGCTTCGTGGGAATGGTAAACCGGCATCGACTCTTCGAGTTCGACGAGCAGCGACTCGGATTCACGCAACCTCGCTTCGAGCGATTCCGTACTCGCGGGTGAATGCGATTCGATGTCCTCGCGTTCGGTTTCCAGTTCACGGATTTGCCGACGAACGCTTTCGATTTGTCGTTCGCAATCTTCGAGATCTGCCAGCGTGCTGCGTTGGCCTTTCTCACGACTGAGGTAATAAACGAGCAACGCCATCGCACCGAACATGATGCACAACATGCCCGTCGTCGGATTGGGCTGCGACACGAACGTCTTGATTTGGAAAACGTTGAACAACCCGTACGCGACGAGCGATCCGCCGAACAGGAACGGCAGTCCGAGCAAGAACAACCGATCCATCGGCAACGCTTCATCCGTCGTCAACTCGATCGATTCGCGTTCGAGATCACGGTAGTGACGCGTGAACTTTTCGAGGTGTTGTCCGAGTTGGATCCGTTGACGTAGCGACGAGATATTGTCGTTCTCACGCCGGATCGCTTGTTGCAGATCGCTGGCGTGGGCCCGGTGCAAAATGTCACGCAGTTTTTCGCCGAGTTTGTCGGCGCGGGTTTTATGCGTCTTGCCTTCGGCACGCGATTGCTTGAGCAAGAACAATTGTTCTTTGACGTTTTTCGACGGGGCTGAGAGAGCCGACAAGGTTTGCCGCGACAGGTCCGGCAGATTGCCGGTATCGCCTTCGACGATTTGAGTGCGCTCGTGTTCGTCGATCCCTAAACGATCCGCGTCGGTTTCGACTTGCTTGCGAGCCTTTTCGATTTGCGTGTCGATGCGATCGATTTGTTCTTCGAGGGCTTCGACCCACGTCGCCTGTTGCGTGGCCGCTTCGATCCGTCCTTGCAGATCGAACAACCGTTTGTTGACCGGCAACTGTTCGGCTTTGTCACGCAGCGATCGACGACGGTTGCGAATCTCTTCGATCTTGCCTTTGCGTTCTTCGATCAGTGCTTCGTATTGAACGAGTTGAGCGGGGGCGTCGTCGGGCAACGTCGCCTCGCCTTCAATCTCATCGATCTCGGTGCGGATCTTGGCTCGTTTTTGCCACGGTTCGAAAACGCCCGTCGCGATCTCGACGCAGCGGGCTTCGCGTTCCCAAGCGACCATCCGTCCTCGGAGCGATTCGATCTCTTGGCTTTGGGTTCGGCGTTGGGTGGCGAACTCGCTCCAACGTCGGGTTTGGCCGCTGAGTTTTTGGATCTCGTCGCGGAGTTTTTCGCGTTTGCCCATCATGCCGACGAGTTGATTCACGGCGGCGGTTTCCTCAGCCGCGTTGGATTCGCCTTTGCCGACGAGTTCGCCGCGTCCGGCACGCAGGCTGCGCAGCACGTCGACGAGCGAAACACGATCCAGACCGCTGCTGAGTTTGTACAACTCGTCGGCGGCGGAGGTGTCGTCGAGCGTGCTGAGTTCTTGCAGTTCACGGATGCCGATGGCGAACACGTTGGTGAAAATCGGTTCGTCGATTTGACCCAACAACATGCTGAGGCGATGTTGGCCTTGGCTCAATCCGTCCGTGCCCGTCACCGCGAGGCGGCCCGTCGTGTCGCCGTCGGTCAGTTGGCTGTGCCGGCGGATTTCGTAACCGCCGCCCGGTCCGGTGACGCGGATCGCACCGCCAGGGGTGCCGCCGTGAATCGGGGGCAGGTACTTGCCGCGTCGTTCGGGCGTGAACCCGTACAACATCGCGCGGAGGAACTGCATCAACGTTGTCTTGCCCGCTTCGTTGGGGCCGTAGAACAACGTCATCCCTTCGCTGAGCGAGTCCACGCTCAACCCGGTCCAAACGCCGAAACCGTCAATTTGTATGTCTTTGATCTTCATGATTTGCGTCCCCAAGACGGTTTGCCGCCGCGAAGCAATTCAACGCCCAGCAGCGTCGCTTCGTCGAGCGTTTCATCGCGGTGTTGTGCCGGCACGTCACCGATCAACGTGGTCGCGGTACTGGTGAGTTCAGGATGCTCTTCGGTGAATGGCATCAAATTCACGCGTCCGGTTGTCGAAGGCGTCTTGCCGTTTTCAGAAATAGTGGTGGATCCGACCGGCGTGCTGACCGAGTTACCACCCGCTGCACCGGATTTCCGGAACCGCTCGGACGCCCGCAGGAAATCGCCCAAAATCGTGTCCTCTTCTTTCCACGATTTCGGATAATTGCGTGGCGGACGGACGGTCAAACGTGTCGTCCAGGCGGCGGGGTTGCCGTTGCCGTGATCGCGGCGAAGGTGATGCAGCAATTCGAACGGGTCACCGACACTCGATAGCATTTCCGGATCGGTCAGAGAAACGTCCCAAGCGATCAATAGATGACGACCGCCGTTGTCGTTGGCGAGCGTGGATATTTTTTGACCGAGCAAATTTCGCAGACTGCCGACGGATTGAATTTCCGCCGCGTCGATCGTTTCGCGGCAATAGCGGAACCGGTCCGATTCGATGCGATGGACGCGAGCGGTATGTTCGGCATCGACATCGACGACGCAATACCCGTGCGCACCGCACTCGTCGAGCCCGCGACCCTGGGGCGATCCCGGTTGGATCGCACCGGCGGGGGCACCGCCTTCGATTTCCGTGTAATTGTGAGCACCGCCAAGTGCCCAGTAATCCATCCGTCCGGCGGACAACGCGTTGGCATCGGCGGAACCGTAGCCGACGCCGATCGTGAATTCGTCCGACGGTTCGGTTTGAAAACCCGGGACGTGAAGCGACGAGCGACCTTCGCTGCTGCGACCGACGACGGTGCAGACGACGCGTCCGGCCCGTTCGTAGGGGACCGAGAGCGGTTTGTCTCGCGGGAACAGCGTCACGTTGGGTGGCAACGGGACCGCCTCAGGCCATTGTTTCGGGTCGTCGGCGAGTCCCGCGGCCCAATAAACCGGAGTCCCGGCGGCGTGCAATTTCTCGAAATTATCGAGCAGCAGTGACATCCCGTGCGGTCCGGCGGCAACCGGGTGCAGCAAATCGCCGCTGAGCACGAGGAAGTCGATGTTCTCAGCGAGTGCGGCTTCGAAAACCGCCGAGGCCGCGTCCCGGGGAGCCGTCGCCATCGCGTCACGAAGGTTCGGCGGCAGTTGGTCGAGATCCCCCAGTGGAGTTTCTAAATGAAAGTCACTGGCGTGGATAAAGCGAAATGATTCTCCCGTCATCGTTTCCTCCCTGAAAACGTCGTTGATGGCATCCTGCCGTGAAACTTTAACGAATGTTCGGAAATTCCGCAAAACCAATTTGCGGGAAACTCGCAACGATCATGGCAGAATCGCGATTGAGGTAAAGTTTGCGGGTTGCGACGACGATAACGATTGTGTGTCGGGGTCTCAGGATTGGAGTATCCGGCATGCGTCGACGGGGTGGATGACCGCTTCGTGACTTTTCAAAACGCTCATGTGACACGGACGTCTGCGATGAACCACGCCGTTTACTCTCTGTTTTTTGCCGCCTGCGTGACCTTTTCGCTCGGCTGTGCCGGTCCGATGTGGAATCCGGGCTGCGGTACCGGATGCAGCACCGCGTGTGACGACGGCTGCGGTGCCTGCGGCGGTTGCGGCGAACTTTACGTCGATCCCTGGATCAACAATCCGGCTGATTGCTGCGATCCGTGTGACGCATGCGGCAATTTCAACGGACAATCCTGCGGGAAATGCCGTCCCGTCTTCGCCGGCGTGAAGAGCCTGTGGGGATACCGGTGCGAAGACAACTGCGGTTCGGGTGCTTGCGGTGGTGGATGCGACTCCGCTGGATGTGATGGCGGCGGTTGCGATTCCGGATGCGGTGGTGGCGGCGATTGTGGTTGCAGCGGCGGCGGATCGGGGCATTCCCACTCAGCACCGCTCGGGCATCCAGGGCCGATCATGTCCGGATCGGTGATGCCGGAATACTCGAACTATCAAGACCCTGGGTATGACGTCCGCGATGGCGAAACGCTCGTGGAGTCGAGCATCTCCGGCGGTAACGGCGATTCCACCGTCGGCGATCGGTCCAACGCTCGCATCTCGACCCCGCCTCGTATCTCGCGACGCAACGGCCAGGAACGACAAATTTTTCAACCCCGCCGGGTCAATGAATCCCGGCCGCTGGCGTATTGAAGGTGTGGGAAACTCTCATTTCAGGGTTCGGATTACCAGCTCAACGCAACCCTCATTCTCAACTGTCTCAGACCACGAGTGGTTTAAACCGGTTGCGGGCTCGCATTCATCTGCAATTGCACCATGCCTTGATACAAACCCCCGCGCCGCAACAACTCGGCGTGCGTGCCCGTCTCAACGACCTCGCCGTCCTCCATCACGACGATTTGATCCGCGTTCTGAATCGTGCTGAGCCGGTGGGCGATCACGATCGCAGTTCGATCTTGCAACAGTTCCGACAGACTCTCTTGAATCAGCCGTTCACTCTCGCTATCGAGATTGCTGGTCGCCTCATCGAGAATCAAGACCTGCGGATCGGCTAAAATCGCCCGCGCGATCGCCAGCCGTTGCCGTTGGCCGCCGGAAAGTTTCACTCCCCGCTCGCCGATCAATGTCTCGTAACCGTGGTCGAGTTTTTCAATGAACTCGTGAGCCGCCGCGGCCGCAGCGGCAGCGATCACGTCCTCGCGAGTCGCACGCGGGCGGGCGTAGGCGATGTTCTCGTGAATACTGCCGTCGAACAAAAATACGTCCTGTTCGACAATTCCGAGCAGCGCCCGGTAGCTCGACAATCGAATGTCGCGGAGGTCACGGTTGTTGTATGAAATCGCTCCCTCCGTCGGATCGTAAAACCGAGCGATCAAATTCGTTAACGTCGTCTTGCCCGCACCACTGCGTCCAACCAACGCGACGGTTTGGCCGGGTTCGATCTCGATCGTAACATCCCGCAGCACCGGAGTTTCACTGTTGGGATAACGGAACGAAACGCCCCGCAACGCAATCGCTCCACCGCCCACATGACCAGGCAACCGGACCGCACCCTCGCGGCTGGGCAATTCCTCGTCCACGTCGAGCACGTCGAGAATCCGGTCCAATCCGGCGAGATTGTTTTGGAACGACACGGCGCTGCCCGCGATCGTCGCGAGCGGGTCGAGCAACATGGTCAGGTAAACCAAAAACATCATCAAATCGCCGAGCGTTAACTCGCCTTCGATAATTTGGTAACCGCCATAGAGCAGCAAACCGGTCGACGCCAGCGGAATGACGACCTCCCAAATCGTCTCGATGATTCGCATCCACCACCACGTGAAGAGTTGTTGGCGGACGAGAAAGTCACCTTCGCGAACGTAACGCGACGACTCGCTGCGACCACGAGAGAACGTGCGCACCACGCGGATGCCGCCAAACGTTTCTGTCGCACCGCTGTCGATCCGTTGGCGTTGCTTGCGAACGTCACGAAACAGAGGGCGGATTCGATTGATGTACGTGCGATGCGTGACCCACACGATCGGTAGCAACATCAATCCGCCGAGCATCAATTTCCAATCGACGAACATCAAAATGACGAGCGAGCCGGCAAATTGAATCAGCGCCCGCCAAGGGTTGTACAACATGCTGAAGATCAATTCCGAAACGCCGCCGGCATCCTCTCGAATCAAACTCGCCACACCGCCACTCTTCATCGAGTAAACGTGCTGTAGCGGCAAACGCACGGCGTGATCGAACACTTTCCGGCGAATCGACACCTGGGTTTTGTTGACCGATTTCGTTGCGAGCCAACGACCGATCAAATTGACCAACGTCCCGATCGCCGTCAAAACAGTGACGAGCAATGCGATCGCGACGAGGGTCCCCATCGGGTCGGAGATCGGGTCGCCGAGCAGGTAGATCGCGCCGGGGATGGCATCCAACCATTGCGGCAACGGTCGGGCGGGCGCGGTTAGGACCGAGTCGATCGCGAGTTTCGTGCCCAACGGCGGGATCAATCGCAACGCGATGCCGATCGTGAGGAACCCGAGCGACGCCATGATCGTGCTGCGGTGTCCCGCGATCAGTCCCCAAAACGCTTTGAACAATTCCCAAAACGATCGCTCGCGGTCCCCGATTTTCTTTCGGCTACGGACCGTTTGAGAGGAATCGACGTCCGCGTTGGACTCGGTTTTCCCGGCCGTTGTCCCTGATTTTTTCGAGCCCTGGTGACGTTGGCGGACGGTTTCTCGATAATCTGCGAATCGGCGACGACTCGGACGAATAGCCATAAAGGTTGTTTTGAAGGAAATGAAGCGATGGAATCGCGGTTGCGTCGGCAACAGTGTACCGATCGAAAAAGGGGGCCGCGATTCCGCCAAACCCACTTCATCAAAAACGCTTGACGAAGTCGCTCTTTGGGCGTCAGGGGAGAACTCTCCGTGGGCATCAATCTTCTCGATCGGTGATTTCAATCAGGTGATAGCCGAATTGCGTCTTCACGGGACCGTGGACTTGGTTCAACTCTTTCTTGAAAACCACTTCGTCGAACTCGCGGACCATTTGGCCGGGTTTGAAACTGCCCAACGCACCGCCTGATTTACCCGACGGGCAAGCAGAAAACTCCGCAGCGATGGCTCCGAAGTCCTGGCCGCCGACGATCTGTTCTTTCAGATCCAAACAGACTTCTTCGGTTTCAACAAGAATATGGCGGGCACTGGCTTGGGGCATTGGGTTCGCTTCGCAAGAAAGGTGATTGATTTTCGCCGAAAACCTGTCCGACAAATGAGACCACTATCCTGATCCGAAATCGCCAACATGAAAACCCTGGTAGCGTGTTAAAATTCGAGTCAATTTTATAGCTACGAAAAAGGTTCGGCAGAACCTCACGGAGGCGCGTCTCTCTGAGACTCGCAAGTCCCAGCGTCTCGGGGGACGCCGATTTAATAACTGAAGTAACTGTCAGTGAGATGTTTTGAACCACAGATCAACGCAGATGGACACCGATAAAAAACCAGCCCTGTGATTTTCTCGACAAAGCGTCCTCGTCAAGGCAAACTCGGCGATTTCATCTGTGTTGATCTGCATCCATCGGTGGTCCCATCGCCCACACTGAAAGCCCGGCTGCGGTTTGTAAATGCCTCACTTATTGAATCGACGTCCCGAGAGACGCCGCTACGTGATTACGCCGGAAAAACAGTGACGCCGGAAAAACAGTGACAATATGCTTCCCGTCTTGAAGCCCTTCCCGGATCACTCCCCCCACCGAGGCACTTTCCAAATCGGGACGTGCCGTTTCATCGCGTCAATGAACTCGTCAACAAACACGATCCCTTCGCGTCGATGTCTCGCGGCAACCTGCAATACGAACGAGCACTCACCATTGGCAACGAACCCGTGACTGTGCTCGACGTCGACGGCCAGTACATCGAGTTTTATCGCGTATCGCTCAGCCAATCGCTGAAGTTCACGCGACGTCATCGGCTCATAAACCTGATACTCGAGTCCGAGAATCGGCTTGGATTGCGGACCTGAATTTTCAGACGAGGCCACGTCGTCCATCTCGCTACCCCGGACGCAGCCGTCAAACCGCAGTACCGCGCCAGCGGTCGCGGCCGGCAATTCGGCCGGCGGGAACGCCGCCGGAGCGATGATCGGACCGGACGTCAAACGCACGCGAACGTGTTTCTCAGTGGAGGAATGATTCATCTCAACCGCCGCTGATCAGTCCCACCAGCGCGACCTCGTCACCCGCATGAATGAGCGTTGTCGAATCGGCGAACTCATGATTGATCGCCAACCGGCTCACCCCCATCGAAGCGGACAACTCAGGCGAGACGCGGGCAATCAATGTCAAAACCTCCGACGCCGCAACCGGGAAAGATAATTCGTTCAACGTGACGCGATCCGCACCAATCGCACGTGACTGCATCCCAAAAACGAGCACTTCGATTGTCTCGGTGCCAGTTGAATGATCGGTACTCATGTCCGTTACCCTCCGATCGCGTGCATCGGACGCGATGGTCTTAAAAACATCAGGTCGTCGGTCCCATGCCCACGTTTCTTCGTGGCAATGGCATTCGTGATCGCAGCAACGATGTCGGCATCCGTCCCACCGCCGCGTAACAACGATCGCACGTCCCCGGAATCCTCGCCGAACAAACAATTCCGCAAATTGCCATCGGCCGTTAAACGAAAACGATCGCACGTGTTGCAGAACGGTTCCGACACCGAGGCGATCATTCCGACCACACCGAGCCCATCATCAAATCGATAGTCGCTCGACGGAGACGAACCCTCCCGCTCGATCGGGATCAACGGACGCACCTTTTGGCTAAACATTTCCACCAACTCCGCCCCCGTCAACACCGCCGACATATCCCAATTGCCGTCGCTATCGAGCGGCATGAACTCGATGAATCGAACCGGGATGCCCGTGCGGCGTGTGAACTCGCCGAACGCGACGACTTGATGTTCGGTCAACCCACGCATCGAGATCGAGTTCACTTTCACCGTCATGCCTGCACGGTGAGCGGCATCGATCGCGTCGAGCACGTTCTGCAATCCGCTGCGGCGAGTCGCGGTCTTGAACGATTCCTCATCCAACGCGTCGAGGCTGATGTTGACGAAACGCAATCCCGCATCGAGCAACTCGTCGAGCTGATCGACCAACAAAACGCCGTTCGTCGTCAAGGACACTTTTTGCAACCCGTCGATATCAACCAGCAATCTCACCAAACGATGCATTTGCGCACGGACGAGCGGTTCGCCACCAGTCAAACGCACGTCATCGACACCGAGCGAGACCGCGATTTTCGTAAAGCGCACGATCTCCTCGAACGTCAAAATTTCGCTGCGAGGTTGATATTGGGGCGTGTGCTCGGGCATGCAGTAAGTACATCGTAAATTGCAGCGATCGGTGACACTGATGCGGAGACTTCGATGAACGCGGCCGAATCGATCGGTCAGCATACGAGAGACCTTTTATATTGCAACGCGATTTATTGAATCGCGATGCGGCAGAGTTGTTTGTCGGCGGTGAGATACAGCCATTTTTCGTCTGCGTCGAGCGTGCAGTTACTCACCCGCCCGCCAGTAATCAAACGACCGAGCAATTCACCGGCGGGATTCATCACGTAAATCCCTCCCGGACCGCTGCCCAAGATCGTGCCGTCCGAGTGAACCGTCATCCCGTCGGGGGCACCGGGGAACTCGCTCATGAATTCCTTTGCGTTGACGAGTTCTCGCAAGGGGCCGAGTGTGATCTTATTCGAATCTGTGTCTTCTTGAATCGGAAACGCCACCCACACCGGACGTTGAGAATCACTTTGGGCGATGTACAACGTCGTCTCATCGGGCGACAAACCGATGCCGTTGGGACGTACCATTTCAGTCGTCAACAGCGTCACTTCGCCGTTGACAGCCAACCGATAAACACCGAAGTGATCAAGTTCACGACGCGGGTCGTTTTCACGCTCGGGCAAACCGTACGGCGGGTCGGTAAAATACAAATTGCCGGATCTGTCGAATATCAAATCGTTGGGGCTGTTGAGCCGTTTGCCTTGATAACGATCGACGAGTGTTTGTTTGCCACCGCCGACGCTCAGCACCGACACCCGGCGATCACCGTGTTCGCACATCGTCAATCGACCGTCGTTGTCGAGCGTCAATCCGTTGCTGCCCGGTTCGAGTCCGTAGTACTCCTGTCCTGTGTAACCGCTCGGGTTCAAGAACGTGTCGATCCCCTTCCCGGGCGTCCAACGGAAAATCGTGTTGCGTGGGATATCGGAAAACAGCAGGCATCCGGTCGGTGAATCGCACCCGTCGACCTGCGCACCCGGCGGCACCCAAAGCGGCCCCTCGGTCCAAGTGAATCCACTGGCGAGAATTTCAATTTTCGCATCGCGAGCGAACAGACTTTCCATCCGCTCGTCGAGAACTTCCACACGACCGAGCGTACGTGGGGACTCCGCCGAACCGGATCGCATGTCGAGCAAACCGAGAACAGCGACGGCGATCGGGAAAGCCAGCAGGAGCGATTTCATAGACGGTGTTTTCATGGGTGATGGTTCCTGAGGGAACGCAGGGTTTTCGAACAATCTATCGGACTCGGAAGCGGTCGCGGAAACAACCCCCCGGCGTCAGTCTAATCCCTCGCAAACGAAAAGTCGAAAACGCCACCTCCACGAGAAATGTTCGTTATCCTAGAGTTTACCGTTTTGGCCCTCGCGGGCTGTTGATTGAATCATTTTTGCGCCAGCAAAGATTAGCCGATGGGCGTTAGCCCCGGTTTCCACACCGGCAACTCGCGGGCTGTTGATTGAATCATTTTTCCGCCAGCAAAGATTAGCCGGTGGGCGTTAGCCCCGGTTTCCATACCGGCAACTCGCGGGCTGTTGATTGAATCATTTTTCCGCCAGCAAAGATTAGCCGGTGGGCGTTAGCCCCGGTTTCCATACCGGCAACCGGGGCTAACGCCCACCGGCTAACGAAATCAACAGCCCGCTAGCCACGGTTGTGTGGCCACTCAGCCGAGGGCGAGCGGCCCGTTGAGGCACTCATTTCACACTGAAACACTTGGACATTCGAAAATCATGGGAACGCTCACCAATCTGACGGCAACCGAATTTGACTCCATGGTCGATCGCGGTGCCTTTCACGATCTCGAGCCGAAGAAGGTCGAGCTCATCCACGGGGAGTTACGAGTCATGAACCCAGCCGGCCCGATTCACGACGATCACATTGAATACCTAACCGATTGGTCGTATCGAACGACGACGGCAGATTTCTGCGGCAAACGCATCCAATGCGGGATCATGTGCGACGACCATCGACCGGAACCCGAGGTCGCCTGGCTTCGTCCAGGCCGGTACGGGGCGCGAAGACCTTCGGCCGCCGATGTTTTGTTGTTGATCGAGGTCGCCGACAGTTCGTTGTCCTCCGATCTGGTCGAGAAAGCAGAAGTCTACGCCACCGCAGGGATCACCGAATACTGGATCGTCGATATCGCGAACCACCGCATTCATGTGATGAACAACCCGAGCAACGGTCTCTATCAAACCATCGAAATTCACGTCCCACCGAATCAGATCGCCCCACGCTGCCGCCCCGACGCGGTTTTGAACCTCGCCGAACTCTTCGATGTTACTTAGGAAACGTACGTCAGCCTTTCTAGGCTGACTCCATGTTGGGTCATGTCAGCCTGGAAAGGCTGACGTACGAAACGGGAACCGATTTAGGGCTCGGCGTCCGGATCGCGGTAGCGGCCACCGAGGCCGTCGTTGACGGCGGCGGACCGCAGCAACTCACGCTGCGAAAGACACGCCAGAATCTCGCCGAACCACTCCGTTTCCCACTCGCTGCCCGACCAAAACGGTTCCGACTGCACCGCTCGATCGTCCACCGTGATCGCATCGAGCTTCCACGATGGCCCGCCCTCGTGTGCCTTCCAAGCAACAACTCGTTGACGAAATTTCGCGATCTCTTTCTTGGCGAAAGGCTCACTTGCGGAGGTGAATCGGTAGCGCCGGGTCCGGTTCGAAAAATACCGTCTTTCCACGATTCTCAGCGTCCCTTCATCAACGTCAATTTGAACCCGCGAGGCAGCACTGACGAACGAACTCAACACGCCTCACCTCCCAACGGCGAGGTCGCAAAATCCACTCCAACATCGATTCACCAGCGCCACCGGCAACGAGTTCCGTGTTGGGTTTGACGCTCAACAGCGCCGTCTCGGCCAAACGCCAGACGCTGCGGGAAATGACAATGCGATCGGGAGAAATCGTCAGACCCGCAGACGCGATCCCAAACACGGCCGCGCACGCAAGCGGTGAGACGCCGAGCACGACAGCACCCGCGAAAACACCCACCCACCCAAGCAGTTCCTCATCGATCCAAAACCTCGTCTGGAAAGAATGGGCAATCGCGGCGAATAGGAACACCGAGAGTGACGTCAGCACCACCAACGACCAAACACCCAAAGCATCCCACCGGGTCACACACGAGCGAACCCTGTAGAATTGCGTATCCGGAATCGGATTTCGGTTCGAAGAGTTTCGCGGTGATTCCATCGGTGGCATCGGATCTCCCAGGTGGCGAAGTCGCCATTGTAGGACCATTGTCCCTCATCGCAACATGCTACAACGCGACGTCACACCCCTCTCGCTGCGCGCTCGGTGGACCACACCTCTTTTTCAAGACCCCCATGAGCTTGTCTCATGGGTGAATGAGTTTTGAAGTTAGATCGCGATTCCACCCACTCCACATCCCCACCCTCAATCCCGATCCGGCGACCAACCTCCCGGTAGATCCTGTTCGGCGAGCGATAAAAACCGGTGGCACTCCTCCGTGTCATCACCGATGCAAATGAATTGGCCTTTGTGAACCAACCCATCAGGCCCGAAATTGAAATTCAACGGCAACACCCCCGAACGATGCCCCTGGTGAAACAAATGGTCGCGCTCTGCGAGGATTTTCAGTAACGCCGATGACGTGACCGGGCGAGCGAGTCGCAGATTCCGCAACAACCACGCACCACTGGGGTGAAAGTGCTTGGCCAGTAACGAGGGATAGGTCGCCCCGGTGACGCGGGCGTTGATCTCGCACACGTAAACTTGCGGAACCGATTCCCCTGCCCGCTCCACCACGAGCCAATCGATGCTCGCGGTGCCACGGTATCCAGTTTCGTGCAACCAACGTCCTACGCGTTGGGATTGGCGAATCGTTTCGTCACGCAGGCTCGGCAATTCATCGAGATACGGAGGTGGCGATTCGTTGCCCTCGTGAATGCTGTTGTCGCTCAGGGTTTGTTCGGTGAAATCGAAAACGTGGATGTGTTGCTCGTCGAGAAACAACTGCGTGCTCGGGCTGCGGATTCGTTCGATCCCAAGAATCCCCGGTGCCAACCATCCCTGAACCAGACACGGGCCTTCGTGAAAGAAATACGCCGGGATGGCGGGTAGCGATGCGAGGTCGTCGAGATCGGCGAGCTTCATCATCCCCACCCCCGAGGCACCGATTTGAGCACGAACGACGGCGCTGCGATATCCTTCACCGCGAAGCCGCGCGGCACAATCAGCGACCTCGTCCGGACGAGCCGCCAAACACGTCGCGACCGTCGGCAGGTGGTCCGCGACGAGGAATTGATGCAGTGCCAGTTTGTTATTACCGGCATGGCTCGCCGCGTGCGAGGAAACCGTTCGGCATCCGACACGTTCGGCCAACCGAGCGAGAACCGTATCGGTCACGTACCCGTCCAAGAAAACCGACGACGTCTTGCCACTCGACGTCTTGCCACTCGACGTCTTGTCACGCAACGAATCCAACAATTCCTGCGGCATCGCCAGATCGTCGAGAGCAACATCACTCGCGGAGGACAATTGTCGAGCGATTTTCAGGTAGTCATCGTGCGGCAACACACAAATTCGTGGCAACGACAGGCCCAGGTCCTCGACGAGATAACGACACAGCGCGGGATCAGGTTGTCGCTCGACCACCAACACGTTGTCCGTGCTTTCGAACAATAGATTCAAAATCGGGATCAACCTCGCGCTATACGAATCGAGCTCACCGACCTCTTCGCCGAGCACGCGAGTTTGCTCCTCGTTGCCGAAAAAAAGTGCCATCAGGTTTGCAACGAAAACGCATCGCCGAGACCACAACGGCGGCATCTGACCGTGCGTGTCGACGAACAGGGGCGGGGAGCCCGAGGGCGAATCATTCATGGGCTGAATCCTTCCCTGGCCGAATCACTCATCGATCGACAAACCGAGCCGGTGAGAGTTGATCGCGTTGCGGGACGTTGTCAAAAATGTCAATGCTACCGCAATCGACGATGTCATTGGCGTACCCCGCGGCGACCAGGTTCTGTCCGCCTTGGGTGAGCGCCAATCGCTGGGCCAACGATTCCGAATCGGTAACCTTGTCGTGCGTGATGCAGTGTTGCCACGCCGCTAGCGCAATCGAACCGGAATCGTTGATCAAATCGATCGGTCCGTCGTAGAACCGCGCCGTGTCACTGAGTTTTCGATGGCAGACCGCGATCAACGCACCGGCTAATAAAACGTCCTCGCCGGTGATCGCCCCGTTGGTCCCCGCGCACACGATCCGCACCAGCCCCTCGGTCTGGACCGGTTGCCCGAGCGACGCGTTTTTCGATTCGCCCTCCAAGGTGGCTTCAATGGTAACTTCGGCAATGATCGCGTCGGCGACGGCGCTCAGGTTCGCGAAACAGGCCAGAAACATGACGTCGCAATCCGAGGCCGCTTCGATCGCCCGCGTTCCGTTAGTCGTCGTCATCACCAGATCGCGGCCACCGACGCCGACGGGCGAGTATTCACTTGGCGAATTACCATGGTCGAACCCTTCGATCGGTCGGCATTCTCGCTCGCCGCACAACAACGGAATCGAATCCACCGCCGCGTTCTGTTTCATCGCCCGCGCGTCGTCGACGTTTAGGCAGGTCGTCACCGAACGGGCGCCCGCCGCGATCGCCGTCGTGATCACGGTCGTCGCGCGGAGCACATCGATCACGACACTGACGCGGGCCCGAGCACGTTCATGATCGGCGACGGCTGAAGGCGATAACCAAGTTTCGATTTGCATCGGTTTAGTAGCGGTCCTGTTCGGATTCGGCGCGGACGTCGACGCGGTCATCGTCGACATGGACATGGATCACGCTCGGCGAACAACACACCGGACAATCCTCCACATACGTTTGGTCTTGGCCGCCGGCAAGGTCGACCGGAATCACGATTTCTTCACCACAGTTATCGCAAATGTAAGAGGCATCGTCATCGACATGGGTCAGATGAGCATCCTCGTCGGTGTCGGACGCGTCATCGTCAAAGTCGAAATCAAAATCGAAGGTCAGGTCGTTGTTAGCCATCGTCGGATGTGTCCTTTCAGGGTGTACGATTCGGGTTCTCTCCACGTTCCAATGAGCCGTTTTGGCGTTAGCCACGGTTGTTTGATGAGCCGTTTTGGCGTTAGCCACGGTTGTTGATTTAATCGTTTTTACGCCAGCAATAATTAGCCGATGGGCGTTAGCCACGGTTGCTGGTGTGGAAACCGGGGCTAACGCCCATCGGCTAATTAAATCGACAGACCGCTACCCACGGTTGTGTGGTTAAACCGTTTAGCCTAACGATTTGGCGCGACCTGTGGGAGTCAGGATGTCGCGCCATTGCCCCGCGATCAGCCGTTGCTGCGGCTCGAAACGGGATTTGTAATTCAGATGCGAATTGCTACTGACGTACAAACCGAGGTACGCCCAACGACGTTGGTGCTCGGCCGCCCATTGGATTTGTTTCAACACCGCGAGCGTCCCAGGACTGTACCGCGACGCCGCCGGATCGAAATGCGTGTACACCGCGCTGACGGAATTCGCCCCGACGTCCATGATCGAAATGCCGATCAACTGACCGTTCTTTTTGATCTCAAGTTCGAGCGACGGCATGCACGAATCGAGCAAGAAATGGTAGTAGTTCAACCGATCGATCGGCGGACTCGAACCGAGCCCACGCCCGTCTCGATGTTCGTTGTACAGATCCACTCGCTCTTGATCGACACGGGGGATCTGCCAGGTCAGCGACAGGTCTTGCTCAGCCCGACGCAGCACCCGTTTGAACGAAGCGCCCCTCCGAAAACGCGAAACGTCCAAACGAGTCGGTTCGCACGCATGACAAGGAGCACATCGCGTGTAATACAAATACCGCCCGCTCCGCCGAAACCCGCCCGCCAACAACGCGTCGATGTCCTCGCCAACGAGTTCATCCACCGTCGTACCGAACAGCGGCATCCTCGCGCTCATCCCATCAATGTAAGGACACTCCGTAGGGACGTCTTGGACCTCGATCAGCCGATCGACGACGCCGAGTGATTGGGAGGGGAACCCGTCGGTGGGGAATGAAAGCACGAGTCCAACGACCTCGGACGAAAAGAAACCGGTGAAAACAGCCAGTCGTTAATCTATCAAAAAAATCGGCCCCTCAAAACCACCGCAGTTCACGTAATACCCGAATCAGCAGAACATCACGTAGGCGAGTCTCTCTGGAACTCGCAATTTCCAGCGTCTCAAAGAGACGCTGCAATCACGAGCGTAGTGGACGAGGTAACGAGTCCCTGAAATCAAGGACTCGTTACCTCGTCCACTACCATTCAACGCGTTTTATTGATTCGCTGTCGCTTACCGAAACCACTGCGACAGGGCCGCCGAATGAATCATATCGAACGCCGATGCCGTCGGTGACGTCTCGAGTTCCGGACGCAAGTAATCGCCGATCATTTGGTCCGTGCGATGCGAATCGTTCTCGATCCGATGCATCCACAACGATTTTAACGTTCCCACGCTATCAAACATGTCCGGCCGCAAAATCAACAGCGTGCTGTCGGCGACGTCCCGGTTGGCTTGGGGCAGAGCAGGATTTTTTGCGACCTTTTGCCGGAGCGTGTCGGTCATCGTTGTCCGGGTCAACCACGCGACCGTCTCCCGCGCCGGCGACGTGATGCCGAGACCGCAGTCCCTCGCGTGAGCCGTCGTCCGGTCGATGTCGATTCCGTATCGAACGAGTTCGGGATCGTGGCCGGCGAGTTGACCGATCAACACATCGATCCAACGCTCGATCATGCAACGCAACCGGTTTAACCGCACCGCGTCACTGACCGTGCAACCACGCCGATCGAGAATCGCGGCTTGGACCCGATTGCGAGCCTCTAAATGCGATAGGTAAATCGCCTGGGCGATCGGTGAAAACTCATCCCGTTGGCCAGCCCGATCCGTCCCGTCAGCAATCGCCGCGACCACTCGTGTCAGAATCTCACTAGCGAGAATCTCTTCGAGCACGCCCATGTGATCCTGCCACCAACAACGCATCCGGTAGTGATTGCCGCTGTTTTTCGCCCGGTTAAAACGAGCGAGCGTTTGGTGCCAAAGGTCCAACCGCAACCGCGACGCCGTCCAATAACCGTTGACAGCCTCCGGCGGCACGCTCGAGTGCCTGTGCAAGAGCGCCGGACCATGATGAGCGATCACGGCGGCGAGTTCGGCGAGTTGGACGACGTGCATGAGAATGAAAGACACGGTGGGAGCAAGGAATCGCGGCGCAAGCACGTCTGTGCTCACCCATCGCCCCCGATGCACAATTCCACCCGGATGCGTTCTCAACCATCGACGCACTCCGCGTGCCCATCCCGCACCAACGCGATCCCAAACCGCACGCCCAACGACGCAAACTCCCGCACGGCAAACTCTTACGTAAATCAACGCCCGGTCATCACACCGCGAAACGTCCCCAACGAGCGTTGCGTTTCTTCAACACGCGTTGATTTCTTACAGGGATATGAGGCGATTCGAATCGACCCCAACACGAAAAATCCTCCTCCCAAAAAATAATCGCCCGCTTCATCGCTGGGATTGCCTTCGTTCTTTGGTAGTGGATCTTGTTAACGATCCAGGCCTGGATGGATCTTTATCAAAATCCACCACGATTGGGCTGGGCGAACCCCGGTGATCAAACGGGCCGTTAAACAAACAACCATCCCATCACTGCGTTTGAACCGACGGCAATTTCGGTGACTTCCAGTGATCCGACTCCACCGCGAGATCCTCCACTTCCTGGCCACCGGCCGATTGCCGCAACAGTAAATAAATGCCGCCGATCATCGACCACAACAGCATCACCCCGATCACCGCCGGCAAAATCGCCACACTGTACTCCGCCGGCACGTGCGAACCCCCGAACGAATCCGCCAACGCCAACCCCACCGACGAAACGCCCACAAAACCCAACACCACGACCGACGAAATCAACAGCGCCACGACAACCAACAGCACCAATTGCGGCAAACGACGCAGCGTGTACTCGTAACCCCGGCTGAGCGAATCGATCGGATCGGGTTCCGATTCGATCATCCAAGCGGCCAACGCCAACGGCACCGCAAAACGCCCCCCCAGTACCAACACCGCCGCCACCACCAACGCCGGAAAAACGATCGGCAACGTCACCCAAGAAATCCAATTCGCTCCGCCCGCCGCCCCCCCCAGTCGCGCCGAAACCCAAATCAAACCAACTGCCACCAACCAAAACAACGACGCCACCAACGAAGGCAAAATGACAATCAACAGCGCCCCACGCAATCGCCCAAACACCACCCGAAACGTCCCCAAGTACGACGGCATATCCCGACCGCCCGTCAACAGCGATCCGACGCGAACCAACCCCATCGACGTCGGCAACCAAATCAAGATCGTCCACAGGATTTTCATCCAGTTTCTCCATCCCGACGCACCCGCGACCCCGCCGCCAATCAAAATCCCCGGCAACGCCACCACCCCATCACTCGGGCACGCCGTTGTCGACACCGCCAACGAAGCCACCGTTCGCATCGAAGTTGGTTCGATCGACGCCAGCGACGTGTCGCCGATCAAAGACCAACCCACCAACCAGACCACCATCACCATCAACGTATGCCCTACCCAAACCGGCCCGCCCGCCACCCGGCAAACGCGAACCAACCGCAACCACGGAAACACATCGACCCAATTACGGACACGATCGAGCAACCGCTTCTCCGGCCCCGGCAGCGGTTCGCCCGATCGCGACGTCGCGGTTTCGGCGGGGCCAGGTTTCGCTTGCGGTTTCGATTCGGCGTCAGGGTGGTTCGTGTTCATCGCCCCAGTATTGGCGAACCGGCCGCTTTTGCCGAGAGGGACTCTCGCGAGACCTCCCCGAAAGAAGTCACGGAGCGTGAAAAGGCGAACACCGGAACACCACCCTCTGCGGTCCTCTGCGTCGCTGCGATCTCCACGCTTCAATCCGACGTTTTCAGAACGCCGATTATCGAAACCTCAACGAAACCCCGCCGGATGCCACTGACTCGCGTCCGGCATCATTTCCCAGCGGGAATCATCGCCCTCACGAAGACTCACGCGGACCCGGCGAACCGCCGCCGGCAGACTGCTCCGCGCGATCGCAACCTCCGCCGTCCAGCGAGTGGACCCGTCAACAATCGACGCCGATCCCGAGCCGGATCCCGAATCAAGCGTCCGACTCGCCGAATACCAAACCGGCGAAAACGAACCGACGCCGCCAGCACCGATCCCATAACATCCCGCCCGCCCGGTCCCATCCGGCAAAACTTCCAAACGCAAAAATGCGAGAAAATCACCGTCGCAATCCAAGTCCAAACGCACCCCGCCAACCCGATCCGTCACCACCACAAAATACAAATAGTCATCGTCGGCGACGCACCGATTCGATAACCATTCGTTGCCCCAGAGATCCGCCTCACGCCAACACGCATCCTCATCAACGCCATCGAGCAACGGGCGCGTCAGCACACGCGGCGGCCGATACGCCGGCGTACCCTGAATCGATCCAGCACGTCCGCCCGCGTCGACACCACCGGGCATCTCACGCGACACCGACGCGATCCCACGCGCGCCCATCACAACCCGATGGTAATCCCAATTCACACGCGGCAGCATCACCACCGGCGACGACGTGCCAGCCTGTTTTCGTGATCCCGTAAACGAAATTCTTCCGTGCAGACCACCCGTCGATTGCCAAACCGTCGGCTCCGACGCCGGCACCAGAATCTGCAACGACGGTTGAGACGGGCTCTCGTAAGAAACCGGTTGAATCTGAAACGGCGAGACCGGTTGCCCACCGCTGCCAACATCCCCAAACGACTCCGGTGCAGACACTGGTAAATCTGCGTCGGCGCTAACATCCTGCCCGCGCGAATCGATGCCTCGCGCCCGATTCGCCAAATGAGCAAGCGGACGTCGTGATTTCAGCTCAACGCTACGCGATTCCGACTCCATCACCATCTCAGCCCATCGGCGAACCGAAGCCGGTTCCGCGTGACGCGACAACAACCCCAGAAAAAGACCACGCAGCGCCGAAGCGTCCGCAGTCCCGCCCGCCACGGCATCACGCTCACCGTTGACGTGCAAAAACGCTTCCCATAACAAACGAGTCCGGCCTTCCTCCGCCGTCGTCGCGAGCAAATGTTCGATCTGTTCACCAAACCGTGTGACCTCGCTCGGCGAACAAGACCCCCTCGCCGACTCATCGATCTCCCCGAGCAATCTCGCCGTCTGGTTCACCCGAGCCGTCGTGATTTGCAAACGCCGGTGCGACGCCGTGTTCCGCTCCGGCTCGTCACGACTCTGCCCCGCGTCCAAATTCACGCCCGCCGACAACGACACGTCACGACGAATACTGCCCGAAACGTCTTCGAGCGTCGTCACCTCCCACCCCGACGCGAGACCCATCGCCGGAGCAACCAACGCGCACGCATCCAAACTCAAATCACTCGCGAGCACCCCCGGTCCGGTCAACAACGCGGTCCGGCGAAGAACCGACGAGTGACCCCACGCACGCTGCCACCCCGAGTGCTGCCAATCCGGATACGCGTCGCCGCCCACCGGACGAACCAACACCACCCGCTTCGGACCAACCCATCGATTCGAAACCGGATCTCCGAGTTGCGAGAACGAGTGAGTACGAGACGCCTCCATCGTGTCGAGCCATCCCCGCCGCGCCGACGGCGACAGACTATCGTCCAACGCAACCACGCCCGGTCGATGCTCATCCAACCACCAACTCCGCGCCGCCGAACTCTCGATCACCGAACTCCCGATTACCCCAACATCGCCGACACCCAACATCGCCGCCGCTGCACGGCACCGGTCGAGCTGTTTCGTATCAAGCACACGCCCATCGATCAAAATCGCGACCCGCCGATTCTCCTGCAACGTTTCACGTCCGACGAGCGCCCACGGAACCTCCCCCGGCGACGCGGCAACAAACAGCACACCCGCGTGCCGACCCACTCCCCGGACCGCCCGCCATTGCCGCTGGCCCGCCGTACGACGAAAAATTCGCCCATACGCCCCAACCGCGATCGCCGTCGAGTCCGGCGTTTGAACCACAGCGTTGACCGTCACCTCGCCTTGCTCGGTTTCAATTCTCAACGGTTGCGATTCGGCGCCCCCGACCGTCCCCGATTCCCGCGACGAAGGCACATTGTCCTCAACCCACGATTCACCACCGTCATAACTGGCGAAACTATCCACGCCGCTCGCCTCCGCCGCATCGCCCTTCGCCGCCACCCGGCCCCGATCGGCCATCCGCAATTGCCGCAGCCGAGGCATCTCGTGAGCATCGGCCAGTCGCCAGGTCTGCCCCGCATCCCGGCTGAACACACACACACCGCGACTGATCCCCGTCACCGGTTCATAGCCGCCGCCCACCACGACCACATCGCGAGGCGACAACCACAACACGTCCGAAAATTCACAAAACGGCATCGCCATCCGTTTACCCGAGAGAGCTTTTCGTGACCCAGCCCCCATCTTATTCCCACCCATCCCAAATAAACCCGAAGGCACCGGCGTTTCATTTTCCAACCCGTCTTCCGCTGCAATCGCATATTCGATCGGCCACCACGACTCGCCACCGTCATCGCTGCGCAAAATCGTGCCCGCATCCCCGACGGCAATGCCGATCGTCGAAATCGTTCGTTCCGCCGTCTGCATCGACACCGATCGTGTCGGCGGCGGCGCGTGCGGATCCAGCGGCGAGAACGCCACCGCGTGCAACGTACTGCTCACCCGAATTTGCGACGGCGAAACATACGCCGGCTGAATCGAAATACTCGCCAAATCAAACCGATCCGGTCCCGCAGCCGTTGAAACTCGCGGGCAAACTCCTACGAACACTCCCATCGACGTCAAAACGAGAGCCAGAAATGGGACCAAAGGAACACGAACCGAATGACACAATTTCACGACAACATCCCCCGCACCGAAGCCGCACCGAGCAAGAACAACGCCCCACCCCCGATCAAATTCACCGCCATCAACGTCAGACTCGCGCCCGCACGCCCCTCCGTCCCCAACACCGCCGAATCGCCGACCAGCGTGCTGAACGTCGTCAAACTGCCCAAAAATCCTACCCGAATCGCCAACATCATCCGAGGGCTCAAAGGCGTCTGGCCCGCCGCAGCGAGCGTTTCGGTCCACTGATACAACAGCCCCAACAGCAAACAACCGAGCAAATTCGCCACCGTTGTGGCAAAACTCGCCCCGCCACCGACAAGGTTGCCGATTCCCGAGATAAACCGCGACAAAGGAGGCTGAGTGCACAATAACGTCAACCCATAGCGACCCAGAGCGCCGAGACCGCCACCGATCGCCACCGCGACGACGTTCATTGACCAACCGATCATGCACACTTCCCTGTTTTCGCCATTGTCAGTTCGCTGTTCGGAATTTACTTTGAGTGGTGAAGAATCGGAAGTTTTTCTACTTCGGGGCAAGGTCCATCTGGGCCGATCCTTGTCAAACCAGCTAGAATTCCCAACAAACTGGTTAGAATACTGATCAAACTCGCGAAAATTCTCGTCAAATCAACGAGCGTCCCCGCCTTCCGACTGAACCATTCCCCTTTTTGAATCGAAAGAATCCGCTGATGAGTACCGCTTCGAGCACGTCCCCCGCCACCGAACAGCGAGTGATGAACGGAGCCGATATCCTGGTCAAATCGCTCGTCGACCATGGCGTCGAAATTCTGTTTGCCTACCCCGGTGGCTGCAGCATGCCGATGCACCAGGCCCTCACGCGATACGGCGACTCCATCCGCACCATCCTGCCCCGACACGAACAGGGAGGCGCCTTCGCCGCCCAGGGTTACGCACGCAGCACCGGCAAGATCGGCGTCGTCATGGCCACCAGCGGCCCCGGCGCCACCAACCTCGTCACCGCCATCGCCGATGCGAAACTCGACAGCATCCCGATGCTCTGCATCACCGGCCAAGTCCCCACGGGCTCGATCGGCACCGATGCCTTCCAAGAAACCCCGATGGTCGAAATCTGCCGCGGAATCACCAAACATCATTACCTCGTTACCGACATCGCGGACCTGCCGCGTGTTATGAAAGAGGCCTTCCACCTCGCCATGAGCGGACGCCCCGGGCCCGTCCTCATCGACATGCCCAAGGACGTTCAACTGAGCAACCTGGAAATGGACATGGACCCGCCCATGGATTTGCCAGGCTACAACGCCACAACTCCCTCAGTCCCCCCCGAAACCATTCGCCAAATCGCCGCCGCAATCAAAATGGCTCGGCGACCGGTCATCTATTCCGGCGGCGGCATCATCCTCGGCGAAGCCAGCGAAGAACTACGCACCCTGATCGCCAAAACCGGTATCCCCACCGTCACCACCATCATGGGAATCGGGTCCGTCGAACCGGACAACCCCCACTCGCTCGAGTGGCTCGGGATGCACGGAACCGCCTACGCTAACTACGCGGTCCGCGATTGCGACCTGTTGATCGCGTTGGGCGTTCGGTTTGACGACCGAGTGACCGGCAAAGTCGAAGCGTTCGCCAAGGATGCCAAAATTATCCACGTCGATATCGACGCCTCCGAACTGAACAAAAACAAGCAAGCCCACATCCCCGTCCGCGGCGACGTAAAACAGGTTTTGACCGAACTGAACCGGATCGTTCAAAAACCCGATATCCCGGATTGGCAAAAACACTGCAACGAAATGAAGGTCAAGTACCCGCTCACATACGACACCAAATTCGACGGCATCTTGCAACAACATGCGATCAAGACGCTCTCCGATATCACCGCCGAGCGAGAAACCTACGTCACCGTCGGCGTCGGCCAGCACCAGATGTGGGCTGCCCAGTTCTACAAATTCCGCAACCCGCGAACCTGGATGAGCAGCAGCGGACTCGGCACGATGGGATTCGGACTGCCCGCCGCCATGGGCGCCCAAGCCGCTCATCCGGACGCGCTCGTTATCGATATCGATGGCGACGGTAGTTTCCAAATGAACATCCAAGAACTCGCCACCTGCTTCTGCGAGAAATTGCCCGTCAAAGTCCTCTTGCTCAACAACCAACACCTCGGCATGGTCGTCCAGTGGGAAGACCGGTTCATGCAACGCAACCGAGCCCACACCTACCTCGGCCCCATCGACCACGAAGAGGCCAAAGGAAAGAGTTCGGCCGACCGGTTCGAATACGCCAGCGACCGGTATCCGAACTTCGTCCAGATCGCCAAGGGATACGGATGCGGCGCCGCCACGGTGAAACGCAAAGCGGACCTCGAAGGGGCACTCAACGAAATGATCGACTACCCCGGCCCGTTCCTACTCGACGTCGAAGTCCCCTACCAGGAACACGTGCTGCCCATGATCCCCGGCGGCATGACCGTCGACGACATGATCCTGGATTGAGGACCCGTACGTCAGCCTTTCCAGGCTGACAAACCCGTACGTCAGCCTTTCCAGGCTGACATGGCCAACCAAGAAGTCAGCCTAGAAAGGCTAACGTACGCCGCTTCGGACCATTCCCAACACATCGGGTTACCGGAAAACCGACCCACGGTCCTCACCGATCACGCCTTTGCACCCGACCCGAGTTGACTCTGCAGTGGACACCACCATCTCTTCCGACACACCCGGCTCCGCCAAACCGCCCGCGCCCGCCTCCGCCAACGACGGGAAATCCGCCCGTCGCAAAGGCGTCCCCGAGGGCTTATGGCTCCGCTGTGACGCCTGCAGCGCCTCGCTCTACCGCAAACAAGTCCAACAGCAACTCAACGTCTGCCCCAAATGCAGCCACCATTTCTACGTCAGCGCGTGGGAACGGATCGCCCAAGTACTCGACGACGGCACGTTCGAGCCCATGAACGAACACCTCATGCCGACCGACCCGCTCGAATTCCAAGACCGACGCCCCTACGCCGAACGACTCATCGGTGAGCAAAAACGCACCGGACTCACCGACGCCGCCCTCACCGGCACCGGCATGATCCGCGCCCGACGCGTCGCCTTCGCCGTCACCGACAGCGCCTTCATCATGGGTAGCATGGGCAGCGTCGTCGGCGAACGACTCACCCGACTCATCGAGCACGCCACCGAACAAAACATCGCCCTCATCATCGTCAGCGCCAGCGGCGGAGGCGCCCGAATGCACGAAGGCATTCTCTCCCTCATGCAAATGGCCAAAGTCTCCGCCGCACTCGCCCGCTACCACGACGCCGGCGGACTCTTCATCAGCGTCCTCACCAACCCGACCATGGGCGGGGTCGCCGCCAGTTTCGCGTCACTCGGCGATATCATCTTCGCCGAACCCAAAGCACTGATCGGGTTCGCCGGCCCCCGAACGATCAAAGCCACCATCGGCATCGAACTACCCGAAGGTTTCCAAACCAGCGAATTCTTGCTCGAACACGGATACATCGACCGAATCGTTCATCGCCGGTCCCTCAAGACTGAAATCGCCAGCGCGATCGATTACTGCGGAAAATAGCCGTGAGCTTCTTCGACTCTCTCAGTGGGATGTTCGCCGGTAGCGGACCGGCGCTCAAAAAAATCGACGTCGACGCCCGCTTCGCACGCTCACGCACCGCCGCAACCGGAACGATGAGCAACTTCTTCGTCGCCTACGACCTCGAACGCAAAGAAGACGTCGGCGTCAAAATCCTCGACCCCGAAAAATTCGAACTCTTCGAAGCCCGCTTCAAAGGTCTGAAAAAACCCATCGAAGGCGCGATCGCCATGCAAATGAAGCATGACCTGATCGTCAAAACCTACGAACACGGGGTCACCTTCAAAGGCGAACGCATCATCGTCATGGAATACATCCGTGGCCCCTCCATGCAAGACATCATCGTCCGCAAACGCATCGAACTCATCGACGGCGTGCAACTACTCATCATGCGAGAAATGGCCGAGGCCCTCACCTACGTCCACCACAACGGATTCATTCACCGCGACGTCTGCCCCCGAAACTTCATCTGCACCCTCCCCACCCGAGAACAAACCGTGGTCTCCGGAGTCCGACTCATCGATTTCGGACTCACCGTCCCCGCCACACCGCCCTTCATGGTCCCCGGTAACCGCACCGGCACACCGTTGTACATGTCGCCTGAAATCGTTCGCCGCCGGAAAACCGACCAACGCGTCGACGTCTTCTCACTCGGCGTCACCTTCTACTGCCTGCTCACCTTCAGTCACCCCTGGCAAGGCGAGGTCGTGACTGGACGAGCGGCACTGCAACACGATACCGAAGAACCCACCGAGATCCTCGAAAAACGCAAAGACGTCGATCCACGACTTGCCAAAGTCATCATGAAAATGATCCAACCCAACGTCGACAATCGCCTGCAATCCATCGACGAATTCCTCCAATTCACCAACAAAGTCGAAACCGCCTTCACCTCATAAACCAACACCTCGCCCCACCAACACCTCGCCCCACCAACACCCGCCGCCGACCCAACCAATCCGAGAAACTGGCTAAATTTCTAACCGCAGTGGACACTTGTGAAATTCGCACAATCTACCCACCGAAGCAGACGCGGAAACCCAGCACTCAGCCAGACATCCAGAGACGACCACCAAGACAATCGAGCTTCTCGCCCGCCTCTGTACCCAGCCTCACTCACTGCCAAGTCCAGGCTAACGCCCAAACGGCTAATCTTTGCTGGCGTAAAAACGATTAAATCGTCTCCATGAAATTAACGTGCCAATACGAGCCCGACGCGCAAGCGAGTGCATGCTGTGCTTCCCTCGCTCGCGCGTCGGGCTTGTAAATCGACAGACCGCTAGCCGTGGGCTTCCCTTAAAACCACGCCATTCAAGCATGAGTCCGCTTCCCCCGGCACCGTTCAGCATAGCGAGCTGTCTGACGAAACATGAAAAATCACTGGACGCAGGAGCCCAGACCTGAAAATCCACCACCCTTTGCATCCACGCCATGCTGGGTGATGGAAAGTCGGTTTGCTAGTTATTTCTACCTACAGATTCTGCGGATGGACCCTAAATAATTATCAACAGAAACCTCGCTCACTCCCGTCCCCACAACATTTTTGGTTCATCCGACGGAAGCGTGCGCAGACCCCAGGATCGAGGTTTTTCAAGGCATGGCTCCAGTGTCCCATGATTTGATGAAAAATCGTCCTCGGCAAACCGAAATCCGCCGAGGACCGTCGGCACCATGGGCGCACCGGTTTTGCAGGAAGACGCTGGCGACCGAGAGATCCCTTGTCGAGTGGCACCTCTGCAGAACTCGACTGCGTTTCGTCCGGCTTAAATAGTCTAACTGCATCCATACTCATGCACCAATATCGTTGGACACTGGCAGTCATGCCTTGAAAACCTCCGGCGCACGCTTCCGCCGGATGAACCACATTTTTCTGCCCCCATTTTTCTGCTTCCTTACCCCTCTCCACTCACCCCGCCCCCATCAACCGATCCAACGGACTGACAACACCCGACTCATTCGGGTTCCGCACATGCGTATAAATCTCCGTCGTCTTCACGTCCTTGTGCCCCAACAACCGCTGGATCTCACGAATGTTCGTCCCCTGCCACAGCAAATGAGTCGCGAAACAATGCCGGAACGTGTGACTCGTGATGTGCTTGACCAAACCAGCCGCAATCACCGCACGACGCAAATACTTCGCGAAAATCTGCTTATTTGCAAAATCAATGTCCTTCAACCGCAACCGCTTCGCCTCACTAATCCGCATCCCACAACCATACAACAACTGCCCGATCAGCAAATAAACCCCCTCCAAACGATCGAACACCTGCGACACCTCCTCCGTCGACAACACCGTCGGCACAAACGTCCCCTTGGACGCCCGGATCGCCTCAATTCGACCCATGTCCAGCCTCAAGACTAACTTGAAAAACTTCAGCAACTCAACCCCTCGATCATCTTCATTCGTTTCCAAGCCGGGACGCCCGCATCGCGTCGATCCCGCAAAAACGCCACCACTTCCTCCTGAGTGAACGGACGCTGGTTCTCACCCGCCCGCCGATGAAACTCCGAAAACTTGCGAAACCAAATCTTCGCCCAACTCAACCGCTGCTCCGCACTGGCCTTCTTCGAATACATTTCCATCGAACCACTCCCTGTTTGCGACCGCAACGCTCCGCCTCACGATCCACCGACAATTGACACAATTAGAAAAGCCACAGCAGAAACTCCGATCCGCCGAAACAGCCAACCAACACACACTCTCTGGGTGGATGCAAGATGGCCTGAACGTGCTGATCCAACGCGAATTTGCAAACCTCCTCAAACTCGCTACATTGCTGGGCACCTTGGTCGTTGCGATTACCTACTTCCGATTGCATTTCGCTCGCTCAGCATACCGTACCGTGGCATACATTTGCGTGCTTGCTGTGCTACAAATCGCCGCGACACGCACGATATCGAACCATACTGTCGATCGCTTCCCGTTTTGACGATCGCCCAACTCGGCAAATATCAATGGATTGCACGAGAGCCGGGCGTCACGTGTTTTTGCAGTTCAAACCTTTCACGGCCCGGCCACGTGAATCCTAGCGTTACGCCACTGAAGAAAGTCTAACTCGTCGCGATTTTTCTTATACCGCACTCACTACTTGGGAAAAAAACTTGAACATCAAACGCCTGCCCATTGTCGCTTGCGCAGTTGCTTGCGCAGTTGCTTGCGCAGTATTGCTCTACATGACTTACACGGAAGCCCGTGATTCGCGACTTACCAAGCTCGAAGCGGATCAATTGGTCGGTACTTGGTCCGTCATCGAACTCGATCAAGTTGGACATACCGCAACTCCCGATGAGCAGGCATATTTCGAGGATGGCGGCTACAAAATCACATTTACTGACACGGAAATGATCCACTCCCCTGACGGAATCGCCATGGAATATCGACTCGATATCAATCGAAATCCGAAAGTGCTTGAATACGTAGAAGACGGTCGCGTTGTCGCACGCGCGATCTACCGATTGGACGATGCCACATTCGAATTTGTTGTAGGTCGTCAACCGCAGGATGGAACCCACCCAAATCCGCCAGGAAGTTTCGCGATTGCGGACGCTGCCTCCGGTACGTTCCCGACTCGCTTTGTCCTGAAACGACAGGTTGACGACTAATGTAAGACCGCAACGAATGGCGTAACAATCCGATGCACGGGAGCGGCGAAGTCGCGTTTTTTATAGTTGGGACTCTCTCGTCGCCGCCCCGTGATGGCCCACGTTCCCCGACTGAAATCAAGTCACGCTTCACCCACGATCGCAACATCTCCCTGTAACCAGACGCGAGAACCACATGGCTACCAACATGCAAACCGATACATTGCTTCCTCGATTCAATCTTTGCCTGATCGCCAACTTCGCATCCATCTTGCTTATGTTTGCGTCCGCCGTGGTCACCGGTTACGTTGCGCGACTCTATGGTCCACAACCAATCGTGGCCGAGACAATTGATGCTGGCTGGCTGCTTTCGTCTTACGCGATTGCCACGAGGCTTTCGTTCTCTCATGGATTGCCTGCTTTCGCGATTGCATTTTTCGGTCTCCTGAAGACCAAGCTTTGGGGACGGCGGTTGTTTACCGCATTAATGATTACCTGGGGGCTTCAGGTTATCGCGTTTGGCATCTTCAATCTCTCCATGACGTGGGGGCTATCCGCACTATTTGCAAACCTCACACTGCTATCTGCCGGCGCGGTACTGGCGCTGTCGTACTCCACGCCATTGGCCGGTCGATTTGAATCGAGCAGGCTTTCCATTGAATCGCACTCTCGAGCTGGCCTCTCGCCAGCGTAGCCCGAAAAGGCGGGGAACAAACCGATGCACGGGAGCGGCGAAGTCACGGCTTTTAAAAAAGGTTCATCCGCAGAATCTGTGGGTGAAAATGCTGCCAAAAAGAGTGTTCGCACAAGAAAAATTGCCAGCGGTGGTGGCCGAGGGCGAATTGGTCATTCACCGTTTTTTTCACCTCGCGATC
>Ga0163215_100294_pt1 | contig 104934 bp, 107 predicted proteins | sample SynspAceP_FD_185934 | JGI IMG/M metagenome (GOLD analysis project Ga0163215, IMG submission 185934) | Saline lake microbial communities from Ace Lake in Antarctica - Synechococcus sp. Ace-P (Hybrid Assembly) | ecosystem: Environmental > Aquatic > Non-marine Saline and Alkaline > Saline | place...
TCCTGGATTTTGTCTGCGTCAACTTGACAAATGTTTGCTGTTTGAAGTCCTTTAGCGACACCATTTCAATTCGCGAGGACATCATGCCAAGTATTAAGAAATTTGCTGCCGGAAATGGCACAATCACATCAATTTACGACGGCGAGTTGCTGCTTGGCCCTGAAATGTTTTCCGGCATATCCGATGCGGAAGTCACGAAATGTCTCGCCAATATCGGTCAAACGGAAGGGCTCGTTTCTGGTAGCCTGAACGCCTATCTTTATCAAGATGGCGATAAGACAATCCTGATTGATTCAGGTGGGAAAGCGGCCATTCCGGGCACTGGACAATTGCTCGACGGCCTGAAATTGGCAGGCCTCGCACCACGGGACATTGATATGGTGCTGTGTACGCATTTGCACCCCGATCATATTGGTGGCCTGATTGACAATGGCGAGGCTGTGTTCACAAACGCCGAGTTTAAAGTCCATGAAGCCGATCGGAAATTCTGGCTCAACGCAGAAAACCGAGAGAAAACCCCTGAAGACTTTAAAGTCTTTTTTGATCTGGCTGGCGCTGTGCTGAATGCGTATCGAGATCGTATTTCCACTTTTATCGGGGAGGCAGAGGTCGTTTCCGGCGTGAACTCTGTTTCGCTTCCAGGCCATACGCCCGGCCATAGTGGTTTCCAGATTGGCGATGGTGAGAATGGGTTGTTGATATGGGGCGATATTGTACACGTTCAGGCCTTCCAGATGCCGCAACCAAAGGCGTCTATTGCCTTTGATGTTGACTCGCAGACAGCCGTAGCGACCCGGATTGCCATGTTTGAGAGAGCAAGCAAGGAGCGTCTTCGAATTGCCGGTATGCATTTGGCACATCCCGGCGTTGGCCATGTTGTAGCGCGGGGCGATGGTTTCTGGCTGGAGCCCGCACATATTTAAAATGAATATTTCTTAGGGTGTTTCATAGGAGTTGTTCCTGAATCACCCATGAATACATAACCCGTGGTTATGGTGCTCTACCAGAACGATATTGGACCTTCGCAGACGAGCGGTCTAAATTTCAGGAAATTAAGTGCGCAGGCTTGGCGCATTGGTCATTTTTCTGGAAGGATTTCATAGATGGAAACCAATATTTCGTTCAAGTCGGATGGGGTTGATATTGTCGGTGTCATGCACCGGCCTGACGATTTGAGACCGGGTGAAAAGCGCCCGCTTATTATCGCGACTCATGGTTTTGGCGGATCGAAAATCGACGGATCAATGGCAACGGTTTGTCCTATTCTATGTGATTGGGGCTATATCACTGTTCGCTTTGACAGCCGTGGCTGCGGAGAGAGTGGTGGTGAGCGTGGCCGGGTTATCTGCATGGACCAGGTCAAGGATCTGGGCAATGCGATTGACTGGTTGGTTACCCAGGACAATGTTGACCCGGATCAAATCATATTGCTGGGTGACAGTTTGGGTGCTGCCGTATCTCTCTATACCGGTGGCAGCAACGACAAGGTCTCTGGTGTCATTGCTGTGGGTGGCTGGGGCAATGGTCTGGAAAAGTCAAAGCTGCAGCATGCGGGAGAGGGCGCTTGGGACAAGTATCAGGACATGTTGAAGCGCGGTCGTGAGCACAAGGCCAAAACCGGCGAGTCCATGAAAGTCCATCGGTTTGATATTGTGCCGATCCCAATGCACATGCGCGATCAGCTACCTGACGATGCGATCATGGAGTTTCCTGTTGATACAGCAGAAAGCATCTGCAGTTTCATGCCGATCAACGTTATCGGCAATCTTGCACCCCGACCATTGCTGTTGATGCATGCAGCGACTGATGCTGTGACACCAACGGATTCCACGCTTGAAGTCTTTCAGCACGCAAATCTGCCAAAGGATTTGATTCTGCTGTCCGGGCTGGATCACTTTCCGCTGGGGACAGCGGATAAGCGTCTTTACAATGTGCTTCGTGATTGGCTTGATTTGCACTTCGCATCGAAGTGAGGAACGGGCAGCATGAAGAACGGGCAGCTTATTGCAGATTGCGCGTTTGCGTGACGTCAATTTGGTTTTTTTCAAAACCGTGAGTGGCAAACGCGCAATCTTTTGATCTAGCTGGCCACGATCTAGCTGGTGTGTGCTTCCAACTGAGCGGTACGCCCACGTGCAGCTTCCAATGCAGCAGTCTGCATGGATTTCTGCACTTTTTCGAACGCACGGACTTCGATCTGTCGAACACGTTCCCGGCTGACGCCGAATTCTCCCGACAAATCTTCAAGCGTGATCGGATCTTCCGAAAGGCGACGTGCCTGGAAAATGCGCTGCTCGCGTTCATTCAAAGTTTCCATAGCAGATCTCAGCATAATACGGCGCTGATCCAGCTCCTGTTGATTTGCAACAATGGATTCCTGACTTTCGCTTTCATCAACCAGCCAATCCTGCCATTCGCCGGTTCCATCATCCGCCTTCAAAGGCGAATTCAAGGACGCGTCGCCTGAGAGACGGCGATTCATGGAATGTACTTCCTCAACAGAAACGCCGAGCTTGGTAGCGATTTTCTCGACCTGCTCGTGGTTGAGGTCGCCATCTTCCAATGCCTGAATCTGGCTTTTCATCTTGCGCAGGTTAAAGAACAGGCGCTTTTGGTTGGCTGTGGTACCCATCTTGACGAGGGACCACGAGCGCAGCACGTATTCCTGGATCGATGCCTTGATCCACCACATGGCATAGGTTGCCAGCCGGAAGCCGCGTTCCGGATCAAACTTTTTGACCGCTTGCATAAGGCCGACATTGCCTTCGGAGATCACTTCGCCGATAGGAAGGCCATAGCCTCGATATCCCATGGCGATTTTCGCAACGAGGCGCAAATGGCTTGTCACCAGTTCTTCAGCAGCACCACGATCCTCATGCTCCAAAAAGCGTTTAGCCAGCATGTATTCCTGATTGGGTTCCAGCATGGGATATTTGCGAATATCTGCCAGATATCTTGATAGTCCACCTTCCGAAGACGGTACAGATGGAACATTTCCGGTCGCAACAACAGCTCGGGCCATAAAGCACCCCCTTGTTTTAATGTCTTCCGACTCGCGGCAAGACTTTTCGCGCTGCCCTGGGGACCAACCTTCGGCGCAACGCTCCCAGAACACTATATAGGTTCAATTGTGGCGGATGATAGATAAGTTATCGGTATATTACGATAAAGAAAAATTGATCAAAGTTAAGACGCTGAAAATATTATAGAAATGCCTTTATCAACGCTGACATATCTTTTGGAAGATCGGCTTCAAAGCGCATGATTTCACCATTTATCGGGTGCTCAAACTGTAACATGGCAGCGAAAAGCGCCTGCCTGCGGAACTTGTTGATCGTCTTTTCTGCTTGATCTCCAAGAATTGTAGATTTGGTTTTGAAGCCTGATCCATAGACGTCATCGCCCACCAAAGGGTGCCCAGAATGAGACATGTGGACCCTGATCTGGTGTGTTCGCCCAGTTTCAAGTCGGCACTCTACCAGGCAGGCTGTTGGTGCGCCTTCTTTTGTAAAATAGCGTTTCAGGACCTGAAAGTGTGTAATGGCGGCCTTGCCGCGTTCGTCTTCTTCATCACGGCGTTTCACCACACCCATTTTCAGGCGGTTGTTGTCCGAGCGGGCAATTGGCGCATTAATTGTGCCCTTGGCTGGCTCCAGTGCGCCCCAGACCAATGCCTGATAGGCACGCTCAAGATTGTTTGTCCGGCCATGATCGGCAAATTGCTGCGTCAGGCCCAAATGGGCATCATCGGTTTTGGCAACAACCATAACCCCGCTTGTGTCTTTGTCGAGGCGGTGAACAATGCCCGGTCTGCGCACGCCACCAATGCCGGACAGGCTGTCCCCGCAATGATGAATGAGCGCGTTGACCAGTGTTCCGGTCCAGTTTCCAGGGCCGGGATGTACGACCAGACCGGCCGGTTTATCAATGACAACCAGATGTGCATCTTCAAACAGAATGGTCAGGGGAATGTCTTCTCCCTTCGGTTCCGGATCTTCGGCTTCCGGCATGTCTACGGACAATACATCGCCCGCGTTGACACGGGCATTCGGCGCGTCTACCACTTCCCCGCCCACGCGCACGCAGCCTTGCTTGATAAGCGTCTTGAAGCGGCTGCGGGACAGACGTCCCGCTTTCGCTGCAATGATTGCATCCAGCCTTTGCCCGGTTTCAAACGCGTCAACTATAAACTCAAGCCGCTCTGCCGGCACATTGGACAAATTTTCAGCCATGGCTCAGATCGACCCTCTCGATGACGAAGAAAAACCGCTCGACCCGGCTGTTGAGCGGGTGCGCATAAAGCTGAGACGATTGCTGATGGGGTCCAGTCTCATCATGGTGCTCGGCTTTATCGCGGTGTTTGGAGCGTTGTACTACCGCATCACGCAGACAAGCGAAAGCGATGATGCCGCTGTGGCCGCGAATAATATGGTTTTGCCTGAAATTGCGGCGACCTTGTCCTTACCATCTGATCTTGGTGTTCTGATTGATGTCAGCCTGTCCCGTGGCCAATTGGTCGCAAGCTTTGAAAATGGTCCGGACAGTTACACTGTTCTGATCATAAATCGGGCCGACGGATCTGTCGTTGAACGTTATGAAATGAGCCGGGGCACCCCGTAAGAACCTTTTCTGAACATGTTCCAAAACTGGCATGGTCTTTGCAAATTACTTTACGGGCTTCGCTCGTGAAGTCCTGATCATCTGAAACTCTTTTTGAAAGGAGAATCATAATGATGATTGGTGGTGCATCTTCATCCGGGTTTGATTTTTCGGCCATGCGCGCCGAAATGAAGGAACGGATGGATGCCAAGTTTGAAGCGACCGACACAGATAAGAGCGGTGGCATCTCACTTGAAGAGTTCAAGGTAAGCCATGCTGAACGCGCGGCAGAGACGGCAAATTCTGCCGGTTCTGGCGATCCAGAGGAATTATTTTCCCTGTTGGATGCGGATGGTGATGGTGAGTTGACAGCAGCGGACCGAGAGAAATCCGGGCCGCCTGGGGGACAGTTTTCTCCAGAGTCATTTATGGCGTTGCTGGGTATTCAGGAGCAATCTGGAAATGGTCCTCCTCCACCACCGGCCGGTGGTAGTGAAGCATCTGATCCGCTTAGCGAACTGCTTGCTGCAGTTGAGGATACAGATGACACTGAATCCAGCCTGATCGACGAGTTGCTTGAAACTTTGAGCGAGACACAGGAGAGCTAGTATCCTCATGCGATTCCTCGCATGTGCTCGCTCCCAAACAAACAGGATTGTCCGGGCATGACAGGTCCGGACAATCTGCTCTCAAATGCAGCCATTACGGGTAAAATTTCTGCGCACCTGTTGAGCGGAATTATCATTCAGTCAATTGGCAGACCGCTTGGAACCGAAACGGGAATGCCGAGCCTACCCGGCGCGGCGCTGGCGTCCGTGAGTGCTTGCAAAAAAGCAATCAACGCATCGACCTCTTCATCCTCAAGAGAAACTGGTTTCAACACATTGGCCGCCAAGATGCGGCGGCGCTCGCGTCTGTCCTGCATGATAAACCCATCTTCATTCGAGAGCCTTGGATGCTGGGGAAGCGCGACCGAGCGCAGGGAGAACTGCTCAAAACTCGAGACAGGGTCCAAATGGTGGCGCACCACGCCTTCCAGCGTGGCAAAGGCGCCAGAGTGGCCGTAAGGCGCTGTCAGGGCCACATTGCGCAGGCTGGGTGTGCGGAACTTATACCGGTCTTCAATCAGATTGGTTGCGCCAGCGCGGCCACGATCGTGCCGTATGGCCTCCAACCGTGCCACCCGGCCGGGCCCGATTTGCGGCATGGCTATGGCGTGGAACTTCTGATCAGTCAAAAACGGACCACTGTGGCAAGCCGCGCAGTTGGCTCTGCCGTAAAACAGGTCCAACCCGGTTTGTTGCTGTTCGGTCAGAGCCTGCAGTTCGCCCGCCATGTAGCGATCGAACGGGCTTTGGGAACTGCGCCACTCTGCGTTCACAAAATCGCCAACGGCATTTGCGTAATGGACAATTGTGATGTCTTTGGCTGACCGGATTTCAGGGTAGGCGTTCTGAAATAATGGCAGATAAGGTTCGCTTTGGCGCAGGCGCTGTTCCACCTTGGCCCAAACACTCTTCCAGGGATTACCGTAGATATCCTCAAGAGCCTGGCCAATGTCATTTTCAGTTCCTTGACCCGCCATTTCAACATCAGACGTCAACGGGAAAAGCGCCTGAGCTGCGAGAATGGTCATCAGGCCTGTTGGCGTGTCCTCATCGGCTGGTGAATCAAAGCCGGAGGGGTCTTTTTCGTCGATTTCCACACGCCCGTCATGGAACAGGGAGGTGAATTCCAGAGCACCCAGATTGAAAAGCGCCGGGGAGTTTCGGGGCACCCGCCGTCGGATCAAGTCCTGGCCGGACCCAACCGTTCGGTTCTTGCCGATCCCCGAACCGCCTTCTCCGATGCCAAGTGGGAGGCCATCCGCGCTCGCAAGATCGGGATGATGGCACGTCGCACAGGAGATGTTTCGATTGCCGGATACAAGCGGGTCATAGAACAGCTTTTGTCCAAGCAGGGCGCGGTTTTCATCATAAGGATGATAGAGTTCGTCGGTTATCGGAGTTGGCAGTGTTGCGACGGGCTTCTGATCAGCCAGTACCGGTGTCGCTGTCAACGAGGCAAACAAGAGGGGCACAAGGGAGGCCGTAAAAGCCGCCAATTGCAAAAGGTTGGTGCGTCTGGACCAATACCAGTGAGGAACGATCAGCACTTCATTCAGGAAGACGCAGTTGCCGTTTTTATGCGGCGAACCTTCTTTCCAAATTTCACGATCTTTTTGCGGTTTTTGGCTGCAAAACTGTCTTTTGGTGCAGCTTCTGCCAAGTTCGGAGCAGCGCTTTCCGGCTTGGTGCCGCTCGCTTCCGCACCAGTATTATCGGCGGGTCTGGCCAGGGTGGCAGGTTTCGCCGCCATCTGCTTGACATTCATTTTGCCATTGTAATGCACCGGCGCCGGTTTCACCTTGCCATTGGCTCCAGATGATAGTGCGCCTTTGTTGTTTCTGGATACCGCTGCAACTATGCCTGCAAAACCGGACTTCTTGGTTTTTGAGGGCTTATCCTGTTTCAGCCGCCTGCCTGAAACAATGGCGGTGTTTGGCGTTACCTGTTCGCTGGTTTTTGCAACTGTACTATCAGGTGCTGTATCTGGCGCAGTATCGGGAATGCTTGCCGTGTCCTCGTCTTTGACGAGGCTTGCCTTGCCATTGACTGACATTGGGAACGCTGACATTGGGAACGCTGGCATTTCGGCAGGCTTTTCTGCGGTCAAAACAGTGTTTGTTGATGCAAGCTTCTCAGATGGTTCCAGTGGTTTAGGAGGTGTTGCATCGGCAGCGATGACGCTGGCTTTTGGTGGCTCAGCGTTTGTTACTTTCGCGTTTGCTCTATCAAATTGAAGCGTTGCGATTTTAGGAGTGGCAGAAGCGGCGGCCTTCGAAGTTTCGGCCGTGATTTTTGGCTTGTCCACGACCGGGCTGGGATGGACGTATTGTCTTTCTGCTTGTCTTTCAGCAGCTGGCTTCAGAAATACTGGAATGACGGCCCCAGATGCTGCAGCCTCTTCATTCAACTTTTCAGTAACTTTGGGTTCTGGTGCTGGCGTAACTGACTTTGGCGTATCTGACTTTGGCGTATCTGGTTTTGGCGTATTTGGCGTTGCCGCATCAAGCGCCGCGATTACTGCCTTTGGCTTTACCGTATTGGGGCGTTCGACAGCAGCAGGTTTTGCAGCGACGACAGGTGCTGGTGGCACAACTGGCGCGGGAGGAGGCGTGCTTTTGACGAAGGCACTGACATCTTCGACAAGGGCCTTGAGTTCTTTTCTTAAATTCAATTCTTCGAGAGACGGCATATGCCGCTCCATTTCAGCGACCCTGGATTGTGCGTTGTTAAGCTCCGTTTGCATGGAAACGCTACGCACATTGGCGGCGCTCTTTTCTGAGCGGAGTTCTTCAACTTCTTCCTCAAGCTCAAAAAGCCGCTTCTTTTCCTGGCCTGTCATGGTTTTCAGAGCAGATTTTGCGATCTCTTTCTGCTTTTCCAGGGTGACTTCCGCGGTGCCGATTTTCTTTTTCAGGCCTGCATAGTCATTTTTGAGTTTTTCAAATTCCTGTTCGACACGTTCAGCAAAGATGCGCCATTTTTCAGCGGTTACGAGGTGCTGTTGGGACTCCACCTGCAATTGGTCTGCGCGCTTTTCCTGACGGTTTAACTCGACAGCGAACCGTGCGCGCATCTGATCTTTCTGCGCGGTAATTTCAGACAAGGAAACAGGTGCCTGACGCTCCAATTCGTGTATGGCCAAACGCCGTGCTCGACCGGATACGATCGGCAAAATGACGAACAGAAGCAGGCTTACGCTGAGAGCACCCAATGCGAAATACAGTGCTGCCTCAATCATATTGTGATCCTAATCGAACGGGTTTGGTTGTTAGAACGGATTCCATGTCGCCCGTGGTGTAAACTTCAGATAACCAATATTCAAGCCAAGCCGTGCACCAATGCCAGCTCTCACCGGCACCATGATAATGTTGTTGTTCGCCATGACTGTCATGCCGACGCCTCCCACGACATAGGCCGAGCCGTTGACGCCTGCGTAGCGCTGATAGGCGTGGTCTACCGTGGGCAAATTATACACCAACATCATTACACGTGAAGCGTTGCCGCCAAAGTCCCAGCCAATTGAGGGGCCCTGAAAGAAAATCTTATGGTCGCCCGCACCTTTTGTGTACATCAGGCCTTCGCCGTATACGAGACCACCAATGATGGCGCCGGAGCCCTCTTCACCTAGAATATAGGCATTGGGCAGGCCGTAGCTTTGAAACGCGCGCTCCACAACACTTGCCAGGCCACCTGTAACATCGCCAAAGAACTGATGTCCTGCATTCAGAATTTCGTTAGTTGAATAGGTTTCGGACAAGGGCGTGTTGGTTTGCGCATACGCTGGTGAAATGCCGATTGCCTGCGGTAGCAGATAAAAGACAGACAGGCTCATGAAGACCGCAATTATGGCCGCTCTGGCCGCCTGAGCCATTTGGACCGATGCCCATGACGGGAAGTGAAAGCGCGATTTCATAGATTGGTCTCCGATTTCTCTTATGCAATTATAAAGGCATTAAGTGGCTTGCGATAGCCCAATGCAGCCAGTCTTTGTGCGAAACTTTCGATCCGTAACAGTGCCTTTAGCCTCTTTTTGATTCGCAGTGATATCTCGTCCATGTGGCAAGCATGGGGCGAACGGGTTTCTGTCCAAAAGGAGCCGCGCGTCACCCCCATCAATCTTTTTTGGTAAGCTCTTCCAGTGCTCAACAGTTTACCTGCATTAACAAGATGTTATCTGTCTTTCGATAGACGTTTCCCATGATGAAATATGGGCAATTTGTGACAATTCCGAAGGGATGCCTGTTGGGCGTTGTGATGGCGGTGCAGATTTGTATTCTGCTGACATGGGTCAGTGTGTCCCAGGCTCAGGAAACCTTGCCGTCCGGTCTCAATCGCGATTTTGCGCCATCTGGATTTCTGTCTGACACGATTGTCAAAGATCAATTCACCGGTCTGGCGCTGGGCGGGGTCGATCCGTTGAGTTATTTTGTTGATGGTCAGCCTGAATTGGGAAAGCCCGAGCATGATCTCACATTTTCAGGTGCCCTATGGTGGTTTTCAAACATTGGAAACAGGGCTGCATTTGAAGACGCTCCTGAAATCTACATGCCGCAATTTGGCGGTTATGGTGCCATGGCTGTTGCCAGAGCCGGTCTGGCAGAGGGGCGCCCACAAATCTGGTTGTTGCAGGATGACAGGCTGCTTTTGTTTCACAGCCACGCGAACCGTGTTGCATGGCAGCAAAACCCTGTTGAATTGATGGAGAAAGCCCAGGCTCAGTGGCCACTCCTTATCAAGAGGCTTGTTCCGTAAGCCAGAGAACAGAATTGGGCAGGGTTGGATTGTCGTCCGGCGCAGCTTATACAAATATCGTGTCTGACATGTACCGAATCAGGGCGCGAAACAGTCTTTACAACTAGCGGGTTTCTCTATGTCCAATCTTTCAGCTCTTGATCTGGCAGCTTTGCTTTGCAGCCGTGTTTGCCATGACGTTGTCGGCTCTGTGGGAGCCATAGCCAATGGCCTGGAAGTCCTGGACGAGGAAAAAGACGCTGAGATGCGTGAGATTGCTGGCGATCTGGTCCGTAAAAGCGCCGCCCAGGCCTCTGCCAAACTGACCTTTTCCCGTATTGCCTTCGGTGCTGCAGGTTCTGCTGGTGCAGAAATTGACCTTGATGATGCACGCGACAAAGCGGAATTATTGATGGGTTTTGAGAAAGCAAACCTGATCTGGGAAATGCCACGGGCTATTCGGCCAAAGAATGAAGTCAAACTTCTGCTTAATCTCATTCTGGTGGGGCTGTCTGCCATTCCGCGTGGTGGTGATATGACCGTCACAGCAGAAGGCGACAAGGGATTGAAACTTGTTTGTGCTGGACGGGCCGCGCGCATTCCGGGCCATGCTGACTGGTTTGAAACCTTGCCTGAAACGCTGGAAGGTTTGGATGCACACGCTGTTCAACCGATTTATGCAGCGCTCTTGGCTGATGCCTGCGATATGCGTGTACGGTTTGATCTGGATGGCGAACAAGTGACTATTGCGGCCAGCTGATCCTTCTGTGACCAGACAATTGCATGTGGCAATCCAATGGATCTGGATTGCTTAAACACCCGTCAGCAATTTCACCCCTTGGTTTCATCGAACCCGGCTTTGCAGGCCGATGTTGTTCTACCGATTTTATCGTTGGATTTCAGCGGATATTAAGAAGTTTGTCGTTACTTACACCAGTGTTCCAAAGGCGTTTGTCGGGAAATTGGTATGGACGAAGTCCTCAAAGACTTTTTGACGGAAAGTCATGAGTGCCTCGATCTGATAGATGTCGGGATGGCCAATTTCAGGCAGGATCCCGGCAATGTGGATCTGCTGCACACGGTATTCCGTCTGGTTCATACAATGAAGGGAACGTGTGGCTTCCTCAATCTTCCGCGGTTGGAAGCCCTGTCTCATGCTGCAGAATCGATGATTTACCGGTTCCGTCTGGATGCCACAACCATCTCACCTCATGCTGTGACTTTGGTTTTGAAGTCTGTGGAAAGCATCAAGCATTTGTTGAGCCAAATCGAAGCCCAAGGGGGCGTCGAACCAACCGGCGATGACAGTCTGCTTATTGCGGAACTGGAAGAGATGGCTGCCGGACCTGACGGTTTGGCGGGCGCGCCGGAGATGCTGCCGGGCCACAAAAACCTGTCACAGTCTGATCTGGATCGGTTGTTTGACGATGCGTCAGATGTCGTTGTGCCAGATGACCTGGATCTGCCGTCTTCTTCCGCTTCGAAAACCAGTGAAGCAACCGCTTCCCGACACACGCTTCGTGTCAAAGTTACGTCTCTGGAGCAGCTTGTATCAACCGTTACTGATCTGATCACGACACGTGCTCATTTGTTGGAAATTGCGCGGCGATCTGACGATTACGAGTTGAAAACGGCGGTCAACCGTCTGGCTGACATTGCATCGCAGTTACAAAAAATCGTTGTTGATACACGGGTTCAACCGATTGGCAGCGCATGGCGTCAATTGCTTCCAATGACGCAAAATCTTGCTGTCAGACTGGGCAAGGACATTGCACTGGTTCTGGACGGGGAGGCGATTGAGGTCGACCGCCAGATTATTGATCTTATCAAGGCGCCTTTGGCACATATGGTTCGGAATTCCGCAGACCATGGTCTGGAAACGCCCGAAGCGCGTGTTGCTTTGGGGAAACCGCCACAGGGGACCATTGGGGTTACGGCAGTTCGGCATGGCAGTGATATTGTTATCGAGGTGCTTGATGATGGTCAGGGGCTGAATACAAACAAGATCAAACAAAAGGCACTCGCTCTCGGTCTCATAAATGATGCTGACTATTCAAATATGGATGAGGCAGAGGCCGCGCAGCTGATTTTCGAACCGGGATTGTCGACATGCGAGGCCGTGACACGGCTTTCCGGTCGTGGCGTCGGTCTGGATGTTGCGTGCAACTCCATTGAAACAATTGGCGGCTCTATCAGGGTTCATTCAGCGCCAGGAGAAGGCACCGTCTTCGTTATCAAAATTCCTGTCACTCCGGCTCAGATATCATCATTGATCCTGGCAAGGACCAGAGATGATGAAAAGATCGTGCTAAACAAGGCCAAGGCAGGGTTGGCAGAGCCGTCGTCTCCTTCGCCTTCCGTGACTGACGAAGCGTCACCGCCAAAACAAGCTTCACTTCCAGGCCCAGATACAAAAGTCCTGTTTTTGGAAGAAAACCCGTTTTTCAAATCAATGCTGACGCCAGCAATGGAAGCTGGTGGATATGATGTCACAGGTGTTGGCAGCGTTTCGGAGGCCTTGGAAACTCTACAGGCTGGCGCGCCATTCCTTGCGATCGTCTGCGACCTGGATGCACCGGATAAAAGCGGTTTTCTGCTTGCCAATAGGGTGAAGGAAAACCCGGACTGGACCAATATTCCATTGGTCGCTGTGTCATCACTTGCATCGTCATTATCAAAAGACAGAGCAGTGGAGGCAGGGTTTGATCATTGTCTTGCAAAGTTCGACCGCAGTGCTTTGCGGTCCTGTCTCAACCAAATTACTTACCGGCTAAAGGTTGCCGCTTGAAACTGGTCGCCTGAAACTGGTCGCGTGACATTCGAGCCGTTGCTCATGATTAGCCGGTTTCAGAGCATAAAAGCAAAAACCCCCAATTAAGGGGGTTTTTCAGTTTGACTGTTGTATCAGATTTTTAAAATCAGGCGCTTTCGCGCAATTCTTCAACATCTGGTTCGCGCAGGACATAGCCGCGCCCCCAAACGGTTTCGATGTAGTTGGCGCCGCCGGTGGCTACCGACAGTTTCTTGCGCAACTTACAGATAAAGACATCGATGATTTTCAGTTCTGGCTCGTCCATGCCGCCATACAGGTGATTGAGGAACATTTCCTTGGTCAGGGTTGTTCCCTTGCGCAGCGAAAGCAGCTCAAGCATCTGATATTCTTTACCAGTCAAGTGTACGCGCTGTCCGCCAGCTTCCACTGTTTTGGTGTCCAGATTGACCTTCAATTCGCCAGTCGTGATAACCGATTGTGCGTGGCCTTTGGAGCGGCGGATAATAGCGTGGATGCGTGCGACCAACTCATCCTTGTGAAAGGGTTTGGTCATGTAATCATCGGCACCAAAGCCGAGGCCACGTACTTTGTCTTCAATGCCCGCGAGGCCGGAGAGGATCAGGATGGGTGTTTTGACTTTTGAGACGCGGAGTGTTCGAAGCACTTCATAGCCGCTCATATCGGGAAGGTTCAGATCGAGCATGATCAGATCGTAATCATACAGCTTACCAAGGTCGATGCCTTCTTCCCCAAGATCGGTTGTATACACATTGAAGCTTTCTGACTTCAGCATCAACTCGATGCTTTGCGCCGTAGAGCTATCGTCTTCAATTAACAGAACCCGCATCGTTTATCCCTTCTAGGAACATTGAACCGCTGTTGTTGCCGTTTGCCGTTCAATGTATCGTTTCTCTTCCTAAGCCAATTTGCCCTTCTGGACGTATCGCTCGAACAAATGTTTTCACTTGTTCCACATCGTCAGCACCTGACCTGTTAACGCATGGCTATTGCCTGTTGCGTTGGATCTGAGCGCTGCTCGACTGTTAATCATCATACTAATTTACAATGGTTAACAGAATCTGATTCTCTGACGCAACCCCGTTCCGGAAAACTTATCAATAAACTCTAACTATATTGATTTTTAACGCTTTTTTGACACTAAATTAATTAATAAATTACTTTAAGAAACCTGTTTAAGAGATTCAATTGAATCCGCTTTGTCTGCATTTCCCCCGGACTTCTGCCAAAAATGTCGTAGTGAAAAACGCTCTGGTCAATTGCACCGGCAAATGATTTGATTACCCCTATTGTTAAGCTTTTTCGTAAATGATTCGTTACCAACAGCGTTTTTTCGAAATTGTTTGTTAAGGCACTTTTCATTTCGTCTTCTTGCAATTTGCAACAAATTGGAATTGCACTCGCTTGAAATCGTTAATTCAACAGACGTCCAAACTGAAAATGATCCGCGCTTATGGTCGGGTCGCTGCTATTCGCGGTTTGGTTGTCGAAGTGTCCGGACCCATCGGCCATCTTGCAATTGGAGCGCAGCTATCGATTGCGCTCAAAGGGCCGATGCAGCAGAAATTGATTTGCGAAGTTGTTGGGTTCCGCGACAGAATTGCTATTTGCCTCGCTTATGGGCCGTTGACCGGCATTAAACCTGGGGATGTAGCGGAGTTTCTGGAATCCGAGCCGGTTCTTCATCCATGCGATGCATGGATTGGCCGCGTGCTGGACGGTTTGGGAAACCCGATAGACGGCAAGGGGCCTTTGCCGACCGGCGCTATAGCGCAAAGCCTTTCGGAGCCACCGCCGCCGCCTCATGAGCGCAATCTGGTGGAAGTGCCGCTGGATTTGGGAATACGTGCTTTCAATACCTTTCTACCGTGTTGTGCCGGTCAACGAATGGGAATTTTCGCAGGCTCCGGCGTTGGCAAGTCCATGTTGATGTCCATGCTGGCCAGAAACGGCAGTGCAGATGTGGCTGTGATTGGCCTTATTGGTGAACGTGGCCGCGAAGTTCAGGATTTTCTGGTGAAGACGCTTGGCAGTGAAGGGCTGAAGAACTCTGTTCTGGTGGTTGCAACGTCTGATGCGCCTGCACTTATGCGGCGTCAGGCAGCACATACTACTTTGGCTTTGGCACAATATTTCAGTGCAAGGGGCCGTGAAGTCTTGTGTCTGATGGATAATCTGACGCGTTTTGCCCAAGCACAGCGGGAGATCGGCCTGTCGGCTGGTGAGCCTCCCACGACGAAAGGATATCCGCCCAGCGTTTTCAGCGAATTGCCGCGCCTGCTGGAACGTGCAGGTCCTGGAAAACAGGGGCAGGGCAATATTACCGGCCTGTTCGCAGTGCTTGTCGAAGGCGATAATACCAATGAACCCGTATCTGATACGGTGCGAGGTATTCTGGACGGCCATGTCGTGCTGTCCCGCGATATTGCCGAGCGTGGGCGTTTCCCGGCCATAGATGTACTGTCCTCGGTTTCCCGCACATTCACAGACGCGCTCAGCCCTGAAAATCAGGAACTGGTGGGTCAGGCACGGCGTCTTATGGCACGCTACCGCGATATGGAGGAACTGATCCGATTGGGGGCTTATCGGACAGGCAGTGATGCATTAACTGACGAAGCCCTCAAAATTATACCTCAAATTGAGAAATTCTTAAGTCAAAGCCAGCATGATGCCAGTTCTATTGACGAGAGTTTTGCTGTGCTGCGGGAGATTTTATCCCACGCACCGGTTAGCGCTGCCGAGTTAGGTGCATCCGGAGCAGGTACGGCAGAAGAAAGCGCGACCGTGTAATGTGTCGTGAGACTTTTAAGGGGTATTGAGTATGAAGTCTCGGGAAAGCTTGATTAAGTTAAAGCGATTTCAGGTAGACGAGAAGCGTCGGCAACTGACTCAGATTGAGAGCATGATTGCCGACTTTCAGGTCATGGCAGATGAGCTGGATGCGCAAATTATTTCTGAACAAAAGCGCACCGGAATCGAAGATATAGGCCATTACGCCTACTCGACATTTGCCAAAGCAGCGGCCCAGCGCCGCGAAAACCTAATGACTTCGATTGAGGATCTCGACAAGCAACGCACAGTTGCTCACGATGCCCTTTCAGAAGCGGTTGAGGATCTCAAGAAGGTTGAGTTGCTGGCAGAGCGGGACATGGCCAAATCGAAACTGGAAGCCGATTGGGCTGAACAGGAAGATATGGACGAGATTGCCAATCAGCGGCACCGCAACGGCTGATTATCGCGTCGCTGAAATTCTGACCCGCCAGGATAGTTGTTCCTGAAGGCGGGTCCAGGATGCGTGCGAAAACACTTGAATCTTACGTCGGAAAGGCGCATTTGCAACCGATGTTTGTTTGGTTGCTTGCCTTTTTTCTGATGTCGGGAGCGCTGTCTTTTGCAGCGGGCATCCTGTTGCCGCTTCTGGTGCTGGAAAAACTCTATTTTTTCACCGAAACACCATCTCTACTGCAAATCGTCGCAGGGCTTTGGCAAAATGGTGATGTGTTCCTGTCGCTTATGGTGGGAGCCTTTTCTCTGATTTTCCCTATCGCAAAACTGTTTGTGTTGTTTCTTGAAGCCATTGGTCGCTATTCGCAAAATGGGCAGGTATCCAAGGCATTTCGGCATATTTCCATGGTTGGTCGCTGGTCCATGATGGATGTCCTGCTGGTCGCCATCGTTATCTTTGCTGCAAAGACCAGCGGGTTTGCGACGGCAACGACACAACTTGGGCTTTGGTTTTACGCCTATGCGGTGCTTGCAAGCGCCGCGTCTGCCGCGCTTATCAAACGATCGGCCAATCCGGTTACCACTTGATTGGCTTGCGGTTGCGGAAGAATTGCCCGGTTGGTGCCGGCGCCTCCAGTGTTGCCAGCCAAACCGGTGTGTCGGCACCTTCTTCGACGCTGCGATTTGCCCCTGCACCACCCATTTGCGTACGCACCCATCCCGGGCAGGCCGCATTGACCGCGATATGAGCCGGGAGTTCTGCCGCTGTCTTCACTGTGATTGCGTTCAGAAGAGCCTTTGAAATTCCGTATGCACCCGGTCCCAGCCCCTCGTTAAAGGACCCCCAGCCAGATGATACATTCACAATCCGGCCATAACCAAGCTTGGCCATAGAAGGAGCAAGTGCCCGGATCAGCCGTAGTGGACCAAGCGCATTGATTGCTATGTGGGCACCAATGTCGGTATCTGCCATTTGCAACAATGGCTCGTCCGTCAGAATTCCGGCATTGTTGATCAGAACATCAATGGCGATTTCCTGATCTGCCAACTGATCCAGTCCGGTCTGGATGGAAGCCATGTCGCCCATGTCGACGACTGCGTAGCTTGCCGGTGTTCCATTGGCCGAGAGTGTATCGCAGGCTTTGACGAGCGCGCGCTCATCGCGGCCCCAAAGTACAAGCTGCATGCCGTGGTCGTTTGCTAAAGACTTTGCAATGGCTGCACCAATACCTTTAGCTCCTCCAGTTACTAGCGCTGTTCTCATGATGTGTCCTTAGGGTGCGGGCCCCTTATGGGTGATGAAATAGCAGAACAAATGGCAAAGATATGCAAGGAAATGCGCGCAGAGCGGGCTTTCTGCCCGGTCAAGCGCTTTGACGCGGCAGGTCGCAGTCATTTTTCTGTCCATCAAGGATCGGGCCTGTTTGCCCGCAGCCCGCGTCGCAAAGACTTGAAAGTCTACAGACTTCCTGCTTCTTTGCTCCTAGTCTGCAAACAAACCGATCCCGACTATTTCAACACCCATAAAGGGTCCGCACCCTAAACTCTGGATGATTTCAGCAATGGGACATGCGAGCCCGCTGTTTCGGGCAGGAGGCCAAGCAAACGAGGGTCATCCATGATTTCCACAGCGAAGCCTGTCGGGCTGAAGCCACAGCTTTGATAGAATTTGAGAGCTGCCGGGTGATCAAACGTGCAGGTGTGGAGCCACATCTTTTGCGCTTCAGCCGTCCACGCCTGGTTCAGTGTCAATTGCATCAGATCGCGGCCGAGGCCCTGGCCGGTGAAATCGGGCTTCAAGCCAAAGAAAGACAATTCGATATCTTCCGGGCTGTGGCGGCACAACTCTATCATTCCGGCCACGCTGCCTTCAAACATGACTTCGAATAAATCAACATTATCAGCATGTAACCTGCTGGCGAGTTTTGTGTCGTCATAAGCAAGCCTGGAACTCCAGAGCCAGTCTTCACCCACTGCGCGGAACAAGGAACGATATCTTGCCAGATCAAACTCGCGGTCTTGCCGCAGGCTCAGACCCGGATGGTTGATATGGGCGCTGGCCCACTCCGGTTTTTCTGTCATTTCCAGATACGTGACTACGTTGGCAATTTTGCCTTGCGCAAGGTGAAGAACTTCAGGTTCAGCCATAAGGGTCCGGTCTCCGATGAAAGCTAGAGAGACCGAACTATCTGTATTTTTGCAATCAGGTCAAACAGTGATTGAGTCCGGCCCCTAGCTCCGACGCAGGATGACGGACCGGTTTTCTGAAATGTCGATTGTCTGCTCACGGGCAAGATAGTGTTCCACCACATCCCAGATGGCAGGTCCTTCCGTAGCTTCATTGACGCTGGCCCAACCTGACACAATATATGTTCGCGATGGGTCTACGGCTTCGCCCGTCTTCAGCACAGTCATGTCTGAAATACGACTTCCAATAGGCTTGTCGATATCTATGGTGTAGCCCATACCGCCGACGCGGACCATATCGCCGCCCTGCTGGTAGTAAGGGTCCGGGTTGAACAGATTATCTGCAACATCCTCCAGAATATCCTTGATCAGCTTGCCATCCATTTCACTGCGATAGGCCGCAGGGTAGCTCATGGCTGTTCCATTATGGATGTCTTCTACAGTGATGTCCTGACCTGGCAGCAGGCTTGGTCCCCAGCGAAAGCCCGGCGACAGAGCAATGTCAGCTTCGCGCTCTTCCAAGAGTGCCTGACAGATGAGATCGTCAAACGTACCGTTGAAGTTGCCACGTCGATAGAGCAGGGATTTGGTGTTGCCAACAACTCGGGACAACTCAGCGTCGAATGGGGCACGTGTTTCCGCAATTTTGGCAGCCATGGTTTCATCGGCATCCAGCACATCGGAGAAAATCGGGATGAGCCGGTATTTGAATCCTTTGACTGCCCCATCCTGCACATCAAGATCGAGGCGGGACACAAATTTACCGTTTGAGCCAGAGGCCAGGAGCAATGTCTGACCGACCAGCACTGGCTCAGGCAGTGCATCATGGGTGTGGCCAGTCAGAATAACATCAATACCGGTCACCCGGTCTGCGAGCTTACGGTCGACATCAAATCCATTATGCGAAAGCAGCACGACCAGTTCAGCGCCTTCGGCCCGTGCGGCATCGACATTTTCCTGCAGAACTTTTTCACGAATACCAAAGGAGAGCGATGGGAACATCCAGCCCGGATTGGCAATTGGCAGATAGGGGAAGGCCTGACCAACGACCGCTATTTTAACGCCGCCACGGTCAAAGAACTTTGTATGTTCATAGGCAGGTTCGTCCCATTCCTTGTCGAAAATGTTTGAGCCGAGCAAAGGGAAGGGCAGGCTGTCAACAATCTCCGCTACCCGATCTTCGCCATAGGTAAATTCCCAGTGGGCCGTCATGGCGTCGGGTTTCAGGACATTCATGATGTCCACCATATCCTGACCATTGGTCTGGTTGGAGACGTAAGAGCCCTGCCAGGTGTCACCGCCATCTAGCAGCAGCATGTTGGCGTCTCTGTCAGCGCGGATCGAATTTACTACGGTGGCAACACGGTCAAGACCGCCCATGCGTCCATAGGTTTTGGCAAGCGATGTGAAATCGACGGAGGTCAGGGCATAGGAAGTCGGACTGCCAGCCTCAACGCCAAAGCTTTTCAGAAAATCATCACCGGTAATGTGCGGCGGCAGGCCTTCGACGGTGCCTACGCCGATATTGATGGATGGCTCGCGGAAGAAGACAGGCATTGCCTGAGCGTGAATATCGGTGATGTGGACCAGCGTCACATTGCCAAAATCGTCAAAGTCGAGAAGTTGTTGCTGGGTCAGCGCCTGTGTCGCGGCCAGCGCAGACCATTGCCCAAAGCTTGATGGCCCCAACAGCGCGGAAGCGGCCATGCCGGCCTGAAGAAAATGACGGCGGGAAATCATGACAATGTCACCTCAATTGGTCTTGGGTGGAAATTTTAGGATCAAAAATTCAGCACGGATTGACCGTGTATATGGGTTGCCGCACGTCTGAACAGCGACACGAAACGTGATCTGTTTTCTCTAGCTTGCCGGCTGCTGGCCGCTTTGGAATTTGTTCAAAGCGGCCAGAGTTTATGGTGTGGCGATCAAATCAGTTGCGCACAGATGGCGCTTCAACAGACAGGCCATTGCCCCGTGAACTGACATAAAGCTCAAGCGCAACAAACTCCGGAGAGCCTTCGTTGAAGGTTTCAGCGCGAGTGTCACGGATGCAGCCCTTGAACCGATTATGAGATGTGATCAGGTTAGCCTGCTTCAGGCGGTAGACCGGAAAGCCATTGATCTGACCTTGGGACAGATGATCAGCCCGAATGTAATTGTCATAATTCTGTTCATGACAATTGGCGCAGGACAGTTCCAACTGGCCATACCGCGTGTAGTACATTTCCTTGCCTTTTTCCCATGTGGATTGAGCAGGGCCGTCAATCTTGACGTCTACCGGCATTCCGCGGGATTGCAGGGAAATGAGCGCATTCATGTTCAGCATTGGCTGCGACTTCCAGCCCCATGCATCTGCCTGCATGCGGTTTTCGCGGCAGTCATTGATGTACATTTCCATGGTCCATACGGCGCCAGCGTCTTCGTTCCATTTCGGCATGGATGCGCGCATGCCTGCCATGCTTTCAGGGCCTTCGTGACAGGAGGCACAGGATTTGCCTGCTGCCCCGTCAACGGTTTCCCAGGTATCCAGAGCCTGATCGACAAAGATCATTCCAGGATTGTCGAAATCATCCATCTGGAATGCCTGGGTTTCCTTTGTGCGAAATGTCCATCCGGAGCGAATCTCGTCGAGATTCTCCAGATGAGCCGGAGCCTTGGTCCGGGTCACCATTTCAATGTCTTCATTGATGACCAGTTCCGGCAGATCTTCGGCCATTGCGCTCAGACTTCCCATTACCGCAAGCGCGGTAACAGAGGCCAAAATCCTCAGTGAGATCGATCGCATGTGTTTCCTCCCCATTATTCAGTCGGTCGCGTCAATTCACCGCGATGGATTTTGTTTCTTCGTAGACTGAGCCGTCATCGTCGTACCAGGTGAATTTGAAGTCACCTGTTTCGGGAACCTTGGCTTCAAATTCAAAATACGGGTTGGTCGAGATGGCAGGTTCCAGATTCACATCGATCACTGTCTCACCGTTAAACTCACAGGTGAAACGGTTGATGATCGAACGCGGAATCAAATTGCCTTCTTTGTCTTTGCGTTGGCCTGATTCCATTTTGTGGCTGATCAGGGTCTTGATTGTGATCGTTTCGCCAGCCGATACCGACTTTGGAACTTTCACACGTGGTTTTACACCTTTGGCCATGAGCCCGTCTCCTTATCTTAACCGCCGCAGCCGCCAATTGTTACTTTAACCTGGTTCGCTGCACGCACGAATGATCCGTCCGACATCTTGGCAATCGCAATAACGTCCTGTGTGCCTGCCAGACGCATTCTGGTGGAAGCACTGTGCGAGGCTGCCAATGGACCAAAATTGAAGGTCACCACGTCATGACTGGGGTTGCCAGCTGCAAAAATGGCAATTGATACCGCACCGGGTGCGTCAACTGAAACCGGCACCGTGTTGCCGTTTTCTGCGATTTCCGGCGTTGTCAGTGTAATGTCACCTTCGCCGACATCTGCGCCGCCGGTAAACTTGGCTATCGCATCTTCAACGGCAGCTGTGGCTGGTGTAAACGGCATGAATGCAAGAGCGGTTACACCGGCTCCCAGCATCAAGGCCTTGCGTCTTGTGAGTTCCATCGATCTGTCTCCTATCTTAAAGGCAATTCTGACGCTGAATTATTCTTTCAGTGTCAGAAGATATGCCACCACGTCTTCGATCTGCTGAGCTGTCAGAAGAGGTGGTAATTCCGCTGTTTTCGCAGCTTTTCCGGTAAAGGCGTTTCCGGGTCGAATATAGCCATTGACCTTATAGAAAGATGGCATCATTGAATCTTCGAAGGTCATCTTGGAGTTGGCGACGATGCCGCGCAATTCTGCTTCAGTCCAACGCTCGCCAGCACCATCAAGTGTTGGGCCGACTTCGCCGTGAAAGGGCACTTCCTTGAGCGCAGTCACCTCGTGGCAGGCAATGCAGTTGCCCTGACCACGTGTTGTCATCACTTTGCGGCCAGCTTCCACATCACCCGGCATGCCGGACAAAGATGTTGACACCTTGCCTTCATCGTAAACCACCTGCTGTGGCGCTAATTCAGCGGCCATAGCGCTTCCAATGAATGCAACACCCAGACCGGCAGCAGCGAGTGCCGTGGCACTTGCGCGCAGTTTTCCATATCTCATAATTTTCTCCCCTAAGCAGCCTTAGCTGCTGCCATAAGGATGCAATAATCACCCGCAAAAGGCAATCACAAATTCAAACATATGAATAGGTTCTTGTGCTGCATTGCAGCAGATATGGAGCATATTTTTTTGTTCTTGGCCGTTTCAGTCATTCGACCAAAGCTCCGCTGGCGCGAGCTTCTTCCAATTTTCTCGCATGGTATTTCTGGAAGTGTTCGTCTGTTTCATAACCTTTTTCAACAACCCATTGGAACATGTGGAGGGACGTCCATTTGCCAAAGGCACCGGGCATGGTGGCGACAGCGGCCTGATCGGTTGTCATGCCATCTGGCACGGTTTCCGGCAGGAACATGATGGTTGGTGTAAAGACAACACTCCAGGCACGGGCTGCGGTCTTTTCGGTCAGTTCGCGGCCATCAAGGTCGATGACTTCTTCATCGCCGAACATGTTGTACTGGACCACCATAAAGTGCTCCTGAATGTAGGCCGCGACTTCGGGGTCTGCCAAAACGGTCTCATGAAGGCGTTCGCAATAGATGCAACCGCGCTGCTCAAAGATCATGACCAACCGCTTTCCTTCGGCTTCTGCCGTCTCAATATCTTCGGCAATGTCCCGGAATGTGGTGCTGAACCATGGTTGTTTGTGAAGCCCGTCATCGCCGATCTGAACGCCGAGGGCAGGGGTGCCAAGACCCAGAAAAGCAACCGTCAGAATTGCAAACAAAGATTTCATCTTTTCCTCCAAAGGTTTGTTTCAGTTCTAACCGATCTGGCCAAGGGCTGGAAACCACTCGAGCATGAGATAGGACAGAGTTTGCATGGATCCGGTCAGAAACAGAATTCCGGTCACGACCAGCAGGCCGCCCATGACTTTTTCAACCAGAGCCATGTGTCTGCGAAAGCGGCCCATGAAGCGCATGAATGGTCCGGCAAAGAAAGCCGCCAAAATGAATGGGATGCCAATGCCAAGGGCATAGGCAAATAGCAAAACGGCTCCATTCCAAGGATCGCCGCTTGTGCTTGCAACCAACAATATGGTGGCCAGGACCGGACCGACGCAAGGTGTCCAGCCGAATGCGAAGGCCAAGCCAACCACATAGGCACCCAATAGGCCAATGGGCTTGTTGCGCACTTGAAACCGGGCTTCGCGAAACAACAGACCGATGCGCAGAACACCCAGAAAATGCAGGCCAAGAATGATTATGATGACACCCGCGACATAGCTGAGCGTGGTCAAGTGCTGGGTTACAAAGGATCCGACCAGAGAAGCACTTGCTCCAAGGGCAACGAACACTGTGGCAAAGCCCAGCACAAAGAACAGCGATGCCACAACAACCCGGCCCATCAGCACCGGCGGTCGTTCATCATCGGTCAGTTCGTCGAGACTGACGCCAGCCAAAAAACACAGATAGGGAGGAACAAGCGGCAGCACGCACGGAGAGGCGAAGGACAACAGCCCAGCTGCCAGGGCGCCGCTCAATGATACTGTAAGGTCCATGCTGCTTGTTCCACTGTGTCTGAGCCGTCTTAAATGCGTCGTGCGGCACAGTTCATATTCAGATATTACAATTTGTTTTTGTTTTCAGCAATCGGGAAAGCTGCTATAACGTGATGGAATGTGTAAAAGACTATTTCAGAAAGGCCTGCTGTTGAGACTCGGGACCACCCAACATGCGCTGCTTGCGCTGGGCTTGATGACCTGTTTCTGGGTTGTTCCGGCAAAAGCTGCAGAGCTGATTATGATGGAGCAGAAAGCCTGCCACTGGTGCGAACGCTGGCATGCGGAAATTGGTCCGATTTACCCCAAAACAGATGAGGGCAAGCGGGCGCCGTTGCGCAGTGTTGATATTCACCAGCCTTTGCCTGACGATCTGCGCGGCATCCAGATGGAACGCTTTACGCCCAGCTTTGTGCTGGTTGAGGATGGTGTTGAACTGGGCCGTATTCGGGGATATCCCGGTGACGAGTTGTTTTGGTGGATGTTATCTGATCTCATGAACAAGCTGCCTGCCTCCTCCCCCGGGTCTGCTCCTCCGCTTGATTCCGCGGCGCCGACTTCGGACCCACTGGCGTTGGGCAGCGCCGCAAAAACCTGACTGGTGTCTCGACATGTCTGTAACTGATAGCCGTTCTCAATCCTCCAATGCCCTGCCGGTTCTCGGCGATGGTAAATCCATGGATGCCATGATGGATAGCGCCAAGGAGGCAACCGATTTTCTCAAGGCGCTTGGTCATGAAGGTCGATTGATGATCCTGTGTCGTCTTGTCGAGGGCGAATGCTCGGTGACCGAAATGGAAGAGTTGTTGTCCGCCCGCCAAGCCGCGGTTTCGCAACAGCTTGCCCGCCTCAGGCTGGAAGGTCTGGTCAAAACCCGCCGCGAGGGAAAAGTGATGTATTATTCGCTGGCTGATGAGCGCGTGGAGCGCATGATCGGGCTGGTTTATGAGCTGTTCTGCCAGGATGACTGCTGAGCGGTTGGCTATCCTCTGATTGCAAATCAGGTTGATATCGTATATATTCAAAAAAACTAATATGTCGGGAGGTCTGCAGCATGGAGGAGCTGTCGCCGGGCACGACTGCAGCTCTTTGCGGGCTGGCAGGCGGTGCGGTCCTTGGCTTTGCGGCGCGTTGGGGTCGGTTTTGCACGCTTGGAGCCATTGAGGACAAAGTGCTTGCCGGAAACGGCCTGCGCTTGCGTATGTGGGGGCTTGCAATCGCCATTGGCGCACTTGCAACCTACGGGCTGCATGGCAGCGGCCTGATTGATATTTCGCGGACATTCTATCTTGCTTCACCGACAACTTTGGTTGCCACCCTTGTGGGAAGTCTGATTTTTGGCTTTGGCATGTCACTTGTCGGGACATGTGGATTTGGAACTCTGGCCCGCATTGGTGGTGGGGATCTGAAGTCAATCGTAACGTTTCTCGTGATGGGCATTACCGCCTATGCCACGTTACGTGGCGCCGCGGCTTATCTGCGGATCGGTCTTGGTGTACCTGCCAGAAATGTTGATCCGAGCAATGCCGGTTTTGCATTCGCAATTGAACAATTCATGGGCGTTCCAGCCAGCATCGCAGGCATCTTTCTGGCCTTGTTGCTCGCCGGGTTTTGTCTGTCTTCAAAAGCGCTGCTGCAGAATGTTAGAGTGCTTTTCACGGCCGCACTGGTGGGGCTTACCATTGCCTTTGGCTGGTTTGCCACGGGCGTTTTGGCGTATGATCCGTTTGAGGCTTATCCCTTGGAATCATTTACGTTTTCTGCACCATTGGGCGAAGCTCTGATCTATGTGATGACGATGACCGGCGCCAGTTTGAAATTCGGCATCGGCGCCGTTGTGGGCGTCGTTGTCGGAGCTGCCATTACGGCCCTGATCCAACGGCATTTTCGCTGGGAAGTGTGCGATGACGCCCGTGAAATGCGTCGGCAAATGTTGGGTGGTGTTCTCATGGGGTTTGGTGGTGTTACCGCGCTGGGCTGCACAGTGGGGCAGGGCCTTTCAGCAGCGTCAGCATTGGCCTACTCCGCCCCGATAGCGTTGGTGGGGATGTATCTGGGCGCGTGGATTGGCCTGCACGCGCTGGTTCATGGATCCGTGCTTGAGCCATTGAAGCAGGTTTGGTCGTTGGGGAACCGTCCATGAGATATCTGAATATGGTCCGGTACACTTCAGTCACGGGCTTGTTGTTGGGGTTTGGTCCCACTGCTCCTGCCAGTGATGTGGAATATGGCGCGTATCTTGCGGCGGAATGTGCGTCCTGCCACCGCGCTGGCGGTGATGACGAACGGCAAATTCCATCCATTGCAGGCCTTGAGGAAGAAACCTTCATTGCGGTGATGCAGGGTTATAAGTCGAAAACCCTAGAAAACATTGCCATGCAGACAATTGCAAGCGGTCTGGATGAGGAACAACTGGCGGCGCTTGCTGCCTATTTTGCGACTTTACCAACTGAATGAGGAGGAAACACATGTCCATTTCATCAAAACTTTCCCGGCGGAAATTCAATACGCTGTTGGGAGCAGCGTCATTGAGCACTTTGGCCACGCCCAACATTGCTCTTGGGGCAAAGCCTAAAGTGGTGGTTGTTGGCGGCGGTGCCGGTGGTGCGACGGCCGCACGTTATATTGCCAAGGATTCAAACGGCGAGATTGATGTGACGCTGGTTGAGCCCAACAAGCGTTACTACACATGCTTCTTTTCAAATCTATATCTGGGAGGCTTTCGTGATTTTGCCTCCACCGGGCATGGCTATGACAGGCTGGTGACCGAACATGGCATTAATGTCGTTCATGACTGGGCCGTTGGCGTAGATGGTGCTGCGAAAACCGTCGCGCTGGGGTCTGGAGCCAGTATTGGCTATGACAGGCTGGTGCTGTCGCCCGGTATCGACATGAAATATGACAGCGTTCCAGGTTATTCGGTTGAGGCGCAAAGCCGGGTGCCTCATGGCTGGAAATCGGGAACCCAGGTTCAAATCATCAAAGCGCAGGTTGAGGCATTACCTGAGGGGGGAACCTTTATCATGGTGCCGCCACCAAACCCCTTCCGGTGCCCTCCCGGTCCTTATGAGCGCGTTTCGATGATCGCCCATATTCTCAACCAGACGAATCCGACTGCAAAAATCATTGTGCTGGATCCCAAAGAGAAGTTCTCAAAACAGGGTCTGTTTTCCGAAGGTTGGGAAAGACATTATCCGGGTATGGTGGAGTGGATTGGGTCAGATATTCATGGTGGTATTTTAAATGTTGATACTGAGAACATGTCTGTCGAGACCGATTTTGACACGTTTGAAGCTGATGCAATGAGTGTGATTCCCGGGCAAAAGGCCGGTGCGATTGCTATGCATGCTGGTGTGACGGATGGTGATTGGGCACCGATTGTACCAGCATCGATGCAAACAAAGGCCGACGAGGCGATTTATGTTCTTGGTGACGCGTCTGTTGCGTCTGCCATGCCGAAATCGGGTTTCTCTGCGAACAGTCAGGCCAAGGTGGCAGCCAATCATATTCGGGCAGAACTTACGGGCAGCCGTGTGTTCGAAGCCCGTTTTGCCAATACATGCTGGAGCCTGATTGCGCCGAATGATGGTGTGAAGGTTGGTGCTCGGTATCAGGCAGGAGCTGAATCAATTGAGAGTGTTGAAAGCTTTATTTCACAAACCGGTGAAAGTGATGAGCTTCGCAAGACAACTTATGAGGAATCCGAAAGCTGGTATGCAGCCATGACCGATGATTTGTTTGGATAGGTTCTGAAGCCAAAAGCTACTCTGCCGGAATAAGCTTTGAAAGCGCGTCGCCCTGTGGGCGGCGCGCAGTTTGCAGTTTCATCGTGGCAAAGCTGCCAACCAGAATGGCAGCAAGTGAAATCAGCGATGAGGGAGCAACGGTCGAAAGGCCCGTCACACCCTGGCCAACTGTGCAGCCCAACGCTGTCACTCCGCCGAACCCCATCAGCACGGCACCGCTCAGATAGCGCAACACAGAGCGCTCATTGACAAAACCCTGAAAGCGGAAGCGACCGGATATGGCCGCGCTGACAAAGGCACCTACCAAAACGCCACCAACCAAGGCAATTGAAAAGCGTATGGTGTCGCCGGTAAAGATCATCAGATATTGTACGCTTTCCGCAATGGGCGCGACAAAGCTGAGTGACGTCAGTTGGGTCGGTTCAAAATCGTCCAGCCCCACAACACCTGTAATGAACCAGCCCAGAACCACCAGCAGACCAATGGCAATGCCTGGCAGCGCTGCACGTCCAAGGCCGCGCCCTCTGGTGCTCAGAATAACGGCAACTGCCAGCGCCATTATGAGGCCGAAAAATACACTGATGAGACTTGCATTATCAGCAAACAAGGAAGCTGGTGAGACCTCACTTGTGATGAGGTTTTCCAGTTCAATTCTTGGCAATGCCAAAATACCGCGCAAGGTCGCATAGGCCGTAATGCCGGTGACCAGAAGCGTTACGACGGCACGGGCATTTCCAGAGGCTGCCAGAACCAGAAGGCGGCTGACACAGCCGCCGGTGAGCACCATGCCGATGCCAAACAGCAGGCCACCGACGATCAGAGGCAACGGACGAATGGGGACGGACCAGTAAATGCTTTGCGATAAGTCAATGAGACCGGTGTAATGCATGGCCTGTGTACCAATAAGCGCCGCGAGAACGGCAAACCCGATCAAGCCTGTACGATATCTGGCTGGCGTATCATCCTGGGATGGTGTCGCCCATTCGGCAACCGCTGCACGCATGCAGTATTTGCTGATTTCCGCAATGATACCAAACAGAATGCCAAGCCCAAAAGCGCCAAACACCACCAGTGTTGCCGTCTCATAGGTTTCACGCAAATTTTCCAGAAGCTCGAACATACAAGGCCCCAATTCCAAACAGGGCAGTGTGGTACACCCTGCAGTCGGTCGGGCAGAGGCAACAGTTTGCGAAAGGTCCGCTCAAAAGGAAATATTTGCCTGCCACAAAGGCAATCAGCGCAATTATGCAGGTTTAAGCCCTTAGGCAGCGACGAAACGATAGGCAGAGTCGTGTCGTTCCGCCCGACCAAAGCCCGGATGTGGCAAGTGGTAACCGATCAATTCCATTTGCCGTGTCGCAAGGAAATCCAGCAGGCGCTTTCTTGTGATGATGCTGCGTTCGGTGTTGATATCCTGCCCGAACGGCCATTCGGGGTGCTCAAAGGTAATGAATGGATGGGCCAGCGCATCGCCCAGCACCAGCAATTGTTCTGATCCTTGGCTGATTTCGAAGGAACAATGGCCTGGTGTGTGACCGGACGTGTCGTGTGCGTAGATGCCACTGAGCAACTCGCTTTCCGGCTTGAACAGAGTGATTTGATCAGACAAGACTTCCAAACGGCGCTTGGAGCCTACGGCCAATCCCTGCTGATCCTCGCGCACCTTGTTGACGGTGTCCGGATCAATCCAGAAAGCCCATTCCGGCTCCGATATGTAGTAGTTGGCATCCGGGAAAAGCAGATCGTCAAAATCATCCAGCAATCCCCAGAGGTGATCGGGGTGGGCATGGGTAAAAATGACATCTGTTATGTCTTCGGAAGCGAGGCCAATGGCATCCAAGGCATCCGGCAATTTACCTGTGGTCGGGAGAAACTGACTGCCGCCGCCGACATCGAATAAAATGGTGCGATCACCGGTTTGATAGAGCGTTAGATTACAGGGTGGTTCCAACTGGTCTGTGGGCAAATTGTGATTGGTCAAAAGCGCGGTCATGGCGTCATCGGCAACGTCTGGGTACATGAAGCTGGTTGGGAAACTCATATGGCCATCGCTGAGAATGGTGACTTTGCCATTGCCCAAGGTTTTTTCGCTGGCGGCAAAGGCGGGGCGGTTAAGACCCAATGCGGCGGCTGCACCAATCAGGCCCGCTCCGGTCAGTAATTCGCGGCGATCCAAGGTCATGAAATACTCCCAACATATATATTTTTATGAATATAACATGTTGGTTGTTACATCGCCAGTGCTTTGCGCGTTGCGGCCTTGAAGCTCAACCCTGTCTGGCAAAGGGGTAACAGGCCGGGTAGGGACAGGATGGGTATTTTGAACAGCCGCGCCAGATCAGCCGCATAAGGTGGCATATTGGTGCATTCGAGCACCAACGCTCCGATGTCTGTGTGTTTGTCCATGAGATTTGTCGCGGCGGTGATGACATCCTGTCTGGCGGCGTCTTGATCCATGGTTTCATGATTGCCGAGAATCTGTGTGCAGAAATGCCCTTTCGGATCAGGGGCTCCAATGGGCGTTTCCAATGGGCAGCCAGCCGCCTGAAGATGTGCGTCGGTCAAATTTTCGGACGAAATTGTCAAAATAGCTGGTCGCAAACCCTTTGGACGTAAATGCTCAGCAGCAATGGGAACGGCCAGCAGCGCGGAACTGACAAGTGGCACGGTGACGGCGGCTTCCAGTGTTTTCTGGTGGAGCACAAGAAAGCCGCAGCTGGTTGTAATGAGGCTTACACCGGCCTGTTCCAGTTTCTTTGCGGCATTGGCAAAGCTGTTGACCAGACCGGTAGCCTGATCCTCGACCACGCGCTTCGGTGTCGCGTTGCGAATGGTTGCCACCAAAGCGGGCGGATCGAACGTTTCTGGATGGCCAATATCTCCCTTGAACCGGGGGAAGCGGCTTTCCAGCATAAGCAGGCCGATTTGTGCCCCTTTGTTCTGTGTCATGCTTGCATATCCAACGGCTGATTTTGATCGTCATTCTGACATGAAATGACGCAGGATGCGATGTTGGATGGTTGATGCAAGCCGATTGCGCAGGAGCAATAAACCGCTGCTTCCGAGCGTGCCCAATGTCGGATTGACAGTCGGAGAAAAAACTGGTCGCATCGCCTCAGATTGCTTGTCGGGCGTACCGACATTGGTCGATCTCTTCGTCGATTGCCTGAATACCTATTCAGGAATCATGAATCAATACAGGGGACAAAAGCTATGAGCTTGAAAAGAACTTTAACCCTCAGCGTGGCTGCAATCGCGCTGGTCGGTGCCTCCACAGCTGGGGCCTATGCGGAGAAGTGGGATATGCCAATGGCCTATGCCGCATCCAATTACCACTCGGAAAACGGTGCGGTATTTGCTGCTTGCGTAACCGAAGCGACCGGTGGTGATCTTGAGATTGTCACCCATCCTGGTGGCTCGCTCTATAAGGGCGGCGAAATCAAGCGTGCGGTACAGACCGGGCAGGCCCCGATTGGCGAGCGGCTGCTGTCAGCTCATGCCAATGAGGATCCGCTGTTCGGCGTTGATTCCATTCCGTTCCTGGCAACGTCATTTGATGATTCCGTTGCTCTTTGGAAAGCAGCTTCCGGCGCTGTGAAAGAGGCGCTTGCAAAGCAGAACCTTGAATATGTTTACGCTGTGCCATGGCCGCCTCAGGGCCTTTACTTCAAGAAAGAAGTGGCTGGTGTCAGCGACATGTCCGGCATCAAATTCCGCGCCTATAACGCTGCGACAGCGCGTATTGCCGAACTGGCAGGCATGGTGCCCGTCCAGATTGAAGCGGCGGAATTGTCTCAGGCATTGGCCACCGGAGTTGCCGAAGCGTTCATTTCTTCCGGTTCAACCGGTTATGACCGCAAAGTGTGGGAACAACTGACTCATTTTTATGATGTGCAGGCCTGGCTTCCACGTAATACCGTATTCGTCAACAAGGATGCATGGGACGCTCTGAGCGATGCCAACAAGGCAGCCGTTACCGAGTGCGGCGCCCAAGCAGAAGCTGCTGGCCTGGCAAAAGCCAAAGAACTTACGCAGTTCTATCTGGACGGTCTGGCTGAAAACGGCATGGAAGTTGCTGCCCCCGGTGATGCGCTGAAGGCGGAATTGCAGGGTTTTGGTGAAACCATGACCCAGGAATGGCTGGATTCAGCGGGTGATGCCGGTAAAGCTGCCGTCGACGCTTACAAAGCCATGTAGCAATACAGGCTGATTGTGCAGAGGGTTCCCGGCGATGCCGGGGGCTCGATTTTCCAAGTGAATGTGGATCTGACAATGGCTGAACCGAAAAGTCCTATTCGGGAAACTGATGATGAGGCGCGCGCGCTGGGCAGGCGTTTGTTGGCAGAGGCCCGCTTTGCTGCGCTGGCGACGCTGGAGCCGGGCACTGGTTGTCCTCTGGCCAGTCGCATTGCGTTTGCTCTGGACGGTGAAGGGCGGCCAATTTCGCTGATGTCGACGCTGGCCTATCACACGAAAGCATTGACCCAGAATGCGACCTGTTCTGTGCTGGTGGGTGAGCCGGGCAAGGGTGACCCGCTTGCGCATCCGCGCATCACCTTGCAGGCGCAAGCCATACGCTTGGACAAGATTTCCGAGGATCATGCGCAAACACGGGCGCATTATCTGAAACAGCATCCCAAAGCGGCGCTTTATGTCGATTTCGGTGACTTTTTTCTGTTCCGGTTCGCGGTGGAAAATGCCTATCTCAATGGCGGATTTGGCAAGGCCTTTGTTTTGAATGCTGATGATCTGGGGTTGGATGCTGGTGGATTCTCGGAACAAGTCCGAGAATGACGCGGAGGGACTTTGATACAGCGCATGAGCAGGATGGTGTTTGGAAGATTGTAGGGGTAGAGAATATGCGCGACATTCTATCCCCGTCATTCTCGGACTTGTTCCGAGAATCCATGATACCTCACTGAATTCAACCCAGAAGAATCTCGGACCCCGTCATGCAAATCCTCACCGCAGATATGCTGGAAGCATCCATCGACTGGCCATCATTGATCGCCGCTCTGCGCCACGGGCATACTCTGCCAAAAGCGTTGGTCGATGACACGCTTCTGGAACAGGCCTGCCGGAAATATCTGGTGCGTTCTGCCTGGATTGAGGGTCTGGGTGCCTGTACCAAAGCCGTTACGATTTATCCTGATAATCCGTCGCAAAGCTCGGCTCTGCCATCGATACAGGGACAAGTCATTATGTTTGATGAGGCGACCGGCACACCGATTGGACTGATTGATGGTCCGGCAGAAACCCGCTTGAAAACCGCAGCCGATAGCGCGCTTGGCAGCGCGTTGCTGTCTCGTGAAAACTCCAAAACCCTTTTGATGGTGGGCGCTGGCAATATGGCACGGCCTTTGATTGAAGCGCATTTGGCGGCACGGCCTGCGCTGGAGAAAGTGCTGATCTGGAACCGAACGGTAGAACGGGCCACATCGCTTGCAACGGAGTTGCAGAACCGGATCGGAATTGCCGTGGAAGCTGTTGCCGATTTGGATGCCGCTCTTCCCCAAGCGGATATCATATGCAGTGCCACGATGAGCGAAGAGCCGGTGATCAAAGGGGCTCTGCTGTCAGAAGGAGCGCATCTGGATCTTGTCGGAGCCTATACACCTGCCATGCGCGAGGCGGATGATGTGGCACTGACACGGGCAAGGCTGTTTGCTGACAGTTTTGACACAACGCTGGATCACATTGGCGAATATAAAATTCCGCTGCAAAACGGTTTTATTCAGCGCGAAGATGTACTGGCGGACTTGTATGCGCTTGTGGGGGGGACTGAGGGGCGCATTTCCGATGGGGATATTACGCTGTTCAAGAATGGCGGTGGCGCACATCTTGATCTTATGATCTCGCACCATCTGGCCAATCGGTAGCTCCGGGATCAGAGTTCCAGGGTCATGACGACCATTGGAAATGGCAGGTCGGGCGCGAATGATACGGTCTTCTGTTCCCCAGCAATAAAACCCACACTTTCGTAAAAGGCGACGGCGGCAAGGCTGGAGAAACAGTTGAATTGCGTTACGCCAAATGCCTGCGCTGCATCGAAACAGTGCGTCATAATGGCTTTGGCCAATCCCTTTCTCAAATGATCGGGGTGGGTTGCAACATGGCGGATATGGGCAATGCTGGCATCCTGTACTTTCGTGGTTCCTGGAACCGCAAGGGTCCAACCGCCGCAGGCGACGATTTTTTCATCAATGGTAGCTGCATAATAAGTGCCGCTGGTGAGGAGGTCTGGTTGAGCCTTTGACATAATGGGCACGGCGCGCGTGAGCGTGTCGGCATCATAAAAGCCTTGCAGCAAAGTGCTGTAAGATGCTTCGAGAATGGGCTCAATGGCTTCTTTGTCGGCGAGAGTTGTGGGGCGGATCGAAAAGCTCATTCAGACAATCCCGCAATCAGAACGACAGCGCATGCTGCTTCATATGTTCGTAAATCGGCATCGCTTCCTCAACGATGCTCTTGTGCTGGTCCGGTACATTGGGCTGCGTCCGGTCAGGCGGGGCAAAGCCGGTGGATTTGACCACACTGTCATACCAATGTGCTGCCCACACGCCATCGCTTCCGCGTTGTCCGGTAGGCCAGGACAACATTTGCTCTGAGAATTGAATGCCAAGGGCCGGGCAGAGCGCTTTGAGCGCAGCCTCCGGGTTGCTGCGTATGTCAGTGGCGTCGATCACCGGTGGTGCCTTACCGGTCAGATCACAGACCAGATCGAACAGGGCGGCCTGTTCTGTAAAGCCGATATCGGCCAATGAAATAGCGTCGTGTTTCTGGCCGTAGCTGGCAACCACACGGGCGGGATCGCGAATGAGGAACGCATTGGACAGCCCTGCAATCCATTTGCGGTCATAGGCTGGCAGCATGTGGTGCGTCATCTGCTTTTGATAGAATATCTGTTCCTGTGGTGCAGGCTGGCTGCATGCCTTCACGACCGAGCGCCAATCCGGGTCGCCATGGGCAATAATGTCGTTTGCCATGGGGTGGGACAGATTGGTGTCTTGCAGATAGGCAGCATAGAATGGCTCGTCCCAGACAATTGTGTCGGAGCGATTTTCAAAGCTGCGCATCATGGCCGTTGACAGATTGCGCGGGCCGGACCACATGGCAATAATATGTTTTTCTGGCATAGTAGGATTCACAAGCGGTTTGATATGCCTTTCTATCATGGCAATGGCGATTGAACAGTGCTGATTGAACTTAAGCAGATAAGGGATGAAACGGGCATGGCAGGATTTTTGAAGAAATTGTTTGGCGGCGGCGATGGCGGCGGGTCCGGTGGCGGCAGCAAGCACGAGGCCGAACCGTTTGAGGACTGCCTGATTATCCCGGCGCCGCAAAGCTCAGGTGGTACATGGCGGGTTGCCGGCACCATTACCAAAGAGATTGACGGCGAAACGCTAGAGCGCCCCTTTGTGCGGGCCGATACATTCAATAGTGAAGATGATGCGGTGAAGTTTACCCTGCAAAAGGGTCGCCAGATCATCGAACAGAACGGCAAGAGCCTGTTTTCGGACGGAGCAAAATCACGCCCCGCCTGAGATGGTTTGCTAACGCTGACGCATGTTTTCCGGCAGCCAAGTGGCAATGTCGGGAAACAGGATCAGTATGAACACCATCACCACCATAATGCCGAACATGGGCAGGGCGGCCTTGGCTATGTAGTTCATCTCGTGGTTGGTCATGCCTTGCAGCACGAACAGATTGAAGCCTATGGGCGGAGTGATCTGCGCCATTTCCACGACCACGACGATGAAGATGCCGAACCAGATGACATCAATTCCGGCCTGACGGATCATCGGTTCCACCACGGCAATGGTCAGCACCACGCTGGAAATGCCATCCAGAAAACAGCCAATGACAATGTAGAACAGCAATAGCGCCATCAGCAGTTCAAAGCGGGATAGCTCCAGGGATGCAATGAAAGTGGCGAGCGCGCGCGGCAGGCCGGTAAAGCCCATTGACAATGACAGGAAGGCGGCGCCTGCCAGAATAAGCGCAATCATGGCTGATGTGCGGGTGGCACCCAAAAGGCTTTGGCTGAAGCTGGTCCAGTTGAGGGAACCCTGCATTGTAGCCAGCGCCATGGAGCCAAGCACGCCGAAGGCTGCAGCCTCGGTGGCGGTGGCATAGCCCAGATACATGGAGCCGATCACCAGTAAAATGAGCAGGATGACCGGGATCAGAAACCGTGAGTTCTTGACCCGCTCCAGGAAGGTCATGTCCGGCTCGGGCGTTGGATCATAATCCTTGGAAAAGACACCATATAGGCTGGCATAGGCCATGAACATCAGCGCCAGAATGAGACCTGGCACAATGCCAGCAATGAACAGTTTGGTGATGGATTCATTGATCGTGACCCCATAGACAATGAGGGTCAGCGAGGGCGGGATCATAAGCCCCAATGTGGCGGCCCCAGCCAATGTGCCGATGATCATTTTTTCGGGGTATTTGCGCGCGCGCAATTCCGGGATCGACATTTTGCCCACCGTGGTCAGCGTTGCCGCCGAAGAACCGGAGACGGCGGCAAAGACAGTGCAGCCAACAATATTGGTGTGCAGCAAGCCGCCGGGCAGTTTGGCCATCCAGGGCGACAGGCCCTTGAACATGTCTTCCGACAGGCGCGTTCGAAACAGGATTTCGCCCATCCATATGAACATCGGCAGGGCTGTCAGCGTCCAGGATGAGGAGGCTGACCAGATGGTGGTCATCATCGCATCGCCTGCCGGGCGGGTGGTGAATAGTTCCATGCCAACAAAGGCAACGCCCAGAAGGGCCAGGCCTACCCAGACGCCGGAGCCTAAAAGCAGGAAGAGAACGAACAGAAAAACGCCGGTGGCTGCAAATTCCATGAGGCTAGTCTCCTGCCAGCGCGTCGGCGCGGATATTGTCGCGGCGGCTGATCAGCAGGGTGATCAGATTATCAATGAAGCAGATTGCCAGCAGCACGGCGCCAAAGGCCACAACGCTTTGCGGGATCCATAGCGGCGTTGCGTCTTGTCCCTGACTGATGTCGTTGAATTTGATCGACAGGCTGACGCCGCGAATGGCGTACCAGGCCAGATAGCAGGTGGCTGCAGTGGCAATGGCCATACACCAGACTTCGCCCCAATGGCGGTAACGCCCCAGCGCACTGAGAAACAGGCTGACCCGAATATGCGCGCCCTTGTTGAGCGCATAAGCAAAGGCCAGAAAGGAAGACGCGGCCATGAAATATCCGGCATATTCCGCCGAGCCGGGGAAGGGGGTGCCCATCCATCGCGCTACCATTTGTGCCACGATGATAACCAGAATCATCAACAGGCATATAGCGGCCAGCATTCCGGCCCCGGTATAAAGGCCATCCAACAGACGCCTTATTGGGTGTTTCGTCTCAGCCATAGGCCCCCGCATGAGCTTGCAATGGCTCATATTGACGTTGTTTGCGCGCCAATCGCAAGGGCCGCTGCGCGCTCGCCCACATGAATGTTGGTGAATAAGGCGAGCCAGCTAAAGAAGCCCCTTCACAGGCTTTGGATTTGTGGACTATGCTTTTGTCATAAAGCCTTGCAGATGCTGTGGCACAAAGGCTGCCGAACCTATTCGAGAATCTATGAAGATCGCTGCACAGCTTGCCGCGATTGCCGTTCAGTTAAATTGAAGGAGCATTTTCATGAAAACCCTACTCAGTCTCACGGCCGCCAGCGTTGTGGCGCTTTGCGGCGCGGCACAGGCGGATTATTCGCTGACTGTGCTGCACACCAATGATTTCCACTCCCGTGTGGAGCCAATCAGCAAATATGATTCCCCCTGCGGCGAAGAAGACAATGCAGAAGGCAAATGCTTTGGCGGCTATGCCCGCCTTGTCACCGGCGTCGAAAAAGCCCGCAGCATGAGCAATAACAGCATTCTGGTGGATGGCGGCGACCAGTTCCAGGGCTCGCTGTTCTACACCTATTACAAGGGCAAAGTTGCCGCCGAGATGATGAACAAGCTTGGTTATGACGGCATGACCGTTGGCAATCATGAATTTGATGATGGGCCGGAAGTGCTGGCCGGTTTCATGGATGCTGTGGGTTTTCCGGTTCTAATGTCCAATGCCGATGTGTCAGCCGAACCTGCTTTGGCCGGCAAGCTGATGCCTTCCAAAATTATTGAACGTGGCGGCGAGAAAATCGGCATGATCGGCCTGACACCGCAAGACACAGGCGAATTGTCCTCTTCGGGCAAGAATGTTGTGTTCTCCGATCCATCCGAAGCTGTGGCCCGCGAAGTGGCGGCCATGGAAGCTGCTGGCGTCAACAAGATCATCGTCCTGTCTCACTCAGGCTATTTCGTGGATCAGAAAGTGGCCCGCGAAGTGGGCGGCATTGATGTGATTGTGGGCGGCCACTCCAACACCTTCCTGTCCAATATTTCCGACAGGGCTGCTGGCCCATATCCCACCATGGTGGACGGACCGGATGGCACACCAACCGCCATCGTACAGGCCTATGCTTACGGCAAATTCCTGGGCGCATTGGATGTAACCTTTGATGATAATGGCGTTGTGACCGAAGCCAAGGGCGAGCCAATCATCATGGATGGTGAAGTGGTTGAAGATGGCGGCACCAAGGAGCGTATCTCTGAACTGGCTGGACCGTTGGATGAAATCCGCAACAAGGTTGTGTCTGAATCCGCAGCCCTCATTCAGGGCGACCGCGCCGTATGCCGTATCGAAGAATGCGAAATGGGCAATCTGGTAGCTGATGCCATGCTCACCCGCGTTGCCGATCAGGGCATCCAGATTGCAATCACCAACTCTGGTGGCTTGCGCTCATCAATCGATGCAGGCCCTGTCACCATGGGCGAAGTGCTGACTGTGCTGCCGTTCCAGAACACACTTTCCACATTTCAGCTGAAAGGCGCAGATGTTGTGGCCGCACTGGAAAACGGCGTTAGCCAGGTGGAAGAAGTGAAAGGCCGCTTCCCACAGGTATCGGGCGTGAAATTCAGTTGGGACCCAAGCGTGGCTCCAAATGAAGGCCGCATCAAATCGGTGGAAGTCATGGAAGGTGGATATTGGACGGCCATCAACCCGGCAAAAACCTATGGCGTTGTGTCCAACAATTTCATGCGCAGCGGCGGTGATGGCTACAAAATATTCGAATCAGCCGGTATGAACGCCTATGATTTCGGCCCCGGCCTGGATCAGGTTCTTGCTGATTACCTGGTCGAAAACCTGCCATATGCGCCGTTCAAAGACGGCCGCATCAGCCAGGTTGCTACGAACTGAGCGATTTGCCGCTGAGGTAAGTGATCAAGCCGGCGATTGGGGGGACCTGATCGCCGGTTTTTTTATTGGTGGTGCATCAAGTGCCGGCGTGACCTTAATGACCGTGACCTCGTACGCAGAAGAGCATGGCCTTTGGCCTGCGATCTGCAATCATTCCAGTGTCACGCAATGATTGCGGGTTCAAGCGCTGACACACGGAATTCAAAGGCTTTTGCTATGTGATGGCACTCAGTGCGCGCTGAATACCTGAGGTTGCGGTGCTCAACTCAAACGGCAGAATACATACCTTATTCCGTGGGTTGACAGGGGCTTATGTGAATTGTCTAATTCATGCCTTCGGGGCGCTTGCTGATATTTACGGGTTGGGATGATAAATGAGAATTCGATTGTTGCGCCGGATTGCGCCATTGGCGTTGCTTGCAAGTGTCTTTCTGGTGCCAGCAGCAGGTTTGGCACAGGAATTACCCAGCCTCACCGGAATGAAGCCAACAGAAGCTATCTGTAAGGACGCAGAAGGATTCCCTGCAACTGCCCTGACTGACGGCAATCTGGAAACTTACTGGCAGACAGGCCGCGAAATTGCCCCTTGTCATTTTGTATTTCGCTTTGACGAGCCGGTTGCCGTTGCTTCGGTGATTTTGCACAATGATCCAACAGAAGGGGCCAGGCCACCAGCCGTTCGGGTGACTATCTGGGCCAGCCATCAAGAATTCGGACGCGGTTATTTCCGTGTTGCCCATGACGCGCTCAACAACTCAGGTCCGACGCGCATTACGTTCGATGAGCCAATATTGATGCAGACTCTGAAGATTGCGTTGGAAAATTCCGCCCCCTTTTCCAGTAACTGGTTTAATGCCTCGCTTGCTGAGATAGAAATAGACGCTGTACCTAAAGGCTCAGCCATGCGTTGGCCTATGCCCCGGCCTGCACCGTTGGCGGGGGGGGGACCCAATTTTACAAGGTTCAGCAACTCAATGTGATAAGGTTGCCGCCTTTCCTTATAATCCAGACAGCTACGGGTTTGGGCGCGAGGATATTGATCTCGATGTCAAAGAGGCTCTGACTGCTTGTCAGTCTGCCGTTGCAGGTGATCCGGAGAGCGAGCGTCTGGCTTTTCAGCTTGCACGCGTTGAGGCGCACGCTGAGCAGTCTGTCCAATCTGTTGCCCGTCTGGGCAGTGAGCTTTTGCGCACCTATCCACCAGCGCAGTATTTGCTGGCAGAAGCGCTGCGCTACGGCAGGGGTATTGCGCAAGACCACGAACGTCATCTTGCCTTGCATCTCTCTGCTGCCGATGCGGGTTTCTTGCCGGCGCGCATGCGTTTGGCAGTCGAGGCTGATGACGCATTTGTCGAAACCCTGATTTCTGGTGAACAACAGCCATTGGGCGCTAAAGAGCCACTAGAGCCGCACTTGGCAACACTCATGGATGCCGGATACCTGCCAGCCTATGAATTGTACAACCGATACATTCTGCGGACAGACCCGTCGACTTTGTTAGCCTCCATGCCTCGTTTGGAAGAGCTGTCCGAGTATAATATGTACGGAAGCCTATCCACGCATCTGTATAATCAAGCACATGGCATTCCAGCCGCCAGACGGCGCGCGATTCGCTGGATTTCTGAAAGCGCGGAACGAATTCCTTCAGCGGAGGTGCTGGGAAATCTGTCTGTTGGTTCGCGCTTTGTTTACTCCAACCATAATGCATCCGTCATATATGCCCGAAGAGGCGCTTATTCTGGCGATGGCTGGCCGGTACAGCAACTTGCAGAGCGACTGGGTGGCGAGGCCACAAAGCGCCTGTTCGCGTTTGCTTTTCAAAGAACCCTGGCAGGAGCAGAAGGCGGTAACCATGGCAGTATGTTTGATTTGGGGAAAGCGTTCATCGAAGGAAGAGGCGTGGAAAAGAATCGTGAGGAAGGTGCACGCTGGATGCGTCTCGCTGCCGCTGCCGGAGAGTCGCGTTCGATAACATACCTGAAACAAAACCCTTGGGCGCAAGATACCGGAGCAAATAATCAATGAGTATCGATGCAGCACAGGACACGCAGATTGTGGAACCCGGCAAGCGCGGACGCCTTGTGAAAATCGCTGTATTGGCACTTGTGCTTCTGGCGACCTTGCTGGGTCTGCTGGCTTACTGTCAGTCCACGGCAGATCCGCGAACGCTGCGCGAACTGATTTTGCAATCCCGCGATGCTTATCATGAGCCTTGGAACAGTGTAGGAGAGGCCGCAATAGCCTTGGCCGATGCAGATACAGCGCTGAACTTTGTCAGAGAGCGCGTTGCAACGAGCGTGTATGAAGGACGCCTTCAAACGCCGGAGGCGGTGTTGGAAACACGCACGGCAAATCCGGCTGATAAAGCAATGCTGCTCCAGGCATTGCTGGAGGCTATGGACATTCCAACCACGGCCATGGCCGCGCCATTGCAGGGAGAATTGCGAAGCCGCGTTCTGAAGGCCGCAACCGCCTCCGCCATCGCCATGCCGGAACCAATGGCCGCACTGATGAAGCGAGTTGACTATAACACCGATGATCTTGGCCCGGACCAGATGGGTGATGCGATAGAGGTTGCATTGTTGTTTGACGATGTGGATGCCAATGTTGATGCTGCACTTGATCATGCCCGCACTGTTTTGAACCTTGATGGCGCTTCATCCACGCAGGCTGTGTATCTGGATTGGGTCTGGCTCAATGGGGCTGATGGTGTTGTCTATGACCCCGTGTTACCGGATGCGACACGCTCCGATCTTGCGCGAGACTACACAGAAACCCTGATACCAACCCAGATTGCACTCTCTGCGCGCGACCGCTTTGGCCGCACACAGGAAATTGTGCGGTGGAACGGCGACTCCTATGGCAAGGATGTCAATCTGGCTTTTTATCCAACCATCAACACTTTGGAGCGGTTGATTGGTGATCCGGACCTTTCAGATGTCAGTGTCTGGACTCCGGGCATTGTTGTTGGCAATGATTTGACCACCTTGGCTGCTGTTACAAATGATGGTGATGTGGTGCCGCAAAGTATTGTGAGCAAGCTTTCTACCGATGACAGCAACACCGTTGATGTGTCCGGGTTCACCGCTCCTGAAATTGCAAGTCTTTCGATTACTGGTGTGGATCCATCAACGTTTCCGCGCGTTTTGGTAGGCCTTAGTGCGGCTGTCCAGAACCTTCCAAACTGGCACGCTGCGCATTTTCGCGTTCTGGTGGAAGGACAAGCCGTTCCAGTGCGTATTGAGGCGCCCTATACAAACTCTTCAGACGTGATTGTTGTGCATGACCAATCGGGTTCAATGCGTGAGGAAGACCGCTTTGTCATGGCGCGCACCTTTAATCAGACTATGGTCGGTGGCTTATCCGCCAAGCAAAAGCTGGCAGTCATTGCCCATGCTGAGCATATTCGCGTGCAACGCTTGTTCGACCCGCTGGTTGATGTGGCTGACGAAAACCAGCCAGAACTATGGGATCTGTCGGTTGGCGGGGAAACCAGCTTTCTGGATGCGCTGGATTTTGCACTCAATGCTGTTGAAATTGAATTGGGGCCAGAGCCAGCAACGCGCACATCGATTGTCATGGTAAGTGACGGTGCCAGCTCGAAAGCTGATCTGGATGCTTTGAAAGAACAGATGGCTGAGCAAATGACGCGTGCACAGGCTCTCAACATTGCCGTCTATCCGGTTATCCTGTCATCGGCTCAAACGGTCGATTTTGCCACCTTGGCGCAAACCACCGGTGGCCAGCTTATCCGCATTCAGGACCCGGCGCGGATTGTGTCTGCGGCACAGACACTGGCAAGACATCTCTCCGGCAACATGGCTATCAGCTTCACGGCGCCGCATGACCCGGTGCCTGATGCGGGTTCCCAACACAACTTCACGCTGGAAGTTGTGGGATATGACGGGATTGAGCCCAGCCGTTACACTGTACCTGATGATATTGTTGCAAGTGATCCGGCCCTTTTTGTTGAGATCAGTGCGGGCGCTCATCGCGCAGTGCGCCCAATTATGGCTCTGGGTGACGGATATGATGTGAATGCCATGACAGGTCGGCACGCGCTTTATGTGACGCCGGGGGCCTATCCGTCTGACCGTATGACGGCGCAATGGCTGAACCGGTGGTTGTTTGCCCATGATGCTGCGATGGATGATGAAGAAGCGATGCTTGCACATTTGCAGGACCCGGCCTTTTCAACGGACCACGCAACCACCATGAACGGTCTGGCCAATCTGATGCAGGTCAGCCTGACAGAGCAGCAGGCCCTGCAGTTTCCGATGGCGGCATTGGTGCATACTGTGGCCAGTAACCCAGATGGTGATGCGCCCGGTGTTGCGGGCGATCCATTGAGTTTGGCAACAGTTCTTGATGTTCCGGCTTGGTCAAGCTTTCTGTCTGAGGCAGCCACCCGTGAGGAGGTTGCACGGGTCGGTTTTGCACTCAACGATGCCGAGGCGCGGTTGCTGGGCAATGGCACTAACCTGACCCAGCTTTTTGCTCAGGACGTCCCTTCTGTCCGCTCTGATGGTGAAACACTACTTTTGGCCAGTTCTGAAGACAGTTCCGGGACCCGAGGACATTATTGGGTGCATGATCCGGGAACCGGCAGCCTGTTTGGATATCTTGAAACCGGCATTATGGCGGCCAAGGGCAGCCGCGACGAGGCCATCGCGGCATATTTTAAAAACATCAACTCTGCCATTGATCTGTATATGTCGGTCGCTCAGCCCGGTGTTGATGCCCTGCCAACAGGGACGGTTCTCTCCGGGTTTATCGGCTTCAAAAAGGAAGAGATGAAGCTGTGGTGTTATTCTACCATCATGCTCAACTATGTGAATGAGAGTATTGAAGGTCAGGAAGATGCGATCCTCGATAAAAGTGCTCAGGCTGCGGAAGCGCGCGCTGCTAAACTCTGTGAAATTGACGGGGACCCAAGAGATGTTGGAGAGCGCATGTTCCGCGAAGCCCTCAAGGAAATGGGCAAAGCCGTCATCGAAAAGATAAAGGGAAAGCTGCCTGATGGCGTGAAAACCGCTATTGCACCACCCGATCTGCCGGGCTGGTTGGCCGACAAGGTGGGCACGGACCGGTTGACCAAATGGATCGATGATCCAACGGTGCAGAAATATGCTGAAGATGTGGTTGGACGCGGAAAGAGCTATCTGACTGAGCGCGCAAGAGAGGCTGGCAAAGCAGGCTATTCTGGCATCGCTGATGCCCTGCAGCGCCATGGCGTGGGCGGTGGTACGGGTGTTTCCGGAGGTGTTCCAACAACAACCGGCTTTAACGTTGCCATTCACAAAGCCATTAGTGATTTATGATCGCCGGCTCAGCCAGCCGATAACAAGCTGAAACTTTTACTCAAAGACCAATAGGAAAAACTCTATGCATGCACTCTTCAAAGCCATTCCCGTTTTGGCACTGGCTCTGTGCGCCCCGGCCACCAGTTACGCGGATGAAATTCCGGCTGCACAGATTCTGGAAGCGCTCATATTGGCCGGGCCGGAACAACCTGTAACCATTGAGGTTCAGGATTATCTTGGCGTTCTGGAAGCACAGGGGCTTTCCGCAAACATGCCGGGTGTGCTGGCAAACCTGTTTGGCTCATTGCCGGTTGCAAATGCCGAAGGCGACAATAAAAGTCATGCCACACTCACACATTCCTGCAAGAGCCTGTCAGAGCAGTGCAGTATAACCGTCCTTTATGTCGATGAGTCTGATGGCGAAAAGTGGGAATCAGCTGTCATTTTGTCATTCACGCTCGTGGATGGAAAAATTGATCCAACGGTTCCGGTAAACGTTGGGTTGGCTGGATAAAATTGGTTAAGATGACCAACTGGAAGCTGGTTCGCGTGGTGCTGTCCATGCTGATCAGTCTGGTTGCTACCAGCTAAGGGGCTTGCCGCTTGGGTGAGGGATTGAGCCGGCTGTTGGGGGAACCTGATTGCCGGTTTTGTTTGAAAAGGCAACTGCCCGCCAATAGCTGCTGCCGTTGAGCGAAAGAATGGGAATATCGTCATGACTATCTGGGTGGGATCACCAGCCAAGTGCGATGCTAGTGATGTTACGGCGGCTGCCACCTTGATTAAAACAGGCGGTGCCATTGATGCAAAACTGGCGGTTCTGGAGGGCAGGCTCCGCCGGTCCCGGACATTGGCGTTCTGTCAAAAGGAAGGGCAAGTGGTAGGGGTGGGGTGTCTCAAAAACCCCGTCCCCAATTACCGTGAGCGTGTTTTCACAAAGGCCGCTGTCAGCATGGACAGGTTTCAGAACGCGCCCGAACTTGGATACGTCACCGTGGATGAAACCATGCGGGGACAGGGTCTTGCCCATCAGTTGGTGGAAGCCCTTGTGAATATCCTGGAGGAACCCTGCTATGCCACAACAGATGACGACACCATGAAACGAATGCTCGGTAGGTCAGGTTTTTTAAAACTGGGAACTGAGTGGACAGGGCAACGCGGCACTCTGTCACTTTGGACGACCCACTAACCGGACAGATACAAGACTGCGCATCACTTGTTTCGTGTTGTTCTCTTGTGCCGTATCGAATAAACAGGTGATTGAGCTTCGAAAGAGGCTCCGTAGGCGTTAACGTCAACCAACGCATGTTTAGATTTGAGATGAAACATGCAAGAAAAACGCTCCTCCACACCAGACAATGCCAAAAATTCTGATGCTCCATATGTGGTCAGCGTGCAGAGCGGCGACCAACATGATTTTAGCAAACCTGCGAAAGACGCCATTACTCTGATCGAGAATTTCGGTGTCGAAGGCGATGCCCATGCCGGTACGACAGATCAACATCTTTTCCACATAAAACGGTTCGGGGAACACCCCAACCTCAGGCAAGTCCATTTGATCCAGACAGAGCTTTTTGACGAAGTTTCTGAGCATGGGCACGCTGTCCGCCCGGGTGATCTGGGTGAGAATATCGCCACACGGCATATTGATCTCCTCGGCCTGCCAACGGGCACCCGTTTAAAGTTTGGGTCGGAGGCGGTGATTGAACTGACCGGTCTGCGCAATCCATGCCATCAAATCGACAGTTTCCAATCTGGCCTTCTGAAACATTGCAAGGAAGTCACGCCCAATGGGGTGGTGCGCAAGACCGGGGTTATGAGCATCGTTCTGCAGGGCGGCATTGTGCGGCCGGGTGATGCGATCGACATTGAGCTTCCGCCAGAGCCACATGCGTCGCTTGTCTATCGAGTGCCTGATATGAGTGCCGGAAACGGGTGACTGTACATAATCAGCATTGCATTCATCAAAGGCTTCGAAGTCTTTGAGCCGATGCGAATTGCTTTGCCGAACGACACAACGATGTGGGTTTGGTTACGGGTTGGAGGAAATTTATATGGCAGAGAATTTGGACGTCGAAACTCGGGTTCCGGTGTTGATCGTCGGCGGTGGCCCGGTGGGGCTCGCCTGCGCCATTGAGCTTGCCTGGCGCGGCATTGAATGCCTGGTGATCGAGCGTCGTGACGGCACTATCAATCATCCAAAGATGAACCAGGTTGGCGTTCGGACCGTTGAGTTTTGCCGCCGCTGGGGCATATCGCAAAAGGTCAAGGACAGCTCGGTTCCAGAGGATTTTCCACGATCTATCCGCTTTGTTACTGCGACCACCGGGTATCAACTGGCCCACTATGATTTTCCGGCGCGCAAAGACGAGACATGCATCAATTCACCCGAGGCCATTCAACGTTGCTCCCAGATATTCTTTGATCCCATCCTGCGCGATCACGCAAAAAGCCTTGGCGGGGCGACGTTCTCATATTCTCACGATCTTGAATCTTTTGAGCAGGATGATGACGGGGTAACGGCCAAGATCACCTCCCTGAAAGACGGCAAAACCAAAAGCGTTCGGGCTGACTACATGATTGCCTGTGATGGGGCCGACAGCACTGTCCGCAACCTTCTGGGGATTGGTCTTGAGGGCGACATGTCGTTGAATTTCAACGTCAACGCCTTCTTCCGGTCTACAGATCATGATGCCTTGTTCAAGAACGGTCGGGCGGTCATGCAATGGCTGACCGACGGACAAGGTATCTGGGGCGACATCGTCTCCATCAACGGCAAGGATCTTTGGCGGTTCTCGCTGATGCGGCTGGAGAATGGTCACATCCCCTCTATCGAGGAAATGGGCCAACTTTTGCGCCGGGCGGTTGGACGCGACTTCGCGTTTGAGATTTTCTCCATTCTACCGTGGGAACGTCGCCGGGTTGTCGCCGAGCGTTTTCAGGCGGGGCGCGTGCTTCTTTGCGGCGATGCGGTGCACCAGATGTCGCCCACCGGTGGTTTCGGCATGAACACCGGTATTCAGGAGGCGGTCGATGCAGCCTGGAAGGTGGCGGCCGTGTTGCAGGGTTGGGGCGGTCGCAAGCTGGTTGAAACCTACGATATCGAGCGACGTCCGGTGGCCCAAAGCATCGTTGATGAAGCAGCGCGCAACTACAACCAGTTCAGCAGATTGCCAAAGGGCGAGGGTGCGGGTGAGGACAGCGAAGCAGGTGCTGCACTCCGGCAAGCCATCGGCCAGACAATCTATGCTGAGAATTTTGACCGCGAGTACGACATGGAAGGCGTTCCGCTGGGCTATCGCTATGAGGGATCACCCATCATTGTGCCGGACGGCACGCCAGAACCGCCCTTCGACGTCATGACCTATACGCCAACAGCGCGACCGGGACATCGTGCGCCCCATGCCTGGCTGGCAGATGGCCGCTCGACCCTGGATTTGTTTGGACCCGGATTTACGCTGCTTTGCTTCGATGAAGGTTTGGACATAGCGCCCCTTCTGGAGGCTGCATCAGCGCGGCGCGTCCCGTTGAAGACAGAGTTTGTGGACGATGCGGAGATCGCTGCGCTTTACGAAACCAGATTGGTGCTGGTCCGCCCTGATGGCCATGTTGCTTGGCGTGGCGATGATTTGCCCAAGGACGTTGGTGCGGTGATTGAGACGGTTATAGGCGTTTGAGCGGCGGGCATGTTGAAGGTGCAATGATTGCTGATAGATGCGATTGCTGCGTTGGAAAACGGATCATAGATCGCCCTTAACCCAAATAAACCCTATGGAATTGAGCCCAACACCTTCATGCGCAGCGGTGGCGATGCCTACAAAGCGTTCGAAAAGGCGGGTATGACCTCTTGTGATCTCGGCCCGTTCTGGACCAAGTTCTGGCGGATTATCTATTCAAAAATCTGCCCCATGCGCCGTTCAAGGGCGGACAGATTTGCCAAATCGCTACGAACTGAGTGGCATTTGTCGCTTAGGTGGGTGATTGAGCTCACGGTTGTTCTGAATCCTTAGTAAGGCTATTTTTCTTTGCGGACGATCTTGGATGGCATTTTGTCTGCTGTCCTTTCACACATAAAGCGCCCGTATTCGCGTCACGCACAACATAGTGACCTGACGGGGGTTTAGTCTGAGAGCCACTGCGGACAGAACTAAAGAGTTTTCCGTCACTATTGGGAGGATTAGTGGCTATTTAATTCGACCCATATTGGTGAAATTTTAACAGCCGTACTCACGTAATTCGGAAATTAGTTTTTTTCGAAGAACTTTCGCTTCATCTTTATCAACAACTGTATCTGAAGGCATTGTTGGTGATTTGTTCCCGTCAGAATGGCTTATTTGGCTACCATGAGGTTTTTTGGAATCGAATAAAAACAAAAACTCAGGCTGACTTCTCTGCGGTGTGTTCTTCTGAGACATGTAAATTACCCCTTGCTAATTCCAACGGTTTCGGCTTCGGCATTTTCTAGTTTCTCTATAACGCGTTTTTCATGAGTTGTGAATCCATCCATTGGAGGTGGAAGGACAGGAATCGCTGTAGCTTTGTCAACTAAATTAGCTTTTCCGTCAATTTTTCGCTCAATTCCATGGTTAAAGAGTTTTAACGCACTACCGGGTCCGACACCCTCATACTGCAAAAATGCGACCTTCGTTTCTACCTTGTCATCAGCTCCTATCGCATCGCTATGAAGCTCTAAAGCTAAACTTTTAGCATACGGCTCTACATAATAAACTTTTGCAATTCCCGCCGCTACAATATGCCGAGCGCAATTGTGGCAAGGGAAGGTCGTTGTGTACAGCGTGCCACCAACCATCCCGGAATTTCCACCTCTCCCAGCGGATACTATTGCTTCCATCTCTGCATGGATCGAACGACTATACTCAATTAGGTTTTTTACAGGAGTTTTGGCCAATACTTCACTTAAAACCACGCTGTCGACTCCGTCGGCAAGAAGATGAGAGGCACTTAATTTCTCAAAAATCTTGTTGTAGAGTTCATCTTTCTTTCTATCGTTGTGGCAGATTTTCCCGCCCCACTTAAAGCATCTATGATCGTTGGCCCCATCATCTGACGAATATAGGCCCCCAAATGGTTTGGGGACATCATTCCAACCAATACTAACAAGCTCATTCTTCGAAGAATAAATTGCTGCACCTACCTGTCTGGACAGACAGGCAGATTTACCAGCCGCTGACACAGCTGTATACATTCCCGCTTCATCTGCGGTAGGAGTTTGTACTGAGATATTGAAAATTATCTCAAGAAACCGCCCCACTACTTTCTTTAAACGGACATCATTTTGACCATCATTTCGTACAAAAAAATCAGATAGATAAGCCGTTTTGCTCACTTTCTGACCATGGTCGTCTTTGTCATTTTCGTCTGTTGTAAAGATCCCAGCCAATTGCTCCTTTTCTACTCCTGATATATTCAACCGTGTTTCACGAACTGATTCTGGTGCGAATACAGTAAATTGCCAATACAGCCCTCCGTAAACACTTTTGAGTAATCTTGTTTCTTTTTGATGTTTTAGAGAGTCTATAATTGTAGCTTGGCGCAATGACTTCGGTTGAGGAACTTTAGTCCCCTCAAGATACCCGTCCTTTGCCCGATTCAAAGCAATTATCTCAACAGCTTTTGCTGCAACATAATCTTCATCAAATTTATCACGCAGCTTAGTTCCGATTTTTTGAAGGTCTTTTATTCTTTCTGCCCCCACAGCGGATGGTATAATATCTGTTACTTTAGGGGCGTTTTGACGAATTATTTCACTTGCCTTTAAAATCTGAACTGAATAACCAAATTCCCTTTCAAGAACTTCTTTTAAGACGTCGGAGGTCATGGATACACCTGCACCAACAGCTCCGACCATGCCTATAACTAATTCTTGGGTTGATCGAGAAATTTTGCTTGATACATTAATGGGCTTTTCAGGGTTATTTTCATTCGACTGCTTGGCCACAAATGCGGTATCTGACATTGATAAAATCTCCAATAGTCTGGACCCTAGAATAGTATGGTTTTTTTGTTGTTAAAACTGTTTTATTTATTTAATTTCGAGGAAATTATCCTAATAAAAAAAATTATGTGACAAATTTTGTTCCTACTGCATTTGACGCCAATATCGTTCCCGATGCCACTGGAATACCGACAGTGTGCGTGTGGAAACAAGTATCGGGCTAACCAATCGATATCGAGTCCAAGACTGCTCAGGAGACAGTTTATGACCGCCAAACCCGATGCTCGTCTGACCTAGGTCCGAAAGATGGGTGCGGCACGGGTGTCCACGCGCCCCATCATGCCAACTGCAATTCCTCAACCGCTTTTATCGCCGCCTGGCGGAACACTTGCGCGAGCGGTGACAGGTCTTCTTCGGCGCGGGTCATGATGCCGATGGGGCCGTTGGTGAGGCGCATATCGATTGGTAGTGCGACCAGTCTTCCATTGGCGATGTCTGTGGCGACTACGCCGCTTGAGATGATCCATAAAGCGTTGCTGGTCAGGGTCAGGCCGCGTCCGAATGCCACAGAAACTGATTCAATACGATTGGGGAAGGTGTTGATATTATTGGCAATCATCATAAGGTCCACCAGTGGCCGGATGGCTGATTCCGGTGTGGGATAGATGATCTGATAGGTTGAGATATCGGCGAGCCGACTTGACCTGGCCAGCGGATGGTCGGGCGAGCAGACCACGACGACATTTTCCATATAGAGCTGCGTGAAGGATATGCCTTTCATCTGGTCGGGCTTGCCCAGCCGACCGATCAGCAGATCAATCGTTCCTGCGCGCAGACGATCCACCAAAAATCTGTGTTGGCCTCCCTCAAGCTGAATGGTTGCGTGGGGAAAATCCTGTTTGAAAATCTGTGTGGCCGATGGCATGAAACGCGCTGCAACGCTGGGCAGCGCGCCGACTGCAAGGGAGCCCTGTTCCTCCTTTTGCAGTGCAGATACGCTGTTCAAGGCCTGATCCAGCGCGTTGAGGCTTGTGGAGGCATGTCTCAGGAAAACTTCGCCTTCGGCAGTTATCGAAACGCCGCCCCGACCGCGTTCAAGCAGGGTGACGCCTGTGATTTCCTCAAGTTCCTTGAGTGTTTTTGAAATTGCGGGTTGCGTGAGGTGCAAAATTTGGGCCGCGCGTTTCAGGCTCTTCTGGTTGGCGATTTCGATAAAGGCCTGCAGGTGACGGACTTTCAATCGTCGATCAATCATCAGTTCAACCTCCCAATCGAGTTCCGATTTTAGTTTCTATTTTGGATATGTATCGGGCCTGTTTCTTCATTTTACGTAAACGTAATTATAATCAACTCTGTTTACAAGAATTGCAGAGGGATCATGGCGGTCCATGGCAGATCGGGGGAGGACCATATGCGCACGCAGGTGGTGATAATTGGCGGCGGACCATCGGGTTTGCTGCTGTCGCAGCTTCTGCATGTGCATGGCATTGACAGTGTGGTGCTTGAGCGCAAGACCAAAGACTATGTGCTTGGGCGCATTCGGGCTGGCGTGCTGGAGCAGGGGTTTGTGCGGTTGATGGAAGAAGCTGGTGTTGCAGACCGGCTTCATGCTGAAGGGCTCTGCCATGACGGTACACTTCTGTCCTATGATGACGAGATTTTCCGGATTGATTTTGCAGCGCTGACCGGCAAACCGGTTGTCGTTTACGGCCAGACCGAAGTGACAAGCGATCTGTATGACGCGCGCGAAGCTGCCAATGGCAGGCTTGTCTTCAATGTCGAGAATGTTTCCATCAATGACGCCGATACCAATTCGCCACATGTGACGTATCTGGTTGACGGGCAAGAGCAGCGGATTGACGCAGAATTCGTGGCCGGATGTGATGGCTTCCACGGTGTCAGCCGCCAGACCATACCGCTGGATGTGCGGACCGAATATGAGAAAATCTATCCGTTTGGGTGGCTTGGCGTTTTATCGGAAACGCCACCGGTGCATGATGAACTGATCTACGCCACTTCGGAACGCGGCTTTGCACTGTGTTCCATGCGCAATGAAAATCTCAGCCGGTATTACATCCAGTGTTCCATGTCCGACAGTCCCGATGACTGGACCGATGAAGCGTTCTGGAATGAGCTTCGGCTGCGGATTCCACAGGAATTCGCAGCTAAGCTGATAACCGGCCCATCGATAGAAAAATCCATTGCGCCGCTGCGGTCTTTCGTGACGGAACCCATGCGCTGGGGGCGGTTGTTCCTGTGCGGCGATGCGGCCCATATTGTGCCGCCAACCGGTGCCAAGGGTCTGAATACCGCTGCGTCGGATGTTCATTACCTTTTGCAGGGGCTGTGCGACTTTTATGAAAATGGCAGCGAAGCGGGCATAGACGCTTATTCAGAGCGGGCATTGGATCGGGTTTGGAGAGCCGAGCGTTTCAGTTGGCGGTTTTCATCCCTCATGCACCGGTATCCTGATCAGTCTGGTTTCGATCTGAGAATACAGCAGACAGAATTCAATTTTCTGCGCAGCAATCAGTCCGCGCAGAAAGCAATGGCCGAGAACTATGTGGGCTTGCCCTACTGATTTGGATTCAGACGCTGCACCAAACAGGATTTATTTATGAGCAGTCGATATGCCGAGAGCCTGGCGGTTCGGCGCGCAGGGCTGGGTGATTATTCTGGCATTGCTTGAAAGCGAGTGCGGGCTAAGGGGAGCGCCAGAAACCAGCCATCATCGCCGCTCGCATCACCGCTGATTGCAATTTGCCGACGGCTGACCTCGACTTTTCCCGCCTCGGGCCAGCCTTTCATAGCGCCCCAATAGTGTTTTGGCCTGAAACAAACCCCGTCCTTCCAGCACCGTCCGTTGAGCGTTGCATTTTTTGCACCGACTCGGTGCAAACGCAGCGCTGGTCATCAACGGTCCGGTGCCCCTAACGTTAGCCATCAGTTTGGAATTTGCATTTTCTTCGGCTTTCAGAAGCGCGAAAGAAGCTTGCAAAGCCAAGGCGAACAAACATTCAAGGGCAAATTTGTGCGGCAGCTTCTTTCATGTCTGACAGGACTATTCATCAGCACCAAACGCGGGTGGTTTTGAGGTGAAACTGTCGGCTTTTTCTGCCTGGTACTACCGGCAAAACTGGATTGTTTATGCAACCGGGCCGGTCATTCTAATCTTTGTCTGGTGGGTGGCGTATTACTTCACGCTGGTTGACAAGAACCTGCTGCCATCACCTTTTGCGACCCTGTTTGACACCAGTGTAAACATCGTCACCGGCGATGTGATGACCGATTTCTGGTTTACGCTGGTCCGCGTGTTTTACGCGTTCGCCATTGCGGCTATTGTCGGCGTTCCGCTTGGCATTGTTCTGGGCGCAAGCGACCGTGTGTATCGCTCGGTTGAATTCCTAATCGATTTTTTCCGTTCCACGCCCGCCACGGCCATGTTTCCGCTGTTTTTGCTGCTGTTCGGCCTTGGCGATTTCTCCAAGATTGCAGTCGCGGCTTTTGCGGCGCTGCTGGTGGTTGTGTTCAACGTGGCGTACGGCGTGATGAATGCGCGTCAGACACGCATTTTGGCCGCGAAATCCATGGGCGCATCGCGCATGCGCATTTTTGTCGATGTGATCTTCTTCGAGACTTTGCCCCAGACCTTCATTGGCCTGCGCACCGCTGTTTCCATGGCGCTTGTGGTGATCATTGTTGCGGAAATGTTTATCGGCGCAACCGATGGCCTTGGTCACCGGATTATCGATGCGCAGATCTCCTACAATCTGACAGACATGTACGGCTCCATCCTTGTCACAGGTGGCATGGGTTACGGCCTCAATCTCTGTTTTCTCGTTCTCGAAAAACATCTGATTCACTGGTCCGGAAAATGAAACTCACTCCCGTTCTCCCTCTCCGGCCTCTTACAAAAGGAAAGACTATGTTGAAGAAGTATCTTGCACTGACCGGTCTGATGACTGCGGTCAGCACTGGCTCTGCCATGGCGGCCTGCGACAGCTATGAAGAGGTCACTTCGGCCTGGCTGCCAATCATGCAGACCACCGCCTATTATGTGGCGCATGAAGAAGGCCTGTTTGAAAAAGCCTGCATCAAGGTGAATTCAAACAAGATGCAGTCCCCAAATCACATCATCGATGCGCTGGTTGGCGGTCGTGCCGATTTTGGCCCTCCAGGTGCTGCAGCTGGCATTGCGATGATTGCGGAATCGAAATTTCCCGACACGTTCAAAGTTTTTGGCCTTCAGGGCGGTGGCATCGAGATTGATCTGGTCAATGATGGTCTGATTGTCAAAGACGGTAGCGATATCAAATCATTTGCCGATCTTTCCGGCAAAACCATCGGCCACGTGCCGGGCATTCAGTGGCGCACAATTACGAAACATCTGGTGCGTGCGGCCGGTCTTGATCCGGACAAGGATGTGACGCTGGTTGATTTGGCTGTGCCGCAGCAGGTGCCTGCGGTATTGGGTGGCAGTGTGGATGCAACCCTGTCACTTGAGCCAGTTGGTTCCATTGCCGCTTCCACAGATGGGGTGACCCGTGCGGTCATCAATCCGGTGGCGCAGGTGATCTCTGATCCGTTTTACTCCGGCGCTGCCGTGTTGACGGTGAAGTTCATCACCGAGCGTCCGGAAACAGCGAAGAAAATTGTCGAAATCATTGATGAAGCAACTGCCTTGGCGATGGCTGATTTCGATAAATACAAAAGCATCATTCCAAAATACACCGCCATCCGGGACACGCAGTTGGACCTGTTGGCCAAGCCCTATCTGCGCAGCTTTTCAGATTTGAACGAGACGGATTTGAATTCCTACCAGGCCTTTGTCGACGTGTTCGTATCTGAAGGTGTCATGAGTGAGCCAATGGATGTCCGGACCAAAATGCTGAGCCTCAGCGATTTTGACGGAAGCTGAGATCATTGGCAATCATTATGAATGAGGGTCTTTTGGAGACCATCCCTGACCAAACAGATGAGGCCGCAACAAGCGGCCTCATCTCTGGGTCCAAATCTGCAGTGCGGCAGCGTGTGCGCTATCTGACTATAAAGGGTCTGGCGAAATCCTTTGACGATACGGTTGTTTATGACGATTTCGACCTGACCCTTCCGCTCGGGTCCTTTACCAGTATTTTCGGGCCGAATGGCTGTGGCAAAAGCACGTTGATCAATATGATTTCGGGGCTGATGCCGATGAATGCGGGGGAGGTGCTGTATGATGGGCAGACCATTCGCGAGACCCGAATTTCCTATGTCTTCCAGAATTATCGTGAGGCGCTTTTCCCGTGGTTGCGGGCAATTGATAATCTTCATTATCCGCTGCGTTTGATGGGCGTTGCCAAAAAGGACCGGATTACGCGCATTGATCAGTTGATCGAGGATTTTGGCATCAAGATCGATCTCAATGCCTATCCCTATAATCTATCGGGCGGCCAGCAACAGGCGATTTCCATTATCAGAGCGCTGGTGCGTGACCCGGAAGTTCTGTTTCTGGATGAGCCGTTCTCGGCACTTGATTATGAGATGACGCTGCTGATGCGGGAAAAACTTCAGGCCATTTTCACCAAAACCGGAACGACCATGGTTCTGGTTTCGCATGATCTGGAGGAAGCGGTTCAGATGGCGGACAAGGTTGTTCTGCTAACGCGCAGGCCAACGCGGGTTGCCGAGATTGTGGACAATCCATTGGTCAGGCCACGCGATGCTACATCGCTGGTGAGCCCGGAATTTGTGGCTTTGCGCAGCCAATGTCTGGAAATTTTTCAGCGTGAAGCAAAGATTTGATGTCTCACCACACAGCAACAAACACAGGATGAAACGACATGCGCGGTTATCATGATATTGGCGGAGACAAGGCAGGTGCTATTCCCAAGGAAGAGCTGCCCTGGCTGCACTGGGAAAAGCAGGTCGAGGCCATCCGCAATCTATTGGGTGATGGCACACGGCGCATTGTCTCCCTGGATGAGATGCGGCGCGGTTTTGAGAGCTTTGGCGAAGACAAATACAAAGCGCTTTCATTCTACCGCCGTCGCCTTGAAGCGATGACAGATATTCTGATCGAAAAAGACATTATCAGTCAGGATGAGCTGGATCAGGCAATCGTCAGAAAGAAGGCCGTCTGGTCGGTAGCGGATACTGGACCAGATACTAAGAAAAGCCAGCCGTGAGCGAGACGAAATTTCACCGTTTCGATATTGGTGATCTGGTTGAGGTGCTTGACCTTGGCAAGAGCGGCCATGTCCGCATTCCGGTCTATGTGCGGGGCAAGCGGGGCCATGTCGTCCAGTATTGCGGCAAGTATCTCAATCCCGAAGATCTGGCTGTTGGCAGGACCGCTGGACCGGCAATTGACCTTTACCGGGTTGAATTCACCCAGACATCCCTGTGGGACGATCCTGAACATCCATCGCAAGACCGGTTGATCATTGAAATATACGATCACTGGCTGACGGCTGCAAAGTAGGGATCGTCATGGTTCCACCAAGACAAAACGATTTAGAGGCGGATATGCACGAAGATCACGACAACCATACCCACGATCACAGTCACGACCACGCGCATGATGAGCATGAAGCACTGGTGATTGAAGATGATGCGGGAAACATTGCAGCCCAGATCATCATCGATGCGTTGCAGGATGTGCTGATCAGCAAAGGGTTGCTGACGGCACCGGAAGTGACCCGAGAAATCGAAAAGCTTGAATCACCCGGTATTCATCTTGGTGCCAAAGTGGTTGCGAAAGCATGGACCGATCCTGACTACAAACAACGCCTGCTCAGCAACGGAAAAAGCGCTGTGCAGGAGATTGGCATAGCGGTGGGTGAAGCGCAGATCGTGGTGGTGGAAAACACCGCTGAGATCCACAATCTGATCACCTGCACTCTGTGCTCCTGCTATCCACGGTCCATTCTGGGTCAGCCACCGTCCTGGTATATTTCCAAGGCCTATCGGGCCCGCACAGTTCGGGAGCCTCGGTCTGTGCTGTCGGAGTTTGGGCTGGATCTTGAGGAAGATGTTCAGCTTATCGTCCACGACAGCAACGCGGATATGCGGTATCTGGTGCTTCCACAAGCGCCTGTCGGGGTGGCGCAGATGGAAGCTGATGGTCTTGAGGCGATGGTCACCCGTGATCACCTCATTGGCGTTAGCCGCTAGGTGGCAAAGCGCATGCAAGTTGCCTTGGGCACAGAAATTTCCAGCCTGTTTGTCCGGCACTTCCCGCTTTACTCACGCACCATCTTGCGCCAAGACTGTTGGTGATGGTTCCCGAACGCCACAGGCGGGCGGGATGAGATAAGGGAACACGGTTCGAGCTACCCAAATCGGGATTTAATCCGTGGCTGCCCCCGCAACTGTATGTGACTGCCAAACTCGATATGCCACTGGCTGACGCCGGGAAGGTGAGTGAGGCGCAAGGCACAAGCCAGGAAACCTGCCATCCAAACCGGTCGCAAGACCAATTCACATAGGGCGCACGGCGGGTGCGCAAAGGAGACTAAAATGCATATTGAACCTGGCGTCGTTGACGGCGCTAAAATTGCCCTGAGCTATGCCACATCAGCAGGCGCTGCCGCGCTGGTTGGCAAAATGGCCTGGGATACGATTCGTAATGATGGCGGTGCGTCCGCCTTGGCCATGCGCAGTGTCGCGGCCACTTTGATTGTTTTCGTGTTCTTTCAGGTGTTGCCGCATTATCCGGTTGGCGTATCGGAAGTTCACTTCATTCTGGGGTCCACACTGTATCTTCTGTTTGGCGGCGGCGCGGCGGCCATTGGTCTGGCGCTTGGTCTGCTGGCACAGGGTGTGTTCTTCGCACCGATTGATCTGCCGCAATACGGCATGAATGTTACAACGCTGCTGCTGCCATTGTGGGCTATCAGCGCGCTGGCAAAACGCATCATTGCACCAAAGACTGCTTATGTGGATCTATCCTACAAACAGGCACTGACGCTCTCAACTGCCTATCAGGGTGGTGTGGTTGCCTGGGTCGCATTCTGGGCGTTCTACGGTCAGGGATTTGGCGCAGAAAGCCTGAGTTCCGTTGCCTCCTTTGGAGCGGCCTACATGCTGGTTGTTCTGGTTGAGCCGCTGGCTGATCTGGCTGTTCTGTACGGCGCAAAAACATTGCGGTCGGTCTCGTCCACCCCATTGTTCTATGGACGTCTGCACACATCTGCAGCCTGATGATCTGATTCAACAGATTGGCCTAACGGTCTGATACAAGATTCAAAATCCCGGTTCCTCTGGAGCCGGGATTTTTGTTTGTGCGACTTATTGTTTAACTTGATAGCCCGTCTTGAAAATCCACCAGACGATTGAAATGCAGCTGACCAGAAAAAAGCTGATAACAGCAAGACTGATACCGACATCGACGTCGGCAACCTCGTAAAAACTCCAGCGGAATCCGCTGACGAGGTAGAGCACCGGATTGAAGAACGTCACGGTCTGCCAGATGGGGGGCAGCATGTTGACCGAATAGAAGCTGCCGCCGAGAAACACCAATGGGGTGATGACCAGCAGCGGCACGATCTGCAGTTTTTCAAAACTGTCGGCCCATATGCCAATGATAAAGCCGAGCAGGCTGAAGGTCAGTGCGGTTAGCACCAAAAACAGCAGCATGATGAACGGGTGCGCGATCTGCAGCTCTACGAACAGGCTGGCTGTTGCCAGAATAATCGCGCCCAGAATGAGTGATTTGGTGGCGGCGGCTCCCACATAACCCAGCACAATTTCAAACGAGGAAATGGGCGCAGACAGCAATTCGTAAATCGTGCCTGTGAATTTGGGGAAGTAGATACCAAAGGCGGCATTGGACAGCGACTGGGTGAGCAAGGACAGCATGATGAGGCCCGGCACGATGAAGGAGCCGTAGCTCACGCCCTCAATTTCAGGAATGCGTGATCCGATGGCCGATCCGAACACCACAAAATAGAGCGAGGTCGATAAAATCGGCGAAATGAGGCTTTGGAACAGGGTGCGCCACATGCGGTTCATTTCGAACGCATAGATGGCTCTGACAGCAGTGAGATTCATGATTTATGTGGCCTCCGCCGGGTCTTTGGCTTTTGTCTCGTCTTTTACTTTTGATTGCGCTGAATCCTCATGGACCAGCGTGACGAAAATTTCCTCGAGCGAGCTTTGCTTGGTGTTGAGATCTCTGAAGCGGATACCCGCATCGGAGAGGTCCTGCAGAAGGGAGGTTATGCCTGTGCGCTCGCCCTGTGTGTTGTAGGTGTAGATGATTTGCTCGCCTGTCTCTGACAGCTCCAGATCATCGCGGTTCAGCGTTTCCGGCAGCGTTTTGAGCGGCTCATGCAGGTCCAGCATCAGCATTTTCTTGCCAAGCTTCGCCATCAATTCCGCTTTGTCTTCAACCAGAATGATTTCGCCATGGGCAATTACGCCAACGCGGTCGGCGATTTCCTCAGCTTCTTCAATATAGTGGGTGGTGAGAATGATGGTGACGCCGCTGTCGCGCAATTCGCGCACCACTTGCCACATGTCTTTGCGCAGCTCGACATCCACCCCGGCGGTTGGTTCATCGAGGAAGAGAATGTCAGGTTCGTGAGATAGTGCTTTGGCAATCAGCACACGACGCTTCATGCCGCCGGACAATTGGATGATCTTGTTGTCCTTCTTGTCCCAGAGCGAGAGGCTTTTCAGGGTTTTTTCGACAAAAGCATCATCGCGCTTTTTGCCGAACAAGCCGCGTGAAAAGCTGACCGTTGCAAATACAGTTTCGAATGCGTCGGTTGTCAGTTCCTGTGGCACAAGGCCGATCATTGACCGAGTTTTGCGATAGTCCTTGATAATGTCGTGGCCTGCGACGGTGACTGTGCCACCGGTTGGCGTCACAATGCCGCAGATGGCGGAAATCAGGGTGGTTTTGCCAGCGCCATTGGGGCCGAGCAGCGCCAGAATTTCCCCTTGTTTGATATCCAGAGAGACATTTTTCAAGGCTTGAAACCCACCATCATAGGTCTTTTCAAGGTTCTTGACTGAAATGAGTGGAAGTGCGGAATCGAGCATGGAGTTGAACCCAGACTTTGGTCTTGGCGCAATGCGCCTGAGAGGATGTGAGGAGGCTTGTTTTGACGCGGATATATGTCATAGGCTGTCAGCATACAATGACTACAAATCGACAAAACACTTCTGGAGGAAAATTTATGAAACTTTTCAAGAGCTTGGCTCTGGCATCAGGATTGCTTGCAGCAACGGCCTTTGCAAGCCATGCAGAGACGCGTGTCACTTACAAATCAGCATCATCCAGTTCGTCCTATTATCAGATGGCGGTTCAGATTGCCGAGGCCATGAAGGCAGGAACGAATGGCGATGTGATTGTCACTGTTGAGGAGAGCCAGGGGTCTGTTCAGAACGTCATGGAAGCGGCCGCCCGGCCAGGCAATTATGTGTTCACCACGCCGCCAGCACTTGTTGGTTTGGCTCAGGGTGGCAAGGCCATGTTTGATGGCAAGAGCAACCCGAAATTTGATGAGATCAGAGCGCTGTTTCCGATTCCTTCGCTGACAATGCATTTTGTCGTGCGCGAAGATGCGGGCATCAATTCTTTCGCCGACATGGAAGGCAAAACCATTTTGATTGGCAAAGGCTCTTTCGGTGCGCGCGAGGGCGCGAAGTATCTGGGCCTGTTCGGACTGGAAACAAAGGTCAATCTGCCTGATGTGGAATTGTCCAATGCTGTTCCGGCGCTGAAGAACGGGCAGATTGACGGGTTTGTCACTGCTGGTTCCTGGCCTGCGCCAAATGTCATTGAAGCTGCGGCCAGTGTGGGCGTCAAGGTTCTGTCTTTGGATGATGAGCAGATTGCCGCCACCAAACGCACGCGGCTGGTCATTCCCGCAGGCACTTATGCCGGGCAGGATGCCGACATCGTGACCACATCATTGCCGGTTGTGGCTTATGCCACCACCAATATGGATGATGATACGGCCTACCAACTGACCAAGACCTATTGGGACCAAAAGGCCAAAATGGGTGAAGATGCTGCCTGGTGGAATGGCGTGGATCAGGGTTTGATGGGCACCATCACAAGCGCCATTCATCCCGGCGCATTGCGCTATTACACGGAAATGGATTTTCCACTTTCCGACGCGCAAAAGTAACGCAGAAAAGTACCGTATTGGCGTGACAACAGGTTCACTTTTTAATGCTTCTGATGAAGGCGCGCTGTCTGGTACAGCGCGCCTCTTTTGGTGCACGCTTGGAGCCGTGTCCATCGGGTTTCACATCTGGCTGATTTTTTCCGGACTTGTGCCCAATCTTCTCAGCCGTCCGCTGCATATGGCACTGGCGTTGCCATGGATACTGATCTTCATGGCCACGACACAGCGTCAGCGCGTAAGTGGCACAGTGTTGTGCGTGTTGGGTGTGGCTGCCTGCATCTGGGTTGCGCTCAATGAAGATATGTTGGGCGATCAATACGGCACCCTGTCCGGTGATCTTCAACTGGGTGTGGCTGTTGTTCTTTTGGCGGTCACGCTTGAGATGGCACGGCGTGCCATTAGTTGGCCGCTGCCGACAGTTGCTGCTCTGGCGCTGGCCTATGGGCTGTTTGGCCAGCACATCCCCGGCGAGTTTGGCTATGCCGGTATACCGCTGCAAAGCTTTCTGGGAACACTGACAATTGCCGAGGGTGGAATCTGGGGCAAGTTGACGGGCGTCTCGGTCAGCATTGTTGCAATTTTCGTGATTTTCGGAGCCATCTTGAATGCCGGTGAAGCAGGGCAGGGCTTCATGAATGTCGCCTCGGCAGCCGCAGGGCGGTTGCGCGGCGGTGCTGCCAAAGTGTCCGTTCTGTCTTCTGCGTTGTTCGGCTCCATCTCTGGTTCGGCCTCTGCCAATGTGGCGTCCACGGGTGCCATTACATTGCCTGCCATGACGCGGCTTGGCTATCCCAAACGATTGGCGGCAGCCGTTGAAGCCGTTGCTTCTTCAGGCGGGCAGATCATGCCGCCGTTGATGGGAGCAGGGGCGTTTGTGATGGTGGAACTGACCGGCACACCTTACGAGCAAATCATTCTGGCGGCACTTTTGCCGGCCTTGCTATATTTTGCTGCCGTCTGGGTGGGCATCGACATGTTTTCGCTGCGCTTTCCGTTGCGCGGTGTGCCCAAAGAAGATCAGCCCTCATTGCGGCAGGTGGCCATAACATCGGCGTTCTTTCTGGTGCCGTTTGGTGTGCTGCTTTGGGGCATGTTCGGCGCTAAGGTGACACCACAATATGCCGCCTGTCTGGCGATGATGGCTGGGGCGGTTTTGCTGTTGGTGGATGGCAGTTTGTCGTTTGATTTGCAGCGCACATTAGCGCGGGTGGAAGCGGTGTTCATGAATGCCGGACGCCAGGTGGCGCTGATTGCATCGATTATTTTATGTGCCTCCATCATTATTGGCGTTCTGGGCATGACGGGACTCGGTGTGAAAATCACATCGCTGATCCTGTCCGGCTCCGGCGGCATGTTGTGGCCAGCCTTGCTGCTGACGGCTTTCGCCTGTCTGATTCTCGGCATGGAGGTACCGACAACGGCGGCCTATGTGATCTGCATTTCGGTGGCTGGACCTGCCTTGATCGATTTGGGTCTTGAGCCATTGCAAGCGCATTTGTTTGTGTTCTGGTTCGCATTGCTTTCAACCATCACACCGCCCGTTTGTGGCGCGGTGTTTATCGCTGCCGGGATGGTTGAAGAGAACTGGCTGAAAGTCGCGCTCACCGCCATGGCGCTGGGGTTGGGCCTCTATTTCATTCCCCTTGGCATGATTGCCAATCCGGGATTGATCGGTCTTGGGTCTGAACCGCTGGTTGCTTTATTTGCGGCCGCCAAGGTTCTGGCGGCACTCGTAGCTCTATCCTTTGCGGTGATTGCGCCGAGTTTTTTTCTGTGGCGTCTTGTCGCTTTAGTGTTGGGCCTGATTGTGCTTTTCGTCTAAAAGCATTTGTTCACAACAGGCGCATTTATGTCCGATTATTTCAAAAGACTGTTTGATAAGAGCTGGGCTACCTTTGTTGATCTTTGCAAGGTCATGATTCCGGTTCTCATTTTGGTTCGTATTGCCGAGGGCTATGGATTGATTGATGCCATGGGACCCGCACTCGAGCCAGTGATGGGTCTGATGGGCCTGCCTGCCGAGACGGGAATTGTCTGGGGCAGTGCCTTGCTGGTTGGCATTTATGCAGGCTTTGGTGCTCTACCAGTGCTGGCCGGTGTTGAGATGAGCATGGCGCAGATCAGTATTCTGGCGTCCATCATGCTGATTGCCCATGCGCTGCCTATTGAGCAGGCCATCGTCAAACGGACAGGCGTGACCTTTATTGGTACCGTTTTGCTGCGGTTTTTTGGGGCCATTGTCTACGGTGTCATCGTGTTTTGGGTTTGCGAGTGGTTCTCGATTCTTCAGGACCCGGTTGATCTTTCGCTGTTTACGGCCGGGGGCAGCGAGGATATCAGCCATTGGCAATATGCGGTCGCATCCGCAAAAACCATGCTGGTGGTTCTCGTGATTATCGTCGTGCTGTTCGTTGCGCTCGATATCAGCGAGAAGACCGGATTTACCGATCTCTTTACCAGAGCATCCATTCCGCTGATCCGCTTGTCAGGCCTTAACCGCGAAATTGCGCCTTTGACCACCATCGGTGTTCTGCTTGGGCTGATGTATGGCGGTGGGCTGATTATCGGCGAATCCCGTGAGAAGAATTTTTCGTTACGCGCGAAGACACTGGCACTGTGCTGGCTATCCCTGTCTCACGGATTGATCGAAGATACCGGCATCATGCTGGCATTGGGTGCCAACATCTGGATCATTCTGGTGGGCCGTGTTGTGTTTACCCTGATTGTGGTCAGGATTCTGGCGTCGCTTTGGCCTCGCTCTCCTGAAGCCATCGCAAAAGAGGCCGCATCACAAGCGGGGTGAGATACATCGGCACTTGAAAACAGCCGATAAAGAGCAGCCATGGGGCCGTCACACCAACTGGAAGCGCCGCTAGAAACAAAGCCAGATTGCGGTTGCCGGACGGGATGGCTGGGGTCAATTCGGAAGCCGTTGGTGATCTGCCTTTGGCGCGCGCCCGCATTGTAATGATGATCGCGTGTACAATTTGAGCGCCCAGATTGGCAAAGCACGAAATCACCAGGACCCACAAGACGCGCAGCGGATCGGTCAGCAAAACCGGTTGAATGGCATCCATCAGGGCCAACACAAAGATTGCCAGTGCAAGAGTGTTCATGCCGTTCAGAATTTGCGGTGCCCGTTCCCCAAGTGCTTCGGTGACCGGGCGTCTCAGCAGCAGAGCGGCAATGCCGGCGATCCCGATCAGGCCCAGTAATTTAAGCGAGACCAGCCAAAGTGATGTTTCCGTTGCCACATTCGGCAACAGGGAAAAAATTGGGAAGGACGTCAAAGGCAACAATGTCGTGCCGATGATAAGAAGGCGCATGGCCCTGGCACCATCCAGCCCCATGAGCATGGCAAAGGCTGGCGCGCCGGAAATTGAGGCACCTGCATAAACCACAGTGAGAATATCCCGCCAGAGTTCCGGCACGGGCAGGGCTGTGAGGATTGCATAGACAATCAGCGGTGTAATCAGTTGCAGCGTCAGGACAACGGCAACATCTGCCAGCGCTTGCCGCCGGGTTACATGCAAGGCGCTGACTTCTATGCGCAATGCAGAGACAAACAGAATGATTGCCACCATTTCTGGAATGTGGGGACGCAGAACGCCTGCAGCTGCCGGAAACGCAATTCCGCCGACAAGGCCGGCCACCAGAACCCATTGGGCGTTGCGGGCAATTATCAAAAATGGTGTGGCTAAGGAAACAGGCACGAAACTCTACTGTGCTGATGGCAGGTCAATCGTGACGATGAGACCGCCTTCGCTGGCGTTTTGCAAGCTGATTTCGCCGCCATGTCCGTGAATGATTGAGCGAGCTATGGAAAGGCCCAGCCCTGTACCGCCGGTTTCTCGGCTGCGGGAACTTTCCAACCGCGCAAAAGGTTTGAACATTTCTTCCATCCGGTCCGGTGGAATTCCCGGGCCAAAGTCACGAATCTGTACAATCACTGATTTTTGGTTGCAATCGATACTGATTTCGGCGCGTTTGCCGTAAACAACCGCGTTTTCCAAAAGGTTGTTGATGGCCCGCTTCAATGACATGGGGCGGCCGCGCAAAAGTGGTATTGGTGTTGTATTGACCGTTAGGTCAATCTGCCCGCCCTGTGCTCTGAAAATGGACGCGCATTCCTCCAGAAGCGCAAGAAGATCAACATCTGAAATAGGTTCGCTGGCCGCATCGTCGCGGGCAAAGGCCTGCACACTTTCCGTCATGGTCTGCATTTCATCTAAGGTGCGGATCATGTTGTCCCTAGCAGTCTCGTCGTCCAGCAATTCGGCACGTAGCCGAAGACTTGTGATCGGCGTACGCAGATCATGGGAGATTGCCGCCAGCATCTGGGTGCGATCCTTGACGAAGCGGGTCAGTCGGTCCTGCATGGCGTTGAAGGCCGATGTTGCGCGGCGGATTTCCAATGGTCCGGTTTCAGCCAGCAATGGAACATCTTCACCGCGCCCCAAGGCATCGGCCGCAATCGTCAGATCTTTCATGGGCCGTGTGACGCGGCGCAGGAACCAAATAGCGATGCCGCACAGGATCAGCGCCAAAGCAATATTGTAAAACAGGCTGGTGCGTAGCCACTCCAGATCACGCCCGGGAAGGCGCAAAACCGTATTCAACCAGCGATCCTCAGATAGCTCAAGCGATACGATGAACCTATCAACTTGCAATGGTCCTAACCGGTCCTGGTTGTCAGGCCGTGATCTTTCGTTTCTTTGTTGCCGCCTGGCCTCGCGTCTTTGTTCGCGCCTGATTTCGCTTCTGGTCTCACTCTCTTCGCTGTCGCGTTGAAACCTTTTTTCGACGAAACGTGCCTCGATGCGTGCCGTCAGGCCTGATTCTCTTTGCAGTCTTGTTTCGAGCCGCTTTGTAAATGTGGGCCCATTGGTTACCCGGGCCAGTGGTTGAGCATCAATTGTCAGGCGCCTATCGGAACTGCTAAGGGCTGCCAGTAATCGTTGTTCGGTGGCGTCATCAGTATTTTGCAGAAGCTCTGCAGCAATGATGATCTGGCCGATGAGTGGGCCTGCTGCGCCCCGCCGGAATGCGTCTGCACGTTCTCCTGCTACCAGAATAATGTTGATGATTTGAGAAATCAGGATTGTCAGGATGATCAAAATGATGATCTGCCCGGTCAGTCCGCGCGGCCAGATAAAGCGCCGCCAGGATTTGCGGGACGTCGCGCTCATGTTTGTTCCACGGTGCCAGCAAACTTGTAGCCGCCGCCCCAAACGGTTTGGATGAGCAGTGGACTTTTGGGGTCCTCTTCAATTTTCTTGCGCAGACGACTGACCTGATTGTCGACGGCACGATCAAATGGACCAGCGTTGCGACCGCGCGTCAGATCGATAAGCTGATCGCGGGTCAACACCATGTTCGGGCGATCAACAAAAATGGAGAGCAGGGAAAACTCACCCGTGCTCAAACCGACATCAGGGCCGCCATCCTTGCACAATTGCCGCGTGGTCGTGTCAAATGTCCAACCATTGAAATGATAATGCTTGCCGTCGCGTGGCTCGCGTTGCAGCGGCAGGCTTTGTGAACGGCGCAATACCGCCTTGATGCGGGCCAGCAATTCTCGCGGGTTGAACGGTTTGGTGACATAATCATCGGCCCCCATTTCCAGACCGATGATTTTGTCTGTTTCCTCGATGACCGCTGTGAGCAGAATAATGGGCGTGTTTGTAGTCTCGCGCAGGAAACGGCACAGGGTCAGCCCGTCTTCTCCGGGCATCATGATATCCAGTATGATCAGATCGAAGGCCTGGGACTTGACCGATTGACGCAAGGCTGCGCCACCATCGGCTGTCATCGCCCGAAAGCCGTTTTTCTTCAGATATTGTGCCAGTGGATCGCGAATGTCGCGATGGTCATCGACAACAAGAATATGTGGTGCCTGTTCTTCCATGATTCAGTTTTAGACTGGTTTTGCGTAATGCGGAATCTTTAGTTGTCGCAAATTGTATCACTGCGCTGAACACACACAATTTGATGCAAACCCCGGTGTTTTGAAGGATAGTTCTGCGACAAATGCTCCCCATGTTGAGGCAGTCACAACGAGACGTGATGGATACACCCCAACTTAATCGGAGTACAAAATGACCAAGATATCAAATAAAAAAATCCTGAAAACAGGCATTGCAGCAACCACTATTGCACTGATCGGCGCTATTGGCCTGACTGCTGGCGCAGAAGCCTTTGGTGGCAAGGGCGGCGGAGACCGCGGCGGACATGGCCGCATGGGTGGATTTGCCCAAGAGATGATGCAGGGTATGGATCAGGACAGCGACGGAACTGTGACAGAAGCGGAAGTAGAAACCCAACTGCTCGCGATGTTTGCAACCGTTGATGCAAATGATGACAGTGCCGTTACGCTGGAAGAATTGAAAGCTGCCCGCGAATTGATGCGAGAAGCGCATTCAGCAGACCGTCCCGAAGGCCGGAAAGAAGCTGGTGACCGGTCAGAGAAGCACGGAAAGCGCCATGCAGACCGACAAGAGCGTCGTGGTGGCGAACGTGGCGAACGTGGCATGGAACGTATGTTCCAGCGCGCAGATGCCGACGATAATGGCAACGTGTCCGAAGAAGAGTTCAAGACCGCTATTTCAATCGTCACAGACAATATTGCAGCGCGTGCTAACCGCGCCCTTGAACGCCAGGAAGCCCGGTTTACTGAGCTTGATGCCAATGGAGATGGCCAGATTTCACCTGAAGAATATCAGGCTGGTCGTGGTGGCAAACGCGGTGGCAGCCGCTAAGCCAAACTAAAAGCGGGGTGCAAACTTCCGGGCAAAGTCTTTCCCTTTGCCCGGCTTTTCTTGCTGCTTGCCCCGAAGTTTGTAAAAGGCTTTCGATCTAAATCTTAGATTGAACATGTTCCTAATTTTACCAATGTTCGTGCTAGAATTGTATTGCGTCCGCAATATTTGGTGACAAGTGCCTGCACCACATGGCGTTGGGTGCATCTTGGAAGAAAGAGAGCCATGACCATGAGAATTGTAACCGCCCTGTTTGTTTCGCCGTTGTTGCTGGCGGCCAGTCTTACATCTGGTTTTGCTCATGAAGACAGCGCTGCTGTGGACAGCATGATCGCCATGTTTGATGACGGCGTCATTATTGGCGAGCCGAAAATCGTCGATTGCACCTTGTCCGGCGGCACCAAAACAAATTGTCTCAGCATCACTGTGAAATCCAATCTGACGGAGGATGAAATGGGTCCATGGTGCCCGCGCAACATCGCGGATGGACCGGATGTGTCAGGTATATGGCTTGATGAAGGGCAGACCTATGATGCCGATGGCAGTTTTGTCGAAAACCTTGCTACATTTTACGACGATGCTGAATGGCAGTTATTCGATCCTGACACCGGAGCGGTTCGTGTGACTGATAACAGAATTGCCTGTGAGGCGGCCGCAAAACCCGATGTGGAAGCTGAATATAATAATTACTGCGTTGAGTGCCAGACTTCCTATCTGGATGAGGAAGTGGTGACCACCTATGTGTTGCCTCTGCATCCGGTTGATCTGGAAACACCGGCAGAGATTGGCTTTGCCAGTGGCATTGGTGTTGCATTTAACGGGGTTAATTTCGATCCTCCAGCGCCCGCAGCCTTTATTCTTGATGCGCACACAATTGCGCCGTTTGATGATTGTGGCGGGCATGTAAACCCGCATACCGGGTACCACTACCATGCGGCTGCCGGTTGCAGCCCTGAAACAAGCAGCATAGCCGATCACGCACCGATTATCGGGATTGCCATGGATGGCTATCCAATGACCTCACGACTGGATGCAGATGGGACCGAGGCTGCGGATCTTGATGAATGCCGCGGACATACCGTGGATGGTCTGGGCTACCATTACCATGCAAATGAGGTTGGTTCGAACCAGACTATTGGATGCTTTGCTGCCGAAACCGGTTGCAGCCTTGAAGGCCCGGATCAGATCTGTGATGCATCAGCGGTTCCAGAGCGACGAGGCCCGCCACCACGCGGATGAAGGTTTCAAGATGTAAGATGATGCCGTTTGCATTTTAAAAAGCCGGGCAGGAAAGTGAATTTCCGCCCGGCTTTGTTTGTCTGTGGCCAATGATCAGTCTGTGGATGCACCTGGACCGGGGGTCGCACCCGGGGGGCATTTGCCGAGAATGATCATGCCAAGCACTTCATCCTTGGTGACATCCTTGGTTGACGCGGAGCCAACAACCTGGCCGTTTTTCATGACCGATACCCGGTCTGCCAGATCAAAGACATCGTGGATATCATGGCTGATTAGAAAGATGCCGATGCCATCTTTCTTGAGCTGTTTGATGAGCTGGCCAACTTGCTCGGTTTCTTGCGGACCAAGAGCTGCCGTTGGCTCATCCATGATGAGAATGCGCGCATTGAAGTGAATGGCGCGGGCAATCGCTACCGACTGGCGTTGACCACCGGAGAGTAGTTTTACCGGCTCCTTGAACTTTTTGAAGTTCGGGTTGAGCCGACCCATCACTCTGCGGGTCTCATCTTCCATGGCGGCATCATCCAGCGTGCCCCACTTGGTCAGCAATTCCCTGCCCAGGAACAGGTTTGCCGCCGCATCCACATTATCTGCCAGCGCAAGGGTCTGGTAGATGGTTTCAATGCCATAATCCTTGGCATGGCGTGGGTTGGTGATTGTGGCTTCTTCACCACGCACAAATATCTGACCGGTATCGCGCCCATAGGCACCGGAGAGAATTTTGATCAGAGTGGATTTCCCAGCACCATTGTGGCCAAGCAGCCCAACAACTTCTCCCGGATACAAGTCGATGGATGCATGATCCACCGCCTTGATGCCGCCGAAAGCAATCGAGATATCCTTCATTTCGATCAATGGTGTAGCGGAGCTATCCACGGCTTCAACTTGTGTTGCTGTATCTGTCATGTCGCTTCCTCCCTTAAACCGAGTTTTTGCGATAGATGGTATCGAGCCATACGGCGAAGATCAGAACGCCCCCGACGACCATTTGCTGGACGGCAGAGTCGAAGCCAACCAGAACCATACCCGATTGTAGGGATTGCATGACCAACGCCCCCAGCATTGCACCGTAGATTGTTCCGATGCCACCTGCGAAGGAGGTTCCACCGATAACGGCAGCCGCGATCACATACAACTCGTCCAGTTGCCCCAGAGAGTTGGTCGCCGCATTCAAGCGAGCGCTTGCGATAACAGCTGATATTCCGACAAGACCACCCATCAAAGAGAAGATCATCAAGGTCATACGTTTTGTATTGATCCCTGCAAGCTCTGCAGCTTCAGGGTTGCCACCGATTGCAAACACATAGCGGCCGAAGCGTGTGCGTGTGACCAGGAATGTCATGAAGATGCCGACGGTAATGGCAATCAGAACCGGAATGGCAAACCCGTGAGAGATTTCAAGACCGCCCTCAGGGACGGTGATGTTGTTGGCTTCAGCGTAGCGTCTGACAACGCCTTTTGGCCAAAGGTAAGAATTCATGACCAAAACCGAACCCAGTACCAGGCCGGAGCCGACAAGTCCAAGTGTCCATTCTGCCCAAACCGGACGCAGTGGAAAACCGAAACGGACGCGCTGTCTGCGCCCCATGAGCAACAGAGCGGCAATGCCAACAATGGCGAGCGCGCCCACAATCCAGCTTCCTGTTGCACCAATCGTTCCGAAAGGGCCGCCCCCAAGAAGAGCGAATGTGCTGTCGACAGGCGCTATGGTTTCGCCGCGTGCGACCCACCAGGCTGACCCACGCCAGATCAAAAGACCGCCGAGGGTTACGATGAAGGCTGGTATGCCCATATAAGCGATGAGAAAGCCATGCAGCGCGCCAATGGCTGCCCCGAAGGCGATGCCGACAAGAACGGTGATGATCCAGATCATGGGATTGTTGAGGCCCAACATCTCCGGCAAAACCCACACCTGCACCACACCCATTACCATGGCTGTCACACCCAGTAGCGAGCCGGCGGACAGATCGATATGTCGCGTGACGATGATCAGCACCATTCCGGTTGCCATTACGGCAATGGATGATGTCTGAACAGAGAGGTTCCAGAGATTTCGTGACGTCAGAAACGCGCCGAAACCGTTGAAGATCTGGCCATACAGATGAAAGCCAATCCAGATCAGCAAAAGCGCGCCGACCATTCCAAGCATTCTTGTATCAACCTCGGTGGCGCGTAAGAAACGCACTATCGCGCCATCCTTCTGGTCGGCTCCGCTCTGGGTCGTAAGTGTGTTATCGGACATGGTTCCCCCCAAGTCAGCGTTGAACAGGCCCGCAATGGCTGATGTCAGCCAAGCCGGTAGTAAAGGGCTTCTAAAATAGCAGAATTCTGTGTGTTTTGAAAAAGGCCGCACCATCCAAGTGAAAGTGCGGCCCGTTTTCAGTCAGATCAAATAAGATCTGTGTGCTGATTAACAGCCGTTAACGGAACCCATTGTGACGCCGTTACAAGCAGTTTCTTTGTCGATCCAACCAGCATCAATCACGAGGCTGAGGTTGTCTTTGGTGATTGCTGTTGGTGCAAGCAAGATGGAATTGACTTCTACGCCGCGTTTACCACCGGAGAACGGGGCAACATTCGGAATGTCGGTCATGGATTTTCCTTCGGCCAGCATCAGAGCAGCTTCTGCAGCTACCTTGCCAAGCGCACGGGAATCTTTCCAAACGGATACAAGCTGAGTGCCAAGAGCAACACGGTTGATGGCAGCAAGATCGCCATCCTGGCCGGTTACAGGTACGGAACCTGCAAGACCCTGTGCAGCAAGAGCAGCTACAACGCCGCCAGCCATGCCATCATTTTCAGAGACAACTGCATCGATGTTGTTGTCATTTGCAGTCAACATCTGTTCCATGTTGCGCTGAGCATTTTCAGGCTTCCAGCCATCAGTGAAAGCTTCACCAACATTCTTGATTTTGCCTGCATCGATGTTTGGCTTCAGCACTTCCATAATGCCTTCAAACAGGAAGGTCGCATTTGGATCGCCCTGATCACCCTTGATGAATGCAAAATTGCCTTCATCTTTTACTTTCAGCATTTCCTGAGCCATCAGGCGGCCAACGCCGACATTGTCAAAGGTAATGTAAAGTGAATCAGGATGCTCGATCTGAACGTCATAGGCGATCAGCGGAATGCCTTCATCTGCAGCGTTTTGAACAGCTGGCAGAATAGCTTCACTGTCAAATGGTACGATCAGCAATACGTCGGCACCCTGAGAAATGAGCGACTCAACGTCGGTCAATTGTTTGCCTGCTGAACCCTGCGCATCCGCTGAGATATATGTATCGCCATTTGCTTCGACGATGCCTTTGATTACAGCTTCATCGCGCTTCCAACGTTCTTCCTGGAAAATTTTCCAGGAAACGCCAATTGTTTTGCCTTCTGCCATTGCGCTGCCGGCAAAGCCAGCAACAAAGACAGCGCCCATAAGGGCGGCTGTAAGTTTCTTCATGATATTCTCCTCCACGTGCCGCCCTGATTGCAGGGTGGGCACAAATTTAACCGAAACGCTTCCCATAGCGAGCCTAACCCTATTTAATTCGAGGGTCGAAAAAAATAGTGACTTAAACACCAAGCTGTGTCAACTTGAAAATTCAAGCGGTGCAAATTTCAAAGAAAAATCAAAATTCGCCGCAGTATTAATTGGGTTGCTGCAATTCGGGAGGCTGCAATTCCAAGTTTAAATCAGGGATGGAATAGGGATAGTGACTGTTGTCATACGCTCCAATGAGGTGCGGCGCGGGAATAGGGGGCTGGTTCTATCATCTGTGCGGATGGGTGGCCTTGTGTCACGCACAGATATTGGCCGGAAAACCGGTTTAAGTGCAGCGACTGTATCGGCTATCACGTCTGATCTTATTGCAGATGGGTTTCTGATACAGCCTGCTGATGCAAATCAGGTGTCATCCAGTTCCGGTCGTGGCAGACCCAAGGTTGCTCTTTCGGTCAACCCCATGGCTGCGCTGATTGGTGTGGTCATTTTTCAATTGAACCGCGTGTCTGCTGCGGTTGTTGACTATTCCGGAGCCACAATCTCGGAAAGTGCGCATGAACTGTCCAGTGCTGATTTGTCGCGGGAATCGATCCGTGATGCGCTTGTTGGCTGTTTGCGGGAAGCGCTGAATTCATCTGGCCAGAACGAAAGACTGTTGATGCGCATCGCGGTGAGCATACAGGGCGTCACGGATGTGTCCGGGAAATATCTGCTGTGGTCACCTATTACGGATCACCGCGATTTACCTCTGGCTGGCTGGATGCGTCAGGCATTCAGTGTGCCTGCCTCTGTTTCCAATGATTGCGATTTGATGGCACGCGCGCTTAACCGCCGCGAACCAGAGCTCTATGGCACCAGTTTTGCCAGCATCATGCTGTCTTATGGCGTGGGCATGGGGCTGTTTCTACGGGGCAATATCATCAATGGGCTGAACACTTCCGGCACCGAATTCGGACATATGGTGTTTCAACCGGGAGGTGCCTTGTGCCGATGTGGACGACGCGGGTGTATTGAAGCCTATGCTGGGGACTATGCAATTCAGCGGGCCGCGCTCGGACGTCCCGAGGATGCGCCACCCCCAGCGCCGTCCGCGCATATCGACTTCAAACAAATTGCGGATCTGGCGCATGCTGGTGATCCGCAGGCCGTCCATGCCATTGAAGAGGCCGGGCGGGCTATCGGCACGGGTCTGGTTAGTCTTTTTGCGTTGGTTGATGCGTTCCCCATTGCGTTGATCGGGCAGGGAACAATTGTATTTGACCATATGGAGCCCTCTATTCGAAAGGCGTTGCAGGGAGCGGTCGCCGGAGAGGGAGCCAACATTGACATTCATTGTTTCGTTGATGAAAAACCTCTTGTGGCTGAAGGGTGTGCCCTGACCGCGCTGGTGGTTCTGGATGAGGAGATTGCTGATGCAGCAGTCATTTAGTCGATTCGCAATCTTGACGGCCGCTTCGCTGTCGATCGCTTTACCGCATTTGGCTTATGGCGAAACGCCCGCTCCATGGTCGGAGCGTGCCGTTTTTGAGCATGTAGACCAAGCCCGGTTTGCCGGTGTTCTCAGCAAGCCAGAGTTGGATGCGCTGATTGCCTTTGGTGAAACTCTTTTTGCTGCCCGGTTCACCGCGCTTGATGGTGCCGGCCGACCAATGGCGACGCAGGCCATTATTCCTACCAAACGCAAACGGGCGGCGCCTGCCACATTTCAGCGCATGGCCGGTTTGGATGGTAATTCCTGTGCCAGTTGTCACAATGACCCGGTGATGGGTGGTGCGGGAGACTTTACCGTTAATGTGTTTGTGTCCGAAGGGTTTAACAACGCTGATTTTGACACAACCGATCCGCAATTTTCCAATGAGCGCAACACCAATCATTTATTTGGTGCCGGTCTGGTTGAACTTTTGGCACGCGAGATGTCGGTTGACCTTCAGCTTATTCGCCGGAATGCGCTGGCGCTGGCTCGGAAGACAGGTGAGGCGCAGCGCGCCACCCTTGTTTCGAAGGGCGTGCGTTTTGGCTGGATTACGGCAAAGCCCGATGGCTTGCTTGAACTGAAGGAAATTGATGGGGTCGATACAGATCTTGTGATCCGGCCCTTCAGCCAAAAGGGTGTCATGACCTCGCTGCGGCAGTTTACGGTCAATGCTCTGAACCATCACCATGGCATGCAGCCGGTGGAGCGTTTTGGTGCGCGTTGGACTGGCGAAACGGATTTTGACGAGGACAGCAAGAGTGACGAACTAACCTTGGGCGATGTCTCTTCATTGGTGGCCTGGCAGGCGACCCTGCCACCACCGGGACAGATGGTGCCGACAAGTGTTGATTGGCAGAATGCCGCAAAGCAGGGGGCAGAGGTGTTTCAAACCATCGGATGTGTGTCCTGTCATGTGCCAGCGCTTCCGTTGAACAGTCTTGAGTTTCATGACCCGGGCCCATTGGATGCCGCAGGTACTTTGCGAAGTGATGAAACGCAACACGGCGCGGTTTATGATTTGAGTCTGCTGACCTGGGCTCAGAACTTGCCCAGGAATGATCAGGGTCAGATCATGGTGCCGTTGTTCGGTGACTTGAAGCGTCACAAAATGACGGATCGGCAGATAGCTGCTTTTGGCAATGAGTTGCTGTCACAGCGGTTTGTAGAGCGGGATGTTTTTCAGACCTCCGAATTGTGGGGTGTCGGGTCGACCGCGCCTTACGGTCATCGCGGCGATATGACAACTTTTGATGAGGTGATCCAGGCGCATGGCGGGGCCGGACGCGATGCACGAGAGGCCTATCTTGATCTTGGGGATGCGGACCGATCAGCCCTCATTGCCTATCTCAAAACATTGGTGATTGAACAATGATAAGGACGCGCAAAACAGGGTTGGTGCTGGCGATATCCGCAGCATGTCTCACGCATTCGTTTGCGCAGGAGGCCGCTGTTGCTGAAACGGCAGCGCTGGCGATGGATGTGCCGGTTTTGGAAGAGATCGCGGCCAAGGCGGGCATTGAGCACCAGTATACCGGACCGTGGGAGCATTTTGTTGGTGGCGGCGTTGCTACATTTGACTGCAATGGAGACCGTTTGCCTGATATGGCAATTGCGGGCGGTGCCAGTGAAGCGCAGTTGTTTGCCAACAAAAGCAGCGCAGGCGGACCCCTGGCCTTTGAAGCCGTCGAAGATGGATTGCCCGAAGGCAGCCTGAAGGGCGTAACCGGTTTCTACCCGCTGAACATAGACAATGATGATCATACAGATCTGGTCGTATTGCGGGTAGGCGAGAATGTTATTTTGAAGGGGGGGCCGGATTGCCGTTTTACTCGCGCCAACCGCGCAATGGCCTTTGATGGCGGGCGGGCCTGGTCGACGGCTTTTGCCGCGACTTTTGAGCCGGAACAGCAGTTTCCCACTCTGGCTTTTGGCAATTATGTGGATCGTTCGGCTGCAGGTTCCCCATGGGGTACCTGCCATGACAATGTTCTGATCAGGCCCGGAACCGGGGATGTTCCAACTTACGCCGAGCCACAAATGCTGACACCAGGCTTTTGTGCCTTGTCAATGATCTTCACGGATTGGAACCGATCCGGTGAACCGGCCTTGCGCATGACAAATGACCGGCAATATTACCGCGACGGGGAAGAGCAGCTTTGGCGGGTAAGCCCCGGACGCCCGGCCCGTGCCTATCGCCGGGCGGACGGCTGGAAGACGTTTCGCATCTGGGGCATGGGCATTGCGGAAGCCGATCTGGATGCTGATGGCCTGCCTGAATATGCACTGACATCGATGGGCGACACCAAACTGCAAACTCTGGACGATGAAGCAGATGAAGCCAGCCCGGTCTATCGGGATGTGGCTTTTGCCAAAGGTGCAACCGCGCACCGGCCTTACACTGGAGATGATTTGAAGCCATCTACCGGTTGGCATGCAGAGTTTGACGACGTCAACAATGATGGTCGGCTGGATTTGTTCATTGCCAAGGGGAATGTAGAAACCATGCCAGATTTTGCGGCCTATGATCCGGACAATTTGTTGCTTGGCACATTTGATGGCAATTTTGTCGAAGCGGGTGCCTTGTCCGGCATCGCGCTTAACCGGCGCGGCCGGGGTGGTGCGGTGGTCGATCTGAACATGGACGGTATGCTGGATCTGGTTGTGGTCAATCGCGAAGCACCGGTGAGCCTGTTTCAAAACCGGGGTGCACATACGGAATTCGGTCCGCGACCCATGGGCAATTGGCTGCAGATCGAATTGCGCCAGCGCGGTGCAAACCGTGATGCTGTTGGCGCGACCATTAATGTTAAGTCCGGCAATGATACGCGGGTACGCAAGGTGCAAATTGGTGGCGGTCATGCCTCCGGACATCTGGGTTTCATTCACGTGGGGACCGGCGTCGCCGAGCGTGCGGAAATCCGCATTAAATGGCCGGATGGTGAATGGAGCGCACCTTATCGGGTGTTTGCCAATAATTTCGTCGTCATCGAAAAGGGTTCGGACGTGGTGCAATATTGGTATCCACCTGAATCGGATGACTTACGCTAGCTCGCACTCATTTTTTCATGGAAAAAGGCTTCTGATTTTGCAACAGATTGTGCGGTAACTGCCAATCGTTGAGGGCCAGATCATGCAGACAATAACCGAGCCGGAACGCCAGATCGACGTGGTGCATAAAACGGACGTTCTCGTGGTCGGATCAGGGCCAGGTGGCCTGTCGGCTGCATTGGCATCGGCACGTGCCGGAGTACACACAACGCTTGTTGAACGGTTTGGTTGTTTTGGTGGCAACATAACCGTCGTCGGTGTTGAAGGCATGCATTGGTACCGCCACGAGCAGACTGTGGAAAGCAATGGCATCGTCCGCGAATTTGAGGACAGTGCCAAGGAGCACGGTGCCGCTGTGCCGGAAAGCCAGTCTCTCAGCTATGAAATTGACAGTGAAGGTTTCAAACTTGTCGCTGATCGCTTGGTGGAACAAGCCGGAATTCATCCGATGCTGCATCGCCAGTTTGTGGCTCCCATCATGGAAGGGGAGCGCATCATTGGGATCATTACCGAAAGCAAGGCGGGTCGTGAGGCCATATTGGCAAAGCGGGTGATCGATGCGACGGGTGATGCTGATGTGGCAGCTCGTGCGGGCGCGCCAACAACAAAGCCGCCGGTTGAGGAACTGATGGCGGCTTCGGTGATGTTTCATGTCGCTGGCGTTGACAAGAAAAAATTTATGGAAGGCGTGAAGGCCAATCCGCAAACCTATGCAGATTGGGCCGGTGGCGGTGAATGGGAACTGGAAACCTCCGGCAAGGAAGACGCGCTGTTTTCCCCCTTTCTGAAAAAGCCATTTGATCAGGCGATCAAGGCGGGAATGATACCGCCCCATCTAACCACGATTGCCGGCACCTGGGGCGCAGTGCATGACACCGGCGAAATGACTTATATGAATCTGGTGCATCTGGATGGCGTGGATGGCACAGACCCTCATTCCCTGACGCGCTCGGAAATAGAAGGACGCAAGCAGGCCATGATGGCGATTGAAGCCTTGCGCGTCTTCTCTCCCGGTTGTGATGGCATTCGCCTGCGAAATTTCGGCATGTCCATCGGCATTCGTGACACGCGCAAGGTGGATTGCCTTTACAATATGACCGAGCAGGATGTGCGCGAGGAAGCCCGGTTCGAGGATAGCATTGGAATTTTCCCGGAATTTATCGACGGCTACGGGCTTCTGATCCTGCCAACTACAGGGCGCTATTTTCACATGGCCTATCGCAATCTTTTGCCCAAGCGCGTGCAAAATCTTCTGATTGCTGGGCGCTGCACAGGCGGCGACCGCATCAGCCATGCGGCGACCCGTAACATGGCCTGTTGCGCCGTGGGCGGGCAGGGCGCTGGCATTGCCGCTGCGCTGTCGGTGAAGCAAGCTTGTGCTTTGACCGACTTGCCCGTGAGCGCCATTCAGGCGGAGCTGACACGGCAGGGTGCGCGCTGGCAGTGATGCAGGTTTTCGCGCTGCCGTACCGGCTGGGCACCTGATTGATGTCAGAGTCAAATCAAGCCCTTAGACAAGGCAGTTGAGGTAATGCTTTCAGACTGCCGGCAGTCGTTTTTTCAGAGAAACTGTATTGCCCTTTCTTGAAAGCTCGACCCAGCCCAGCTTTTTGTACAACGCTATATTCTCAGGCATCAGAATGTGTGTGTTAAGGCGCATTTCAGTGTATCCCTGCTTGATCGCTTCCAGCTCTGCAAAGGCGATCAGCTCTGTTCCCATTCCCTTGCCGCCATGTTTTGGATGCACCGCCAGATTGGCCAGTTTCATAAAGCCGTCCTGGGGCACCAGAAACAATGCGCCAGCGATTTCATTGTCCTGAATGGCAAGCCAAACCCGATCTTGCATGATCTCCTCAGCGCAACCCTCAGACACAGATGGTAGGTCAGATATGCGGTTTGAATAGCCTGCATAGGCCGCGTCAATACACGTCGCGACCGTCTCCGCGTCTGCAAGCAGGGCTTTGCGGATGTGCGAGTTGTGTGAAGCCATCGGTACAATTCCATCCATCGTGACAGTTGATTGTGTTACATCATGGGCCTTGCGTGACCGGTTCATCAAACCTGTTTGGAGAATTCGGCCAGAACAAGTGATTTTGCGGCACTACCCGCTGCCTCAATGTATTCCGGATCCCGATGTATCAGCACTGTTGAGAAGGCGCCATCCAGCAGTAATACGATATGGCGTGCCAAAGCGGCTGCATCCAGTATCCCAGCTTTTTTGATTTTGTCCGACAGAAGTGCTTCGAGTTTCTTTTTGTGAGCTGCCCCTACTTTCATGGCGGGGTGTCCGGGCTTGTTTGCAAGCTCCGCCGCTGTTCTGAGAAAGCCACACCCTTTCCACTTTGGATGCCGTGCAGAATGTGCCAGATGCAAGAAAATGGCCTCTATTTTATCAGCCAGCATTCCGTCGGTCTCATCAAACCATTTTTCGTAATGCACCAGATTTGGTTGATCTCGAGCGGTTAGGTAGGCCTCGATGAGATCGTCCTTACTGCGGAAATGATAGTAGAGCGTTTTCTTTGTGATGCCTGCCTTTTCGGCAACTGCATCAACGCTGACGGCTCTAATACCTTCGGCATAAAACAGGCGATTTGCGGCATCAATAATGCGTTCTTTGGCCGGTTGTTTCATAGCCCATATCTCCATGCTCTATCGCAAAGTATACTAACCAGTGAGTGTAATACAATTCCAATCGAACCTATCCTTCCCCTAACGATGAAGGAGAAATGAATGTCCCAGCTTATTCAATATGAAACCCGTGGCCGCGTCGCCATTTTGACATTGAACCGACCGGAGAAACTGAATGCGTTGAACTATGCGACCATCGACAATCTGATGGAGTATCTCGACCTCATAGAAAAGGATGATGCTGTGGGTGCGGTCATCCTGACCGGGGCTGGGGAGCGCGCTTTTTGTGCCGGTGGCGACATTCACGAGTTTTCGGAAAGCATCAAATCAGGTGTTGATGTCGCCGTAAGGGAGTTTTGCAAACGCGGACAGATAATGACGGGTCGGCTGGAGAGTTTTCCAAAGACGATTATTGCAGCGGTCAACGGCCTGGCCTATGGGGGCGGGTGTGAAATTACCGAGGCTGTTCACCTTGCTGTGGCCAGTGACAGGGCGATGTTTGCCAAACCAGAAATCAATATAGGCATTCCGCCAACCTTTGGCGGCACCCAGCGGCTTCCACGGTTGGCAGGCCGGAAAAGGGCATTGGAACTCCTGTTGACGGGTCAGGCATTCTCGCCACAACGGGCTTATGAGCTGGGATTGATCAACAAAATCGTTCCGCACGACCAGCTGATGTCATCGGCTTTCGAATTGGCAGATCAAGTGCTGCAACACTCATCGCTGGCCGCTGCTCGGATTATTGGCGCCGTTACCAGAGGCATGAACACAACGATCGGGGAGGGATTGAATATTGAACGTGAGCAGTTTGCACGTATGGCTGCAACCCAGGACGTGCATGAAGGTTTGCAGGCGTGGATAGAGCGTAGAAAACCGGTTTATCAGGGTTGTTAAAATTGCCTGCTCTTGTGTGAGCGCGACGATAAGCATGAGCATTTTGGGAAAAATGCTCATGCTCAAAGTTTTTGTCAGGCCACTTCGTTTGCGTTGCCTGAACCTGACTTGGCTCTTGCCAGAAAATTGCGATTGACCGGACTGTGTGGCTTGAGATCAATGCGTTCATTGGCAAGTGCCTCAGAAACGCCCATCATCTGGCCGCGAATGGCAGCTTCGGTCAGCGTCCAGTCTATGATGTCGCGTTGGGCGTGGCTGCCGCCAAAGGTGTTGGAGATGAAGCGGGCACTGTGGAGCCTGTCAACAGCAGTTTCATAATCTGCCTGCCAGAATGCAACAAAGCCTTCGACCAGCGAAATTACGGTCTGTTTTCCCCATTTGCTGACTTCTGACCCATTATCAGCACTGTTGCGATAGTTGGTCAGTATCTGGTCGACGCGATCCTGCCGCCCTGCGCCCAGATAGGCCATCACCGCGTGCCAGTCGTTAAAGGGATAGCTGTTGTTGCCACCGACATGGGCATCCCACGCTGCGGCGACAGCCAGCCAGCGATTGCCAACATCATGACCTATGAGGTGAAGTCGCCACAACAGGGCGGAAGCATCTACCAGATCAAGGGCTACAGCGCTTTGTTCTTGTCCAATCTCTGTATCGTAGAGGCGCAGGGCTTCGTCATCCTGCCCCAGTTCAATATGGAACAGGGACCGGTGCCACCAATTGTGAACCTTGAAAAAATTGTCGTCGCCGGTCCAGTGAGGCTCGCGGGCGATCATCCAGCCAATGCCGTCTTCCGCGCGACCCTGCATTTCCATCACATGTGCCACGGCATGATGCGCCCAGCAGTCCAGGGGTTGCAGGTCGATTGCCTTGCGCCCCATGTCTTCGGCACGGGCATAATCGCCAGTTTCCTCAAGGCCGAATGCGTGCATTCCAAGCAGGACCGAATAGCCTGGCATGTCGCTTGACCATTTGGGCAGCACACGGGCGATCCGGTCACGCAGATTGCGTCCGTTAGCCCGATAAAAATCCATCAGATGTCCGCATTGAAGTGCGACCAGATCATGGGGATACTTGTTGTTGTGGTGATCAAGGACAATGGCGGCGGCGGTCCATTCACCTGCGAGCAGTAAATCGAGGGCTTTGATATGGGACTTTTCCCGGTCATTCATGCCAAGTGCCTTGGCGGTATCGACTATTTGTTTAGCTTCGGCTGTGGCATCGGGTTCAGTTGCCAACGCATACAGGTGAGCTTTGGTGATATGCGCCATGGCACATTCAGGGGTCAGTTCAATAGCCTCATCCAGCAGAGCTACCGGGTCACCACGGTAAATGTTGAATGCAGCGACAGAGCGGTCAAACAGCTCAGTTGATTTGGCGCTGGCACCAGAGAGGATGTTTCCTTGTTTGTCGGTAATCATATTTTCTCACTTCAGATAAAAGATTGTGAACACATCGAGCCACAGTTTCTGGTATGTACCGGCGGCCTGGAACTCTTGGCGGGAACATGAGCCATTAACTTCTGCAAGAATAGAATCTTTGCGGTACAGTTTGTCCTCTTTGTATTAGTTAATTAAATCAGATGCTTATGCTGGGTTGGCTGCTTTCGTTCGGCGTTTTTGCTTGAAAACTTGACCCAAGGTACAGTGAATTCGGGAGGTGACAAAATGAAGAAGGGACAATTGACGCGTGAGCGGTTGCTGGACATCGCTGAGACGGGCGTGTTGACGAAAGGCTTTGGAGCCACTTCAATTGATGAGATAATTGCAGAAGCCGAGATAACAAAAAGCGGCTTTTTCTATCACTTCAAAGATAAAAATGAACTCGCCCTGGCATTGCTACAACGCTACGCGGACACTGAATCCGCGATCATCGATTCAATCTTCGACAGAGCGATCGAACTTGATGATGATCCTTTGCATTCATTTCTGATTGGCCTGAAGCTATTTGCGGAGATGATGGATGATCTGCCCAACGGGCATCCAGGTTGTATGGTGGCCAGCATTTGTTTCAACGAGCGTCTGTTCGATGATAAAGTGCGGAACCTCAATCGTCAGGTCATGCTTGACTGGCGTGCCAGATTTCGAACCAAACTGGATGCCATAGCCGCACAATACCCACCTCGGGATGAGGTGGATTTGGATGCGCTGGCCGATATGATTTCAAGCGTTGTTGATGGTGGTATCGTGTTGTCGAAGGCGCTGGGTGAGCCGCAAGCACTTGGCAAGCAGGTTATGCTCTTTCGATCTTACATTGCTTTGATGTTTACACCCACAAAACATTAGTCGCCGTGCGCCTCTAGAATTGCGATCCCAAGCTGACTGAATTGCGTTGTTCCAGCCTGTCCAGGTTGACGATTGTGGAGAGCATCAGACGGTCATGGCTCCAATCATTGGGCTTTTGAATGGCGAATGCCATCAGGCCTGACAAGGACAAGAGCAGGGCTGCCACAATTGCAACTGTTATGCGGGATTGGCGTTTGGCATTGCCATCCAAAGCTGAGAGCACACGGTTGGCGAGCAGGCGCGCCGGTTTTTTGCGCAGCAAGCGGCTTTGGGTCTCAACCAGCGATACTTTCGGGATTTGCAGAGCAAAGACCGAGGGGCGTTCGAAGCGGTTTGCGCAGACCCGAAGCAGGCAGTCGCAATAGTCGCGTGCGGACAGGCCAGCACGGCGCAGGACCTGTTGATCACAAGACAATTCGCGCAATTCCTCAATCTGATGTTTGAGGAAATGGAACGCCGGGTTCCAGAAGAATATCGGCGTCAGCAGGGCTGCACTGATTTCCCATTCTACATCGCGCTGACGTAAATGCTGTAATTCATGGGCGACTGCAACTTTCAAATCGGTCGACTGAGCCAGCATGGAAGAGGGCAGTACGATATACCGTTTGCCAATTGTGCGGGTTGAATAGGGGACACGCACCATATCACTGACCAAAAAGTACACATTTCCAAAGCGGCGCCATGGATAGGCAGACTGCAGTGAAGTGTGCAGTTTAATGGCTGTGAGGATTGAGCGAAGGCCCATATAAAGCGCGCACAGCAACATGCCCAGAAGAATTGAAATAGTAATGGGATGGTCAAGCGAGGTGATTTCCGCTGTCAGGGTCTGACGCGCTGTCAGGACCGCCTCCAGCGACAATGGGCTCATTTGCAGATTGCCCTTGATGTATTGGGACACCACGAAATCTGACAGATTTATCGGCACGCTTTCCGACAATAATGCCTGGTTGATGCAAATCGAAAACAGGACTGGCAGTGAAATTGCAGCCACAATGATGAATTTGAGCAGACTTGCCTGAGAGGTAAATGCGTATCGAAACGAAAAACGCTTCATCAGAAAACGCGCGAAAAGCCATAGACCTGCCGTCGCCATCAACAACACATTGATATCGAAATATGTGCTTAAGACCGCTTCAATTAGCGTCATCCCCAAGCCTCCTCCCCAGAAGTGCTCGAATTTCTTCCAGTGCATCTTGTGACAAATCTTCGTCGTCGACAAGTCGTGCGACCAATGCAGCTGGTGTATTATCGAATAATTTGGCCGAGAGATCTTTCAAAAGGCGCGACTGATAGACGTCTTTTGTCAAAATGGGCTTGTAAATGAGTATCTTGCCCATTTTTTCGCTGGTGACAAAATTCTTTTGCTCAAGAATGCGCAAAATCGTCGCGGCGGAGGTATAAGCCAGATCTCGCCCAGGTTCCATATTGGCCAAAACGTCACGCACAGACCCGTCGCCGTGGTCCCACAGCAACGTCATAAACTCCAATTCCACTTCCGTCAGGAATTCGTGGGTCTTGCGTCTTCTCATTTTGTTAACCGACATTGTATCCTGTCATACGCCCTACCCTACATTGATGAAATTTCCAAGTTTCGCGGTTGTTCCGTGGAATCTATACTTTCCGGAAGCAAAAGATGATCCAGGCAATACAGATGCCCAGCGGCCACCAAAGCGGCATGCCAAGGAAGCCCAACCATGCCAGCATGATGTAGACCGTTCCCAGCAGAGATATGAAAAGACGGTCGCCGCGTGTTGTTACCAAGCCCAGGACGCCTTTGCGTTCGGCACCGCCGGGGCTGCGAATCTCAATGGCAGTGAGAATACCCATTGCGGAAAAAATGCCGATGAAGACAAAGGCGGTCGGCCAGGTCCAGGCCATCCAAGTGAGCATGGTCGTGTCCTCCTAAACCCGCCCGAGGGCAAAGCCCTTGGCGATGTAGTTTCGAACAAAGTAGATCACGATGGCACCTGGAATGATTGTCAGGGTGCCTGCCGCAGCAAGCAGGCCCAATTCATAGCCAGCGCTTGAGGCTGTCTTGGTCATGGTGGCAGCAATTGGCTTTGCAGCAACTGCGGTCAGGGTTTTGGCCAGCAACAATTCCACCCAGGAGAACATAAAACAGAAGAAGCCTGTTACACCCACGCCCGCTTTAATGGCAGGCAGGAATATGGATATGAAAAAGCGCGGAAAGGAATAGCCATCCACATAGGCTGTTTCATCGAGTTCCTTTGGGACGCCGCTCATGAAGCCTTCCAGGATCCAGACCGCCAGAGGAATGTTGAACAGACAATGTGCCAGCGCTACGGCAAGGTGGGTGTCGAACAGACCAACGGCTGAATAGAGCTGGAAGAAGGGAAGGGCAAACACCGCTGCCGGAGCCATGCGGTTTGTCAGCAACCAGAAGAACAATTGTTTGTCGCCCAGAAAGCGATAGCGCGAAAACGCGTAGGCTGCGGGCAGAGCAACGGCGACCGAAATGATTGAATTCAGAGTCACATAGGTGATGGAGTTAATGTAACCCCAATACCAGGTCGGATCGGTAAATATGACTTTGTAATTATCGAAGGTCCATGTTTGCGGAAACAGCGAGAAGCCGGAAAGGATTTCCCCTGTCGTTTTGAAGCTCATCGCCACCAGCCAATAAATCGGCAACAGCAGGAACAGGATATAGAGAATGGGAATGATGTATCGTTTGCTCATCTCATTTATCCTTATTTGGCATCATCTTTGGTCATGAGCGTGTAGAACAGCCATGACACAAGAAGTGTGATTGCGAAGTAGATCAGCGACATGGCTGCCGCCGGCCCAAGGTCAAACTGGCCAAGAGCGATTTTCACCAGATCAATCGACAAAAGCGTTGTCGAGTTGCCCGGCCCACCGCCAGTCAGAACGAACGGTTCGGTATAGATATTGAAACTGTCCATGAAGCGCAGCAAAATGGCGATGGTCAGAACCTGCTTCATTTTCGGCAATTGGATGAAGCGGAAGACGGCCCAGTTGGAGGCACCGTCAATCTTTGCCGCCTGATAATAAGCATCGGGAATTGACACCAGACCGGCATAGCTGAGCAGCACCACAAGGGACGTCCAGTGCCAGACATCCATCGTGATGATGGTAGCCCAGGCGGCGAACGGGCTGCGCGTCATATTGTAATCGATGCCCAGCGTGTTGTTCATGAAATAGCCCAGCAGGCCGATATCAGGCAGTGTGAAGATGTTCCACATGGCCCCGACCACGTTCCAGGGGATCAGCATGGGCAGCGCCATTGTCACAAGACAGACGGGCACCCAGAACCCTTTGCGCGGCATCGAAAGGGCAATGATCACGCCGAGGGGGATTTCGATCAGCAGGATGATACCGGTAAACATGAATTGTCGGCCAAGGGCCGCGTGAAACCGATCCGAGCGCAACAATTGCTGGAACCAGTCCAGCCCTTGCCAGAAAAACACATTGTTACCAAAGGTTTCCTGAACCGAGTAATTGACCACGGTCATCATTGGAATGAGCGCGTTGAAGGCGACCAGTATCAGAACCGGAAGGACAAAGAACCAGGCTTTCTGGTTTTGAGTTTTCATCAGGCGGCTCCCACTAGGTTTTCTGATCCGGCAGTGCCCGGACTGCTGCCTGACAATTCAGGCCGCGAAATCAGCCAGTCATTGCAATAAAGCCGGGTCTGCGCCGGTTGGAAGCTCAGGTGGATTGTCTCGCCAGTCTCAGGCGGATTGTCATGTATGACGGCGCGGATGCGCGTCTCGGCAGCGACCGCCTCGACAACGATGTGGCGTCCGATATCTGCAACTTTGCGCACAATTGCCGGAATTCCAGTCGGAGTGATGGAGACATATTCAGGGCGTACCCCGATTTGTGTGCTGTCGCTTGTGGGGGCGTCGAAACCGCCTTCCAGCGGAATGGGAAGCCCGGCGAATGTTGCGGCCTGTCCATCCACTTTGCATGGCAGCACATTCATGCCGGGTGAGCCGATAAAGTGACCGACAAAAGTGTGCTCTGGCCGTTCAAACAAATTTACCGGTGTTCCGATCTGAACGACTTCGCCATCCTGCATGACCACAACCTTGTCTGCAAAGGTCAGTGCCTCTGTCTGGTCGTGGGTGACGTAAATCATGGTGGCCCGCACTTTATGGTGCAGTTCCTTCAGCTTTGAGCGCAATTTCCATTTCAAATGCGGATCAATCACGGTCAGTGGTTCATCAAACATCACCACATTCACGTCTTCGCGCACGAGGCCGCGGCCCATTGAGATTTTCTGCTTGTTGTCAGGCGACAGGCCAGAGGCCCGAGTGGAGAGCAACGGCACGACCTCCAGCATCTCGGCAATGGCATGTACACGGGTTTTGATAGTGCCTTCATCCACGCCGCGATTGCGCAGGGGAAAGGCAAAATTGTCATAGACCGTCATCGTGTCGTAGATGACGGGAAACTGGAATACCTGGGCAATATTGCGCGCGTCTGGTGGAAGATCAGTTACATCTTTATCATCAAACAGAACGCGTCCATGAGAGGGTCTGGCAAGTCCGGACATGATGTTGAGCAAAGTAGATTTGCCGCAACCGGAGGGGCCGAGCAATGCATAGGCGCCGCCATCTTCCCAGCTAAGATCGATTTCCTTTAGCGCAAAATCCTCAGGTCCCTGCGGGTTTGCCATGTAAGAATGACGAAGTTTTGAAAGTGTGATGCGTGCCATGGTCTGTTCTCTCAAGCCACGAGCGTGCCATCAGGCACAAAATAGAAGCAGTGCGAAGGGTCCATGAAGAAGTGATGCTCTTCACCGATCTGGAAATCATGAACGCCAGATGCCAGTGACACCCAACTGTTGGACCGCATGTTAAAATGGGCGCTGGAGTCCGATCCGCTCAGTTCTGTAATTTGGACTGTTCCGTTCAATGGGACGCTATGGCGTTCATCCTGATAGGGCAGAACATGGATCGGGCGAATAGCTACGGTGTAAGTTCCATCAGCCATATCAGCAGCAACACCCTGCAATGGCCAGGACGTATCAGCATCCAGTCTTGCAAGGCTGCCCTCTTTGGTGATCTGCGCGGTGTTAATAGGCGGATCGGAAAAGACCTGGGCGGATCTCAGATTGCTTGGATTGCGATAGATGTCGGCGGTCTTACCAAATTGTGTGACCTGACCATCATGCATGAGGCCGGTGTAGCCGCCAAGAAGCAAAGCCTCCTCAGGCTCGGATGTGGCATAGACCACGACCGCCCCGCGACCGGCAAACAATTCCGGCAATTGATCCCGCAGTTCTTCGCGCAGCTTGTAATCCAGATTGGCCAGCGGTTCGTCCAGAAAGACTGCAGTGCTGTCTTTGGCAATCGCGCGGGCCAGAGCTGTACGTTGTTGCTGCCCGCCGGATAGTTCATGCGGGCGTCGTTGCAGCATGGGTTTTAACTGCAGAATGGTGGCAGCTTCTTCAACGCGATCAGCGATTTCTGTTTTGTTCATGCCTGCAACCCGCAACGGGGAGGCAATGTTGTCGTAGACCGTCATGTGCGGATAGTTCACGAAGAACTGGTGCACCAGACTGATCTTGCGTTTTTGGGTTGTCAGTTTTGTTACATCCTGGCCATTCATGAGAACAGTACCGGATGCAATGGGATCAAGACCGGCCATCATTTTGATGAGTGATGTTTTGCCGGACCCTGTTTCACCCAGAAGCACATTAAAGTGGCCGGGTTCCAGAACAAGGCTGGTTGGCTTGATGTGTGTGACACCGGCGACTTTCTTGACGATGTCTTTGGTTTCTAATGTCATGAGAACAGATCAGCCAATGAGAGCAATGGAATTTGTGTGGCTCGCTAAGATCCAGCCGGAGCGTGCGCTCCGGCTGGTCTTGTTGTTGAAGGCGAGACTTAGTTGCTTGCCCAGCGAGCAACGAGTTCGTCGTAATTGACGGTTATGCCGTCAGGCTTCTCGTTGTCGAGTTTCGCTTTCGCTCCACCCTTACCAAGCCATTCGGATTCATCCTTAGGCTCGTTCAGACGAGGACCACAGCCACCGTAGACATTGGCGGCCACATCAGCGCGCTCCATCCGTGCCATGGTGATGTCCATCTCTTCGGCAAGACGGTTCATAGCTTCCTGCGGCGTGAATGCACCTGAGTTCACATCACCAATTTGCTGCCACCAGATCTGTGCCAGTTTTGGATAGTCAGGTACGTTGATACCGGTTGGAGACCAGGCAACGCGATCCGGAGAGCGATAGAACTCTACCAGGCCACCAAGATTTGGCGCACGTTCGGAGAAGGATTCGTGGTTAACCGAACTGTCACGGATGAAGGTCAATCCAACATGGGATTTCTTCACATCGACAGTTTTGGAAACAACGAACTGAGCGTAGAGCCATGCAGCTTTTGCGCGATCAACAGGTGTAGATTTCAGGATCGTCCATGATCCCACATCCTGATAACCAACTTTCTGGCCTTCTTCCCAATAGGGACCATGAGGAGATGGTGCCATGCGCCACAACGGCTTGCCAGCATCATCAACTGTGTTGTTGCCTTCAGATTTAGGCTTCACCATGTCTGCAGTGAAAGCTGTGTACCAGAAGATCTGTTGAGCGACATTGCCCTGGCTGAGAGCGGGCAAGGACTGATAAAAGTCGAAGCTAGCAGCACCTGGAGGTGCAAAGTTGCGCAGCCATTCGTCCCATTTGCGGATCGCATAAACAGCCGCTGGGCCGTTTGCTGCACCACCACGGGAAACAGAAGCACCGGCCGGGTTACAAGAACCGGCTTCCATGCGAATGCCCCATTCATCAATCGGCACGCCATTTGGCTCGCCTTTTGATCCGGCACCAGCCATCGACAACCATGCATCGGTCATGCGCCAGCCGAGATCGGGTGCGCGTTTGCCGTAATCCATGTGGCCGAAGATTTCGACACCATCGATGTTCTTCACATCTTTTGAGAAGAACTCTGCAATGTCTTCATAGGCTGACCAGTTTACTGGAACACCAAGCTCGTAGCCATATTTGGCCATGAACGCGTCTTTGTATTCCTGACGGTCGAACCAGTCTTTGCGGAACCAGTAAAGGTTTGCAAATTGCTGATCGGGCAACTGATAGAGATCACCATCAGGGCCAGTGGTGAATTGTGTGCCCATGAAGTCGTCGAGATCGAGACCGGGGTTGGTCACGTCACTGCCTTCACCAGCCATCCAGTCTGTCAGATTGTAAGCCAACTGAAGACGGGAATGGGTGCCGATCAAATCTGAATCGTTCACATAGGCATCATACAGATTCCGTTCGGTCTGCATTTGCGTTTGAACGGCTTGAACAACTTCACCTTCACCCAGAATCTGGTGATTCACCTTGATGCCGGTGATTTCCAGAAAGGCTTTGGTCAGAACTTCCGACTCGTATGAATGTGTTGGAATGCCTTCGGAAAGAACGTTGATTTCCATGCCTTTGAATGGCTCGGCCGCACCGATAAACCAATCCATTTCACTCATCTGATCAGCCTTCGACAAGGCTGATGGCTGGAATTCGGAATCGATCCATTTTTTGGCCGCAGCCGAATCGGCGAATGCCTGTGATGAGGCAGCAATTACGGCTGACGCCGCCACTGCGCTTAGTAATATATTCCGCATCTTTTTCCTCCCAAAGTTGCGTTATACCAACCTTGTGCTGGCATTGCGCAACCATCGCGGAAGCAGGGAAGAATTGTCAACTAATTTCTTAGTAGATGGATTTATTTCACATAAGTAACTGAAAATAGTTGTGAATTTACCGAAGTTTCAAATTTGAACGGGAGCAGGAATTGGGCTGATGTTTGCGGTATTGGAAAGCATGACCGCCAAATGAACTCGTTGAAGCGACAATTTGCCGGCTCAGAAATCAAGCGCCCGTTCGGGCTCAGTCATTTGGTTTCAGCCAGCCTTTATAATGCACAAGCATTCCCACGAGCGGGAGCTTGATCTTGACGTCATAGTTGAAACGCCCTTGCGTGTCCTCAAATTCCATTGCCTCCAATTGTGGTGCCATTTTCAAGGGGAGGGGCAATCTGCCGATGTGCCAGCGATTTATCGGCAATTTTATGCTTTTCCGATCTGAATGAAGGTTGATCGAGAAGGAAAGCAGTCCAAAATTCTCTGTGAAGTCGCCGTTTTTGTTGTGCTTCATGACGGATGAAAATGTCTGCTGGTCGAAGGAGCGGGTCCAGTTTTCGCTCCGCTCGCCATCTGGGCCAATGCATCGCTCTATTGCCACTGTGACAGGCACATCTGTTCCAGCATGTGGCAATTTCATGAAGCGCAAAACCAGCCGTGCCAACATGCTCTTGCCGTTTTCTATGTCGGCGTTGCCCTTCCAGACGGGATGGCCGGTTGCGCTGTGGAAATTCTGCAATGAGGTCGGGAGCTGTTTAAATAATGGTGGTTTGAGGACGCTTTCAAAAATGCTGGTTTGCGTGATGGCGTTTTGTGTGGAGGCGGTAATGTCGTAGGGCAGCCATTCGTTTTGGATGTCTTCAAGGCGCAAGGCCTGATCAGCCGTTCGTGCGCCAACTGGAATGCTGTTTTCCAGCAGGCGTCTCAATGCGGCCGCAGCAGGAAGAACGGGTATGAAGGGTCCATGATCCTGCTTTGCCAGAAGTGACCATTTTGCATGTGCCTGGTGTCCTGATGCATCAATGCCACTGACGTCCACCTGCATTGCGCCCTGATCGGATGTGAACAACCGAGTGATTTTTCTGAGTTGCAAAAGTAATGGGATCAGGTAGCGCGGGTGAGGGACAAGACGTTGCCTGCGCAAGCGTGCGATCAGCTCCATACCCCATTGTTCCAATTGTGATTCCAGCCCGGCTGAAAAGCTGACACGTGCGTGGACGTTGAAAAGCGGGCCGTGAGATTCCGCATCAAACGTTTCAACGGGTGCGACACGCCGTTCTCCAAGGCCGGTTATGCGCGCCTTTTTCGATTGTCCCCAGCCGCTGACTGTTTCCAACTGCCCATTGCGCCATGTTGGTATATCCGCGCCTGCGTAACTCATGATGGCTGCAATCACGGAGGCACCAACTTCGCTTTTACCGCCGGGCGTTATGCAGATATCAATCGTGTCGATGCGTTGCCAGTTGCGTGTCAGATCGCGGACCACGCAGGTGGAAAGGGCCGGGGTGGAACTGGCGCCTGATAGGCCGACGACCTTGTGCTTGCGCGCTGTGTCATCAAGATGCGTGTGATAGGCTGCCAGATACTCGCGGGCATCTGCCAGATCAATCAGATGTGCCCCTGATTTGAGGATAGTTTCTGCTGTGTTGTAGTCAGCGGACTGGAATGGCCCTGTGCAATCTATAACCGCAAAGGGGTTTAAATCGACCAAGATCTCGGCCAGATTCTGCCCATGATCCATTGCGATGCCCCGTATTTGGCGGCTAGGGTGGCGTTCTCTTAGTCTGGTTGCCAGATCTTCGGCTTTTTTCAGGCTCCTGGAGCTGAAAACAACGGCGATGTTTTCAAAACGAGCCAGATGTGTGAGCAAGCGTCTCCCGAATACGCCGGTTCCTCCAATGATCAGTATTGTTGGGTTTATGATTGTTGGGCTCATGGGACCGACTACAGCACAAAACGGTGTTTTGTATCTGGCGTCGGTACGCTGCATTCACTGGCTTGTCCGAACCAGCGAGTGCGATTGGCCGCGACCCTGTCATAGGCAAAGTCGCGCATGAATTTTGGAATGAACCGCGCATATCTGACAAGAATTGCAAATCCATTCAAGTGCCGTGAGACTGCAATGACAGCGTCGGATTTTTTCAACATTTTATCATTTTCGATGAACAGAAAGGTGTCGGGACTGCGCGGGTCGATTTCATATTGTTTCGCCAGACTCTGCCCCTGAACTGACTGCACTGCAATAAATGTGATGGTTGGTGCTTTCTCGTGCCGTAAAATGTACTGCACCGAGCGGTTACAAAGCATACAGATGCTGTCGAACAAACAGATTGCCTGATCATGCATTAGGATGTGTCCTCACTGTAGACGCCTTCCTGGTGGATTAATTCGCCAAGCCATGGATGGGTCAAATCCAATGTGAAGACAAATTTGCCCTCTGCCAAATCTTTGTGACGGACAATCAGATCAAATGGCACGACACAGCGCGGCAGGGGCAGAACAATGCCCAAGCATTTGAAGGCGTAACCGGCGCTTTCAAAAGCAAGGCAGTCTCCATCGACGCGCGCTCTCAATCTCATGCTGACGCCAAAACCGAGATATTCTTCGAGCCCGGTTGGTCCGCTGAAGCGTTTTGCGGATTGGACGATTTGGGGAAAACCGCTCTTGTTGGCATAAAGTCTGGTCCATATCTGCCCGCCGGTCGCCCCGTCCTCAGTTACGCTGACGATAGAAGGTGTTCCAATATCACTGCTCAACGGCAAAGGTGCTCCAAACAGGCGTAAAAGTTGCGCGAGACTGGTGCCCCATAAGCTCTTGCGCATTTGTGTGATTTCGCCTGCGTAAACGGTGCTTTCACCGCCTTTCACAACTTTGGAAAATCTCACCTGTACTGCGTCTGGGAGCTGTTGCCAGTCTGCTTCTGACAACAGGTTACAGAACCGATTGTCCTGCTTCTCAGTTGTGTTGCAGTATGTTTTCAGCCGTTCTTGGTCGCAGAGTTGTTTCATGGCTTGCGCTCCGATCTTCTGAGCTATTGTTTGTCCTGACGTCTTGGGCTTTTGGGCAAATAGGAGGATATTTTTGCGCCGAGCTTCAAAAGTGTGGCCCGCCTTGCCTTTGGCAGGGACAGCATTTGATTGTACCAGCGGTCGACGGACTCGGTAAATTCCAGCATGGCCTTCAGCTTTTCCAGCTTCTCTTTACTGATGAGGGGGTCACCTTCGGCCTGTGAGACGCTGTCGCGCAAGGTCACCAAAGCGGGGTCAATTTCCCGAGCCTTTCGGCCCGCTGCAATACGTGCTGCGATCTCCCAAACATCGGTTTCCGCTTTGAAATGATCCCGTCGGTCTCCACGAATTGGTACGCGATAAATGAGAGTCCAATTGAGCAATTCCTTGATTGAATTGGAGACGTTGGACCGGGCCATATCCAGTTCATCTGCAATTTGCTCTGCAGTTTGTGGCGTGTCTGCCAGATAAAGATACGCATGGATTTGACTGACCGAACGGTTTACGCCCCATTTGCTGCCCAAATCCCCCCAATTGAGCACAAAGGTCTCGACCGCTTTGGGGAGTTTTTCTTTGTTGTCGGTATTTTCTGTTATTTCTGTCATAACAGAATTATAGGGTTGATCAAGGCATGTGTCAAATACGAATAATCTATCGAACGGGTGACTTGGTGCTGCGGGAATGCACCGGCAGGAGGCAGGCGTGCGCCAGTGCGTTAATTGTTAGCCGCTGGCCCGCGATATTTGGATCCGTCTCTTCTTATTCTGGGACAGCGCCAGCAATGTTCTGGTCATAATCAACGATGGAACCGGTCATCACACCTGCTTCCGGGCTGAGCATGTAGGCGATGAGTGAGGCCAGTTGGTCCGGCTTCACCAATTGGCCCATTGGCATGGCGGCTTCAGCCTTTTTCAACCAGTCCTCGTCGGCATCGTGCCAGATCTTTTGAATGTTTGCTTCGCCAGGTGTGTCCATCCAGCCTGCATTAATGCCGTTGCAGCGAATGCGGTCTGATCGGTGGGCATTGGCCACATTTTTTGTGAGCGTGGACAGAGCTGCCTTTGAAGCCGAATAAGGCGCCATGAAGCTTTGGCCCGCATGGGCTGACATGGACAGAATATTGACGATGCTGCCGGGTCTTTTCCCTTCCAGAAGGTGTTTGATGACACCCTGCATGATGAAAAACGGCCCGCGCACATTGGTATTGAAGTGGCTTTCAAACACATCGGGCGTGGTGTCTGTGATGGAGCCACGGCCGGTATCGGCAGCTGAATTTACCAGTGCATTCACTTGACCAAGGGCAGCTATACTGCGAGCCACTAGTTTGCTGCAATCGTCGAGCTTTGACACATCTGCCGGAATGAAGGTGCAATCGGCACCCAGCGCATTCAGTTCAGCCGCTGCCCGTTCTCCGCGTGCCATGTTGCGACCACTGATGACGAGGCTGGTGGCCCCTTCCTCAATCAGCCGGCGGGCAATGGCCAGACCAAGACCTTGCGTTCCGCCGGTGATCAGCGCTTTTGTGCCAGCGTTCCGGCTTGCCATCATGAGGGGCGGTTGCCCCAGGTTGCCTGACCCTCAATGTCCAACTCAATAGACCGGCCCCATTTGCTGGACAGGGTAGCTGCTTCGGCCAGGTAGCTGGCCATGAAACCATCTTTCGCCGTGACCGGCGCTTTCTCACCGGTCTGGATCATATGGACAAAAGCCTCGATTTCGCGGCGGTAGCTGACTGTGTATCGATCCATAAAGAAGGTCGCATAGGCGTCGGGTGCAGCGAAGTGTTCGGGGCCAAATTTCTTGACGCTGGTGTCGGACGGATTGTCGGAAATCAGCATACCCTTTGCGCCAAACGCCTCGATGCGTTGGTCGTAGCCGTAAACGGCGCGACGTGAGTTCAGAATAACGATCTGTTTGCCGCTTTCACTGACCATTGACACAATGGCTGTGTCGACATCATCCAGCTTGCCGATTTCCGGATCTACAGCGACACTGCCTTCTGCTGAAATCTTGACAATTTCTTCGCCCAGCATCCAACGGGCAATGTCGAAATCATGGATCATCATATCGCGGAAAAGTCCGCCAGATACGGGAATGTATTCCAAGGGGGGCGGATAGGGGTCGCGGCTGGTAAGGGTCAGCTGCTCCAGGGTCCCAATTTCGCCGCCAAGGACAGCGGCATTGACCTTGGCGTGTCCGGGATCAAAGCGTCGATTAAAACCAATAAACACCCTGTCCGCTTTTTCGCCCAGTGCGTTAATGCAGCGCCGTGCTTCAGCCAGGCTGGGTGCGATGGGTTTTTCACACATCACCGCCTTGCCAGCTTCGGCAGAAGCCAGAATAAGATCGACATGTGTGTCGGTGGACGTGGCAACCAAAACGCCGTCAACACCTGGGTGCTGTATGGCGGCTTCCGCGCTGTCACACACCGTTGCGCCGGTCTTGTCGGCAAATGCCTTGGCGGCCTCGGGCATGACATCATAGACGCTGACGAGGGTCGCGCCAGCCTCGGCAATGGCCTTGGCATGAACTTGTCCGATACGGCCAGCACCCAGAAGCGCAATCCCGGTCATGGTTGAACCTTTGGAAGTCGTGAAGGGAGGCTAGAAATGTGAAAATCCAGGGACATGATCGGTATTTTTCTCCCGAAATTGATTTTTGACTGCATTTTGGCAAAAGCTTAGGCGAGAAGGGCATTGACAGATTGGGTGAAGTTGATGGAAACCCATCAAGCCTGAGCGAATAGAGTTTGCAAACGGGCGCAGTTGGGAGCGCATGGACTATGGGACACAAGCCAACCCTGCAGCAGGTAGCTGAAGCCTGCGGGTTGAGTATTGCAACGGTCGACCGGGTGTTGAACCATCGTGGCGGCGTTAATCCTGAAAAGGAACGCGTGGTCATGGAATGGGCACGCAAGCTGAAACTGGACCGCAACCTGGATCGGCGCCCGACCCGTATTCTGCGGGTTGCCGTGGTGACACAGCATCCCAGTAATCCTTTTTTTGAGCGGGTACGCCAAGGTGTATTGCGCGCCAACCAGGTGTTTTCAGTTCACAATATTCAACTGTCACTGCATTATTTTGATATTCTTACACCGGATAAGACCGCAGCACTCATTCGCCGTATGAGTGGGCAGGCAGACGCTTTGCTGATTTCGGTAAATGAGCATCCGCATGTGAAGGAAGCTGTTGACGCAGCGGCCGCTGCGATTCCGGTTCTCAGTTTTGTCAGTGATGTTTCAACGAGCGACCGCCGGGCCTATGTCGGACCGGATAATTTCAAGACCGGACGGGTGGCCGGTGATTTGATGGGGCGCTTTTTGGGGCCTGAAGGCGGTGATATTGTTATCGTCGCGGGCAGCTATCAACTGATGGACCATCACGCCCGGCGCAATGGCTTTTATGAGCTTTTGAAGGAACGCTATCCGGCCTGCCGCATTATCGAAGAAATCCAGACCCAGGAAAAAATCGAATCTCTGGCGACAGAGGTGGCGGTATTGCTGAGAGATAATCCAGGCATTCGGGGCATTTACAGTGTATCTGCTGGCAATCAGGGCATTGCCAAGGCACTCATCATGCAATCCTGCGAGCATGATGTGACCTTTATTGCCCATGAAATCACGCCGGAACGAAAAGCCCTTTTACAGCGCGGTGTTATTGATGTCATTATCGATCAAGACCCGGAAGGGGAAATACTCGTTGCGGTGGAGTTGTTGGCTGAACAGTTTGGACGTTGGAATGGAACGGCGAGGGGACCATCAACCCCTTTTCATCTGTTTTTCCGCGAATCCGTATAGCTAACCAAATCTTTATTGGTACTGTGTTAAGGTCGAAGTTGTTAAGAAAGTATAGTTCTGGGAAGGACCGAGCGTTGAGTAAACAGGCAACACAACTCGCTGGCGTTGAGAGCGAGAAACATGGAGCAACCCGCAGGGCATTTTTGCTGGGCGCGGCAGCGCTTGGGCTGGCTGGATGTTCCGGTTCTTCAGATCGATGGTCCCAGATCCAGGAAAGCAATTCCTATCGCAGTGCCTATGGGCCAATGCCGAATGAGCCTTTCCCGATTCCCGCAGTGAACACCAAGAGTGTGCCGCGGCAGTATCAACGACAGCTTGTCAATTATCGTGGTGCCGAGCCTGCGGGAACAGTGGTGATCGATCCACGGAACCGCCATTTGTATCTGGTTCGTGGCGACGGGCAGGCCGTGCGCTATGGTATCGGTGTTGGCCGGCAGGGGTTTTCCTGGAGTGGCCGTGCAAAGATCGGTGCCAAGAAACATTGGCCAACCTGGACACCACCCAGCGAGATGATTGATCGCCAACCTGAGTTGGAAGAGTATCGCCGCGGTATGCAACCAGGCCTGCAAAACCCGCTGGGTGCGCGCGCACTGTATCTGTATGAGGACGGCCGCGACACGCTGTATCGTATTCATGGCACGAATGAGCCCTGGAGCATTGGCAAAGCGGTTTCTTCCGGCTGTATACGTCTGTTCAATCAGGACATTGTGGACCTCTATAGTAGAGTCAATGTCGGCGCAGAAGTTGTTGTTTTATAAGGGTAACGCCTTCCGTTAGTTCATTCTTGCGCTGAGGTAGCTGACTATGGCCATTCGTACACTTGTATGGGGTGAGAACGTCCACGATCAGAACAGCAAGGTCGTGCAAAACATTTATCCAGACGGCATGCACACTGCAATTGCAGATGGGCTGAATGAAGATGATGGCCTTTCTGCCAGTACGGCTGTGCTTCAGGATGCCGAGCACGGCCTGACTGAAGAGCGTCTGGCGGAGACCGATGTTCTGATCTGGTGGGGGCATGCTGCCCACGGTGATGTGGCTGATGAAATTGTAGACCGGGTACAGCAACGGGTCTGGGAGGGCATGGGCCTGATTGCGCTGCATTCGGCGCATTTTTCCAAGATATTCCGACGGCTCATGGGCACTCCCTGTTCTTTGTGCTGGCGTGAGGCGGGTGAACGTGAGCGCCTATGGGTGATCAATCCGGCGCATCCGATTGTGCAGGGGCTTGGTGCCTATATCGATTTGCCCAATGCAGAGATGTATGGCGAACCGTTTACAGTTCCTGAGCCGATGGAAACTGTTCTCGTCAGTTGGTTTGAAGGTGGAGAAGTGTTTCGCTCTGGTCTGACCTATCAGCGCGGCGCCGGTAAGATTTTCTATTTCCGGCCGGGTCACGAGACTTACCCGATTTTTCACAATGAAGATGTCAAACGTGTTTTGAAGAATGCGGTCCGTTGGGCCCATTCTGCGGCACCGGCCTGGACTGGTGTTGGTGATGCGCCGAACCGCCCTGTCGAACAGGCGTTGGAGCCGCTGGAAGAAAAAGGTCCAAGGCTGCACAAGGATGGCGAAGCCGGTTTTCGCTAAGTTTTAGACTATTTTCCAAATTAGGGTTCATATGCAACGACTTCTCATTCTTGGCACAGGTGACATGGCTCGGACACATGCCAGAGCCTTTTCCGATATTCCTGGCTGCGAGGTTGTTGCAGCTGTCGACAACAATCCGGAAAATCTGCAGCGCTTTTGCAAAGAGTTCGGTATTGTGACGCAGTTTTCTGACTTGGGTGCAGCCATTGAATGGGGTGCATTTGATGCCGCAGCGAATGTCACACCTGATCCTGTGCATCATCCTACGACCATGCAACTGATTGCTGCTGGCAAGCATGTGTTTTGTGAAAAACCTCTGGCTGAATCCTACCCCCTGGCCCGTGAAATGGCTGATGGGGTCCGCGCCGCAGGGCTTATCGGAATGGTCAATTTGACATTTCGCAATGCCAGTGCTGTCCAGCACGCGCACGATCTGGTGCGGTCCGGGCAGATTGGGGCCGTGCGGCATTTTGAGGCAAGTTACCGTCAAAGCTGGCTAGTAGGCAATTACTGGGGCGATTGGCGTACGGAAGCACGGTGGCTTTGGCGCCTGTCAGAAGAGCATGGCAGTCTTGGCGTGTTGGGTGATGTCGGCATTCATATTCTGGATTTGGCGAGTTACGGGGCTGACAGTGATCCTGCAGCAATTTCGTGCATGCTGAAGACCTTCAACAAGGCACCGGGAGATCGCATCGGTGATTATCCACTGACAGCAAATGACAGTGCGGTGATGAATGTTGAACTGGAAAGTGGTGCTGTTGGCGTGATTCATGCCAGCCGCTTTGCCACTGGCCATGCCAACACCCTGAAGCTTTCCATTCATGGAGATCAGGGAGCAATTCGCGTCGATCTGGATCAAAGCTGGAATCATCTTGATATCTGCCGGGGATCCAATATCCACAATCAGGCCTGGGAGCGCATTGAGGCGCCGCAGGTCAAGAGCAACTTCTTCCGCTTTGTTGATTCTCTGGGGCAGGGCCTTGCGCAGGACCCGGATTTTGAGCGCGGTGCGCGTTTGCAGCACGTTCTGGATATGTGCGTTCAGTCGAATGCCGAGATGAAAACACTGACAATTTGAAAAATATTCACAGCTTGGGTCACTGGTAATTGGATAATTTATTCATATTTTCCAACTACCTTAAGAGCTTCAATGCTGGGCTTTGTAAAAGACAGCTAATTTTTGAGAGAAGCAGCCCTTGCCATGGCGCAAAGTGATGCCGGGCTTATCAGCGGCAAAATACGCGAACTGACACGGTTGATCCGCGAAACACGTTTGGCGGATACGCTGTCTGACGCCTCCGATCAGGAACAGATTGCTACGCCAGCCGCTACCAGTCTTGCGGGTAAGCTGGCAAACAAAATTCGCAGTCAGATGCGGTTGGATGCTTTGGCGCAGAGTTTGCGCACCGTCTATACAGAAATCCCCAATGTTGCAAAGGCCAGACAGGACGCCTTCACGTTCGCTCTGTTGCCGGGTAAACCGCCCCGTTTCTGGGTGGACCTGACCAGTTTTGTGGTGATGACAGACGGTGGTCAGACCTTCCACTTCATGAAGGATATGCGAGATGGCCGCATCACTCTGTTTGAAAGCGACAGTCTTGAGGATACTGCCAATGCGGTAACCGATTATGTGGCAGAGAGAATTGTTCAGCAGCGTTCAGATGGTCGCATCGTTGACCCGGTGGAAAACTCTGAATCGCAGGCAGAGCCACAGATAGAGCCGCACCCGCTTCAACCGGAAACCGAGCAGACCTTCGATGCGGATCAGATGGCAAGTCCGGTTCAAACCCAGATACCGGTTAGAGCTGCTGTCACCCATGAAGCTGTGATCAGCCAACACCCTGTTCCCGTTCCTGCACCGATTGTCATTCAGCCCGCGCCTGCCAGAACTGATTGGGTAAAGCTGTTTTTGGCTTTTGCATTGGGTCTTTTTGTCGGGGCTGTGGCGTTGTTTCTAGCCGCCTGGTTCCAGACCCCGGCAGCGCTTTAGAAATTGATGGTCTTGCCGACCGCGACGATGGTTCCCTTTTCATCAAGAATGCCGCGTGTCCGCCATGTGACCTGCCAATTATCGGTCTCTCCATCTACCGAGAACAAATTGTAACAGCCAGCCGGTTTTTTGTGTCCCGGTCCATTAGAGGCTGACGGAACACCGATAACAGGAACGGATCCATTGGGGCCGGCAATCTGTTGATGGCTGTGGATGTGCGTGTGTCCATGCAACACGAGGTCTGCGCCTTGTTCTGCGATCATCGTGCGGAACCGCTCTGCGCCAATCAGCCGTTTGTGAAACGGGGTTGCATCAGGGAAGGGGGGATGATGGATCAGAACCACACGAAAACTGTCTCTGGTTTGTTGCAGCAATCTTGCCGTGGCCTCTTCCTGAGATGCGGAAAACGTGCCTGTGGCCATAAACGGGAGTGTGGCAATTGCACTTGAACAGCCGATGATTGCCAGTGGGCCACGGCGGCGCAGATAGGGAAAGGTTGGTGTCTCGCTGTTTGTATCGCCAAGCATGTAGGGACACCATTCTCGCAAGGCATTCTGCAATCCACTGGCGGTATAGGCATCGTGGTTGCCGGGCACCACACTGACGTGTTCGGCGGAGCCCAGACGTCGCAGCCAAATGCCGGCCAGGCGTGTCTCCTCTGGCAGAGCTATGTTGACCAGATCGCCGGTGAGAGCGATGTGATCGGCCTGCTGATCCGCAAGATCAGAAATGAGGGAGTTCAGATAGAGGTCGGAAAAGGACTTTGCCCGATTACGCTTCCAGTTGATGTATCCGGTCAGGCGCTTGGACAGAAGCTGCCAAAGCGAGGGTTTGGGCAGTGGGCCCAAATGTGGATCGGAAAAATGGGCCAGTTGAAACATCCTATGGTATTAGCAATCGAATGTCTGTAAATCCAGTCAATTGAGAAGAGGGGTCTGAGGGGCCGTGCCACGGTGTTCGGATCGTTCATTTATCTGTCGCTGATACTTACATTTGTGGTTTGCGAATGCCTTCTATCTGACCTTTTCAACAGGAATGAATTTCATGAAACTCACCAGACGCCAGAAGCTGACGCAGGCGGCTTTCCTGACGGTTTCCCGGTTTACCCGGGGTATGACAATGGGCGTGCGTGCATTGGTAGTTGATGACAGCGAGCGCGTGCTTTTGGTGCGTCACACCTATGTGAATGGCTGGTATTTCCCCGGTGGTGCGATTGATCCTGGAGAGCACGCTTTTGATGCTGTGGGGCGGGAGTTGACCGAAGAGGCGGGGATTGCGTTGTCCGGTCCGCCCAAACTTTTAAGTGTCTTTCAAAATGCGCACGCGTCTGCGCGAGATCATGTGGTGTTATTTCATTGCCCGGACTGGATACAGAAACACACACCAAGCGTGCCTAACCGAGAGATCGCAGAGTTAGGGTTTTTCCCAATGGATGATCTGCCGAAAGATATGTCACCTGGCACGATGCGACGCATTCAGGAGTGGCGCGGCAAAGGTGAGGCGACGCCGGTCTGGTAAAAGGTTTGTTTGTTTTTCAGAGGCTTGCTGGCGGATCATGACAAGTTGATTCAGCTCGAATCTAGCTCAAAGAACATACCAAAACTGTTCCGGTGCAGTCTACAGTGTCTGCGCCATCAGCTAATTCTAAACATTTGAGGCAGAGCAGAAAGTGCCTTCAACACACATTCAGAATCAGTCGAACACACCGGTACCACACGCGGCAAGCAGGATGCTGAGTGATGCGATGAGCAGAAATGTTTGTGCTTTCATGATTTTTTCCTCTGGTTTAGAAGTGGTAGTTGAGACCGACGCGGCCAACATGATTACGGGACCCACCGACTACATTCACACCGCCCGCCTTGAACCTGTCCTTAGGTACATCGACATAGAGATATTCCAATTTTGCTGACCAACGATCATTGATCTTGCCTTCTACGCCAACACCTCCGGTAAAGCCTGCAACAGCATCGTCACCGCTTCCGAACCCGACTACTTTTGCATCTCGTGAGGTCAGTGCCACACCAGCGGTCGCATAAACAAAGTAACGGCTGAATGTGTAACCGCCGCGCAAGCGCAATGTGCCCATCCAGTCTTCTTGAAAGCTGCCAGCTCCCGACGATTTGGCTTCGATATCCTGATAAGACACATCTGCCTCAATACCAACCGCCCAGCTTGAGTTCAGTTGATAGTTGTAACCAGCTTGTGCACCGATGGTGAAGCCGCCAGCATTACTGCCAGGACCGGGATTTGGTGGGCTGTTCGTGAAATCTGCAGTTACACCACCAATCAGGCCACCCACATAAAACCCGTCCAGTTGTAAACAGGTACAGGATCATACATTACGGGTGCTGGATAGGCAGGCAGGTCAGCAGCAAAACTCGCACCTGCTGCGGATAAAGCCAGGGCCGAACCAAGAAAAATTTGCTTAAGCATGACACGCTCCAAAAATAAGTAATTTGAACGTAAGCAAATAGCGTTGACTGAGTCAAACCCAACCAACTCCCCCAAACATCACATTTTTGTGGATGGTTTCAGCTGTCCAAAAGGACCAGCAACAAAATTCCAATAGAGATCAATGCGATACCGGCAATTTCGCGACTGCGAATTCTTTCGCGGAAGAAGAAAATGCTGGCTGCAAAGGAAAACACAATTTCGATCTGACCGACGGCTTTGACCAAAACAGCCTGCTGCAGGGTCATGGCAGCAAACCACCCCAGCGATGCAAGACCGCCTGCAATTCCTGCAAGCGCACTGATACGCCAAGCCTTGAAAAGGCGGCGCAATTGCCCTGGTTCCCGATACTTCAGAAAGATGACCATGAGAACGGCTTGAAACAGGGTGACAAAACAGAGCGTCAATGAAGCTCGAATCAGAAAGTCGCCACTTGGGAGAGACAGCGACGCTGCTCGGTAAGACACACCCGCTATGGCAAAGCAGGCACCGGACCCAAGGCCGAGCAGGGCTGTCTTATCAATCCAGTTGCGCTGACTGATGCCGTTTTCCGGCAAGGACAACAGGATCAGGCCGATCATGCTGACGGCAATTGCCAATACAGCATGACCTGAAAGTGTTTCGCTGAGCAAAATGAAGCCAAGGATTGCACTTTGTATGGTTTCTGTTTTGGAGAAAATTGTGCCGACAACAAAGTTGCGAAAGGAAAAGAGGTGGAGCAGCAAGGCTGTGGCAGATATTTGAGCTATCGCACCCACGACGCCATAGAAGAAAAAGGTGCTACCCGGCACAGGTGGCATCGTGTCTCTCATAGCGCTGAGACCAATGACAATCGCGGCGGCAAGGGGCGCGGCAAAAACGAAGCGCGCGGCGGTTGCGCCCCAATTGCTCAATTCTGCTTTGAGTGACTTTTGCAGGGCGGAGCGCAAATTCTGCAAAAACGCAGCGCCGATTGAAATGATGATCCAGAGTTCCATGGCCGCCATTGATCACGGGTATCGTCTTGGGTCAAACACGATTTGCTGATGGATTGTTTTCTTGCGTAGATGAGTAGGCGCTGCTATAGGCGCGCATCTTCTGGGTGAATTCGAGTGTTATGACATATTATTGCGTCACTGCTGGAAACCGACGACGACTGATCGCATGTGCTCTGCGCACATGCACAATCGTGTTTCCTGCGTGTGACGAAGCCTTGGTCGTATAGACGAGGAATCAAACTGCGGGACTGTTATTTGAACTTTTTTCCAGCGGTTTGAAATATGCTCACTACTCCTGATTACACGCTTACCTTGCAGACCCCAGCCGATGCGGCTGAGATACATGCACTCCATGAAAAAACATTTGGTCCGGGCAGGTTTGCCCGTACGGCTTTTCGCATTCGCGAGACGGCTGCAATAGCCGGTGAGTTGTGCTTTGTGGCGCATAGTACGGAAAGCGACAAAATTGTTGGCTCCGTTGTACTGAGCCATATCACCATTGGCGGTACACCCAGCCTGTTGCTTGGG
>Ga0163215_100295_pt1 | contig 103703 bp, 92 predicted proteins | sample SynspAceP_FD_185934 | JGI IMG/M metagenome (GOLD analysis project Ga0163215, IMG submission 185934) | Saline lake microbial communities from Ace Lake in Antarctica - Synechococcus sp. Ace-P (Hybrid Assembly) | ecosystem: Environmental > Aquatic > Non-marine Saline and Alkaline > Saline | place...
CCTTCATTGTACCTTTTGGCAACACTGCTGAGACTGCTGACTTTTGAATAACAATATTTGTTGAATCATTTAAGCCAATTTCAATAAAGTCTTTATCTTCAGATACTTTAGTGATTTTACCCACCATACCACCTTGCGTTAAGACCTCGTCTCCTTTGCTTAGTGAAGATACTAGATTTTTATGTTCTTTGACGCGTTTGGCTTGTGGACGGTATAACATGAAGTAAAAAATCAAACCGAAAACACCCAGCATGATCAACATTTCAAAACCACCACCAGAACCACCCGCAGGTGCGCCTTGGGCGTATGCATCAGATATAAATAAACTCATTTTTCTTCCTTATTGTAATAATATAATTAAAAATACTGATGACACGACTTTTAGTAAGACGTCATCATAAAAGACTTTAGAGAACGGGTACCGCCATATTTTTTTGCGCATAAAACTCATTGACGAAGTCAGTTAAGCTCTCGCTTGCTATGGCATCCCGTAAACCTTTCATCACTCTTTGATAATAATGTAAATTGTGTATGGTATTCAATCTGGCCCCGAGTATCTCGTTGCACTTGTCTAAGTGATGGAGATATGACCGAGAATAATTTTTACAAGTGTAACAATCACATTTTTCGTCTAGCGGACCGGTATCGGTTTTATGGGCCGCGTTACGGATTTTTACCACACCAGCACTAACAAATAAGTGACCATTGCGAGCGTTACGGGTTGGCATCACACAATCAAACATATCAATGCCACGGCGCACCGCCTCAACGATATCTTCTGGTTTACCCACACCCATCAGGTAACGAGGTTTATGTGCTGGAATTTTATCTGCCATATGATCGAGCACTCGGATCATATCTTCTTTCGGCTCACCTACTGAAAGGCCTCCAATAGCATATCCATCAAAACCAATGTCTTCTAGGCCGCGCAGTGAAATATCGCGTAAACCCTCATACATGCCGCCTTGAACAATACCAAATAAAGCAGAGGGGCTATCGCCGTGCTCATCTTTACTGCGTTTTGCCCAGCGCAACGATAACTCCATCGATACTCGCGCTTCACTTTCAGTCGCAGGATAAGGCGTGCATTCATCAAAAATCATCACGATGTCAGAACCCAAATCACGTTGGACCTGCATGGATTTTTCTGGCGTTAACAGAATTTTTTCACCGTTGATGGGTGAACGGAAGGTCACGCCTTCTTCAGTAATTTTACGCAACTCACCTAAACTAAAAACCTGAAAACCACCCGAATCCGTTAAAATGGGTTTATCCCAATGCATAAAGTCATGTAAATCACCGTGTAGTTTGATGATTTCGGTGCCCGGTCGCAACATCAAATGAAAGGTATTACCTAAACAAATATGGGCTCCAGTGTCATCTAACTCTTCTGGCGTCATGCCTTTTACCGTGCCATAGGTGCCCACTGGCATAAAAGCAGGAGTTTCGACCACTCCGCGCGCAAAAATAAGTCGTCCACGACGCGCTTTGCCGTCGGTATTGTCTAATTCAAATTTCATTTAATTCACCCTGCTAACCGGAATACAGTCCAGTGCTCAAAATCTGCGGCATAACATCATTTTGATGTGATGCAAAAAAGTCGCAGGATTATATATGAAATGCGGCAATGAACAAAACTAATAGCCGACAATTCGATTTTACCAGCACAAAGTGTACAAAATTCAAGCGACTGCCAAGTTAAGTCAAGCCAAAACAGTGATAATTGATTGCGGCCTGCTAACCCCGACTAAAGAAAGTCAGCACTTTAGCTATTTTAGTTACTGGTTTTACGCTCCAAAAACATGGCATCGCCGTAACTAAAAAAACGATAGCGCTTTGCTATGGCTTGCTCATAAGCATCAAATATATGTTGTTTACCAGCAAAAGCACTCACTAACATCAGCAAGGTTGATTCGGATAAATGAAAGTTAGTCAGCAAGGCATCAACTAACTGAAACTGGTAGCCAGGGTAAATAAAAATACTGGTATCACCGAAGAAGGGTGACAGAGGGCTATTTTGCTCACGTGAATACTGAGCTGCGGACTCTAGTGAACGAACAGAAGTCGTGCCTACTGCCACGACGCGTTTTCCTGCAGCCTTAGTGGCTTCAATAGCATCAATGACCGATTGCCCGACTTCGGCGTATTCTGAATGCATTTTGTGCTCTAGAATGTTGTCGACCCTGACCGGTTGAAATGTGCCAGCTCCAACATGCAAGGTAACAAACTCAATATTAACGCCCTTATCCCTTAACTTTTGCAGTATAGCCTGGTCAAAATGTAATCCCGCCGTCGGTGCCGCAACTGCGCCCGGCACTTGGTTGTAGACAGTCTGATAACGCTCTTTATCAGAATCTTCATCAGGCCTGTCAATATAGGGAGGTAGAGGCATGTGGCCAAATTTTTCTAGTATGGCCAACACCGGTTCTTCCGATAAGAATTGCAACTCAAAAAGAGCGTCATGGCGGGCTAACATTTCAACTTTCACGCTTGATTCAAGTAACAACTGGCTACCCACTTTGGGTGATTTACTCGCTCTGATATGAGCCAGCACACGGTGTTCGTCAAGTATACGTTCAACTAATACTTCAACTTTACCACCCGAAAGTTTTTGTCCTAAAAGGCGGGCCGGAATAACCCGAGTATTATTAAAAACCAGTAAGTCACCCGCTTCAACTAGGTTCACTATATCAGTAAAGTGACAATGCTCAATTTTGCCCGTGTTACCTTCTAAGTGCATGAGGCGACTGGCGGTTCTTTCTGATGTGGGGTAGCGAGCAATTAAATCTTCAGGTAATTCAAAGCGAAAATCGGCAAGTTTCATAGCTGTCTCAAAAAATTTTGTGGTTTATTTTACGTATATTTATATATACCTGCAATTAATTCTGGATACCCAATCTAGGTTGATGTTGAAGCTAAAACCCTTAGACTAAGTTTACAGTTTATATTATTGACGTTTCTCCTAAGACTGTTTTTGCCCGACCTCCTTTGAGTGTCGGGCTTTTTTTTATCTGCACAAGGTATTCTCGTAGTTTAAAGTAATGGTTGACCGCAACTTTAATGCTGAACACGGGTAATCTTATCTAAATAGCCCATCAGAAAAGCAGAAATCACAAAGGTCAAATGCACAACCACATACCAAAATAATTTGTCATTGCTGATGTTATCGGCATTCATAAACACCTTTAACAAATGAATCGATGATATAGCCACAATTGACGCAGCCACTTTGTTTTTCAAGGAGCCTGAGTCCATTTTGCCTAACCAACCCAGTTTTTCTTTACCTTCTTCAATATCAATTCGGCTAACAAAATTTTCGTAACTTGAAAACATCACCATTATCAGCAGCCCACCCACTAAGGATAAAATAACTAGGATGAGATCCGTTTCTTTAATACTAAATAAGACTGGCACTAAGTGAATAAGCTCTTGAAAAAACTTAATCACTAATGCAAAAAGTGCCAAACTAAGGCCTAAGTAAATAGGTGCTAGTAGCCAACGAGCATTGTAGAGAATATTCTCTATGTATTTTTCCATTCAAAGCTATCCTCTGGGTATCTGCCTAAAATTATTCATCTAATTGTCGCCCTAAGTCATTAAAGATATCAATAATCTCATCACGCTCAATACGGCGCATATTGAGCACATACATGATTTGTAACAACAAATCCGCCCCCATAATGCCCTTATTTACTTTATTTCTTAAGTTGTCTGCGCTTTGATTGACCCCTATGCTTAGCAGTCGGTCGCTCAAATCTTGATATTTTGTGCCGCGTTTTGACATTTCAGCTTTTAATAAACGTTGAACGAGTTGACGCCAATCGGCAGGACGAGGTTTATTTTCAGTTGATATATTCATAAATATGAGTCTTTCAAGTTGCGTTTAGTGATTTTTATAAAACCGCTTAATGTGACGTATAATTTACATTTAAAACAAATAATAATCAAATGTTGAAAAATATATTTGACTATTTGTTTTTTTACTGGCTAAACTATGACCCGTGATGTCAACTATGTACATCATTTAATGGTCATACGACTTACAGGAGAGTAACCATGACTTGGGATCTTAACCAACTTGAGGCCCTATTGGGTGACAACGCAGATTTAGTTGTCACGAAAGAACAAAATTGCTTGATGATCGCCAATAGCGATGGAATTGATGCGTGGCTAGCCATAAGTGGTGAGCAAATCATCATTGAAACCTTGTTATTTGCCAAAAGTGAAGTCAAGGACTGTGCGGTATTAAATGAAGAAATTCTAAAGACACACATGTTGTTCCCTCTCACGACCGTAGGTATTTCGCAAGTGGGTGGTGATGAGTATTACACTGCGTTTGGTTCACTAAGCTCTCAGTCTAAAGCCGAAAGTATTGCTATTGAACTAAATACACTATTTCAAAATGTCGAAGCTTTTATTGATGCTTACCAAGTACATTTAAAATAATTGAGGAAAAGATTATGTCAGTTTGGAGAAAGTTAGTCACCGCAATTAAAGGTGGTGCAACAGAAGCAGCTCAATCCGTTGTTGACGGTCAGGCAATTCGCATTCTTGAGCAGGAAATTCGTGAAGCCAAAGATGAACTGCGTAAATCAGATCATGCAAGAACCCAAATTTTAGCCAAGTGCAAACTCGCCCAACAGAAAGTGGACAGCTTGCAAGGCTCAATTGAGCAATATGAAACTCATGCTCGTAAAGCCATAGATACGGATCGTCAATTGGCCTTAGATTGCGCCCAGAAAGTGGCAGATTTGAAGGTTGAACAAGATTCTGAAAATCAGTTTCTTACCCAGTTCCGCCAATCAGAAAAGCAATTGGCCAATAATATAAAACAAGCTAAAGCTAATTTGAAACGACTTGAACAACAAGTTGATATGGTCAAAGCTACTGAGTCGGTGCAAAAAGCACAAGTAGCGGTTTCATCACGCCACTTAGGCGCCAATAGCAAAATGAAAACGGCTACGGAATCGCTACAACGAATCCAAGAAAAGCAAACGATGCGTACTGCAGAGTTACAAGCCGCTGAAGAGCTGGCTGCCGATGAAAGTAGTGACGATCTTGAAAAACGTTTAGCGGCTGCCGGAATAAAAGGCAGTAAGGTTTCTGCAGATGATGAATTAAGCCGAATATTAGGTAAATAAGACTAGTGCTCAAGTTAAATGATTAGTAGAAAACTTCGCAAACTTTTTGCCAAAGTATTCTCGGAAATGCGCTGGTACACTATTGTACTGGCGCTGGCTTTTTATGCGTTAACGACTTGGATATTACTGTGGTTAGCGGGAGAGAAAGCCCTAACCCAAAGTAGTGATTTTATCTACTGGCTAGTGGTCACTGGATCCACTGTGGGTTACGGTGACTTTTCGCCTTCTACTGACGCTGGTAAATACTTAGTCGCTTTTTATATTATTCCCATGGGCCTAAGTATTTTTGCTTTAGTGCTAGGTCGCATCGCCAGTTGGGTATCAGAACAATGGCAAAAAGGAGCTAGAGGTTTGAAGGATTTAGATGTTGAAGAGCACATACTAGTCTTAGGGTGGAACGGTCATCGTACCTTGCGTTTGTTAAAACTATTACTGCGTGAACGTGCTTCAGTAGAGGGTAATCCAACAATAGTATTGTGTGTTAGGGCTGAAATTACTAACCCCATGCCCGACGATATTGAGTTTGTTAAGGTCGACACCTTTAGTAATGACATCGATATGGACAGAGTCTGTGTGGCAAAGGCTAAGGTGATCTTGATGGACAATCCAGAAGATGACCTCACCATGACCACTGCTTTATATTGCAGCCAACGTAATCCCCATGCGCAAATGGTCGCCTATTTTAACGACGAAAGTTTAGTGCCCTTATTACAACGCCATTGCCCTAATATTGAATGTACCCCGAGTGTTGCGGTTGAAATGCTGGCTAAAGCGGCTTTTGATCCAGGCTCGAGTTTACTCCATCATGATTTGCTCGATGTTGATGAGGGTAATGCGCAATATTCAGTCACCTTACCCCCGGGTACCCCCTCAGTTAAAGTTGCGCAATTATTTATCGGTTTAAAGAGGGATTATCGCGCAACCCTTATTGGTTTGGCTCGTTCCCAAAACAAACTCACTATTCAAGTCAACCCAGACCTGGACGAAGAAGTGTTTGCTGAGGATAAAATATTTTATATTGCTGATGAAAGAATTAGACACTTTGATTGGCAAGCGCTTGCTGGAGAAAGTTATGTTTAGTCGTTTGTTTGGTAAAAAGCCGCCTGAAAAGGCAAAAACACCAGAAATAATGGGCTTGTACCTTGGCGGTTCGTTTCAGATAGAACCCTTGAAACTGCGCTTGCTAGAACCCCAATTAATTATCGCTAAAGCCGCATCGACTCATATTATTCAGGCTGTTGGCGAAGTTAATTTAGATACGGGTGGCAAGATATTGCGCTTCTACACTGACGATGACGCCTATTTACAAGTGATTCTGGATGGCGGTGTGACTGAAAGTCATATAACTGATGTCAAGCTATGGTACTTTTATGAGACTAAAACCGTGGGTAGCGATAAACAGTGGCAGTCGCTGATCAATCAGGATATTTCACAGCCGCAGTATAACATCGAAGGTTACACCTTTTTGCGAGTATGGGATGCGGTTGGTGATAGCTCTCCACCAGTGGCGATGACCGAACGCACCTATGAAGAAGATGGCGATATCAGTGAAACGGATCAATTTGTGATGTTATATGAGCGCAAACTAGAAGATGAGCAGGTGGAAACCCTGTTGGTCACTGGTGAAGAAAAATTAGTTAATGATAATCTAGATCGTTGTTTAGTAATCAGCACTGGTTTTAATTTAACCCAAGGTGACATTACCATTAACGGTTAGTTATCTTTAATATTTAACAATCCCAAACAAGAGGAGTCGACATGGACACGATATTACATTCAATTGCGGGCTTAGGAAATTTTGCAATGTACTTTGCAATTTCAATAGCCTTATTGTTTGTCTTCAAAATTATTTATGCCCTCGTAACCCCTCATGATGAGTGGAAACTAGTAAAAGAAGATAAAAATGTTGCTGCCGCCGTGGGTTTTGGTGGAGCAATGATAGGTTTCAGTATTGCCTTAGCTGGTGCCGCCACAAACTCTTTATCATTGCTTGATTTTATTATTTGGGGAATTGTCGCCATGATTGCTCAATCATTTGCCTTTGCCCTCTTACGTTTTACGTTTATGCCTAAAATTGCTGAGCGCATTAATCAAAATGAAGTCTCTGCCGGCACAATGTTAGCGGCGATGTCAATTTCTGTTGGGCTGCTTAACGCGGCCTGCATGACCTACTAGGAGGCAATATGCAAGCTAAGCTAAAACGCTCAAGGTCTATCAATTTAACCAGAATGCGCAAAAGCTTTACGGTTAAACCCTTGGCTTTGGGCATTGCAGTCATATTTTTAGCCGCCTGTGGAGAAGAAAAGCAAGACGCAATCATTTATACGAATGCAGATGAATGTGCTGACGCCAACCCTAACATGGTGGAACAATGTAAAACGGCGTATCAAGAAGCCATTGCAGAAGCACAGCGCACTGGCCCCAAATACAACTCAGCCAGAGACTGTGAAGCCGAGTTTGGTGCTAATCAATGCCAAGTGGTTCGCCAAGAAAGTGGCTCGTTTTTTATGCCCTTTATGGCCGGCTATATGTTGAGTAATTTAATGTCGCCTAGAGGCTTTAATAGTCAGCCAATGTATACGTCTTATTCACCTTATTCTTCTTACCGTAATCGCTGGGTAGGCTCAGATGGTTATGATTTTGGTGACCAACGCCAACGTAAGATGCGCGTTAATAAAGATGCGTTGAAAGCAAAACCAACGGTGACTAAAACCATGAGTCGAGGCGGATTTGGCAGCAGTGTCAGAGCTAAATCAAGTTGGGGCAGCTCATCATCTAGAAGCAGTTGGGGCAGTTAAGCCGGCTGAACTTATGTTTCGAATAGATATTGCAGAACGTCGTAATTGGCGCAAGAAGGCAGCAGAGTTTGGCTTTACGTTTCATACTATGCATGGGGAGCCGTATTGGGACGAGAGTGCTTATTACCAATTTACCCTGCAACAAGTTGAACGCGATCTGGAAGCGCCAACAGAAGAAATTCACCAACTTTGTCTTGCTGTAGTCGATCTTGTCGCCAAAGACGATGAACTGTTAAGTAAATTTCAAATTCCTGAGTTATTTTGGCAACCCATTCTAGACTCATGGACCAATAAAGATCCTAGCCTATACTCTCGTTTAGACTTTGCCTATAACGGCTCTGGACCCGCGAAATTATTTGAAAATAATGCGGATACGCCCACATCCTTGTATGAATCTGGTTTTTGGCAGTGGTTATGGCTCGAAGAACAAGTTGATTTGGGAAAGCTCAGTAGACAAGCAGATCAATTTAATTCACTGCAAGAAAAACTCATAAAACAGTTTGCTAAAATCGCCCAGCACTATGCTATTAATTCCATGCATTTTGCCTGTTGTAAAGACACTATCGAAGATCGCGGTACCGTACAGTATTTGCAAGACTGTGCTTTAGAGGCCCAGCTTTTTAGTGATTTTGTCTTTATTGAAGATATTGGTATTAGCGAATGTGAACGCTTTACTGATTTAAATGACAGCCCAATAGATACCTTATTTAAATTGTATCCTTGGGAATTTATGCAAAGAGAGGAATTTGCACCTTTCATTATGCCCGCTCAAGTCAATTGGTTAGAACCTTTGTGGAAATCCATTTTATCCAATAAAGCGCTGTTACCGATGTTATGGAAGTTATTTCCAAATCATCCTAATTTACTACCAGCCTATTTTGAGAATGAACTGCATTTAGCTACAGAACATAAACTCATTAAAAAACCCTTTTTTTCAAGGGAAGGCGCAAACATTAGTTTAATAGACCAAGGGCGCACGATAATTGATGGAGATGGTCCTTATGGACAAGAGGGATTTATCTATCAAGGTTTTCATGCCCTGCCTACTTTCGGCGACAAACACACCTTGATTGGCTCATGGTTAGTGGACGATCAGGCTGCGGGTATATCAATTCGCGAAGATAAGTCGCTCATCACTCAAGATTTATCCCGTTATCTGCCCCATATTATTTTGTGACAATTTGACACGTCTTTTAAACACAAATGCGCTCAGAATATGACTCAAGTTAACAGGCACAATTAAATTGGCTTATATGAAGATACCTTGGAAAAATTTAGATACAACGCAACAAATAAAGTGGGTTGTGTTAGTACTCGCAGTTATTACTGTGATTGAGATTATTAATTTATTAAGTGGTCGCGCCCTCAATCAACTTGGCAATATTCCACGCTATGTACCGGGGCTCAAAGGCATACTTTTCGGACCTTTTTTACATGGTAGTTTGCAACATTATTTCGCTAATATAATCCCTTTAGGTATGTTTACTTATTTGATGCTGCAATACGGCACTAAACGATATTGGCTCGTAACCGCATGGATTATTCTGTTATCTGGCATCTTAGTGTGGCTGTTTGGACGTTCTGCCAGCCATATCGGTGCCAGCGGGCTAATTTATGGTTATTTTGGCTTTTTACTACTGGCAGGCTTTTTAAGTAAGAGTTTTAAATTACTGGCTATCTCGATTATTGTGGCCTTTTTTTACGGTGGGCTCATTTTTGGAGTGATGCCAACAACACCTTTTGTATCCTGGGAATCGCACTTATTTGGCTTTATCGCTGGTGTGATTGCCGCTCGATTATGGGCTAAACCGGTTAAATAACCTGAACTATAGATAAGCAGAGTTCAAGTTATATAAAAGTATTGGTAGGTCTACCTTAGTAATAACCATATAATGCTGCAGAAAATAGCGTTTTGAAATAGGGTTTAAATGAGCGAAAACAACGAAAAAAAACCAGGCGGCATGTTAGGTAATTTAGCCTTTAACATTATCATTCCTGTGTTGATCATGACCAAGCTAAGTGGTGAAGATAGTTTGGGGCCAGCTTGGAGCATTGTTGCTGCGTTAATTTTTCCAATTGGCTTCGGTTTATGGGACTTAAAACAATCAGGCAAAGTGAATGCATTCTCAATTTTAGGTATTGTTAGTGTCATTTTAACCGGCGGTATTAGTTTGTTACAGTTGCCCGCTGAATATATCGCTATTAAAGAAGCGGCTATACCGGCCTTAATAGGATTGGCAGTATTAATCACACAGCGCACTAGTAAGCCACTACTAAAAGTATTTGTACTCAACGAGCAAATTGTTAATTGGCATAACTTGAATAAGTCACTGGAAGAAACAGGTACTGCGGCTTTATTCGAGAAAAAACTGGCTGTCAGCTCTTATATTGTTGCAGGTTCGTTTTTTCTGTCTTCAGCACTCAATTACATCCTCGCTAAGGTGATATTAGTCAGCCCCCCTGGCACCACTGCATATACCGAAGAGCTTGGCCATATGACGGCCTTAAGCTACCCTGTTATCGTTATTCCCAGCATGATCATGCTGCTCGGCGCCTTATGGTATGTATTTGCGCAAATCAAAAAATTAACCGGTCAAGATCTCGACCACTTCTTAGCTGAAACCAAATAAAAGCAAAGATTGTCACTCAGGATTAAAACCAAAAAAGCCAGTGGAAACTGGCTTTTTGTTCAATCAATATAAACCTTAGTGATTACTTTTGGCCCAGCAAACTGAATATTTTTTTAGCAATATCAGTATTATCTAAGTGCCCTTTAAATAAGTCTTTGCCTGGCCCCTTGGCAAATATTTGTACATCCACGCCAGTATGGCCGGTAGTTGTCCAACCCGTAAAACTGCGTTGATCCAAGATGGATTTTACCGCCTTATAAAACACTTTGGAGTCTGCTGACTTAATGTTGTTTAGCTGGTTTTGTTCATCTTGAGTTAATTCAAAACCGAATTGTTCATTTGCGGTCGCGCTGCGGTCTTTGCTGTCTATGAGCAGTTTAGCGATGCTGGTCGGCGAACTTTTAAGATTCTTAAGCCAAGTAGGTTCCCAGTTATATTCTCCATTCACCCCTATTGTCATGCCGCCAGTACTATGATCAGCCGTAACCACAAACAAGGTATCCGGATGACTGTCAACGTATTGTGACATCCATTCTAAACTTATAGCCAAGTCATGCATTTCGCCCATTGATGTGGCGATATCGTTAGCATGCCCCCCCCAATCTATTTGACTTCCTTCCACTAATAAAAAGAAACCTTTATCATTTTCTAATTGCTTGACTGCCGCTTTAACCAACGAGGGTAAACGTTGTTTATCTTGCTCATCTAAGGCCCAAGGTAGACCGACATCAGCAAACAAACCGAGTAAGGGCGTCTTGGTCTTGATGTCATTTAACTGATGACGATCATCAACATATTGGTAGCCGGCCGCTTTAAACTCTTCGACTAAATTACGGTCGTCACGAATGAAATACTTCCATCCACCGCCTAACATAACATCCAGCCTAAATTGACCATTAATTTTTTCATCAAAGTAGCTATCTGCAATTTCATCATAATTTTGACGGCTAACATTGTGCACAGAAAACCCTGCTGGCGTAGCGTGGTTAATCTGTGAAGTCACGGCTATGCCTGTTTTAAGCCCATGTTGTTTGGCATATTCAAGCACAGTTAATACTGGCTGTTTATTCACATCAACGCCAATAGCACCATTGTATGTTTTAACCCCAGTGGAAAGCGCTGTAGCCCCTGCAGCCGAGTCAGTAACGTAGCCTTCAGACTGTGCAGGATGAGTACTTGCCATCCCTACAAGTAGCTTGTCAAAGATGGTTAACTCGACTTCTGGCGTACTTTTATCATCCATAAACATGCGATAAGCAGTGGTGTACTCTGGCCCCATTCCGTCCCCTACCACCATAATGATATTTTTCGGCGTTGGATTGGCATAAATTTGCGTACACAAACAGGCTAAAAGTAAAATTGCACTCTTTTTCATCAATTATCCACGAGGTTTAATAATATTTATCAGTTAGAAGTATAAGCTAGGACGTATAGCAATGGGTATGGAAAATAAATCCAACTACACTGTCTACGTGCTTTTGCTTGCAAAGGAGGTTTGTTAAGCGATGTGCTCACTTCTCTAAATCGAGTATTTGGCGCATGCGCTGTTGTACCACTTCTACCAATAAATCAGGTTGAAACTTCGATATCAAGCGGTCGCATCCGACTTTTTCTACCATTGCTTCATTGAAGCTGCCACTCAAAGAGGTATTTAAAGCAATAAACAGGTCACTCATTCGCGGATCTTGGCGTATTTCAGCCGTTAAACGATACCCGTCCATTTCTGGCATCTCAGCATCAGTAAACATCATTAAAATTTCATCCGTGACTTTTTTACCTTCATCGGCCCATTTTCTTAATTTGTTTAAGGCCTTCAAGCCGTCTTTTTCTTCAAGAATAACAATACCTAATTGCTGTAAAGTTTCTCTTATTTGCCAACGAGCCGTCGCAGAGTCATCAACAATTAACACCTTTTTACCTTTCAAATATTCCGAAACAGGATCTTCTAAGACATTTGCCGAAATAGTGGTGTCGTATTCAATGATTTCAGCCAAGACCTTTTCGACATCAATAATTTCAACTAACTCTCGCTTACCCTCAATATCCACTTGCGTGATGGCAGTCAGATAGTGGTTTTTTCCTGCTGTCGATGGGGGGGGTTGAATATCGCTCCATGAAGTATTAATAATATTCATAACCTGCCCTATCAAGAATCCCTGAACACTACGATTGTATTCAGTAATAATGACATTCGCCGGTTTATAATCTGAACTGTCGTTCATTTTTATGGCTGCGCGCAAATCAATAATAGGTATCGATGCGCCACGATAGTTAGTCACGCCTTTAAGATGGGCGTGAGAGCCAGGCAATTGATTCAATGAGGGTACAGTAATAACTTCGCGTACTTTGAATACATTGAGCGCAAAGGTATGACGGGTACCTAGTTTAAACATCAGTATTTCTAGTCTATTTTCGCCCACTAGCTGGGTTCGTAAGTCTATAGATGCTAATAACTCAGACATGTCTTTTCACCATTGGATGCGCTAACTCCTATTAGAAATTGGATATTAAGCTAGATTCACAATAAAGAATAGTAGTCACTGAATAGACTAAATACCTAATTGTTTATCCAAGACTTACGCCACTCATTCACACTATGAATACTGAAAATGAAATATATACACTATTTATATGGTGTTATTTTAGCATAGGATAGCTTCATCGCGGTGGACAAATACCAAAATATGTCTTCCATGCTGATTAACTTTACAATAAAAGGAACATCCTATGTCACAGTATCAAAAAGATATGACTGCAGTTGAACAACTTGTTTCCAAGCAACACGGCACTTGGAACGCTATTAGTCCAGCTTATGTCGCTCGCATGAAAATGCAAAATCGCTTTAAAACAGGATTGGATATTGCTAAATATACTGCGGCCATTATGCGTAAAGATATGGCTGATTATGACAAAGATCCTGCTCAATACACACAGTCACTAGGTTGCTGGCATGGATTTATTGGCCAACAAAAAATGTTGGCGGTCAAAAAGCACCATGGCACTACCGATAAAAGTTACCTTTACCTTTCAGGTTGGATGGTAGCGGCACTGCGCTCTGAATTTGGTCCATTACCAGACCAATCGATGCACGAAAAGACCACCGTACCGGCATTAATCGAAGAGCTTTACACCTTCTTACGCCAAGCGGATGCACGTGAATTAGGTGAACTATTTCAAAAACTCGACAAAACTGCAGTTAATACACCAGAGCATAATGCTGTTTTGCAAGAAATCGAGAACTACCAAACCCATGTTGTACCAATTATTGCAGATATCGATGCAGGTTTTGGTAATGAAGAAGCAACCTATCTATTAGCTAAGAAAATGATTGAAGCTGGGGCTTGCTGTATTCAAATTGAAAATCAAGTTTCTGATGCTAAACAGTGCGGTCACCAAGATGGCAAGGTCACCGTGCCACACGAAGATTTCTTAGCCAAAATAAATGCGGTTCGTTACGCCTTTTTAGAGATGGGTGTAGATGATGGAGTGATTGTTGCTCGCACCGATTCACTAGGCGCTGGTTTGACGCAAAAAATCCCCGTATCGCAAAAACCTGGCGACTTAGCCACTCAGTACAACAACTTTCTTGAGACCTCAAAAGTCGATTCTATTGATGATTTAAACGAAGGTGATTCAGTTCTAAAACAAAACGGTCAACTTGTTAAGCCAGTCCGTTTGCCTAATGGATTATACAAGTTTAAAGATAACAGTGGTTTTGACCGAGTAGTTCTAGACTGTATTACTTCACTACAAAATGGTGCTGATCTTTTGTGGATTGAAACTGAAAAACCTCATGTTGGCCAAATTGGTGACATGGTAAAAGCCATCAGAAAAACCATTCCTAACGCTAAGTTGGTTTACAACAATTCACCATCGTTTAACTGGACATTAAATTTCCGCCAGCAAATCTTTGATCTATGGGTAGAAGCAGGAAAAGATGTAAGTGCTTACCAACGCGATAAGTTGATGTCTGCTAGCTATGATGAAACAGAGCTAGCCATTGAAGCTGATAGTAAAATTAGAACCTTCCAAGCTGATGCGGCGCGTGAAGCGGGCATTTTCCATCATCTAATTACATTACCAACTTATCATACTGCTGCACTTTCAACAGATAACTTGGCTAAAGGTTACTTTGGTGAAGAAGGTATGTTGGCTTATGTTAAAGGTGTGCAAAGACTAGAAATTCGCCAGGGTTTAGCTTGTGCTAAACACCAAGCCATGGCTGGGTCAAACTTAGGTGACGATCATAAAGAATATTTTTCAGGTGAACAGGCGCTTAAAGCGTCTGGTAAAGACAACACCATGAACCAATTTGATATGGTTTCTTAAGTTTAAGTCTTAAACGATAGCGAGCTAAACCAGCTCGCTATCACTTTTAACTATAAATATTTTCAAATCAATTCATATATTTTATAAAAAATATCATTCTCTCCTTCCTGACAATTAAATAAGAATACAAAAATTTAAGATAAGCCTATGTTTTAATTTACATTTATTAAAAAGTGAAATTAAAATTACATTTATCTAGTAATATTTATGTGGCCTTGTAGAATTCATGAATACAATATTTATTTTGCGAGCATCAAGTATATGAATATAGCTAAAATTGATCTTAATTTGCTGGTTTATCTCGACGTACTACTCCGTGAAGGCAGTGTGACTAAAGCGGCCAATCATTTGAGTATCACTCAACCGGCAATGAGTAACGGCTTAAAACGTTTACGTGATGTATTTAAAGATCCGCTTCTAGTGCGCACAAGCGAAGGGATGACGCCGACCAAACGCGCTGCAGAATTACAGCCGATTATTAGAGATGTATTGTCAAAACTAGAATCAGCCATACAACCGGAAACTGAGTTCACTGCACAAACGAGTAGTCGCACATTTCGGATCATGGCCAGTGACTATGCCGAATCGACTCTACTACTCGAAGTTATTCGACGCTTAAGTTTATTAGCGCCAAACATTACCTTAGATCTTATTACTCCTAGTGATGTGACATTTCATGATGTTGAGCAGGGCCGGGTCGATATGGCCATCAATCGCTTCGAGGAATTACCTCTATCATTCCATCAAAAAGTCATTTGGTATGACGGGTTTTCGTGCGTAATGAACAGTAAAAACCCTATCGTTAAACAGTTTGATTTGAATAATTATCTGACTAGCCGCCATATCTGGGTAAGTAAAACCGGATTCGGAGTAGGTGTCGGTATTGACCCTACTGAGGTACAAAAACTAGGCTGGGTCGATGCCGAATTAACCAAAATTGGCAAGAAACGTGATATTTGCGTATTTACACGCCACTATCATGTGGCTTTACAACTCGCTAAAGCGCAAAACCTAGTGGCGACCTTACCGTCGAAAGCCGCCAATTTATATAAAAATGACCCTGAGATGGTCATATTACCGCCACCTTTTGATATTCCGCCCATAGCGCTAAAAATGGCATGGAGTGCATTGTTACAACATGACGCCGGCCATATTTGGTTAAGACGCTTGATTACCGATATCGGCGCAGAATTAAGCTGATATATATAAAGCCCCATCATTCATAAAATAAATAGCTAGGATGCTCAACATAAATTAAACAATATACTTTAAATTTAATAGTATTGAGTAATGATCAGCATTATAAGAGTCAATCATGAACAACTATATAAAGCTCGGCAATTTACAAGTTGCACCACAACTACATACCTTTTTAAATGATGAAGTACTACCCAATTCAGGTTTAAATGAGTCTTTATTCTGGCAAGGTTTCGAAAACCTGTTAACTGAAATGATCCCAGAAAATAAGCGTTTATTAAACAAAAGGGATGAGCTACAAGGCCAAATTGACAATTATTGTGTAAGTCATCAGACCACATCGTTAAAAGACTATAAGCAGTTTTTAACTGAAATAGGCTATTTGTTGCCAGAGCCTGAAAACTTTAGCATCGCTACAAAAAATGTTGATCCGGAAATCGCAACTATGGCAGGCCCGCAACTTGTCGTCCCCATCAACAATGCTCGTTTTGCCATTAATGCAGCCAACGCACGTTGGGGCAGCTTATATGATGCCGTCTATGGCTCAGATATTATTGATCAAGAAGATGGTAAGTTAAAATCTAAAGGCTTTAACCCCCTTCGAGGCAAAGCCGTTGTGCAGTATGTTAGGCATTGGCTTGATACTTTGCTTCCTTTACAAACTGGCAGCCATACAGGTAGCACACAGTACGATATTTCATCTGGTGCCCTCATTGTTACCTTAGCCGATGGCAGCACAACAGTCTTACAAAACCAAAACCAATTGAAAGGCTTTGATGGCACCTTACAAGCGCCAAGCCTTGTTTTATTTGAGCATAATAATTTACATTTCGAGATGGTATTTGACGGTGATGGTCACAACGCCAGTGGTGATGTGGCAAATATTAAAGATATTATTGTTGAAGCCGCATTAACCACCATTATGGATTGTGAAGACTCAGTAGCGGCAGTTGATGCAGAAGACAAAACCTTAGTCTACAAAAACTGGCTGGGCTTAATCTTAGGCGACCTCAGTGCTGAGATTCAACAAGGTACCACTACCTTTTCGAGAAAGTTAAATCCAGACCGCCACTACCATGACTTACGTGGTGGCCAAGTGAGCCTGATGGGCCGCAGTTTAATGTTTATCCGCAACGTCGGTCATTTAATGACCAATGATGCAATTTTATATGCCGATTCACCCATTCCTGAAGGCCTGATGGATGCGGTTATTACTTCACTAATCGCTAAACATGATTTACTTGATCACGGCCAATTCAAAAACAGTCAAGCTGGTAGTATTTATATTGTAAAACCCAAAATGCACGGTCCGGAAGAAGTCGCGTTTAGTGACAAAATTTTTGCTCGGGTGGAAGACTTACTCGAATTACCAACAAACACCATAAAAATGGGCATTATGGATGAAGAGCGTCGTACCAGTGTTAATCTAAAAGCCTGTATATTTGCCGCTAAAGACCGGGCAGTGTTCATCAATACCGGCTTTTTAGATCGAACTGGCGATGAAATACATACTTCCATGTTACTCGGGGCATTTGCGCCCAAAGCTGAAATAAAAACCCGACCTTGGTTAATGGCTTATGAAAAATTCAATGTCATCAACGGCATCCAAACAGGCATGTCAGGCAAAGCCCAAATAGGTAAAGGCATGTGGCCCATTCCCGATGAAATGGCCAACATGATGAAAGCCAAGCTTGGCCATGTTCAGTCTGGCGCCAATACCGCTTGGGTACCCTCCCCTACTGCGGCGGCATTGCATGCTCTGCACTACCACCAACTCGACGTATTTACCCAAAGAAAACAACTCAATTTACGCAGTGAAGGCATGCTCGATTCGATACTCGACATTCCGCTTTTAAATAGAGATGAAGTACTTGATAAAACCACTATTCAACAAGAACTGGATAATAATGTGCAAGGCATATTAGGCTATGTTGTGCGTTGGATAAACCAAGGCATAGGTTGCTCAAAAGTCCCTGATATTAATAATGTTGGATTAATGGAAGACCGCGCGACTTTGCGTATTTCAAGTCAACACATTGCTAATTGGTTGGAACATAAGATCATCTCTGAAGAGCAAGTAAGCGCCTCAATGCTAAAAATGGCTAAACTTGTAGATGAACAAAACAAAAACGATCCTGACTATATTGGCATGACTCCGAATCCCCAGGATTCAATCGCTTTTCAAGCCGCAAATGAGCTTATATTCAAAGGAAAAGAGCAACCTAATGGTTATACAGAGCCAGTTTTGCATGCCAAGCGCAGAGAAATGAAAAGTAAACTTAAATCAGTTAATTAGGGTTTATTGAGTTCTTTTTCAAATACATGTTTTCCAAATAATGTTTGAGCTATTGCGATAAAAGATTTGGCAAGCAAATGATAAGTAAGCACATGTAAGGGCATTTTTAAATAATGCCCTCTCATTAAAACCATGAATTCAGCTAAAGAATAAAAGCGGGGTTTAGAATATGGATGCACAGGAGCCAAAATAGGAAAGAACATAAAGTCTAATATTCTAAGTTTTATTAATGAAATAGGTTTTATGCCAGATGTAATTAAATCAGGAATTTGGGTTCCGAGAATCAAATTGGTGTAACGGCAAGCTAAATAAAGTTCACGCTCAAACTTTGTTTCTTTAGCAAGTTGCAGCAAGTCAGTCCAATAATTGGTTTCTAAACATTCACTCATTAAAATATGTAAATCTATTAAATCACGATAACCCTTTGTCATATCCTCATTAAAAAATAAATGAACAGCACTATGCAAGGTCATTGCGGATGGAGAGAGAACTGAGTATCCATCTGGGCTCTTGACCATTTGGTTTGTAAGAGAAGTGACGTCGGGGGCTCTACCAGATATTGGTGGTACTATATTATGATGTATATCAATAATGGTGCCTCGCTGAGAGTGACGTAAAGGAGGAATTTCATGAGACCATTTTCTATAATATCGGTCGTCATAATCACTGCCTACTTCACCAACCCAGCCTAGAAAAAATAATTTCTGTTCTATTTTCTTAATCGACTGTTTATCAACAAGAACATCTATATCATTATAAATTCGGCTTTTACCAACGGGGTGACCAGACAAAGTATAGCCTGCCCCTTTCAGGAAAATCAGATAATTAACATCTTGACCAATATTTTTGCACAACTCTCTAGCTTCAAAAAAAACTTGCAAAGATTGGTTATCTGCAATGATTCGCGCATTATTAAAATGATGTTGACAATATTCTGGTAATGTCTCGTACAAACCAAACTGAGCTAAGCGGTCCGCATACCTTGCCAATAGATGATGATGTCGGAGGACCAATAGAATCTTTTGCCACTGACTCAGTGATAATTCTTTAAGGCTGTTGGGTTCTTTAAATAATTGAATAATTAAGTCACAGTTAATAATACTCAAGCTATATTACTTCCTGTTCTAAAAAATCTTTTACATCAGATAAATCGCTATGAAATATTTCAAACGTCTTAACTTTTTCAATAACATTAGTTAAGGTTGAAAATGCCGTGTTTCTCAAAACACTATAATTAAATGCATTCTCAACTAATTGCATGTAGGCCTGATTTTTAGTTAATTGATAAATTTGTAAATCTACATCAGCGCGATAATTGGGGAAAACCACAGCAACTAATTCTGCATTTTCTGTTCTTGTATCCCAACTAAATTTTGGTGGGGATAAGTGAATAACATCGCCCTTGTGAGTATTTTTTGCTACGTCAGAAAACTGACCAAGCGGACACAAATTCTTAGCTATATCTATGGATTGGTTTTTTAAGCATATGGGTCGCACAAAAGGAGTAACGGTTGTGGTATTTGGTATGATTAACGCCATTTCATCCGATAATAAACGCCAGCCATGAAATGCCAGATATGCTGTAAGCGTACTTTTACCTGACCCAGGAGGAGCGGGAAACAATACTGCCTTGCCATTTTTAGCTAAAACAGCCGAGTGAACAATAACATACTGCACTTCATGAGCGGCTACTGTCCAGTTCATTCCCCATTCTAAAAAAGCATAAGCCTTATCGTGGCTTAAGGGTTTAAACGGTTCTTTTTGATCACATAAAAAACCCGCTTGTGGTTTTATAAAACGTCTTAAACCCGTCGACTTCTTAATTGCTAATTCATAGTCCCCCAAAAAATCTTCATCAGAGACAACAAAATCATGGTAAATCGTTTTTAGATTTTTGTGAATAAGCTCAATATCCGAAGAAATCGTAAATTTAAACGGGTGAAGATCAAGAAGAAGTTTAGATGCAGGGATTGTCACGTAGGAGATGTAGCCAAAAATTGCTTAAGAAATAAATAATGCGTCAGATGACTGGACCTTTCAACTTCAGGCAATAAAATATATTCGCCTATTAAAGCATTCAGCTTTTGGTCCGGTACTGAGATAGTGGACGTTTCTGCAGAACACATATCAAAAAAAACACAACCAGAACCATCACTAAAGGAGTGAATACTCACTCCTTTACTCAAATAATCGTCTAAAATAATATAGGCCTAATTACACACAGGTAAACCTGCTGGGTTACCTGTATTATCAAAAATCGCATCAATATGATAAACATCTACCAAGGATGATAATGTTTGGCCAACATTAGTAGGATTGCTTGTGGCTTGCACGTATAAAGCTCTGGCCATAACTAGCGCTGAAGAATATGGAGAACTTAAACCACTAGAAGCCGGAAAATTAATGCCATATCGACCGTCATAAAGGGCATTTAGATACGTATTCACTAAAAACACATTCACATTACTTGGGCCACCTAAACCACTTGGACCATTACCAGGCGCACTAATAACTTGTATAAGCGTTTTATCCGTAGCAGTATTACTAGGGTTAATAGGCTCTCCACCAAATATGCTCTTGAACGTAACACTAGCAACAAGCGAACTACCAGAGTTTTTCCAATATCCTGGAGAATAAACTTGTAAGCAAGTGACATTTGAAGGATCCGAACCTTGGCCTGATGCAACAATAGAACCTTGAATATTAGCCCACGCACTTTTACCCGGTATAGACGTTATAACAACGCCCGCTGCGGCACGAGTTAAAAATGTTCTGCGAGTCTTCCCTTCTACATCTTGTTGAGACTTATCTTCAAAACTATTGTTCTGGTCCATGATCGTTACCTATAATTAAAATAATAAGTTTGATAAGCAAATTACAAGCCATTTAATAAGTCATTGTAAAATATATGTTTATTTTTTATCTAAGAATAAATCGTAAAAATAGCTGACACTTTCAGACGCAATAAGCTGTTTTTATTTACAAATTAGCCTTAAGCGCCAACGCTTTGAGATACTTAATAGGTATAGCATAACTGATCCCGCTCGGCTTTTCTAAAACTGTTTCTTTGGTTTCTTTAACAAAGACTTTATTCAGAATACCAATAACTTCACCATTTTCACTCAAATATAATGGACTACCGCTATTACCAGGATAAGCAGTAATGTCTAATTGATAAATCATTGAAGGTTTATCTAGTCTGTCCAAAACACGGTTGCTCAATTGAGTTGAATTAATACTTGGAATAACATCAGGTGTGAGGGCAGCAACAATTCCTCTATGAGTGGCCGGGTAAAGGCCTAAAATAGCGCCAATTGGAAAGCCCGTTAATAAGACCTCAGTGCCATCTGTTGCAGTATCATCGTTGCCTAGTGTAAGAGGAGTAAGTTTTTTAGCAATCTTAAGTATTGCCAAATCATGTACAAGGTCTTTGGCGACTATCTCGGCTTTGTGAATTTCTGGGTACTTGCCCGAACCAGAAAAAACAATGAGATATTGGACTATTTCCGGATCAAAATCGATTGAGACAACATGGTTATTTGTGGCAATCAGTGTGCCATTGCCAAAAACAAAGCCAGTACCTCTTAATTGATGGGTTTGTACCCCCATGGCGTCATATAAGCCAACACCAACCACTGAGGGTTTTACCTTTGCCACAACAGCTTCGATATTATGTGCATAGACAAAATTTGCCATTATGCAAATGACTAAAATAAACGATACTCGGAAAAAGATATTCATTAGACGATGCTTACCATTCATTGTTTGCTTTAATATTTGTTATGATGTCAAACAATAATCCAATGTACTAGCGATAGTTATTTCACTCGCTGCCAATTGAATAGAGAATTAAATGAAAGTATTAGTGACAGGTGCAGCAGGGTTTATCGGTTTTCATATTAGTTCTTATCTTATTGCTCGTGGCGATACAGTTGTCGGCGTTGATAATTTAAACAATTATTATGATGTTAGTCTTAAACAAGGGCGACTCGACGAATTAGCCAAAAGCGAAAACCATCACTTATTCTCTTTCTATAAGTTAGATATTGCTGACAGAGATAAAATAGCGACGCTTTTTGAAAACGAGAAGTTTGATAAAGTTGTTAATTTAGCCGCTCAAGCGGGGGTGAGGTACTCCATTGAGAATCCACATGCTTATGTTGATAGTAATATCGTCGGTTTTTTGAATATTTTGGAAGGTTGTCGCCATAACGCAGTAAAACATTTAGTTTATGCTTCTTCCAGTTCTGTATATGGCGCCAATGAATCAATGCCCTTTTCGGTTACAGACAATGTTGATCATCCTGTTTCATTGTACGCAGCGAGTAAAAAAGCCAATGAGTTAATGGCCCATACTTATAGCCATTTATACGATTTACCGACCACAGGACTTCGTTTCTTTACTGTGTATGGGCCTTGGGGAAGGCCAGATATGGCGCTATTTAAATTTACTAAAGCCATCATGCAAGGTGAATCAATTGATGTATATAATTATGGTAATCATCGCAGAGATTTCACTTATATAGATGACATTGTCACAGGTATCGTTCTTTCCTTGGACCAACAGGTGTTAGGCAACCCCCAATGGTCAGGCAAAACACCAGATCCAAGCACCAGCAAAGCGCCGTGGAAAATTTATAATATCGGAGCGCACAAACCCATCAATTTATTAGTGTTTATTGAAACTCTTGAAAAGGCCTTAGGGAAAAATGCTAAAAAGAATCTCTTACCCATGCAAGCAGGGGATGTGCCAGATACCTATGCTGACGTTTCAGCCTTGTCACAAGACGTTGGTTACATGCCCGTAACCAGCCTAGAACACGGCATTGAGCAATTTGTTATTTGGTATAAAAAGTTTTACAAGCTTGGGTAAACTTAAACCATCAATGCATGTAATATCGATCTATATACACGGGCAGGATTAAATTCATGTTGTCACAAATTGCAAACATATTAAGTTCTCCTTTGGTCCATGCACCTATTTTATTTTTGCTTTTGAGGGTATTGCAGCGCTTTTCTGCGCACAAATTAATGTTCAAGGGTCTGTCTTACATTCCCATCGTTTGGCTTTTTTTGTGCAGTATGACGTATCCAAGTGTAGTGCTAATAAAACCGCTTGAAGACCAATATTCAGTTATGAAGCTTGAATCGCAAGAATGGAGAAATACCGGTGCTATCGTTGTTTTAGCCTGTAATTACTTTGAGGATGATGAACTACCCTTTATCTCTCGATGGCCAAACTGTTCATTGCAACGAAACATGCAAGCGGTACTTATGTATCAAGCCCACAAAATGCCTATTTATTTAGCCGGTGATATCCTGGGTCATAACGATTCACAACCTCAGGCAGTGCATAACAAAGATTTCTTAGAAAAATTTGGTGTCCAGGCCAGTGATATTCACATCATCACAAAGGGGAAAACTACCGAAACTGAAGTTTCAGCGCTTATATCCATTCTCAAAACAGATAACATCACACTTGTTACATCGGCCAGCCATCTACCAAGGGCGGTTAGATATTTTACTGATAAAAATATTCATGTGGTGCCTGTACCAGTCGAGCATCTGAGTCGAAGAAATATAGAGATAAGTTTAGGCTTACCCAACGCATCTAGTTTATATCGCAGTGAACGAGCGATTCATGAATACCTAGGTTTAATATATCAAAAATTATTTTTATAAAATTTTACTTTATCTCAAACTGCACGATAATTCATTAGACGACAACGGCTTAACTTGAACCAGATAAATAGGTGCTTAAGAAAATGAGTAAAATTGTCCCTATTTTTTCCGGCGGTGGAACAAAATTATCAGCCCATATTGGTATACTAAAAGCCTTAGTCGAATTAAACGTTAAGTTCGAACATATTGTAGGAGTTTCGGGCGGTTCAATCGTGTCATCATTATTTTGTTGTGGTCTTTCAATTGAAAAGATCCAACAATTAGCTGTTGAGACGGACTTTAAGAAGTTTCGGGGCTTCTCACTTGTAAGACTAATAACCCAAGGGGGACTATGCTCTGGCGATGCATTTGAACAATGGATGGATGGACTCCTTAAGGGAGCAACCTTTAAAGACATCGAATTAAATCTGCATGTATTAGCCACTGATGTTAATGGCGGTGGGCCTGTCGTATTTAATAAAGTCAATTCACCTGATCTGAAAATTTCAAAAGCCGTCAGATTTTCGATGTCGATACCGCTATTTTTTAGTTTTCAGAATTATAAAGAACATATATTGGTAGACGGAGCAATACTATCAGAAGATGCGCTTTACAATGACTGGGCGGGTGACGGCACCAATATTCTTTGTTTCAGACTTAAAAGTGAACAGATTACCGAGCCACATTTTAAAAAAAGTTGGTTACCCATAAAGCAATATGTGATGATGTTGATAAGAACCTTTATGACCGCAATGTCGCGGGAATATGTACATGATAACCACTGGCAAAATACTATTATTGTCAATACAGGAATGTTATCTCCGGTGGATTTCAACATGTCATTAGAACAAAAGGAACACCTGTTTAAGGTAGGGTATGAAACCGCCCTAGCCTTTGTACCTAAGCGCTTAGCTGCTAAAAAAAGAGAGTATAATGGAATTCGTTCTTTTGGATCGTAATTGATGAAAAATTTAAGAAAATATGCAGAAAAACCTATTATAGGAATATTTGTTAAGCAAATAATGAACTTCGTTGTGAGTCGCAAAGCAAATCAAATTTCCCAGCATTTTTCTGAATATTTACATCCGATAGTCGCATTTTCAGGGGAGCTAAAAAGCGAATCCTACAAAATTCGTCATAATGTTTATTGTGAAGAACTCAAATTTGAAGCGCTTAAAGAAAACTCACAAGAAACCGATGATTTTGATGGGCATTCAACCCACTGCCTGATTAAACACATTCCTACCGGTAATTATGCAGGAACAGTAAGAATTGTAAGAACCAGCAATTCACAACAACTATTACCTATCGAAAAATATTGTAGCAGCTCAATTGATGAAAAAAGTGTTCATCCTCGCGACTTTCCGCGCGAGCAAATTTGTGAAATATCGAGGCTAGCGATACCCGCTCAATTTAGAAAGCGTGCAACGGATAAATTTTCAGGTTCAGCAACTGGTGCAATCAATGAACATGTCTATTCTGAGCGAGAACTCAGATGTTTTCCTTTTATCGCTGTTGGTTTATATTTATCCGCGGCATCCATAACCTTGCATCATGGAATACAACATTGTTTTGTTATGATGGAGCCAAGGCTAGCCAGAAGTTTGCGCTTTGTTGGTATCCCCTTTCAACAAGTGGGGCCGGTAGTTGAGTATCACGGGCAACGAGCTCCCTACTATATAAGTCGAAAACTTTTAATGGAAGGCTTGAGCCCAGGATTCAAAAAAATGCTACAAAATATAGAAAAACGCGTTGAGCTGCAGTTCAAACAAAAAGACTGATGTAAAATAGCCACCTGCTAACGACGAAAAGATGTCGGTTTTTTTTACAACTTTCGAAACCATGGATTCACAAAAAAAATAACTAACTGTAAAATAAAGACTTTATATTTCTGGCACGAACCATGCATACAATGAAGAGGGCAACGTTCTAAACTGAAAAGGAAATTAATATGAAAAATTTATTTACAAAGACTAAAGTATTCTCTGCAAGTTTAGTGCTTGCGATGGCATTCGCTGGTAGTGCAAGTGCGGCAACTATTACGTTCGGCAATGCTTCAAATTTAAATGGTGTAGCGCAAGTTGCAGCTGATGGTTCTGGTTTAACCAGCGTAAATGTTCCAGCCTCTAATTTGACTAATGGTAGCAATGGTTTTTTTGTTGAAACCTTTGACAAAGCAACTCAGACTTTACAACCAGATTTTATTCCAGACCCAAATATTCCTGGCGGCTTCATTCCTAACCCTAATGCAGGCGACCCATACCCAGCCGGCACTATGGCTTACAACGACCCAGGTTTTGCTGACTGTGCGGTAAACGGCGTAGGCAGTGGTATTACAGTTGCGACAAATGGTGCTGGTGCATTTGGTGTGCGTAAAGGTTCTGTTCCAAATAAAGCGGCAGCTCCTGCAGACGATTCAACTTGTTTTGGTTACACACCACAACTAAGAACGTCTCTACCTTCTTGGGTAGAAGTAGATTATTCTGCATTCTTAGCAAATGCTGGTGATGTTGGTATTACTTTCCTTGGTTTCTACTGGGGTTCAATTGATACTTATAACGATTTTACTTTCTACTCTGGTAATCAGGAAATCCAAACTATCACTGGTAATCAGTTGTTGAATCAATCTGGTGGTACTTCAGGTAATCAACAAGCACCTGGTTCAAACGTATATGTTGCGATTGATTTTAGTCTGAGTGAAGCATTCGACAAAGTAAGAATTACTTCACGTCGTGTAGCTGGTGAATTTGACAACATCGTTATCGGTTTACAAAACAGACCTATCGACCGTGTTCCTGCTCCTGCTGGCCTTGCTTTCTTAGCCCTTGGTTTGTTAGGTTTAGGTTTGAAAAAACGTTTAAGTAAGTAATTTATTGAGCTTGCCACGTCAATTCAAAGACGCCAAGTTTAAATAAAATAGTTAATTAATGGAGAACAGCCCCAAAGTGGGCTGTTTTTTTTTGAGTTAATTCTGCCAAAACGTCAATATATAAGGATCTAGTAATAAAAAATAATGTTAACTGTCGGATTTTTTTACAACTCCGAAAATGAGAACCTAAGAAAAAAAATTAACTTATTGTAAAATATAGAGTTTGTATTTTTGGCACAAACCGTGCTTGCTACATTAGCATAAGCGAACTTTCGCATTACAAGGAAATTAATATGAAAAATTTATTTACAAAGACTAAAGTATTCTCTGCAAGTTTAGTGCTTGCGATGGCATTCGCTGGTAGTGCAAGTGCGGCAACTATTACGTTCGGCAATGCTTCAAATTTAAATGGTGTAGCGCAAGTTGCAGCTGATGGTTCTGGTTTAACCAGCGTAAATGTTCCAGCCTCTAATTTGACTAATGGTAGCAATGGTTTTTTTGTTGAAACCTTTGACAAAGCAACTCAGACTTTACAACCAGATTTTATTCCAGACCCAAATATTCCTGGCGGCTTCATTCCTAACCCTAATGCAGGCGACCCATACCCAGCCGGCACTATGGCTTACAACGACCCAGGTTTTGCTGACTGTGCGGTAAACGGCGTAGGCAGTGGTATTACAGTTGCGACAAATGGTGCTGGTGCATTTGGTGTGCGTAAAGGTTCTGTTCCAAATAAAGCGGCAGCTCCTGCAGACGATTCAACTTGTTTTGGTTACACACCACAACTAAGAACGTCTCTACCTTCTTGGGTAGAAGTAGATTATTCTGCATTCTTAGCAAATGCTGGTGATGTTGGTATTACTTTCCTTGGTTTCTACTGGGGTTCAATTGATACTTATAACGATTTTACTTTCTACTCTGGTAATCAGGAAATCCAAACTATCACTGGTAATCAGTTGTTGAATCAATCTGGTGGTACTTCAGGTAATCAACAAGCACCTGGTTCAAACGTATATGTTGCGATTGATTTTAGTCTGAGTGAAGCATTCGACAAAGTAAGAATTACTTCACGTCGTGTAGCTGGTGAATTTGACAACATCGTTATCGGTTTACAAAACAGACCTATCGACCGTGTTCCTGCTCCTGCTGGCCTTGCTTTCTTAGCCCTTGGTTTGTTAGGTTTAGGTTTGAAAAAACGTTTAAGTAAGTAATTTATTGAGCTTGCCACGTCAATTCAAAGACGCCAAGTTTAAATAAAATAGTTAGTTAATGAAAAACAGTCCCTTGGGGGCTGTTTTTTTTGCCTGAATTTTAATTGCATATCTATGCAAACCGATTTTGCTATGCGCAAAAAATCATCTTGGCAATTTGCTCTTTATCAATCAAGGCTTACAAAACACCCTACTACCATATATTATGTGTCAACTAATTTTACAACAATGAGATGTGTATGGATATTTTTGTTGAGTTGAGTAAGCGCATCAAAAAAGGCGATGACCTCGAAATATTGTCGCCCTCGGATGCGAGCTTACAATACGGTAAAACGACATATTCCACTCCCATTGAATTAGATAGTGCAATAATAGTAAAACATCAATCAAGCATTGCAAAAGTTCTTACTTTAGCAAATGAATTAAAATTTAATATCTACCCAATATCTACTAATAAGAACTGGGGTTATGGTTCCTTTAATCCTAAGTCTGGTCGGCCAAATGTAGTCATCGATTTGGGAAGACTTTGTACGATAACACCCACCAGCAAAGAGCTAGGACTAATCACTATTGAACCTGGTGTCACTCAGCAGCAACTATATGAATATTTGCTGCAGCACGATTGGCCATATATGGTGCCGGTTACTGGTGCCGGACCTACCTGTTCATTAGTTAGCAATGCGATTGAAAGAGGTTATGGCATCACACCGCATAATGACCATTTTTACGCTTGTACTGCACTTAAGGGATATATACCTCATCCAGAATTGTGTAATGAAAGATTTGAATCTGCGATATCGGCCTTGGATAAATCCGGTCATGACTTTATTGATAAAACATATAAATGGGGCTTAGGTCCATATTTAGAAGGTTTATTTACCCAAAGTAACTTAGGCATAGTGTCTGAAATGACTTTAAGGCTAGCGCCTAAGCCTCAGTATTTTTGCGCTTTTTACATACAAATTTTTAATGAGCAACATTTTGAGGAAGCCGTTCTTTTAGTGCAAGATATGCTTAAAAACTATGCTGGGATTGTAGGGTCAATTAATTTGATGGATCTAAGACGTCTAATTTCTATTACTGCTGAAAACCCAAACGGTTATAACAGCAGCATAGTGATGTCCTCCGCTCAAGTGAACACCATCAGGAAGAATCAAAATTTACCACAATGGATGGTTGTTGGATCGATTTACGGTAGCAGGAATATTGTAAAGGCAGCTAAAAAATACATTAAACAAAAAGCGCATCAACTTGGTAAAATTTATTTTTCAGACTCTCTTACGATAAAGACCGCAACTGCTGCTTCCAGGTATGGGCTGTTAAATTTTGCTATTTTTGACAAAATCAAAAGACAATTAGATTCCCTCCAAGAGGGCATAGATATTATGTTAGGTATTCCTAACCAAGTAGCTCTTCCCCTGCCCTATTGGCGAAACACTAAAGTACGCCCTAACAAAGCATCAACCATGTCGCCATCACAAGATGAATGTGGCCTGTTGTGGTATGCGCCACTCCTCAAAATGAACCCTGACTCTCTTCAGGCGTTTATTAGCTTCGTGCGCGAGACTACACTAAAATATAATATTGAACCATTTATCACTTTTACTAATTTAAAACATGACTGTGTCGATTCCACTGTGCCTTTAGTCTTTAATTTAAAGGATGAAGCCGAAGTAGAGAATGCCCATGATTGTTTAAACGAACTCATTAATGAAGGAGCCAAACTTGGCTTTGTGCCCTACAGATTAGACACAAAACAACAAATGAAGTTAGATGCTAATCATATTTTTTGGAAAACAACAGACAAAATTAAACAAGCATTGGATCCAAATAAAATATTAGCGCCTGATCGCTATAATCCAAGTTAAACCTAAAGTAAAACTGGCTTCTAATTCAATTTGAAGCCAATATCCAGTGAGAATCATAAGCATGTTAAGCTAGTCAATATTCTGTATTGTGTCATTGCACATGCCTAGACATTAGCTAGATTGTAAGTAAAGTAGCTAAGTATGTGAGTGGTAATCTAACTTTGCAAAGAGGATTTAGTCATGAAGCTTGAAATTGATAGGTTAGCGATCTCTGACCTTGGATATGAAAAGTTTGTAAGCCAATATTTATTACCTGAAAAGCCCCTCATACTTAGCCAAGTGAACAATTTCGATATTGATATTCTCACACCTGAATATGTATTGGAAAATTTTACCGACGAAAATAAACGTGAGGCGGGTTGGTTTGACGCAGATTTAGTCGATGACGGTACAATCCGCATTCCTGATTTGGTTAAGCGCATTTTAGCCCGTCAAGACATGTCTGTACGCAAGTCCCCAATGCGGCTTTTCATGCAACCTGGCGGCCATGTGACACTACCACACTATGACGGTAATAGTTTGCATGGCTTAAACCAACAAATAATTGGCAAGAAGCGTTGGATTATTACCTCGCCGCATACACCGCTCCCCTGCGTGCCTTTTATGTTTGCAGGTCTTGTAGGTAAAGACTTCATCTATGAACCTGCTAAATTTGATTTTTATGACTTTGAAACAGAGCCTGGAGACATGCTATTTATACCAAGATATTGGTATCATGAAGTTCACTCACTCGGCAAAGTGAATTTAAATTTGAATTGGGTATTCACACCGACGACGCCGAATTTAAGCTCAATTTTGGGCCGCAGAGAAGCAGAAATTGTCAAACTTAGAAAATCACTGCCTTTAGTAAATAAAGCGTTTTTCCCAGATAAATTTTCAAATTATGGGGGTCAAGGTAAAGATTTAATTGATGTTTATAGTAAAGATATCAATAACGTACAAATGTTAACTCGTTTATTTAAAGAGTTAGCGGGTTATCCTAAGTTGTTGCTGTTAGCCAAGCAAATCAAACAAAGAGCCAATGAGTTTTCTAAAAATAATTTTAATGTAAAATAACCACTTGAATGATTGCCTAATTTCGCCAACATACGCGAATAATTGTGCATAATAAGATATTGGAATCGGTAGGTACTTAAGTATCTATAATCAAAGGAGAATATTGGTGTCAGTAAAACTTTCATACATAATTGTGTTTACACTTATTTTTACAATTTTAGGTTGCAAACCTAAGACCACAGAAGAGTATATTAACGCCGCTCAAGAGTTGACTCAAAATTCTCAATATCAACAGGCAATCATTGAGTTAAAAAACGCAATACTCGCTGACCCGCAAAACAAAACCGCTCGTCTTGAACTAGGCAGAGTTTATCTACTCGCTAGTCAATTCGTCAACGCAGAAAAGGAGTTGAGACTAGCCAAGGACTTACAAGCTGAGCAGAGTGTATATTTCCCCCTCCTTTTGAAATCAATATATTACCAAAACGATTTCGGCCGCTCATTGATGTTAAGTAAAGGCTTCGAAAGTGAAGAACAAACAATAATGAGCACGGTGTCATTATTTCATTATTTATCTTATTTGCGGGATGATCAGTATGATGAAAAAATTGAATTTCCTAGCAATCTACTCGGTGATGATGAACTGCTGGCTCTAGCCTATAAAGCTTTATCAGAAAAGCAGCCTACTGAGGCTATGGGGTTTATAAAGCAATTTTCTGAGCCAGAAAAAGAAGTAGCAGAAAAAGCGATGTTAACGGCTTTAACTAACACAAGCCTGGGTAATGTTGCTGAAGCAATTGTGAATTATCAGACTTTATTAAAAATTTACCCAGAATATTATATTGCTAGGTTTCAATTGGCGGAGCTACTAATTTACAGCGATGACCTAGTTACTGCTGAGTCGCAAGTAGCCTATCTCTATCAATTAAATCCTAAAGGTGCGTATGCGAATTTATTGACTGCAAAAATTAATTTTAAACAAGATAAATTTGAACCCGCACTAACCTATGCGGAGCAAGCTATTTTCAATGGCATTAACAGCATAGAATCGAATTTTCTTGCTGGTGTCAGTGCCTATAAGACGGGAAAGATAGAAACAGCAAGATTATATTTATCGAAAATAACCGCTAGTTTGTCTGGAGATCATGTCGCCAATAAAATTCTAGCTGAAATTAACTTAAAGCTCGGATATACCGAAGAGGCTATTCAGCAGCTAGAACAATTTCAGCTCAACTCACAAAGTAAAGCGACCGTTTTGTCCAATGCCGCTATTCAGCAGTTTCAAGTGGGTAATTTTTTAAAAGCTAAAGAGTTTATTAACGAAGCGAATCAAGCCGATCCAGAAAACGCGGTCAATTTGTTAAAACAAGGATTTATAAAGTTAAGTTCGAATGACAGCTCTGGTATAAAAGACCTAACAGAGGCCATTAAATATGACCAAAGTATTGACGAAGCTTGGCTATTAATCGCTGAAACTCACTTAAAAAATGGTAAGCCAGCAGCCGCCCTTGAAATAGCACGAAAATGGCAACAAACGAACCTTACAGATGGCTTATCACTTGAGGGTTATATAAACCTGAAAAGCAATGATATCGACGCGGCTAAAATTGTATTTAAGAAAATTCTTAGTTTAGACCCAGAACATATTGGGGCTAGTCGATTTTTAATGATGATTTACGCTCGTGAAAGCGACTATACCGCTGCCAGTGCTTTAAGCAAAAAGTTGATTGAGAAAGACCCTACTGAATTATCAACGATATTAACACTGGTCAATCTTGGTATCGCTCAAGACAATATCAGCGAAGTTCAGGAATATCTGAGCCAACTAACAAAAAACAACGTTCAGATTCAGGCTCCCATCATAGCCAGTGCCTTGATTTATGCGTGGCAAAAAAATCCTGATAAAGCGATTGAATACTTAAATAAAACCGCCGACGATAGCAATTCACAGGTAATGATGATTAAGGGTGATATTTATCGTTCATTGGGCAAAATGGATAAAGCATTTGAACAGTATGACCAATGGACCAAGCTCTACCCAAAGGAAGCTAACGCTTGGTTTAGAAAAATAGATCTCACTCAGTCGATAAACGATGTTCCGCGGTCATTAGCGGCTACAATTGATGCCCTAAAGTTCTTTCCTAATGAACCACGTTTTAGAGCCTTAAATGCTAGATTTCTGTTAAGTTCTGGTAAAACTGACGAGGCCCGCAAGCAATACGACAGTATCAAGGTTTATGAATCTCAACTACCCACACTGAAACTTTTTAATGGTGAAATAGCCCTACAAGAAAATAGATTCAAAGAAGCCAAACAATTGCTTGCTGAATTTTATGCCGCAAATCCGACCTTTGATTCGGCCAAGCTACTAGCCAAAGCGATGCAAGAACTAGGTGAGGCTAATGAGGGAGGTGAAATATTAGAAAAAGAGCTGTCAAAATTAGCAAAACCTTTTGTTCAAGTTCATGCTGTAGCTGAATATTATGCTGAAAATGGCTTGTTGGATAAAGCGGCAGCAATATATGCAGACTTATTACAAAAATATCCGCAGCATTACATCACAATTAACAACTATGCTGCTGTTTTGACACGTCAGGGCGAACTCGCTAAAGCTGAAGAATTAGCCAATATTACTATGCAACTTCGACCACAGTCGGCTTACTCACTTGACCTATTGGGTTGGGTTTTATTTAAACAGCAAAAGTATGCTGAATCCCTAATATATCTGATTAAAGCAAATGAATTAATGCCACAAAACCCAGAAATTCAAATGCACTTAGCCGAAGCCTATTTTGCCAATAATCAAAATATCAGTGGTGATTCACTGATGAAGAAAATTGTTCCCGTTACTAAAAACCAAAAATTGAATTTTGAAGATTTACGCCAGAAACATAAAAACTAAAAAGAGTGTCACTAGAAGAATTTTATGGGAATAATGTGGATGGTGAGTAATCTTGGATAAACAGGAAAGTGCTAAGTTAATGAGTTCACACTCCAAAATAAGTGTTAGCCATAAAACAATAGATAATGAGGAGCATCTCAAAACCATCTGGTTGCAATTATCGAATAATTGTAAGGCTAACGCGTTTCTATCATGGCAATGGATCCACTCTTTTGTGAAATTGCAGGAAGGCAAGATCACCTTATTAATTGCAGAAGTATCCGGCGAATTAGTTGGGGCCGGTTTGATTTCATTACATAGTAAAACTATTTTTAAGTTTGCCAAGGTCAAGCAGTGCTTCCTAAATCGTTACGGTATTGATGAACTTGATCAAATTTGGGTAGAAAATAATGATTTTTTAATCCCTATAGCGGATAAACAGGCGATTAGGGAAGCCTTCTTACAGTATGTTTTATCTATTGAGAATATTGATGAATTTATCTTTGGTGTTACTGATATTGCGATAATCGAAGCATTAAAAAAACCTGGTCGCAGAACCAATATAGAAGTAAGCAGCAAGGGTTATAAAGTAGATTTATGTCAGCTATCCTCATTAAATGACTATTTACTTAGCATTTCCAAAAATACCCGTTCCCAAATTAATAGAACCTTGAAACTATTATCTGCAGAATCTAATTTATTGTTTGAAGAAGCCGCCACACCAGAACAAAAACTACACTATTTCTCCAGCGCCGCTGATATTCACTTAAACCGTTGGGGAGAATCAGAATATGGCAGTGGCTTTAGTAATCCCCATTTTATTGCCTTTCATCAAAGATTACTTAGGGATAATAGCCCTGATAATATTACAAAAATGTTTAAATTATCATTAGGTGATGAATGTCTAGGCTATATTTATATTTTGACTGAAGATAATAAATGGTTATTTTATCTATCAGCCATTAATTTTCATTCAGACAATCGCGTTAAAATAGGTTTAGTCTTTCACGCTTTAATTGTAGAACAAGCTATTTTAGAGAATATTGATACTTATGATTTTCTTGCTGGTGATGCGCAGTATAAAAAATCACTGAGTAATGTCCCTCCCTATTATCAACAGCTTGTGCACTTCTATAAACCCAGTCTTACTTCAAATATTAGAGACTTCGCACGTTTTCTAAAAGCAAGTTATATAAAGTTTGCCGAAAAGCTCAGTTTATCTGCGCAAATAAAGAGTGGCTCATGACACTACTATACTCATGTAAACTAGATAGTTCAGAGCTGCTAGATTCAAATAAAGCGTTAATCTATACTAGTATTTTGCTGCCTAAAGAGTCAGTCAATCAGCCATTCTTTGTTGATTTAAGATTTAAAAACACCCCTATCATTTGTTACTCGGAAATACTCAGTCATTGGCATTGTCAGTCGGTTAGCTGGCTAAAATTAACATTTTGGCTGACCCAAAGCCTGCCAAAGTGTGCAGGGATTGCAGACTTAACTTTAAATATTTTCGCTGCTGCCCCCTCAACAGCAACTTGTGAACAGACAAAGTTGGAGGAAAATGTTGATTTTAACGCTGTGGTTCAGGATGACAGTCTTAAGCTGGATATTATTTGCAAAAATGACAGAGTGAATGGTAGTTGGCTAGTCGCCGATTCGCAGCGACTGCAGCCGCAGATCCAATCGCTCACGCAAGAAAACAAAAAACTCATTACCACCAACGATGAACTTTTTGGCCAGCAAATCACCACCAAAGCAGTGTTAAAATTCAACGATAGTCGTATTTTAAATTTTGAAGCGCAATACCTTGTCTGTCCAACAACATTAGCCATTGTAGGTCGGGTTAAAATTCATAACCCGGCGGCTGCCATTCATAAAGAAGGTAAATGGGACCTTGGTGATGATTCCAGTATTAATATTTCGAACCTAAAATTGCAGCTAACCTTTCCATTAATGGAAAAAATGCATATTGAAATTGAGGGAAATAATCAAAAAACCCTGCAATTGGGTGACCGTTATGCATTAACACAGGTTTCTAGTGGTGGTGATAATTGGCAAAGCCCTGTGCATGTCGATGCGAATAATACACTGCCTTTTGCAGTTTGTGGTTATACAGAAAATCATGATGGTAAGGTTAGTTCTTCACCACGAAGGGCATCCCCAAAGATTGTCATTGAAAATGCCCAAACTCAAATAAACGTTGAATTGCAAGAGTTTTGGCAACGATTTCCTAGTCAAATTGAATTGGAAAACAATGTTCTAACATTAGATTTTTTACCACAGCTGGAATATTGCCACGAATTGCAAGGGGGTGAGAGTACTACCCATGAATTTACTTTGGATTTCTCTTCAGCAACAAAAAGTTTTATAAAAACTCATGTACTGGCAGCGTCAAATAGGTCGACGGCAAGGTCATCTTTAGGCTTTTCAATTAACAATCCCAAAAACCTTGATGAATTAAGTTTCAATGCGCTTTATGGTCCCAACAATTTTTTTATTAAGCGAGAATTGGTAGATGAATTTGGTTGGCGGAATTTCGGCGAGCTATATGCAGACCATGAAACAGCCAGCTATGCAGGACAGAACACCTTTGTATCCCACTACAATAATCAATATGATCCAATCTTCGGCTTTCTGAAGCAATACTTAGTCGATGGTGATAAGCACTGGTTTGAGTTAGCCAATGACTTAGCGAAACACGTTAAGGATATTGATATTTATCAGACTAGTGCTGATAAAGCCGAATATAATGGTGGCTTATTTTGGCACACCGACCATTATTTAGAAGCCCACACGTCGACCCATCGCTCATATTCAAAATATCAAGACAGCAATGCCTATCAAGACCATGCGGGCGGCGGTGGCCCCGGAGGGCAACATTGTTATACAAGCGGACTTAAGCTCCATTACCTATTAACAGGAGAAATTTCGTCAAAACAAGCGGTGTTAACACTATCGTCTTGGATAAGCAATGTTTATGAAGGTTCAAACACTTGTTTGGAGCTACTATTGGCATTTAAAAACCGCCATTCAGCCGGCACAAAAAATCACTTTACGGGTCAATATCCCCTTGATAGGGGCACAGCCAATTATATCATTGCATTATTGGATAGTTTTGAACTCAGTCAGTCACGAGCTTATTTGGCGCGCGTTGAGCACATCATTACCAATACTGTTCACCCCAACGAAAACATTAGCTTACGCAATTTACACGATGTTGAAGGCACTTGGTTCTATACCGTATTTTTGCAAGCCGTCTATGCTTTTTTGAGAGTGAAACAGGAACTCAACGAGTTTGATGAAACCTTTTATTATGCTCGTGATAGTTTATTAAATTTTGCAGATTGGATGGTGGTAAATGAAGCACCCTATTTAGATAACCCTGATATTCTTGAATATCCAAATGATACATGGACAGCGCAAGATCTGCGTAAAGCCAACATATTTGCAGCCGCTGCCTATTATACTTGCAGCAATCAGCAGGTTTATTTAGACAAAGCGGTATTTTTTGAAAATGAAGTCGCCACTAGACTTAAAAATTCAAAGACCAAAACATATACCCGAATAATGGTGCTGATTCTGCAAAACTGTGGAGTAGTGGATTATTTTAAAAGCCTAACCAAGCCGACAGAACTTAGACCTTATAAACAGGCATGGCCAAAAGCAGATTACGAGGACCGTAATTTGCTGGTTAATTTTATTAAATTACTGGGTAGACGTCTTTGGCAACTATCAATAAAAAACGAAATTAGTTGGCTCAAGAAGCGCTTAAAATAACTGGGGAATAATTTTTTAATGAAACTGTCTTTTATAATTCCCCACAAGGGGAGATTCGAAATGTTAATTGAAACAATCGAATCTATTGTCAAACAAACCTCAAGCCATAGTTTTGAAGTTATTGTTGTGAGCCAGACTGCCGAGATAAAAAATTGTATATTAACCAGCTCGGATAAATTAGATCTTAAGGTATTCATCCGCCCCGTTGAAGATACGATTTCACGCTCTAGAAATTTTGGCGTAGAGCAAGCACAAGGGGACTATTTAGCTTTCTTAGATGCTGACATCTACTTATCGTCGAATTGGGTTGAGCAAATGTTTATTGAGCTACAGAGTGTGCCCGAACGAATCATAGTGAGTGCTCAGCAAGTTTGTAACGAAGATGCACCACCCCTTGAACAGATTCGCACCAGTCTGAGTAATGTAGAAATAGATCAAGATGTAGCGTTTTTACCCGGTCGAAACTTGTTTATGAGCAAAGTGTCTTTTAAGAAAATTGGTGGTTTTCCTGAACACTTAGTCACTTGTGAGGATTACTACTTTACCGATCAAGCCGCCAAATTAGGTAAACTCTACTATACCTCGTTGGCGAATTATCGACACATTGGCGAGGACAAAGAATTCAGTGCCATGTTTAAAAAAGAAATATGGCGAGGACAATCTAATATTCAATCCTTAGCTGGAAGAAAAATACCACTACGAGAACTCCCCAGTTTTTTTGTACCTCCAGCAATATTATTCCTTTTAATCGCTGCCATCGTCTTTTTGCTCAATGGTTGGCTACAGTTAGCTATGGTCTCATTGGTATTCGCCCTGCTGCCAATTGTTGTTTACAGTTCACGCTTGTTTATTTTGGCACAATCTAAAGTACAATTAATGCCTATATTATGGTTTTATATAGTGTATTTTCCTGCTAGAGCAATAGGAACGTTTGCCGGCCTTTTTAAAACCATTAAAATAAAATAGAACAAGGAAGCATGACGTGACGCGTCCAATAAAAGTATTACAATTTATATGCCCCACAGGTTTTTATGGCGCTGAACGCTGGATTTTGGCCTTAGCTAAGCATTTAGACCCACAAAAAGTAGACTGCGAGTTAGCAGTCACGATGGAGCCTGGTCAGAAAAAACTCGAATTAGTGAGTGAATATAACAAACTTGGTTTAGCTTCCCATATTGTGCCAATGCAAAATAAATTCGACTTATCCGCAGTAAGTAAACTTGCCGCTCTAATCAAAGCTAACAATATCGACATTATCCATACCCACGGTTACAAATCGGACATCATCGGCGTACTGGCGGCACGAAAAGCCGGAATCAAGTCTGTGGTTACTCCCCATGGCTTCGAAAATGCAAAAGATATTAAATTGCGTGTTTTTATTTGGTTGGGCTGCCAGGCCATGAAGTACGGCACCAAAGTCGTGCCTCTGTCCCAGCAATTGCTCAGTGATGTACTAAGAATGGGCGTAAATAAAAGCAAAACTTTATATATTCAAAATGGGGTGGATTTATCCGAAGTAGAGGCTACTATTGCCCCTGTTCGTCCCAAAGATGGCGAAAAAAGAATTGGTTTCGTCGGACAAATGATCAGCCGTAAAAATATCGTGGATATCTTGGATGTTTTTGAATCACTGCATCAAAAGCATCCTAATACACGTTTATTGCTTTTGGGTGATGGCGATTCTCGTCAAGAGTTAGAGAGCTACAGTCAAAAATTAGCAAGTAAAAATAATATAGAATTCCTTGGCTTTCGTGATGACCGCTTAGCCTTACTTAAATCTTTTGACTTGTTTGTTATGACATCAACCTTAGAAGGTATCCCTCGCTGTCTTATGGAAGCCACCGCAGCCAGTATTCCAGTAGCTGCCTATAACATTGCTGGTATTGATCAATTAATTAGCCATCAGCAAACCGGATTACTTGCCACATTGGGAGACAAAGATACGCTGTTAGGATATTGGGAAGAGCTGCTATTTGATACCGAACAAGCGACGAAATTGGCCGCGGCGGCAAAAGACTATGTTTATCAACATTATTCAGCCAATCGCATGGCCGCAGAATATACTGAGTTATTTTCAGAGTTAGTAGGACTGGATTAATGGCTAAAAACAAGGATGACAAAGCCACTATACTACTTATTCTTTCTGTTGATACTGAAGAAGAATGGGATTGGTCAGGCCCTTTCCCCCAGAAACAAGCTCGGGTAAAAAATATAGACCGCTTGCCAGATTTCCATAATATTTGTAGTGGTTTGGGGATCAGACCCACCTATTTTGTTGATTATGCGGTAGCCAATTCAACGGCAGCTAGCGCCAAAATGTTAGAGTTTTGTTTGTCTGCGGATTGTGAAATTGGCGCTCACTTGCATCCATGGTGCAATCCTCCCTACTTCGGCGAGGTAGGGGAAGCAGAATCCCATGTGATCAACTTACCAATAGTTCAAGTCGAACAAAAATTAGATAATTTAGTTGCAAAAATTCAGGCTAGCTTAACCATCCAGCCTAAATCTTTCAGAACAGGTCGCTGGGGCATCGACAGCAATGTACTGCAATTATTGGTTAAGTATGGTTTTAACGTTGACTCTAGCGTGTATCCATTTTATCAAAATGAGTATTTCACTTGTTTAGGTTCTCCTTTACTCCCCTATTGGCCAGATTTAAATGACCCTCTTAAAATATCAGAGCAGCGCCAAATTTTTGAATTACCGGTTACCGTGGGATTCAATCGAGATAACTTCGAATTTTGCAATGGCATACATCAAGCGTGTTCTTTACCACCTTTAAGTTGGACGCGATTTAATGGCTTTGCTTGGCATACCAAACTGTTGCGCAAGAACTATTTGTGCCCAGAACTTTCAACCGTTGAGGATATGATTGCCCTGTGCGACAAAGTCATCGCTAAAGGCTATCCGGTGCTGCATATGTATATGCATAGCTCCAGCTTGCTTGACAATCAGAATAGCTTGTTAGGCAATAAGAATGCTTTTTCCTTTATTACGCAGGCAGTCTCTGAGGTCACCAAGCATTTGACAGAACACTATAACATCGAGTTTTGTACCATTTCAGAAGCAGCACAGAAACTCAACAAATTATCGGAAACACTGCGCTAAATGTCTATATCAATTGAAATTGCCACCGACCAAGTTGCTTGGGATGACTACGTTTCTCGTCATCCACAAGGCTCGCCTTATCATAAATATGCTTGGCTGCAGTCAGTAGAAGAGGCTTATCAACATCAAAATATTGGATTAATAGCCACTCAAGATAATAAAATCGTGGGCGTTTTACCCTGCGTTGCTATGGCCCGGCCATTTGCCAAAACCAAGTTTTGCGCCTTGCCCTTTTGCGATATTGGTCATGCCATCGCTGATAATCAAGACATTGTTAATGCCCTGCAACACCATGCCTTAAATCTATTGGCGATCAGAAAAGGTCAAGTTTTCGAATATCGAGATACTGAATTAAACATAACAGAACAACAGATAGCATCGCAAAAAGTAAGAATGCTGATGGCCCTACCTGAATCATCTGCAGCTTTACTCGATGGTTTTAAATCTAAGTTGCGCAGTCAAATCCGTAAATCCGAAAAAAATGGTTTAACTTGCACAATTAACAACAATCAGCAGGCAATCGATAATTTTTACCTTATTTTTGCCAAAAACATGCGTAAGTTAGGCTCTCCTGTGCACAGTAAAATCTGGTTTGAAAGTTTATTTAAACATTATAAGGACGATATTTTCTTAGGTATCGTTTATAAACAATCCACCCCCACTGGCGCCGGTATTATTATTAGAAACAAGCATAAATTCGCCATCCCTTGGGCTTCTACAGATGCAGATTTTAACTATCTAGCACCAAATATGATGTTGTATTGGTCTTTACTCAAGCATGCCTGTGACGTAGGTGGAAGTGAGTTTGATTTCGGTCGTTCGACTTTTGGAGAGGGTACGTATAAATTCAAACAGCAATGGGGGGCAGAACCGGTGCCTTTAGTTTGGTCAGACTTGGCAAGTCAAATCTCTGATCAAAATGCTGCCGTCGTCGAGAAGAGCCAATTAAGAGCATTAGTTGAAGCAGTATGGTCTCGTTTACCCTTAGGGCTAACAACAACGCTAGGGCCGCAACTAAGAAAACACATTAGTCTGTAATAGTCGACATCAAAGCACACTAGCCTAGTCGACCAACTAAATTTTTTGGAGATAACAATCAATGTGTGGAATTGCTGGGTTTACGCACTTTTCAGGTAACATGGGTAACCTAGACACCCTTAAGCGTATGGGTGAGAGTATCATCCACCGTGGGCCCGATGCTGGTAAAGAGTATCTTGATGAGCATGTGGGATTAGCCCACAGACGATTAGCGATTATTGATTTATCCGAGCTGGGCGTGCAACCCATGACGTCAGTTGATGGGCGTTATATCATCGCCTTTAATGGTGAAATTTATAATTTTCAACAGCATCGACAAATCTTAGTAGACGAAGGCTATGTGTTTAGATCCCATTCAGATACTGAAGTCATACTGGCCCTGTATGCTCGCGACGGGATTAAAATGCTCGATAAACTAAATGGCATGTTTGCCTTCGCCTTGTGGGACACCCAAAACAAAAAATTACTTATTGCTAGAGACCGTTTGGGTAAAAAGCCCCTTTACTATTTGCATACCGACAAGCAATTTGCCTTCGCCTCAGAAATAAAAGCGATTTTAACCTTACCTAATGTACCAAAAAATATTCGCATAGATGCAGTACATGATTTTTTTGCTTATCAATATGTTCCTGACCCAAAAACTATTTTTACCGACATCCACAAGTTACCTCCAGCTCATTATATGTGGGTAAGCGCAGATGGCATTGACATACAACAATATTGGGATGTGAGTTTTAAAAAAACCAGTCTTGAGAATGAAGCGACATTAACCACACAATTACTTGATTTGGCCACCCAACGCACAAAAGATCGTATGGTCAGTGACGTACCTTTAGGCGCATTTTTAAGCGGTGGCATTGATTCAAGCGGTGTTGTAGCCATGATGGCATTGAATAGTAAAACACCGGTCAAAACTTGCTCTATTGGTTTTGATGACAAAAAATTCAACGAAACTGAGTTTGCTCGTGAAGTAGCTGAAAAATATCACACAGAGCACCATGAATTTATGGTGCATCAAAATGTGGCTGAAAATTTAGAGCATATCGTCAGTTATTTTGACGAACCTTTTGCAGATCCTTCATTAGTACCCACATTTTTTGTCTCTGAGTTAGCCCGTGCCCAAGTCACTGTGGCCATAGCAGGTGATGGTGGTGATGAAGTGTTTGCTGGTTACGAAAAATACACCACCGATGATATTGAAAATAAACTACGCCAGAAGTTTCCAAAATTCATTCGCAAGTCGGTGTTTCCATCGCTAGCCAATTTATTTGCTAAAAGTGAAATGACAGTATTTCGTAAGGCAAAATCATTACTCAACAGTTTGAGTCTCGAGCCTGCCATGGGATTTTATATCACGAATGCGCAAATCGAAGACCGCCTATGGCAGCGTTTAGCCACAAGTGACACACAGCAGAAGTTAGGCGGCTATCATCCAGCACAGTTAACTCTAGACGCTTATAACAAGGCTGATGGTCCCGATCATTTGGCGAAAATTTTGTATACCGATTTAAAGACCTATTTGCCTGGCGGTATTTTAGTCAAAGTAGACCGCATGAGTATGGCCAACTCTTTAGAAGTCAGAGCGCCCTTACTGGATAAAGACATCGTCGAATTTGCCGCTACTCTGCCCTCAAATATGAAATTCAAAAACGGCGAAAAGAAACACATATTAAAAGAGGCCTTTAAGCCTCTGCTACCTGATGGCATTCTGTATCGTAAAAAAATGGGCTTTTCTGTACCCCTCGCTTCGTGGTTTAGGCACGAAATTAAGGACTTAGCCCACGATTACTTGTTTACTAAAAGCCAAGGTATTCAGCAGTTTTTTGATATGCAGGTTGTGCAAGACTTATGGCAACAACATCAGTCACAAAAAGCCGATCATGCCACCGTACTTTGGAGCATGCTGATGTTTCAAATGTGGTGGTTTCGCTATATGCAAACAGGTAGTGAAGGCGAACAAGCGGTATGAAGAAACAAGCTAAAATTTCGGTCATGCACATCACTTATGATATGCGCATCGGTGGCACCGAAATGGTCATCAAAAGTATCATTGAAGGTTCTGACCATAGCTTGCTAGAAATGAGTATTTTTTGTATCGAGTCGCCTTTGGGTCCATTTGCTGATGAGTTACTCGACGCTGGTATTAAAATAGTTAAACATGCTAGAAAACCAGGCTTTGACTTGAGTCTGATAAAAGCTATCAGACAACATATTAAGCAACATAAGATTGATATCGTGCACTGTCATCAGTATACCCCTTATACTTATGGCGTATTCGCCGCCATGCTGACGTCAACAAAAGTTATTTTTACCGAACATGGGCGTTTTTATCCTGATTCTAGTACTTGGAAACGTAAATTAATTAATCCGCTTTTAAACCTATTTACCAGCGCAACAACGGCAATATCCGCTGCAACCAAAGACGCATTGGTCATGTATGAAAATATTCCACGGGGCAGTATAGAGGTGGTGTACAACGGTATCGCGCCCTTAACTTATGATGATGCCGAAGTGGCACGTTTGAAAACAAAATATGGCATAGCTGATAATGAACTATGCCTTGGCACAGTTGCCCGCCTAGACCCTATCAAAAACCATAAGATGATGTTGCACGCATTTAAAGAAGTTCTAAATAAAGGGGTTTCAGCCAAACTCGTTATAGTTGGGGACGGTGAGGAAAGGCAAAATATTGAGTCGCTTATCAAACAACTTGATTTAACGGCTAATGTTGTTCTGACAGGCTATGAAGCAAAGCCCCAAGCTTTACTCGCGATGATGGATATCTACCTGCTGTCATCCCTAAGTGAAGGGACTTCAATGACCTTGTTAGAGGCCATGTCACTGGGTAAACCTTGTGTCGTCACAGATGCCGGTGGTAATCCTGAAATCATTACTCACCAATTAAACGGCTTAGTCACACCTAATGACGATGCGAGTCAATTTGCCGCAGCAATTATACAACTAGCTGAAGATGTAAATACCAGAGCAGCAATGGCAACCGCAGCAAAAGAGCGATTTGTTCAGCATTTTTCCGCAAGTTCAATGTGTGAGCACTATCTGCGCTTTTATAAACGATAGTATATTACTTAACCCAACCCAATTTTTTCAATTTATGCCGCAACTTTAGCTGATATTGTAATTGTAATTCACCTTTAATGGCTTGATGTAAGCGATAATAAGCAACTTCTAAATAGGAAGGCGTGACTTTTTCACCCTCGTGTTGATACCCATAATTTTCTAATTCTTTACCCGCCACATATTCAATAATGCCTATTTGGCGAGAGGTGAGTATATCTCGCCATTTTTGCCCTAATTTTTTATCTGGGGCTTTTTGAGTATTACGGTTTTCTCGATTATCATCAAACTCCATTGGCGCTTTATGGTAACTGAGCATGGCGCTATCGTAGGTAATTTCTAAATGGGCACAAATGCTGATTAAGGTCGATTCTAAGTCACTAATTAAGTCTTCATAACGAATGGATAAACAATTATCTTTAAATCTTTTAGCAAATTCCGTTTGCAATTGAATTTCTTCTTTCCAACGCTGGGCACCCGTAAATACATTCGTTCCGAGGCCCCAACGATTATCCATGTAGCTGTTCACAACACCACGACCATCTCTAACGATCAAGATATATTTAGAAGCAGGGAAGTAAGTGGCTAGATGCTCTAATTGATAGGTCAATAAGGGATCTTTTAGCCCCCAACGTAGTTCTTTATTTTCTTCAATCGACAACTGTTTTTTATGGATCCTAGTAATTGACTGAGTAAAACGTTCCAGTAATATTTTTTTATCCATCGGGGCATCAAATAAGCCCTGCATGGGTAACTCGTTTTGAATATATAAGCCACTGTGTGCTGATAATATCCTGGTCAATAAGGTTGTACCGGAACGTTGTGTACCCAACAAAAATATAGGATTAATAAGTTGCACTGAATAGTCTCTTTATTGAACTGAGTTAGTAAACTTTTTAGCAAATTTCAGGATGCGATTTACTACTAGTTTTTTATCTAAAAAATGATACCAAGGTGAATTTAAACGAATATCTTCGAGCACTAAGGCATTGATTTCTAGCAAATTCTCTGGCCATTGCGTGAATCCAATTTTTTCCAGATGCTTTTCTTGAAGTTTTCCTAATCGGTAACGAATGATGCGGTTAATATACAGGGTCCAATCAGACTTTTTAAAAATTGATAAACTATCAAACTCGTAACCGCATTCAGAATTGAAAGTAATCCTTCCCTTTTTGGGGCTAGAAATATCTTCAACATCTCTGTTAACCATTTTAGTAATAGCAGAGTCAATCCAACCAAGTCCTATAGGTAATTTGAATTTTTTATCCCGAAGCAAACTAATGAATTCTACTTTTAGGCCATAACAATTACCAAAAAGACACAAGCCCTTAGTCACCATGTCAGTATATTGGGCGATGTTCCTGCCAGAAAAAGGTAGGCCCGCGATAGCATTTGCCTGGCTATCGAATCGCAGACTTTCACTCATCATAGGAAATGCCATAGCCGTAAAACGAACATCTGCATCGACAAAAAAATGTGTCACTGCAGACGAATCGACTGAGTATTCATGTACATAGCGATTCCACGCATTACACTTATCACCAATATCTAACACTTGAATAACTAATTTAGCATACGATGTTTTTAGTTGCTGTAAAATGGCAACCGTGTCGTCAGTGCATCCATTAGCAATAACTAATAAACGCTCTAACTGCGCATCACTATTTTGAAATATACTGTTGACCGAGTGAATAATATTATTTTGCTCGTTATGGGCAAACATCACTATTGCATACTGTTCAGGCATTGGCGCCCCTGTGAAATGGCTTAAACTTAGACTGGGCGGGTGCGGCTTGCTCATCGAGCTTTAGTTTTTTCTCAGCCAAATGACGCCTGAAGATATGATCTTTTAGCAAATTTAACATAAGTAAAAAGTAAAACCCTTCAAAGATAATTAAGTCAAGAAACAGCGAACAAACGTAAAACCCTGTCAGACTGGTCATAAATACTTTGTTAAAAAAATCTAATAATGGTTCTTCTGCAATTCCATTTTTTATAGCGAAGCGAAAGTTACGGAAATTAATCCAATAGAAATACAAGTAAATAAGTCCACTGAGTAATCCGGTATTAGCCGCAAAATTCAAAAAAGTATTGTGTGCAACATAGGGATTATTAAGAGGGAAATACACTCTAGTAGCTTGTTGAAAGCGCTGAACGCCCACCCCAAGTACAGGATACTGCTGAATTAATTCAATACCAACCAGCCACGACTGAATACGCGGGTCAATCGAAGCCTCAGACTCCTCTTGTGCAATCTCTATAGTATTTGTCGTTCGATCGAGTAATTGCCCGCCTTGATAAATAATAGCGGCAATAAAACCAACAATAAGTAGCAAACCAAAACCACGTGATTTGATTAAAAAATACGAAAAAATCACGACTACCGAACTACCAACTAGAGCGCCTCTTGAGCCAGTCAAAATAATACTGTGCAAAGCAAATAAACCAGTAAAACCTAGTAGGCCTTTTACAAAAATCGATTTAAAATAGAAAAAGCCAAATAATAAAAAGGGTATGCCAATAACAAAAATAGTAGCAAATACATTTTGATCGCGATAAGGACTTTTCAAAGGTCCATATAGCCTGCCTCCATAACCAAAACGCCGCGGATCAAAGTTAAAATAGGCGTCATTGCTCCAATATACGTAATAAACAATAATACCGATAAATAATATACAAATTATTTTTAGATATTCCGGTTTATTAACCAATGGCAAGGCAACAAAATACATCAAAATAATAGTATTAAAAGTATTCAATACCAAATCTGCACTAGTCAAAGAAGAGTACTCTTGGAAGGGACTAAAAACATCGGAAAGATTGAAAAATGTACATAACACGATCAACAAAATATTTTGTTTATGCCGATAAACCGAAAAGTCAATTTTTCCGAAGAGTAAGGCTAGTCCAAAAGCCAATAAGGTTGAGCCAGCCACAATGGTAAACGCCGGAATGCCTTCAAACACCCAAGGCCAAATATATTGTGGAGCCATAATCGACATTATAGAATAAGCAAACACCCCAACTTGGGGGTGTTTTAAAGCAGCAATAGACGTTACCACCAATAAACAAATTAGTATTATAAAACCCAGAAAATTCTCCCTAACTTTTTAACTGACTTAGACTATCTAAAGCTGTTCCACATTTTTTTTAGCGGATTCGATTTATTCTTATTTGATATAACAGCAAATTCTGCGATACATTTTTCAAGGTTACCTTTAGCTTCAATAAAATGAAAAAAGTCTGAAAATTTAGCACCAAGTTCTGATACATCTATTGTCATTACTTTGGGTTTATCCGCAATAAATTGTGTAATGTTAAAGTTAACTGTTTCAACATAGTCTAGACAGTATTTCATTCGGTCTGCTTTGCGGATTTTAGTATTCATTAATAGGCCATGGCCATAAGCCTTTACAATAGACTCATTTAAATGCCATCGTTCGCAGTAACTTCTTGCAATTGCGTGGCTATCTCGAGTCAGGTTCACGTAGTAAGCTTCATCCCCAAACCTTTTATTTAATCTGCTAAGAAACCAAACGAGTCTATTATCTACCTCTATATGATTATCTGGATATTTTACCCTTTCATCACTAAGAAGACCGACTCTTGACTCGTGGGCACTTGAATAATTTGTGATGTGCGTACAGGCATGTGTGAAACTAGTAGAAGCCGTGCGACCCGCGCATAAAATAAACACATTATTCAAACTTTGTACTCCAGTTAGCTTTGTCTACGTACCATAGTTATTAATATAAATTGACGAGTTTGGAGATAGTTGTAAGACGACTAATTGTCTCACTGAAAAATTCTATTTTCAAAAACATATTCACACTTTTCAAAGGTTTTCATTAAATCAAAAGGTTTGTTGTTAAGATACAACTTAAGAATAATTTCAACACTTTTTAATATCTAAATTTAAGTAGTGTAAACCGACTGAGTTTAGACTACGTATGTTAAAGTTATAGTAACAGCAAACCTCAATAAATTTAGCAAAGTTTCCTGAGATAAAAATGAGTGTCCATTTGATATACCAAAGAATCCTAATTTTGTTCGTTTTTACCCTTTATTACTGCCCAACAATGGCATTTTCTAGTGGGATAGATTACGACATTATCTATGTAAGATACCCTATAAAAGATGAATCCAGTAAAGGAAGTGGGGTATTTGTATCTATTCCTCAGGGTGAGAAGCCATACGAAATGTCCCCAGGGGCCGATTTAATGCTGCTAAAACCAGATGGTAGCGAAATCATTTTAGTTGATTGTGATAGCTGCAGTGTAATGGACCCTTATATTTCATATGATGGTAAAACGGTTTATTACAGTTTAGTTGAAGAGCCAAACCGAGAGTCAGCAAGTTGGATTTATAAAATCAGCTTAAATCAGAATGAACATACTCCCATTCGCCTTACCTTTGATGACGGCTTTGACAACCATTTATATGCGGGCAATCAAGGCAAATCAGAAAAACATAACCTCCAATTTTATCGTTCAATTCGTGATATGGCCCCGGTACCTCTTGCTGATGGCAGACTGCTATTTACCTCAAATCGAGCTGCATTAACGGCTTTTAATCCGGGTACCGACGCAGTATCACGGGGCAGTATTCAACAGTTATATGTTATGGATGATCATGCAGGAGAACTTGATTCAGCTGCAAAATCAAATATGCATAGACTCGAGGCAGGCAGTTTGCACATGGTGCAACACCCCATGCAATTAAAAGACGGTCGAATTTTGTTTTCAAGTTGGCAAGATGCTGGCAATAAATATTTATATGCCATGACTAACTTAATGGTCGTTAACCCCGATGGCACTAATTTAATGCAATTTACTGAGCCTCATGACCATCATAAAATGGTTGAGCACTTCATTACTCAACTCAGTGATGAACAAGTAGTTTCTGCCATTTATTATCCCTCTTTTGATTACGGCTTTGGCATTTTAATGCGTTATCCAATCAACCCCGATGGACCAGATTTTTTACGTGGTTCTATTGAACAACTTTCCAGTGATAACCCCGACCTAAATTATCGTAGCTTTCGAGAGTTCGATCGCAAAGGGGCAGTCAATATAACGCCACACACCACGCCAAGAGATATTCCAGCACCGAATCTATCGGGTAAATATTCCATGCCATCCGCCAGTAAAGATGGCGGATTACTAGTCGCCTACTCTAAAGGTTCAGTTAATTATTTTGGTGCTGTTTGCAAAAAAAACAACCAATGTGAAGCACTTAAATCGGGTATCTATTTGATACCAAAAGGAACAACAAATTTAGTAAGTGATCCAGAGCAACTAATCGAAGTGAAAGATGACCCTAATTATAACGAAATATGGCCCAGAGCAGTTCTCCCTTATCAAGCAATCTATGGTCAAACTAAGCCTGACGATAACAAGCTAAATTCAGCTGAACACCCTGAAGACCATAGATTAATAAGAGGTGAAGCAGCTGCATTAGTCGGTGTTTCTTCCATGTACAATAGAGAGGAGTTAGATGGCGGTGATATTTTCCAAAGTAGAAGTTCAAATCGAGAATTACATGATGGTAATTGGTTAATACAAGGCGCTGAGGCAGGCGTATTTAGCAACTCTGATATCTATGCGGTGCGTATTGTTGCCACACCAGCAAAACCTTACACTAACCCAATCAGCAAATACGACGACAGCAAAGAAAGATGGAAAGAAATAAGACCCTATATTGATGACAAAAGGCTTGACCGTGTGGTGGCCCGTTATGCTTCTACCCACGGTGAAAAGTGGCAGATACTGGGTGAATTCCCTCTAAGCCATAAAGATAAAGTAGATGCTCAAGGAAACCCTGATAGTTCTTGGTTAGCCAAAATACCTGCAGAAATCCCTTTTTTCATTCAAGGAATTGATAAACAAGGCATGACCTTAATCAGTGAGCTCACTTGGCGGGCCTTAAAACCAGGTGAAAAACGTGCGGATTGTGGTGGTTGTCACGCCCATTCTATTGAACCCTTAAAATTTGAAGATAGCGCCGCTGGCAAACAGTTACCGCTAGTAAATATCGCCAACCTCAAAAACGATAACCCTATGGTTCAAAATGGCCTTTGGGATCTAACCCAAAATATCATGCCATTACTGTCAAATAATGGCCAAGTAGAACTGATTAAGAGTAATGTTTTTGGCGTTGAGTTTGCTCAAGACATACAACCCTTGCTCAATCGTGAATGTATCAGTTGCCATACAAAAAACGGTGATGCCTCATCACTAGTGCTAGACGGCTCAACTGGAACATCCCCTTATCTAACCCTAACCAGAGGTCCAAACGCTAAGGGTAAGGGATTTAAAATGCCGCAATTAAGTAAATATATGCGTTCACTTCAAGCACGCCAGAGTCTATTAACTTGGATCGTATACGGTCGTCGTTTAGACGGTAGAACAAATCAAACTCGCACTGAAGATATCGATTATCCGGACTCTCATCCAAATTTTAATTTAACTGAAAATGAAAAACGACTCTTTGCAAGATGGATTGACCTAGGAGCCCCTATAGACTTCAAACCAACGGAACAATTTGGTTATACTGATGACACCACATTACCTACTATCAATCTATTGAAGCCGCAACTTAAGCCCGATGGGAAAATACTAATTACTGCCGGTTTTAATGATGTTGGCAGTGGGCTTAACTGGAATTCGTTAGTGATAAATCTCGAAGCTATTTCAATTAACAAACAGAATACTTTAGCATTCATTAAAGATTTAGTGTTCAGCTCTCAACCAGGTGATTTTGAAATTAAGGTGGAAAACCCGAGTCAATTTATCGATGATAAAGCAGTGTTTAAGCACCTTGTTGATGTAAACCAAACTAATGGTAAGCAAGCACTTTTACTCACTGTAAGAATTAACGATAATGTGGGGAATACTAACGTGGCAACACGACAATTTTCCCTAGATGAATTAAACAATGATAAATAGTAATAACCCATGAAATTCAAAAACTTTGTAGTTGCGAGCCTATTATTGTTATCCATTTTATTGATGGGTATTAACATTTATGGTTTGTTTCAATCAATCAGACCCACCAACCTTTCTGGGGATAACCTACGCTTTGAAAATGATGAACCACTTGAGTTTCCCAGCGTATTGTCATCGCTGGACCAATTATCAGGTAAAAGTACTGATAGCTATCAACAAGACATGACTAAACTTATCTCGGCAGCAGTTGCTCATATTCATTGGAATGAAGAGCTTGATGCGACTAAATTCAACCAACTGGTGCCCGTTTGGGAAAATTATATTTTATTTTTCATGGGTAAATTTAGTGGTATTCCGGAATATCAAAAATATCATTTTGTTAATTATAAAAGAAGCTTAAAACGCGGTATCGGCCTTTGCGGTGATGCGGCCATGATAGGCTCGCAACTACTTAGTCAAAAAGCCATTCCAAATCAGATCATTTCTCTCAAAAAACATGTCGTTTTATCCTCTTATGATGAAAGGGGTAGAGAGGTTACACTAGACCCAGATTACGGTGTCATTATTCCCCTATCAATGTCTGAAATTTTAGCTGAACCAGCCTTGGTGACACCTTACTATTTACAAGCAGGTTATTCATCACAAGAAGCCATTGGAGTACAAAGCGTGTATCAAGGCGAATTCCAACGCTGGGATGGGGTTAAACACTTTGTCACTAATAAATACTATTTTGAATATATATCTTATTACCTGAAATGGCTGTTACCAATAATAGGGTTATTATTTGGATTATTCTTTTTTAGATCGGCTCTAGCAAAAATAAAGTAAAAAGGATCATATATGCGTATTGGTATCTATATAGAACCAGTTAAGGTAACAAGCAAAACAGGAATCAGCCGATTTATTATTGGTTTAATTGAAGCACTTGTAAAGTTGGATAGTGAAAATCAATATTATCTTTATTATCAGGCTGACTTCTTTAAAAACAATGATTTAAATTGGTTAAACGATGCAGCTAATATAAAATTTAGACCCTTGTATTTCCCTAAGAATTGGTTAGGAGAGCACCCTACATTGTGGTGGAAATACTACTTACCCTTGAACATAATACTAGACAAAATCGATGTTTTTCACGGGCCAAATCACTATATACCATTAAAAGGTAATATCCCGACAATAGTAACCATTCACGACCTAGCTTATTATTATATGACAGTGCACGGTGAAGGTTTAGATGCTGTGCTAAAAAAATGGACAAATGAGGCTATGCAAGTTGCTGACTTGGTAGTTGCCGTTTCTCAGTCAACTGCGATAGACTGCCAGAGAGAGGGTGTTGACAAAAATAAAATACAAGTAGTTTATCAGGGGTATGAATCACAAGTTGTACAGAAAATGGATATAGCATCCAATGCTCCCCCAATTTTCGTAACCCCATATTTACTTTTCATAGGGACTATCCAACCTAGAAAAAATATTAATTACATCATTGAGAGCTTTGCAAAACTAGTTAAAACTATTCCGCATAATCTTATTTTAGCTGGTGCTCCTGGCGAATCATTCAGTAGAGTAAAAGCAAGAATAACAGAACTTAGTATCAATGACCGGGTAATAATACTAGGCTACATTAGCGATAATGAGCGGACAGCACTTTATCAACATGCCGAACTGTTTATTTATCCAAGTAAATATGAGGGTTTTGGTTTAGTAGTTTTAGAAGCAATGTCATATGGTGTTCCTGTCATTACTGCAAACAACAGCTCTTTGCCTGAAGCGGCAGGAGATGCTGCCATACTTATTGATCCCCAAGACACAGAGGCTTTGCCCTTGGCTATTCAATCGGTCATAAATGATAAACACTTAAGGGAATCAATGATTCAAAAAGGCTTCATTCAATCTAAGAAATTTTCTTGGGAGCAATGTGCTTTAGAAATGCTGAATTTGTATAAACGTACTGCGAACAAAGATTAGAGGATTATATTATGCCTAACCAGATTGCCTTATCCTTAGTGATTGCAACCTTTAATGGCGAGAAGACGCTACCGAGGGCGCTAGCAAGTATCAATCAGATGGTTCTCCCAGAATTAACAACATTTAACATTATTATAATAGACAATAATAGTAGTGACGCTACTGCAACCTTACTTAACACTTTCAAATGTAAATTTTCTTTTATTTCGCTATTTCAAATTAAGGCAGGTAAAAATGCGGCACTCAATACAATATTCAATGACTCTGTACCATTAGGTGAGCTCATTATATTTAGTGATGATGATGTGATTTTCCCAGTTAATTTTCTACAACTTTACTGCCAGCTTTACAGAAGTCATCAATATTATACGGTATTTGGGGGGACTGTTGCACCTTGCTGGCCCTATCCACCAAATCAAGCAATGTTAGCCGGTATTGATCCTGTAGTCGCATTTGCGATTACCCCACCATCCGCAGGATATCTAGATGGTGAGATTGATCCGATAAAATTACATGGCCCGAATATGGCAATAACCCTAACTGCTTTTGGGCAAGACTTAAGATTTAACGAGAACATTGGCCCAAATGGCGGTAACTACGTTATGGGCAGTGAAACGGATATATTGTATAAATTAAAGGCAAAAAACAATAAAGCCTATTTCTGTTCAACACTAGAAGTACAACATATTATTCGTGTTTCGCAATTTCAATCTAAATGGCTCGCTGCTAGAGCATTTAAAGCGGGACGTTCCCTTGTTCATCATCACATCAACCAAAGAAACACAAATACTGTAGCATTGTTATTCCACTATCCACGATGGGCATTAGCAAAATACCTAAAGGACTCGTTTAAATTCTACTTACAATTTGGAATAAAGAATATCAGCTACTATAAGCACCTCTGGGCTCGCAATCATATTAAAGGCTATTTAAGTGAATATAAGCATCAGAACTCCACTCTTGCATCAAAACCAAAATAAGGTTCTTTATGGTCAATTTTATAGGCGCTTGTCACACTTTTGACTAACAAAGAGGCTTGTTAGCACATAGTGACTACAAACAGTCGACGTTTTTTATTATATGGCTCTACATCAAGAAAGCTTAAACTCTAAGTCAATTACAACCACGCCCCAGTTTGTTTGGTGCTACTAGCGAAAGAATCTTTTAACTTTTTAGTAATTTTACTGACAGCCGATAAAATAAAAAGCCCATTGGTTGAGTAAATTCAAATCTATATAAAAGAGAAATAATTTTCACACCCACCCCTGCTCTAACAGTAGTTCGAACGCAAAATTTTGAACTAAAAGCGTCTTGTAAAGCGCACAGCATTGCATTTATCGCCTCCTTGTTATGAGTAAGCCTGAATACTTGAATCTGTTTATGAAAAAAATCAAAGAGAGCCGGTTGGTAAGGTCTTCTCACTGCGGTTTTAACAAATGCGTTCCGAGTCTTATAATAAAGGGTATTTTCATTTATATTACTTCCTTTATGTAAATGAAATACATTTGATTCAAAAGACACCTTCAACACTTTACTACATATTTTACCAGCTCTTTCTGACCATTCTGTTTCTTCATCGTAGCAAAAGTACTGCTCGTCAAATTTGCCAACTAAGTTAAACGCCTCAATTGATACCAGAACTCCACATCCATTAATTAATTCTACAGTCTCACTACCTGAGCGAAGATTATAAGGCATCGAATCATGATACTTACCATCAAAACTAACGTACTTTCCGTCGAAAGATAATATTTGACTACCAACGGCAGCTGTTTTTTCATCCATAAACTCTAAAGTTTTAGACAGGAAAAGTGGGGCGACCTTTGTATCATTATTAAGTAAATAAGCATATTTATGGCCTCTTTTATGCGCTATATCTAATGCTCTATTGTAACCACCAGACCAGCCAAAATTACTATCAAATCTAATAACTTCAATCATGGGATATGAACTGAGTAATCTTTCACTCATGTCCTCTGCAGAGCCATTATCAACAACCCAGATTGTGCATCTCTCACCTGACTTCAATACTGAATCTACGCAAGTAGAAGTATCGTCCCATCCATTCCAATTTAAAATTATGACGGGAATAACATTTATTGAACTAATTTCTTTGTGAACCATTAGGAACGCCTTAAACATAAAACATTAGATGACGCATGAGTATTGCTCTCATTCTCGCAGAGTATGTATCTTACTTTTTTAAAAGTGACCTTTGAGCTATTTTAAATACGGCTACATGAATTTCGTTCTGGCTCTATAAAAGCTTCTAATTACAAATCGCATTAAACCAGAAGAATATAAATAACATTGCCATTTAATGAATGCATTGACCTTATGACTTGTCCTGAAACCAAAATTTCCTGCTAATCCATCCTGTAAGCCACATAATATAGCGCTAACCTTTTGTTCCTTGCCTTGTTTAATATAGTCATTCACTTTATTGAAAAATAAATCAACTAAATCAGGTATATAAGGATAACGGACTGATGTTTTTACAAAGCAGTTTCTAGTCTGGTAGTACAAAGCGTTTTCACTAATATTACTCCCTTCATTGCGATGTCTAACAATTGACCCCAAATTAACCTTAATAGCGAAACCGGCTATTTTACAAGCCCTCTCACACCACTCTGTTTCTTCTGAGTAACAAAAGTAGCGAGCATCAAACTCACCTACTTTATAAAAAGCCTTAATGGCAACCAACATTCCAGCCCCATTGACTCGACCAGTAGTTTTTACTTCTGTGCTATCGGCTGGTTTTGTATTAGGTAAGGCGTATGAGCCATCAAAAATGACATGCTGACTATCATATGACAATATATGGCTGCCGATAGCAGCCGTATTTTCATCCATAGCCAGCAGAGATCTTGATAAAAACCCTTTTTCTACTAGGCAATCGTTATTGATTAAGTAGATAAATTCAAGGCATTCATCCGCAGCTATTTTAATCGTTTTATTATTACCAACAGCCCAACCATAATTTTTATCATATAAAACCAAACGTAACTTAGGAAAAAGTGACTTTAGGTCCGCACTTTTGTCTTCTTTCGAGGCATTATCAACAAGCCATATAAGTGCATTTTCTTCAGCAGCATAGATAGATTCAATACATCTAATGCTGTCATCCCAACCGTTCCAGTTAAGAACAACAATTGGTACATTTTCAACTAGTTTAGTATCCATAATAAAGTCAAACCTATGTTTGTTATGTTTAAGACACTATTAAGTATCTTCTATGAGATCAACTTAGATTTCACCGACATCACTATTTTAGAAATCAAATAATACAAATGAGCACCTTCATGTAACTTTGAAAAATACAATTTATATGCCAACCAACAATACAGTATCCACATTATGGTGAAAAACAGACCGCTAATCGCCAGAGCAAGCAATTGCCCTAATTCAGCCAGAAAAATCAATTCAGCAATCACAGTAAGACCATAAGCCACTGAACCTGATATTAAAAAGGCTACTAATGTTTTAGTTATATTGATGCGAGTAAATTTTGATAGTGAAAAAACAAAAAGCAATAATATCATCACCCAATCAATGGCCACTCGACTCATCGCAAAAGTAGAAATTTCGACGCTTTTTAAGGAAAACAATATCGTAACCATCGCGATGAAAGAAACAATATCATAATAAAATAGTGACTTGACTCTACCTTTGGCAACAATAATTTGACTAGTTACACTGCCGATTGACAAAGACACAGTTAACAAAGCCAAAATACCAAAAATATGATGGTAAGCCACCCAATTTTGGCCGAGTAATATGCTTACAAAGGGTAAACTAAAGGTGAATAAAAAGGCTGACATAGGTAAGGCGATTAATTGCAAAACTAAAAAGGTCAGTTTTATTTGGTGATCAAAGTCATCAGGTTTGTTTTTTGTTCGAGAAAATGAGGCTAGTAAAGGGGTGGTAGCAGGCTCAACAATTTGCGAACCTGGCATAGTCGCAATATATTTGGTGACATGGTATGCACCTACTTGTGATGTGCCAAAAAAATTACTGACTAATATTGTGTCAACTTGCGCCCGAAAATAACCCAAAAAGCCCTTAGCCATCATCCAACGAGTAAATAGCCACTGTTGTTTGACACCTTCTAAACAGAATTTAGGTTTATATTTCACCACCACATAAGAACCAATCAAACCAATAAGATTAGACATGATATGGCCACAAACCATGGCCCAGTAATTCCGGTATAAATAGGCGATTGTAATCACGGTAGCAATGGCGAATAACTTTTTAACGACGTCTAAAATCAATATGACTTTATACGATTGCTCACGCTGTTTGAGCATCAGCGCAGGGTTGGTGAAACCAGAAAGGAGTGACATAACAGACAAGGCATAAATAACATCCGTCAGTCTTTCATCATCATAATAATCACTTACTAGGGGAGCCACCGCGAGTAATACAAAAAAAATAGTTGATTTTACTACTACATCGATTGTCCAAGCGGTATTTACGTCACTCTCGCTCACCGTATCTTTTTGAACAATATATTGGGTGCTTCCCGTCAGCCCTAATACCGTAAAAAAAGCAATGACTATCATTGCTATTGCCACAATACCAAAATCTTCAGGCATCAACAGTCGGGCGGTTATAAATGTGCTTATTAAACCCAACAACCTTTCTGAGAGCCTAGAAAAGGTTAAAGTTAAAGAACCATAAAATGCTTTTTTTGCTTCTGACAAACGAACACCTGACAATAAAGTAAAGGAAAACTAGAACTTAAAACCAACCAAACTCAGCTTACTTAAACAGAGTTTGTACTATCTAACTTTTAAATATTGATATTGCCTGCCCAACCAATGGTTGCCAGTCTAAAGAAGATTGAACATGTAACCGAGCTTGTTCTGACATAGTTGTTAATTTTTGCTCATCATTAAGTATGGAAATAACCGCACTAGCAACTGGTTCAGGTTTAGTGGCGTCAATAATGAAACCAGTTTGCCCATCAACTAACGTTTCCTTGGTGCCACCGGAGTCTCCCGCAATAACAGGTTTACCACAAGATTGAGCTTCAACCAGTACCATACCAAAACCTTCAATATCATTACCGATAGTGCGGTTAGGCAAAATAAATAAGTCACATTGCTGATAACAATGAATCATCTCATCGTCGCTAATCTCCGCCAGAAATTGCACATTATCTTGTACATCTAAATCTATGGCTAGTTTATGCAGCATTTCCCGGCAATCACCATCACCTACTACGGCATACAAGATATTAGGAATATCTTTTTTTATAGCAGGAAGCGCTCGAATCATCATATCTTGCCCTTTCCTAGCCTGTAATCGACCCACGGTTAGTACCACTTTTTTATCTAACCAAGCAAGTCGAGTCAGTATTTCAATATTTCTTGGCACCGGCATAAATTTCTGGCTATCTACACCAGGATGCAACACAACCGTTTTAAGACGGGCTGCCTGACCAAATTTAGCCACTAAACTGGCGCTATTTTGACTATTACAAATAATTTTGCTCGCGCGTTTTATGACCTGTCGACACAAAAAATATTGTTCGCGGCTGCTAGCAGCGGTTTCTAGATCCTCTCCGTGAACATAACAACTGTAAGAGATACCGGTCATTAAATTGAGAAGCCACGCCATAACGCCTTCGGGCAGAACTCGGCCGCAATGCAAGGCTGTGATTTTCTGCAGCTTAATTTGTTTATATATCAGTTTGATGGTTCTTAAATAAAAGGCGATGCCTTTGACACTAACAAAACCCCATTCGGGAGAACTCAAGTTATGTCGTGAAATATGCAGACTTGATTCAGCATCGAATAATTCCGCGCCCGGATTTTGACCAGCAAGTACAGAATATTGAGACTTTGGCAAGCGTGAATATAATTCCCAAAACCATCGCCCACTGCCACCAGGCTTAGGCGGGAAATTCTCGGTTATTAATAAAGTTTTCAAGTCAGATTATTCCCTTTAAAGAATCATTTTCTTTTAAATAAATGACTCTAACAAACTAATTTATATGTAATTTGTAGCTTTGCAGCATAACACTTGGCGATTCATGCTGATAGAGTTCTGCGCGCTTTAAATTCAAAATTACATTCATTTTAAAAGCCATTTGGGCCCTGATGATTATTGAGATAACATCAAGCAATAAAGATGTAATACTTTACAATTAAGTTGAGTAATTGAATTTCTATATCATCATGTGAAATATCTATTACTTCAAGTAGAAACAAAATGACAGGAATGCACAATACCCCCTATGAATATATTGATTATTGCTCAGCGATGTCCTTTTCCCCCTAACAAAGGCGAGAAAATACGAACATTTCATCATTTGAAGTTTCTTAAAGAGCAAGGCCATCAAATATTTTTAGCCGCCCCCTTCGAACTGCAAAGTGAATTGGCTGATTTTGCTACCTTAAAAGACCAATACTGCCAAGCTATCATTTATGCAAAGCTTGGTCATAAGTTACTGCGTATGCTGACGGGTCTCCTCACTGGTAAAGCCCTGAGTGTGGCTAATTTTTATCACAAAGCATTGCAAAGCAAGATAGATAATCTACTTGAAAACAACGATTTCGACATAGTGTATTGCAGCGCTTCTAGCGTCGCCGAATATGTATTTAATTCTAAGGTCTTTGCTAAACTCAATAAAAAGCCGCGATTAATTATGGACTTTATGGATGTAGATTCAGATAAATGGTCTCAATACGCTGCTCAGAGTTCATGGCCTTTGACTCTAATTTATCAACGTGAAGCAAAACTTATTGCCAATTTTGAGAACAAGATCGCCGCGTCATTTGATCACTGTATTTTGATTACACAAGCGGAAATAGACCTATTTCATAATATTCATGGTGCTAACTTTACGATTGAGGCAATTGAAAATGGCTTAGATACTGAGTCATTTTTCCCCCCATTGTTACCAAGAGAAGTAAAATCTCCCAAATTGTTATTTGCTGGGGTGATGGATTACGCTCCCAATATTGATGCTGTGATGTGGTTTATTAACCAAGTTTGGCCAAGTGTTATAGCAAAATGGCCGCAAGCGACCTTCTGTATTGCGGGTATGAATCCAGTTGATAAAATAAAAAAGCTCAGTGAACTACAAGGGGTAGAAATTACTGGCTTTGTTGATGACATAAAACCCTATTTTGACAATGCCAATATTTTTGTAGCACCTTTTAGACTCGCTCGTGGCGTACAAAATAAAGTTTTGCAGGCTTTTGCCAGTGGCTTGCCTGTCATCGCAACTTCAATGGGAGCGGAAGGTGTAAAATGTGCAGACAATCAGGACATAATGATTGCCAATACGCCGGACGATTATATGCATTGCCTTAATGTTTTAATAAGCAATCAAGCGAAATATGGGGAACTTAGCCATAATGCCTTGACGCTAATTCAAGACCATTATGCTTGGGATAGTGTTCTTAAACCCTTGCAGGCACTTATCACACAGGAAAATAAAGAGTGAAAAAATCAATTAAACTCTTAATTCGTCTCTTATTCACTTTTTTAGTATTACCCTTTTTTGTTATTTACTGGTTACTCACACGGGTGTTTAACCAAGATAGTGTGTTTGCAGGCGCATCTCAATGTTTCAGTTTACTGCCGGGTCAACTGGGCAATTATTTTCGCCTAGCCTTTTACCAATTAGCAATCAAAACCTGTGGCACAGATGCCGTTATATCATTCGGTGCATTACTATCTCAACAGGGCACGGAACTCGGTCAAGGCGTCTATATCGGTCCCCAGTGCAATATCGGCCTATGTAAAATTGATGCCAACTGCTTATTAGGCAGTGGAGTACATATTATGAGTGGTAAAAATCAACACAACTTTGACGATATTAATATCGCATTAAAAGATCAAGGCGGGATTTTTACCAAGGTTACAATAGGCGAAGATTGCTGGGTCGGCAACGGCGCTCTAATTATGGCAAATATTGGGAAAAAATGTATTGTCGCAGCAGGTTCTGTGGTGATTAACGATGTCCCGGCATTTGCCATTGTTGCTGGTAATCCCGCCAAAGTTATTAAAATGCGTGTTGATTAACATGAGGCAAAAACAACTACGCTTGCATAAAAGACTAGTGAGCTTATTCTTGCTTACCTTTATTGCTGTTGAATGTTTTGGCCACACACGGCCATCTAATTCACAATTAAGTATATCTGTTGGTACTTCAACTGAACTTTATGCGGCCATAAACCAAGCTAATGAAACAGGTCATATAAAGATAGTCTTGCAAAGTGGTCGTTACCCAATCCCGCAGACCTTAAACATACTGAAACCACACATATCTCTTGTCTCTGCAACCTTAGACCCACTTTCAACCCTACTGGTGGGCACTGGCATGCGCCAAACAGCCACCGTAGGCAATATTATTAGAGTATCAGCGCCCTATTTTATTCTAGATGGTATCAGCTTAGAGCAAAGCTCAAACCACCTGATACAGATTGCAGGTGAAAGCAACGCTGACTTTCCGATCTTACGAAACTGTATTCTCAAAGATTCTTATGAGCAACTCGTCAAAGTCAGTTACAACCGTAATACTGGCATCGCTAGTGATGGTGGCTTAGTGGAAAACTGTCATTTTGAATATAGCGCGGGAATAGGCCCCCAATACTATATTGGTGGCATTGATGTTCATGGTGGGCAAGATTGGATTATTAGAAACAACTACTTTACTGGCATTGCTAGCCCTGGACGCAAGATAGCTGAACATGCCATTCATTTTTGGAACGGTACGCAAAATATTACTGTAACAGACAATGTAATTTACAACTGTGATCGAGGCATTGGTTTTGGCATGCCGAACCGACCTAACTTCGGCGGGTTAATTGCTAATAATCTCATTGTGCATAATGATAATAACCACCCCAATGCCGACACAGGAATAGTCTTAGAAGAAAGCCAAGGAACGAGGGTAATAGGGAATCGAATTTATTTAGCCCATGACTACCCCAACGCAATTGAGTATCGCTTTGCTCAAACTATAAACGTTATGATTGAAAACAATGTCAGCAACAGAAAAGTCGCCAAAAGAAATGGCGCTCAAGCAAGACTAAAAAACAATGTATTGACCACTGATATTAAGAAAGTTCTCACAGCCCAAGAACAACTTAAATTTGCCTTTACACCTCAACAGTAACTGACATCCCAATAACGTCAAATTGCTGAAGTGGGAACTGCTCGAAAAAGTCTCGACCACGGTCAATAACTTGATTATTGAGCTTTGGTACACACCATTGAAAACCTCTGATCTTTTCAAGTTCACTAAACAGTTGCTCTGCAGTAGTAGAGGTTTGCTTGAGGACATCAGGATGGATTTCTAGCAAGACTGCAACAGTGTCAGCTTGCTTGATTAAGTCAGTGGCACCTTGGATGACTTGTAATTCTTGACCCTCAACATCTATCTTAAGCACTACAAAGGGCATAACTGGGCAATTAGTTGTTTCTGCTAACCACGAATCTAAACTGTAAACAGGGGTATCACCAGACTTAGAAACATTAATAGAACCCTCATGGTCAATGGTTGATACCGAAGAAGAATTGAAGGCAACGTGCCCGCTAAAATTAGATACTGCACCATTGGTACATAGGGTGTTTTTACCTAAGCCAGAAAGATTATGTTGCAGTAATTGGAATGAATTTTTATTAGGTTCAAAAGCGTAGATAGTATGTAAGTTTGGGCAGTATTTATTACTTAAGGCACTGACTGTGCCAATGTCAGCCCCCAAATCAAAGAAAGTAAAAGGCTTGGATATCGTATTTATTGCATTAAAAAAAGGCACAAATTCATCTAAATAGTAATTATGTGGTCCTCTTTCTAACCAAAAACACCATTCGTCAACTGGGACAACAAATTCTTTCTCTGCTAGTTTATGACTGATGACTTTATGTGAATAATGTTTCGACAACCAGACATACAACTTATGCTTACCCATTACATCAAAATTTTGTAGCAATACAAGCAGGGTATTAATCAGCCCAAAGAATCTTCTACCTTGCAAGTTTTGCATTGCTTTTGTCATTTATAAACAAGATGAGTATTTAACAGGGGGAATGCATTTTGAACATTTGTCTCGAAAGCTGCAATATTCTCCGCTTTACTAACCAATTCAATATCTTGTGACACTATAGCGATCCCTCCCCCTATGTGGTTACCGGCCATCAGCCGATATATTTCATAAAGCTTCGCCCATTTTTTATCGGTAAATACTTTGCCGTCGATCACGTACCAATAAGTGAGTACTCTGTACCCTCGGGAATTCACAATAATGCTTAGTGGTAACTGGATTGATGAATTTAATGAAAAACCCTTGCTAGACTCTAACGTCCAGTCTTCTTCTTGATAAAGACGATGTAAAGAACTGATCAACTCACCACGACCTTTCGGATACCAAGCCAGAAATATATCAACTGGCTCACCCGCTACCGCAATAGTGGCTGAATAAGGATTAAATGCATCCTTAAATTTAGGCTCCCATTGACTGGTCGAGATTTCAACTTCCAATGCTTGTAGTTCTGCAGTGTCGACTTGTAATGGTATTGCGCTAGTCGTTCGCTGGCCAATAATTATTTCTACCCATACATATGACACACTGAAGAGACATAAAAAACTAGTACCTAAGACTGCATATTTTGCTTTGGAAAAAGCATAAATAGCTGGCGTTACAGACACCTCCTTTAGCTCAGTCGCGCCTTCTTTTTCTCTAATAAATTCCCCTATAACTAACAGCAAAATAAGCACAAAGGCAAAAAAGAACCAGCCATATATTAGATGATCTGCCCCCACTGCATATTCCATATTACTCAAATATCCAATCACAATAATGCCAAACACTCTAACCGCATTGGCAATAATAGGGACAAAAATTGACAAAAGCACAAAGGCAATACGGCGTTTCGTAGAACGTATATTTAAGTATGAATACAGTGAGCCAATTACCACTGAAGCAATAAAAAAACTAATACCTGAGCACGCTTCTGCAACCAAAAAACGCCCTTGTGGAATTTCAATATATAAACCACTTCTGAAAATAGGAATGTTAGTCCAATTCAACATCATTACAGCTAAGTCAGCGGTTATTTTTTGTAACGCAGGAATAAACTCCTCGCCAAATGGAATACAAAAAATAATGAAAAACAATGGGAATAATATTTTTTTAGCCGTAGCGCTACCAATAAAAGTCCAAATAGCGAAGGGTAAAAAGCTAAAAGTTGCTAGGTGCATGAACAATTGAACATCACCAGCAATACCAATAACATAAACCAAAGCACTGCCGGTGCAGAAGAAGAGTCCCAGCCATGCAGGTTTGAAATTAACTAAAGCAAGTTCGGCGCGCTTCAAATAGATAAGATAAAAAGCACCGGGCAAGACAAACAAACAATGATTAAAAATGTCAGATATTATCCAAATGTCTACAGCAGTAACTAGCCCCTGCCAAAACACCATTACCCAAGCGACCAATACTAATGTCAAAATTAAAAGTAACTGACGGGACTGAGAAAGCTTATTCAATCTAAATTCCATTTATTCTGCTCTTCTTATTTGGTTACTTATTACCGATGTTATAAACGTCCTGCATGGTGCCCCACGAAAAATCTGTCAATAAACGCTCTAACTTCCCATAGGTTTTATCCAGATTGACATAATGTCTAAATCTCGACTTTAAAGGAGCATTGTTCAGGCGAGGTTGCTCGCTATCTATTTCCCAGGGATGAAAATAAAATGAATAAGGTTGTTTTTCTTTCTTGAGGTAACTGCTAACCAAAAATTTGCTTAGACCATAAGGATAAAGTCTAAAGTATCCACCGCCACCGATGGGAGTTTGACGGCCCAATATTCTGTGAGTTGGGATTGGAATTTCAATAATGCCTTCTTTGCGTTTGTACGCAAACCGTGGCCAATCTGGAGTACCGTATAGATCGTGTTTTACTGGATAGGTACTTGAACTATAACTAAAGCCTAGCTCAGCCAGCACTTCAAAGGCCCATTCATTATTATAGCCAATTGAAAAACTGGGCGCTCTATAACCGGTCAATTTTATGCCAAGCAAGTCTTCTAAATGATCTTTGGAGCGGCTTACATCAGCAGTAAACTCTGCACGTGTTTGTTCGGTTGCACGCCTATGGGCATATCCATGACTGGCAATTTCATGGCCTTGCTGGTGTATATCTTTAATAAGTTGAGGATAACGCTCTGCAACCCAACCCAACACAAAAAACGTCGACTTAACATTATGTTTGGCAAAAAGCTCTAATAGTCTTTGTGTATTGGCTTCGACTCTTGGTTGATAATCTTTCCATTGATCTGGCGAGATAATTGATTCAAATGCTGAAACATGAAAAAAATCCTCAACATCAACCGTCATCGCATTCAGTACGGCGTCTTTCATTGCTTATCTTCCTTTGCCAAATAAAACCACTTCAACTGTGCGGATCAGTATTAAGATATCTAACATTAAACTTTGATGTTTTACGTAATAAAGATCGAATTTAAGCTTTTCCATTGAATCTTCTACACTCGCACCATAAGGATAATTAAGTTGTGCCCACCCGGCCAAACCTGGTTTAACATTATGCCTTTGATTATAATAAGGAATTTCTCTAATTAGCTGTTCAACAAATTGCGGACGCTCGGGCCTTGGCCCAATAAAGGACATTTCGCCTCTGAAGATATTAAGTAATTGCGGTAATTCATCAATCCGGTATTTCCGAATAAATTGACCAATTTTAGTCACGCGAGAATCATTGGTCGTAGCCCATTTTGCCCCGTCTTTTTCGGCGTCTGGCCGCATGCTTCTAAATTTAATAATATTGAACAATTTGCCATTTAAACCAACTCGTTCCTGCTTATAAAAGATTGACGCATTGGCATTTCGTACATCTTCGAAAAAGATGATGATAGCGGTCAATAACATAAAGGGCCATGCCAGCAACAAAACGAGTGTCGCTAGAATACAATTAACCCCATAATCGAGCGCATCACGCAAATAGTTTTGCGAATTAAAACCATTTGAATAAATAACCCAGCTGGGATACATCAAATTTACCACTATTTGTCCTGTTTCACGTTCCATGAAATCAAGCAAATCTGTGACCTCTACACCTCTCAAGCGGCAATCAAACAAAATTTCTACTGGCAGAGTGCCGCGGCGCTGATCACAGGCAATAACCACTTCATCAATATCATTGTCTGATATAAAATTTCGAAAATTTTCGTCGATTTTAACATGAATGAGTTTTTCATTTTGAATACCCTCTTCACGGTTATCACCAGGAATAGGAATAAAACCGATTAACTCAAAACCAAAGCGATCAACTTCACGGCGCATACGTTTTTCGATTATCGAAGCTCTTTCACCTGCGCCAATAACAATAATTTTGGTTTGACCTAGTCCTAAAATCCCAAGTCTGTTAACAAAGTAACGAAATATCACAATGACTAAAATGGTCAGCCCAGCAAAAAAAGGCAAAAAGTACTGATGAATTTCAAGTTGGCTAATAAAGGTATTTCTTAGTACTTCCATGACAAAATAAGCGAGAGCGACACTAACAAATATCCGTCTAATAATGCCTCTGAAAGTTTCTCTGAGTTTGGTTTCATACAGACCTACAGACAATGCTGAGACTACGACCAAAAATGTAAACAATCCAATGACAGTAAATAGATCAACCAAACCTAAGGGCGGAGAGCTGTAAAATTGAGTCACTAATTCGAAAGATAAATACCCTACATAACTAATAAAAATTGCCTCAAGCATCATTAAAATGTTTGAGCGACGAACTTCTTTGCGATTACCAAAACTCATTTACATCTTCCTCATGGGCTGTGCAAAATACACAGTGTTCGTTCATCTATGAGCATTGAACGTAAAATACTGACAAATTTTTAAATATTAACAATATATTATTGTTGTAGAGCTAGTCTAAAACTTGTTACATTGTTGAACAACAAGTTAAAACACACGGAGTCGTAATTTACATGAAGACTAACAAAATAGCATTGTTCAAATTGATTTTTTTACCTATTTTTATTCTAACAGGTTGCTCTAGCAGCAATAATGTTTTACCTAGCGCTTCAACTTATCCTTCTCAAACAACTTCGGTCGATGACTATCAGTATTTGATTGGTCCAGGTGACACGGTATCAATATTTGTTTGGCGTAATCCAGATATCTCAGGCTCATTCATAGTAAGACCCGATGGAAAAGTGACTACGTCACTGGTTGAAGATGTGCAAGTCTCTGGCAAAACGCCTACGATGCTAGCTAGAGAAATCGAAGAACAGCTTTCAAAATATATCAATAATCCTCGTGTGACCGTCAGTGTAAATAATTTTAATGGCCCACTTAGTGAACAAGTTAGAGTGATAGGAGAAGCCACTAACCCTAAAGCCATAAACTATGTCGAAAAAATGACCATGTTAGACCTTATGATTGCGGTTGGCGGATTGACAGACTTTGCTTCTGGAAATAAAGCAAAACTGGTAAGAATGGTTGACGGTGTGCAAAAAAGCTTTACCGTAAGAATAGATGATTTGATAAGAGAAGGAGATATTCAACAAAACATTGATATCCTTCCTGGCGATATCCTGATAATCCCAGAAGCTTGGTTCTAGTCACTACAAAATACGGAAATTTAAATGCAGGATCTTCAAAAAACTATTGAACAAATTATCAATTATCTAAAAGGAGTTTGGATAAAAAAGCGTTACGTCATGATTTGCTCATGGTTAGTTTGCCCACTCGGATTTTTATATGTTGCTTCTATGCCGGATGTGTATGAATCAGAAGCCAGGGTCTTTGTTGATACCCGTTCGGTTTTACAACCTTTATTACAAGGCTTAGCTATCAGGGAAAATCCTCAAACTGAAATAGTTATGATGGTGAAAACATTACTTAGCCGACCTAATTTAGAAATTATTGCCAGAGAATCTGATTTAGATATCAGAGCAAAAAGCTCTGCAGATTATGAAAAACTGATAAACTCTTTGAGCAATAGTATTCAATTGAAATCGACAGGGAGAGATAATCTTTACACCATTTCTTATTCTAATCGTAATGCTCAGATGGCTAAAACGGTTGTGCAAGAGACCTTAGATTTGTTTGTCGAAGGTACACATGGTAACAGCCGCAAAGATTCAGACACCGCCAGTCAGTTTTTAGATGAACAATTAGATGAGTATGAAACGAGACTAAGTTCAGCTGAGCAACGACTTGCTGACTTCAAAAGGAAGTATGCTGAAGTATTGCCAAACCAAGGGTCTTTCTATCAAAACTATGCTGAATTAGAAAAAGCCCTAGAACAAACCAATCTTACTATCAAAGAAACACAGCAACAGATGAAAACGCTGACGGAACAGATAGGCGGCAATAAAAATAAATCAGATAGCTTCTCTGTTAGACAAACCAACGCCAACACCAATTTGACGACGCGATTTGATACACGAATTGAAGCATTAGAAAGTAATTTAGATCAACTAATGCTGAGATATACTGAATTACATCCTGATGTAGTCGAAGCGAAGAATCTATTGGAGTCCTTAAGAGGGCAAAGAGAGAAAGAGATCGAAGAGTACTATTCATCTGAAGGTGGTGCAGAGAATTCCGACCAGATTGGCTCTATTTCAAGCGAATTGCGTTTGGAAGCAAGCCGCTTACAAAGTCTTATTGCCTCTTTAACAGTACGCCAAGCCAACTACCAAGCTAAAATTGACGAACTCAAACAAAAGATCGATCTTGTTCCTCAGATAGAAGCAGAGTTGACAGCTTTAAATCGAGACTACGGTATTACTAAAAGCAAATATGAAGAACTACTTTCTAGAAAGGATTCTGCTGACTTAGCACAAAAGGCTGAGGTGTCCTCTGAAGATGTCAAATTTAGAGTTATCGATCCACCACTAGCGCCACTTAAACCCTCAGGCCCAAACCGGATATTAGGGTATACCATAGTCTTAGTCTTAGGGCTTTTCTCAGGCGTAGCAATTGCATTCCTTATTAGTCAGTTAAACCCAATATTGATTAGTGGAAGCCAATTAAATGCATTAACCCCTTACCCAGTATTTGGTTTTGTTAGTCACTTAAATGTTACAGAAATTAAAAAAACGAATCGAACAAGGCTGCTAGTTTTCTTGTTGTCATGTAGCATAATTGTGGCAATTTATGGCGCTTTAGTCCTTACTGATCTTTTACAAATTAACTTATATACGAGGATCTTCTCGTGAATACTATTGAAAAAGCGCTGTTGAAAAAACAGACTGACAGTGAAAGTACAGCAAATTCGAAAGGGCTAGATGAACCGACTAACTCCATTGAAAGGGCAGAAGCATTAAACCAAAACACAGCAGATAAAAGCACTTTAACTAAGAGCACTGTAGCTAAAAAAATCACAGTACCTACAGAAGAAGCAGATACGGGTGATTTAGAAGAAAGTAAATTTATCAACATTGATATAGATAAATTAAATGAAAGAGGTTTTGTATCTAACAATACAGGTAGGAAACTTATTAACGAAGAGTTTCGCGCAATAAAACGTAAAGTTTTGGATAATGCCTTTGGTGCACTTTCAAAGTCACTTACGAACCCTAATATCATCATGATTACTAGCTCAAGACCTGGTGAAGGTAAAACTTTTACTGCAGTAAATCTGGCATTGAGTATTGCCTTGGAAAAGGACAAAACAGTTTTATTAGTCGATGCTGATGTGCTGCGTCCTAATGTGATGAGAACCTTAGAATTGAAAAATCAAGTTGGACTTATTGAATATCTGTTAGGAGAAAAAAAGGATATTTCAGATGTCATGTGTAAAACTAACATTCCTAATCTACGTATTATTCCGGCTGGTAGAGCCCATCATTTATCAACTGAATTACTCGCCAGTGAAAAGATGTATGAGGCCGTTGAAGAGTTTGCTAATCGCTATCCTGACCGAGTTGTTATTGTTGATACACCGCCCCTACTGGGTATTAACGAAACGGCTATATTAGCCAACTTAGCCGGGCAAGCGATTGTGGTCACTGAAGAAAATAAGTCAAAACTTCACGATATTAAAAAAGCAGTTGATCAACTTAATCCTGAAATGGCGATAGGCTTTATTGTTAATAAAGCGCAATCGACAAGCGGTGATGCAGGATATGGATACTACTACGCAGGAGCAAAATAGTGGGTTGTAATAAGTTGCTTGCAAGATATCCATTGCATAAAACATCTGTTGCGGTGTTAGCACTACTTCATTTACCGGCTGTTTCAGGCGATTTAAAACTGACTAGTAATATAAAATCGACGGTTTACGCTAGCGAAACAGAGCAAAGCGAGGAGGATAGCCGAACTAATTCAGCGATCGCAATTCAACCGCAGATTGTGGGCGTGTATGATAGTAGAAAAGTAGATTTGTCATTAAAGCTCTCTCAGACTTTGGTCGAACAAGAGAGGCAAACTGAGGGCGCAGATAAAAATTATACCGATGTCAATCTTGACTCAAAAATTAGTTTAATTGATAAAGTCCTTCAATTAAGCATCAGGGGAGACCAGACATACCGTGTTGTTAGTCAACAACAAGATTTGTTTAGTGATAGATTATTATCTGCGGGCGATTTAAGTAAAGTTAAACGGTATTCAACTAATTTAACCTTCACCACGCCCAATCCAAGTTATGTGGGCATAGATTGGTCAACGGGCTATTCTGATACATCATCAGACAAGTCTGTCCTTGGTACTTCAAGAATCGACGGAAATAACGTTTCTGCGACGTCACGTTTGTATAGCGGGAAAGATATGCAGACGCTTACCTTTGATATCAATGCTAATTATAACAACAGCAAGCGTTCTAGCTTAAGTGATTTCGAGTCAACCGTCTTAAGTGCCAATGTAAGATTTAGACTGGTGGATAAATTAAGACTTGTGCTAACTGGAAACGATAATAATTATAAGGTTAATTTGGATAGTCAAATCGCCAGCCGCTCAAACCTCGACAGTACAAGTTACGGTGCCGGTTTGGGTTGGTACGCAAGTGATGATCGCTTTTTCCAACTAACTTATAACGAGCTAGAAGAAGCAAACAATACCAGTAAATTTGTAGGATTTGATGTTGATTGGGCCTTTAGTCAAAGAACTGCGTTGAAGGCTAACTATGGTAAACGTTTTTATGGCGACGCCTATAGCCTGCAATTTGATTATAAATTAAAAACGATAAGAAGCAGCCTCCGATACAGTGAAGATGTCACTACCTTTGCACGTTATGCTCAAGTTTCAAATTCTTTGGGTTTATTCGTTTGTGATATTGGCTCTACTGATTTTGCGAGCTGTTTTCAACCTGAAGAACTAAGTTTTGAACTGCAAACCGGACAAGAATTCAGGGTCTTTAGGGATATTTCTAGTGATATTACCAACGAAGTAATTTTGTCAAAATCTGCCAGATATGAATTAGGCTACGATAAGGGCAAAATTAAAGTGGCGCTTAATCTCGGTTATCAACAAACAGAGTACATAGAGAGCAATAGACTGCAAGAATATAAAACAGCGGGTTTAATTTTTAATTATGACTTAAACAGAAAAACCGACGTCTCAATCAATACACAATATGTTAAAAGAGACCGCAGCAGTTCGCAAAATAGTGAAGATACAATTTCAGTCACCTTTTCAGGTAAGCGTTCCTTAAGCAGAAATGCTGACATTGATATGTCACTCCGCTGGTTAGATCGAAGTTCCGAAAATGCAGAACGCGATGCAAGCGACAAGCGCCTGACTGTTGGTTTCAATTACACTTTCTAACTCATTATTTTTCATTTAAATGGCGATCACGCTTAAACAAGGTCGCCAATTCCTCCCTACCCTGTTTACTGGTTTTGATTAGGTCATCCATGCTCATCTGTTCATGAACCGTTTTGTCTAGTAGGCTTTTGTCATGTTTGGCAAAGATATCCACCATCTCTATTACTTGCTCGTCGCTAAAACCATATTCTGTCAACAGCATGCTGGCGGCTTCAAGCCCACCAGCAAATAACTCCCGCACATAGTGGTTAACGCCAATTTCAGCATAACGTCTTGCGGCAAAACGATTTCTAGCCCGAGCGATAATACGCACCTTTGGAAAGTTATGATGAACTAATTCGGCGATCCTTAATCCTTCATCTTCACCATCTACGGCAATCAGTAAAATTTTAGCTTGCTCTATACCTGCGGTTTCTAATAAGTCTAAGCGACAGGCATCACCATAAAACACTTTATTACCAAACTGCTTTACAAACTCAATATGCTTGGCGTCTTTGTCTAAGGCGGTAAAGGGAATATTGTTGGCAGCCAATATGCGACCGCTGACCTGCCCAAAACGGCCAAAACCGGCAATAATCACTTGAGGTTCACTTTCATCACTGTGACTGTCATACACCGCAGGGCAATTTTTACTGGTAAACCAAAGACTATGTAATATGACCAAAGGAGCAGTAAGCGCCATTGAGATACCAACAATAAGGGTAACTTGGGCTGCCACCTCAGTGGGCAATATACCGTTACTGGCAGCTTGAGCCATGACGACAAAGGCAAACTCGCCACCTTGGGACAACATCAGTCCAATCCGCATGGCATCAGTCGTGAGTTGCTTGTTGGCTTTTAAAATAGCAAAAATAATCACACTTTTAATCAATACCAAAAGAACACTGGCACAGATAATAAATAGGGGTTCTGAGACCAGCAGGCTTAAATCTAAATTCATGCCAATGGCAATAAAAAACAGGCCTAATAACAAACCTTTAAAGGGCTCTATTTCGGTTTCCAATTGATGCCTGAAAGTCGAGTTAGCTAAGAGAATGCCGGCAATAAAAGCGCCCATTCCCATCGACAAGCCAGCTTCTTCCATGCCTAATGCTGTGGCAATAACAATCAGCAGTGCCGCTGCCGTCATCACTTCGGCACTACCATAGGAGGAGATCAGACCTAAAAATGGATTAATTAAAAAACGTCCAATCACTAATATACCTGCTACCGCCAGAATACTCACCCACCACTCGGGTCCGCCAGTGATATTAGTCGTAGACACGCTTTCTACTAAGAGCAAAATGGGAATAACGGCGAGATCTTGCATCAATAAGATGGAAAAACCTTGTTGGCCTGGTGGCGATTTAAGGATTTTATGCTCAGTCATTAGTTGTATTGCAAAAGCGGTTGAAGATAAGCCTAATGACAAGCCGATAATGCTAGAAATAACAAAACTAAAACCTAATAAGAAATATAAAATTGCGCCAATAATTAAGGCACTGACAATTAATTGCCCGCCACCGGTAAAGATAATTTGTTGGCGCATTTTCCACAATTTTTCGGGTGCTAGCTCTAAACCGATCAGAAACAGTAATAACACCACACCCAATTCAGCAACATGTAGGATTGTCTGTGGATCGTTCACCCAATCCATGACCTGCGGTCCAATAACTAAACCCGCCACTAAATAACCCAGTATGGCGCCTAACTTTAACTTTTTAAAAATAGGCACTGCCACTACAGTGGCGACTAAAAAAACCAACCCTAAACCAAGACCTGTCATCGACTTTCTACTATTCCATTGTTTGCTGAAAATAGCATATCAGAATTATGTAAATGGCATAACTAAACACGAGGCAAGTGATCCGGGACATTTTGAAAACACTGCTATACTTAAGCTTTTCGGTCTTATGCCAATAAATCACACTATTTCGGAGAAGCATTATGCAAAGACATTATTATATTAGCGACGACTTGCTTGAATTAGAGCTCTTAGAAAGCGAGTTGCAAAAACAAGGGGTAAAAACGCCGCAATTTCATGTGCTCAGTGAAAATGATGCCGAAGTAGAAAAACATCACTTACATGCTATAGAGCCTGTGCTGAAAAAAGATGTAGTGCGTTCTACGCAAATAGGCGCCCTATTTGGTTTAATAGGCGCTGCTTTATTATTGTCGGTGGCCTTTATCATGCAGTGGTATCAGAGTGCAGTTGGCTGGGTACCTTTTTTATTTTCCGCCTTTGTCGTATTGGGTTTTTGCACGTGGCAAGGTGGATTAATTGGTATCCAATTACCCAACCATCAATTTAAACAATTTCAAGAGCTGCTGAGTAAAGGTAAACATGTTTTTTTTGTGGATATAAGTCAGGACCAACAATCCATATTAGACTCCATCATTGCTCATCATCCAAAACTCCTTTTTGCTGGCACCGGCAAAGCAACCCCTGGCTGGGTAGTCAAAAGCCAAGATAGATTTAGTCATTTGATGAAAGTCATGCCTTAGATTATTAAACACCTGAGCGGCAAGTTTAAACTTGCCGCTCCACATTTTTTACTTGTTGTAAAATATCGATTGCCCTTTTTTAATGCAAGCTTGTCTTGGCATTTGCCCTGCACCATCGCACAATATCCTTTCGATTTAAGCCATTAGCCGAATACCATGGAATACACTGCTCTTTTTCTGTTTACTCTCGCCACCAGTATTACCCCTGGCCCTAATAATTTGATGATCATGAGCTCTGGGGTTAATTATGGTTTTCGTCGCAGTCTTCCCCATTTATTAGGCATTGATATTGGTTTTGCTTTGATGATTATTGCCGTTGGTTTAGGCGTCAGTCAGCTATTTGTGCAAGTGCCTGCTTTGTTAATTTGGCTCAAACTAGCGGGGATTATTTATCTCACTTATTTGGCCTACCGCATTGCAACGAGTCAGACAACACCATTGGTGGCGAATACGTCGAATGTACAACAAGGAAAGCCTCTGAGCTTCATACAAGCGGCACTTTTTCAATGGGTTAACCCAAAGGCATGGATTATGATTGTTGGCGCTATTGTGACCTATACAGTGGCAGATATAGATTATCTATTGCAAATTTCTATCATCGCTGTGTTTTTCTTGGCTTTTGGCACACCTTGCACCTTTGTATGGCTTGGTTTTGGTACAGCCTTAAAGCGTTATTTAGCCAGTCCGCGCCATCTTAGAGTTTTTAATATTGTGATGGCAAGCTTGTTGTTATTGTCTTTGATACCGGTGGTGACAGAACTGTTTGATTTAGCAACAGCCTAAGCGGCTAAGTTGCTATTTGTAGCAAATCAAGGGTAAGTTCAAGGCAACAAAGACTTGCTGCATCACCGCTAATTTATGTTGCAGCACACAATCTACCAGACTTTGCCACAAGACAGTTTGTTGCTTGGCTAGAAAGGTAAGGGAATGATGTTGTTGCAAAAAGACGTCAGCTTGTGAGTAACTCAGCAAAAACCTGTTGATGTCCTCGATACTCGGCGCTAATACCCCTATTACTCGTTCGGTAGTAAGTGCTATTTCTAAACCTTTAGGGTCGAGATCAGCAAACATGATTACCACAATATTGTTGGGTAGGTTTGCCAATAACAACTTAAGGCCTTTGGCTGTGGCTTGCTCGTGACCACGGTAAATGATTAAACTTGGCGGTATGCTGTGTTGCAAATTGACCTTGTGCCACACATCAAATACATCGAGATTCTCCACAATAATAATCGAAGCGAACTGACTAAAATCGATATCATCAACTGCAAGGCGCAAACTCGTGCCTTGGGGTAAGCGAAAGGTGTCTCCTGCAATCATTAAGGGCGTATTGTGGCTTTTAACCAACACATAATGATCACTCGGATTTATATCTGCCAATTTTTCATTATTAATGTATTGGCTAATGGCAATTCTGTCTTGCTCGCTGGGTAAGCCTGCACGCATATTCAATCGCGGATAGCTCAACTCAATTTCGCTGCGCAGTTGCTCTTTGCTCGCGACATCAAACACAAAACCTTTGCCATTGTGATACAAATCAAAGTGCTGTTCTAGCCACTGCTTTAACTTGCCTTTACTGCTCAGTAATAGCTTGGACTCATCGCGAAAAAAGCGACTTAATGCAGTTATTTCTGATTTACCCAGTTCCATTGCTGTTACCGCAAACCCAGTTCCACATCACGAATAATGTAGTTGCCTGAGTAGAGTGGATGAACCTCGCCATTAGTGTCTAAGGCGAAGTAACTTTGCTCTTCCAAGGTTAAACCTTGGTAACCGCCGACCACTTGGTAAATCCATACTTCTGGATCAAATTCCAGCTCGTGTTGTTGATGGTAATCGAGGGCAGTCAAACGTTGACCACTGTCGATTACCTGACAAAAGTAGGCTTCTACCGCTAGTCGTAGTTTGTCTTCGGCAAATTGTGCAGCGCTTTGTTGTTCCACATTAATTTTTTGCGCAGCACGTTCTGGTTGATTGGCCGTATTAGCGCGATTAAAGGCTTTTATCGCCCCTACTAGTTGTTGTAAATCTTGCTCATGTTCAATGCGATGCACATCCACTGCCGCCGGTTTAATCATTGCCGCGGCTTGGTTAAATAACATCGGCACTTGGCTGAGCTGGCTGTAATTGACCGGTCTAAAGTCGGGCTTTTGTTCCATGTGCAATAAAAAGCCTTTGAGCAACTGGGTACGGCCTTTAAATTCACGAAAACGCCCGATTAACTCCAATAAGCGCGCTTGCACGATCGACAACTCTTGGATCACTTTTGAAAAACTGTGCTGTAAGGTCACCACTAGCAAATGACGAAGTTCACGATTACTGCCGGCCAGTTCACTTAATTCATCAAAACGAAACATCTCAAGTTGATTAAGCAATTCACTCACTTGGCTTTGCGCTAACTCGTTTTCACGAATTTTTGCATCGATAGACGATACATAACCAAATTCATTGTTAATCCGGCTAAACAATACGCGCACACTATTTGACAAGGACTCGGTCAAGGAATAAACGTGTTGGCTTAAGTCGGATAAATGCGCATCAACTTCAGCATAGCGGTTATGATATAAGGCTTCTTTGTAGTGCTGAGCCAAGGTTTTTAAGCTGGCCAGCGCGGAGCCTATATTGGCATCAATTTGACGATTGCGTTCATCATGTAAACTGCCTTCTAATAGATTGCGCACGGCACTTTTTAAACGCAGTTGTGTATCTGACTCTGGCCGCCACAAGATACCTAGTTGACAAAGGCCTTCTATGACTTTCGGGCTGTATTTACTCTCATCCAAGGTGCCTGACAAATACACCTGCATAATCATCTCAGCATGGCGACTGAGGGCATTAAGCAACTTAACGCCCGCTTGTTGCAAATGTTGGTTCATGGGCCAACACTCCTCAGCTTACTTAGCAGCAAACTCATAATAAGTTGCCCTGTTGCACCGCGTTTTCGGCTTGTTCGCTTAAGGATAAGGCTTCGGTTTCATCGATAAACTTAAGCACGTCATACAAATACTCAATTTTACCGGTGCCGATATAAATTTGTTTTTCAGCATTGGGTTTTAGCAAATAACCAAGTTGAGTTAAGCGGTTAAATACCAATTTAAGTTGGCCATCCAATTGAGTACTGGTGGAGCCAAATAAACGATTACGCGAAATTTTTTCTAACTGCTCGGCAAAGGCCGGGGTATCTTCAATGGTGGTTTGCAATTCATTTAAACGAATTGCCGCCCCTTGCGTGACTGGCACATCGGAACCATTGGCTTGCTGCACCAATAACAGCCATTCAACCAAGGGCATCAGTTGACTGGATATCTCTTGAAATTGACTACCCAGTTGCTTGCGTTCGTTATCATACAAACTCTGATATGCGGCAAAAAACACATCCCCCTCAGCCGCACTGGCCAAGGTCCGGTTGAGTATATTCAGCTGAGTTTCAACTTTGTCGCTGTTGCCCGAGGTTTTTAAATAACGCCAAGCCTCTTCATCACTAATTTGACAGATAAAAGCACCAGACAACAATAATTCTAAAATACGGCCTTGTTCAGTGATCATGCTTGTGCCTCCGGTTTACTCGTCTGCTGTTGACGAGCTTTAGCCTGTTTAAGCCTTTCAGTAATGGCACTCACCTTAGGCTCAACCACTTGCAATTGCCGTGTGCCTTTATCAATCAGATAACGATTCTCGAATAAAGTCAGTACTTCCGATTCAGGATTAGGAAAGGCACCCACAACGCAAATATTATTGTTTTGACAGGCATCAAAAATTTTCTTCACATTACTTTGGTGCAGGGTACCCAGCTCATCGATTGGCCAATGAATGGTAGCGTTGGCGCTACCGCGTAATAATCGGGTAAAGGCCAATAAAAACTTACATAAAATCAAATAAGCCATACCATGACTAGAAGACTCATTCAGTTGGCGATCGGTGCGTATGATCAAATCACTGTTGCCTTCACGCAAATGTAATTCGATATCGAGTAACTTACTGATCCCGCCAGTTAAAGCGGCCCGACCTAGGATATCTAAGACCTTGCGCATACTTTGGGCGTAATCATCGTCTGGCAATTCATTGGCCCCTTCACTCATCCACTCGTGATAGAGTTTTTGAAATTGTGCGAGTTCTGGCCAAAATTCTAACTCACTGATGCGCGAGCGTATTTTAACTGCTGACTCCGATACCCCTTCTAAAAACAGTTCATCATCGACTTCTTTACTGATGCGTTTACTTTGACTGGCAATGCGTTTATCAATGTCTTCCAGCACATTGTAATACTGAGTTAAATCCGCCCCAAAAATTCGGCCTTGTTCACGTAAGCCTTGCATTTTTTGTGGCACAATTTCATTTAACAAACGGGCTAAGTGACTAACCAAACGGCGGTGATCCACCCCTCTTATGCCCTTATCATTCACATAAGCACATTCTTCTCGGGAACGCTCCCAGGTATCCGATAAACCTGTTCCAGCTTGCGCGGCAATAAGCTGGTCAAAATGTTCGACATAGGCCTTAATATCACTCAACAATGTTTCGCGATTTTGCAATAAGGCCTGGCCTTCAGAAATACGCTGAGCAATATTTAAGGTTTCTGAGCCGGTATTCTGCGCGGCTAACTCCACTGCTACTAAACTTATTTTAGCTAATAAACGTTTGATGTTTTGGACATCTAATTCCTGTTCTCTAGCGGTTTTTAAACCTTGTTCAAATTCGCTTTGTTGTTCTTTCAACTGGCCTATTAAGGCTTTAAACGCGGCTTGTTCTTGGCTTAACTCGCGCTCGGCAGTGCTGGCCACTTTTTTGGCTTTTGCCAGTTGCTGCTGCCAACTGAGTTTATGCCCTGTAAAAATAGTTTTGTACCAATGTTCATAATCTTTCACTTTATGGCGATGGGTTTCGGTATGCTGAATATCCTGCTTAAGCTGTTTGATCAGTTTTTGTAAACCACCTATTTCATCCACATCCACGCCCCGATTAGCTAATTCATCAGCCAACCACTGTTCAGATTTTTTCTTATCAAGCGCTGCTGTTTGCCGAGCCTTTTGAATATATTGCTCAAGCTGATTGACTTGTTGCTGGGTGTCACCTAGTAGTTGTTGCCAATGAAATTGGTGTTCAGTTTGAGCTTCACGTAGTTGATCTTGCAAGGCCTGTTTAGACTCAGCATGCAAGGTTTGTTCTTTGCTTTGCTGTGTTTCATTTTTCTTTAGGGCGGTTTTATTATGCTGCTTACGCTCACTTAGAGCTTGGGCGTATTCTTGCTGCAGTAGCTCTTTATCTTGTTGCACACGCTTGCGTTTGGCCTCGGCGGTGCGAGTGTCACTTTCACATTTAGCGCAGAGTAATTCTTTGTTGCGCACTTCCTCGCTGGCTTTAGCAAGCAATAATTCGGCGTCATTTTGACTATCTAACAAACTGGCCAAAGTCTGTTGTGCCTCATGTAAACGCTGTTGCAATGTTTGCTCAGACTGGGCATATTCAGGCACTGATACATTGCCAAGCTCTAGTGTTAAACCAAAGAGATTATCGTGGTTTTGGCTAAAACTGGGTCTTAAGTCACTGCGTTTAAGTAATTCTGGATGAATGACCTTACCCAGTTTTTGCTCCCAGCCAGGCTGTTCTTTACGCAGCACTTCTAACAAACTGTTATGACCAGGGTATAACAAGGCTTCAACTTTATTCACTTGCTGTTGCTGTTGTAAATACTGTTTTCTTGCTTGCTCCAGCACCTCATTGGCTTTACTGCGCTGTTGCTGTGCTGTTTGATAACCTTGCTGGGCCCCGCGCAGTTTGTCGCGCGTTTCATCTTCAATGTGGCTCAACTCTCTGATACTGGCGTCCAGTAAGTCGATTTGGCTTTGTTCAAACTCGCTAAAGCCGGCATTTTTTATGCTGGCACTTAAGGTCGCTTGCTGAATTTTAAGGTCACCTAAACGCTGCTGAAATTCATCATTTAACTGGGTTTGTTGCTCAGCGAAGTCTTGTTTAATTTCTTGTAAGTGCTGTTGTTCTTGAGTTTTTTGCTCAGATAACTTGTCTTGTAGTTGCTGCTTTTGCTCGCCAAAAGCTTCAAGATCCAAATTTAGCTTTTCGGTTAGTTCAGCAATGCGTTTATTAAAGGCAGATTCAACGTCTTGGTGTTTTTCAGTCAATAGTTGATAGCGAGTATTGGCAGTGTCGAGTTCACTTGTCCACTGAGGCAGCAATTGCAAATTAGCCTGCAAGGTTTCGATATCTTGGCTTTGCCAGTCATCAAATTCTTTTTCGACTTGTTCGAGATCTTTTTCAAGTTTACGGCTGTCGGCTTTGGCGGCAGATAACTGCTGATTAAGCACATCGCGTTTATTGGCCCACTCACCTTCTTGTTTTTTGACGTCGAGCACAGTCTCGTCAAACTGACCTTGTAACTTAATAATATTGGCGGCTAGTTTACTTAAGTCAAAATCAAATTGTAATTTTAACTCGGCTAAACGTCCTTCGTTTTGACTGAGTTCATGATCGGCCCGTTCTAACTTGGCAAATTGCGGACGAATTTCATCAAACTCTTTGATTAAATGACATTCGCGGATCCAATCTTCAACCCGATTACGACTTAAACTCGAGGTAGGCGGTTGCACGCCATCTTCTTCCAAGATGGCCGCTATCATAGCCTTGATGGTTTCCATCTTGCCTTCTTTTGAGTGCACAGCCTTGGCCAGCTTTTCGATATGGCGCAAATGATGACTGCTATCGCATAAACTAAAAATACGTGCATAACCGAGCAACTCTCGGTTATTGGCTGAACCATTTAATACACCGCGGTCATTTTGCAATATCGCCCGATAGTCTTTGGTATTAAGCAGATTAGTGACCAAAATATTAGATCGTTTTAAGCTGCGGGCTAATTCATTCATCGACACGCTGACATGTTCGCCCGCATTGTTTTTAAACAAATAGTCGCTTAATTCAAAAGGTTTACCGATAAAACGATAATTCACTCCGTTGCCGCCAGAGGCTAAGACGACTTGACATAAGTCCAGCTCGTTACGCTCATATTCGTAAATGATAAAACTGGATTCACGCGGCAAATACCAACGCTCAAAACTATCGCGAGTCGCCGGTACAACACGACTAGGGTATTCGCCATAAAAAACCGGGATCAAACGTTGTAAGGTGGTTTTACCCGAGGCGTTTGTGCCACAAATATTAGTGTGACCATTTAGTTTTAATTCCACCACGCCGGGTAGATGAGTATCAATAAGAATAATGCGATGTAAACCAGGCATAAACGACCTATCACTAACTAGATTAGCGCTCACCAACAGCACAAAAATGCTTGTTGGCTAGCAAAAAGAATGGGCCGAATATTACCGAGTTTTAATCCTGATGCATACCCTAGCAAGGCTGGTTTTATGCCGAAGAAGCCCAGATTTAAGTAAATGACTTGTCTGGTAAAAATGAAGCTAGTTATTTGCTTAAATAACCAACAACTCAATGGCCGCCACCTAAATTTACCCATTAACGAATTTCGACAGATTATTTTGTCTTTGGACTTAACTTTCGAGATAAATTGCGTAATATCATAGGCCTAGCCTGAAGTTTGCAGCTGTCTCATTTAATTGAGTGCATTGGTGAGTTACTCGTCATATTCACATAATTAGCATGAGAGGTATTGTGTCCGCATTATTTGCTGAAATTCGCCGCCGTAAAGTATTTCAAACCTTTGTGCCCTACTTAGGTTTTGTTTGGCTGATTTTGCAAATAATCAGTGTTATTACCCCCATGTTCAATCTTTCACCCTTATTCAATACCTTAGTGGCCGTCATCTTATTCGCCGGCATGCCCATTATGTTGTATTTGTCGTGGTATTTTGATTTTACCCTAGATGGCTTGTTGCCTATCCCTGATGCAGAGTCAGAGGAGGTATCACCTTTTGGTCTATCTCGCTGGGCAGTGCTCACCCTCATTACTTTGGGCTCAGGTTTCTTGGCCTATCGCTATTTTTCAACGGTACAAATTGAGTTTGCCAAGGCCAACGACGGTATTAAACAAACCTTTATTGCTAACTCTATTGCCGTGCTGCCTTTTAAAGATGCCAGCGCAGACCAAGACCAAGCCTTTATAGCCCAAGGTTTAGCGGAAGAAATCACCAGCTTATTGGGTCGCACTAATGGTTTAAAAGTCGCGGCATCCAGTTCTACTAGTTTGTTGGCCGATAAAGGCCTCGATCCTGTCACTATTGCGAGGCGTTTACTGGTAGATACTGTGTTAACCGGCAGTGTAAGAGTCACCGGTGACCAACTTAAAATCCGCGTAGAATTGATAAATGCCTTTGATGCCAAAGTTTTGTGGAGTGAATCCTTTGCACGTAAATTCAGTGATATATTCGCCGTTGAAAGTGAAATTGCCCGCTCAACGGTTAATATGCTGCAAGACACCTATATCGAAACCGGCTCATTAACCAACAGTGCTGCTACCAAAAGCACTGATGCCTATGTTATTTATCTCAAAGGCCGTGAGGAATACCGCAAACAAACCACTGAATCTCTGAAAGAGGCGCGAAAGCTGTTTGAGCAAGCTATCGGCCTTGACCCAGAATATGCCCAAGCTTATGTGGCCTTAGCTGATACGGTTGCCTTACTGGCTGACGGTAGTCGTAATTTCGGCATACTAAAACCTGAGATAGCAAAACAGCTTGCCAGCCAACATTTAGCTAAGGCGCTGGTACGAGCACCAGAGTATGCAGAAGCCTATGCGGTACAAGGGCGAGTATTTGATTTAGGCAATGAGCAAGATTCAGCGCTTTCAGCATTCAACAAAGCAATAGAACTTAATCCCAGTTTAGCCATTGCCCATATGTGGAAATATTTGTTACTGCGAGACATTGGGCGAGAAAGGGAAGCGTTTTTTACTCTTAAGGTCGCATTAAGTTTGGATCCCGAATCTAGAACCCTGCAATTTAATTTAGGCACGGAGCTTAGCCGCAGAGGTGATTTGCATGAAGCAAAAAACCATTTCAACAACTTGGTAACAGAATATCCTTCTTCACCCCTAGGTTATGCTGGGTTAGCTGATATTGATTTTCAAGTTGGTAAATTGGCCATGAGTATGATGAATTGGTACAAGGCAAGTCAACTATCACCAGATAATACGACCTACAAATTGCGATTTATCGTCATTCTTATCATGCTTAAATTTGATCAAGCAGTAGAACAGTTAACTGACGACCCGTTCTATCGGCCGCAACTTTTAATCAATGCAGACAAGCTCTCTGAACTGTTTGAATTCATGAGTTTTCAAATAGCGGCTAATCCAGATGACCCTTGGATAAAATTTGAAGCTGGTTGGTATCAGCTTTTACTTGGTAATAAATCACAGGGTATTGCCAGCATGCAAGAAGTTTATCAAACCTTAGATCCGAATGAATTGTACGCAATGCCATATTGCAGCCCAGCCATTGAGTTAGCTTGGGCCCTGCAACAGCTGAATAAAATCAATGAATCACAACTGTTATTGAAAGAGTGTGAAATTAAATTAGATCAGGCGATAAAAAGTAACATTGTCGAAAAAAATCATACCTATCTTGCAGCTCGAATTGCTGTATTAACTAATGAAAATGAAGAAGCGATAAAATTGTTAGAGGAGCTTTATCAAACCGGTTGGCGTGAGTGGTGGACTGAATATGACCCTTTGTTTTCAGCCCTTACTGAAGACCAAAGATTCATAAAAATCGCTCAAGATATTCGCGCTGCTCTGAATGAACAGCGCGAGTTAGCCAAACCAAAATTAGTTGAATTGTCTCTGCCTACGAAGTCTGATTAATACAAACATAGCCGCCAATGATAAAACAATAGTTGGCGGTGAATTAACCTGATTTACTGCGGTAATCACAAGCCGAGTAGCGACTGACTTATTGTCAAACGTGGAGCCTAATACCTGACCAGGAAGCCAACATTCTATATCATTAGGATCGGTGCCAACTTGGGCACAAATTTGTTGTGAGTTAACCCAAGCGTACTGATAAAAAACATAACCGGTTGGTGCCGTTTGTTTAAAGTTAGCAAATACTTCGTATTCACCTACTTCCATGTTTGCTGGCATAGCCGTATCTAAATAAATATCTGCTTGCGTAGTTGAATCATTGCGCGCAACAGTAGAGACCTCAGGCGAAAAATAGCTTTCATCAAATGTTGCTGAGGTAATTTGCCAAAAGGTTTCCTTAATCGTGTTAGCAAATAAATGGTCCAAAAAGCCAAACATTTGCAACTGTTCACCCTGGGCAAATTGCCAGTAGCAAGGCTCATTATAATCAGCAAGTTGGGATTGGTCACCGACAAAAGTATAACAATAATCTGGCACGGTATAAATTCTCTCTGAGCCTGACTCCATTACAACCTCAGCAGTGCGACCAAACTGCGTGTAATAATCGTAAAATAAATAATTGCTATTGGTACTAATTTGCGTCTCTGGCACTAATAAAACGATTGTTGCAGAATTATTTGAAACTGTTCCCCGACCCGCTGTTCGAATTAAGCCGGCATCGGCGATAAAGCTAACGAACAAACAACTGATGATGAGTATTTTAAATATTCTATACATGATAACTCCCTCTAATTTTCTTTTGTAATGATTAGACTGGGACGACAGGCCGGACGGCCACTCAGAATTGTTTGAATTTTAATCAATATAGTTTGCCACTAGTGTCTTGTTATATCAATTGCTATACAGTGAGAAGTAGAGACTAACTATTAAGGATAAATAATATGTTAAGGCTTAGATTAAGACCTACACCCAAGTTCAGGCATTATGTTTTAACCCTTTTATTTATGCTTAGTGGAGGCACTTCAACAGTGCTATTTGCTGCTGCACCAGCTATGCAAGAGGCGACGATTTATACCAACGTGGGCGATATAAAAATTGAACTATACGCCCAGCAAGCGCCAATTACGGTCGCTAATTTTGTGCGTTATATACAAGCTGGTGCTTATGAAGGTGGCAGTTTTTATCGGGTGGTACGCGTAGACAACGACAATGGCAGCCCAAAGATTGAAGTCATTCAAGGCGGCGCGAATCCTGACTTTACTGAATTTGACCCCATTTTTTTAGAAGATACTGAACAAACAGGCATTCATCATACTAATGGCGTATTATCCATGGCGCGAGGTGAGCAAAACTCAGCCACCCAAGCATTTTTTATTTGCATTGGCGTGCAACCTTCCCTAGACAAAGGGGCACTGCGTAATCCAGATGGTCAAGGCTTTGCCGCTTTTGGGCGGGTTATTTCAGGTATGGAAGTTGTTAAGTTGATTCACCAAAATCGTGATGCAATAGAAGTGGATGATGCTTATATTCAGGGACAAATATTGTCCAAGCCTGTTACAATTTTGAAAATAAGCCTGCAAAATTAGTGATCACATTAAGATGACTTAGCGTAAAACAATGAAATTTTAATTAAAGGATTAACCATGTTTTCTTTCTTCAAATCAGACCCCACTAAAAAACTGCGCAAGACCTACGATCAATTATCAACAGACGCTATGTTAGCGCAGCGTAAAGGCGATATTCGCAAGTACTCCGAACTTACCGCAGAAGCAGAAAAACTGTGGCAACAAATTCTTGATATTGAAACTCAGAAAAAGTCTTAAGCCTACTTTGCTGGCAAAAATCCCTAAGTTATCCCACACTCTGCTCACTAAATTACTGAGAGTGGGAGCCTAGTAGTGAGTATTAAGGAATATCGCAAAGTATTTTTGGACTATCAGCAGGGCCATATTGTGCCCCTGGGTTTATTTAGCCATGCGAATGATCAAAAACGCGAAGCGGTGTTAAGCGACGAAGATAAAGTCAGCTTACAGGATGCCGTCAGCAAAGCAGCAAAAGGTGAGCTGGTAACTGTTTTGTTGTATGGCCACAGTGACAGTAATAAGGCTTTGATACTCAATCAGCTCGCCCATTTAAGTGACTCTTTAGTTTATGTGCTTGACCTTGCTCAACTGAGCACAGATCACATTGGTGAAACCGAAAAAAATCTGGCGCGCATTATCGCAGAAGTGCAAAGCAGTGAGGCCATATTGTTTTTTGATGAAGCCGATGCCCTATTTGTCCGACCCAGCGCATTGCAAGATGCCTCTGATAGTTACGCTAATCAGCAGGTAAGTTACTTGCTTAAATTATGTAGCCAACACCCTAAACTTTATGTATTGGCAACTGACCACCCGGCTATTTATGACTTACTGCAAAAACGAGTTAGCTATGTTATTCGCGCCAAGAGTGACTAGTATCCCGGCCGTTTTGAACTAAAATTTAAGTCAGCTTATGACCTAAGGTAAGTCCAACACTTTCAATATCAGCAAGCACTTCTAGGTTAGCAAGCGCCAACTGACACCCTTGACTTTTCAAACTATGCTGGGGCGAGCAATCAACCTGCCACTGACGTAATACATAAGCTGCGATGGCCGCGCGTAAATGTAAAATCAACTTCCCTTCTTGCATAGCATAATCAAGTTCGATGGCAAGGCTGCTGGATAAACTTGGGTGTGGAATTAAACAAAGCGTGACCATGCTCTGCCATTGTTCATCATAAGCACTGGCTTCATGTACCCGTATATCAGCAGATATTGCGCAGACCTTGGTAAAGCGAGTACACACAAAGTCGCGAAATTTATTAGTCTTACGATCATAAGCGCGCACATGCCAACGATGGCCATTATTCACAATTGAATGGGGTACAATTACCCGTTCACTCTCACCTGAAGAGACCGAAACATAAGAGCACTTAATGGCCTGTTTAGTGTGAATGGCTCGCATAATACTGGCAATAATGTTGGCATTAGGATGAATCAGTCGCACCGCATCAAAACATTGATCAGAGGGCTGCACACCACTTGAAATGCCATTGCCAAAACCACGGCTAAGGGACGTCAGAATGACTTCAGGATTATGCTTAAATAAGGGTTTGAATTGCTCGCAGCGATGATAACGTTTGGTCTGATGCACAAGCTGCAAATTGTCTGGCGCAAGTTCTTTATAGGTACTGAAATCCCGCGTACTGGCGGCCAAGCCGGTTTGAAAACGTTGAATAAGATCAGTACGGGCCACTTGACCAAAATACTGTAAACTAAAATCGATAAAGGCCAATCGGTCTTGTTGAGCGTGACTCAATAAAGTAATAGCTTGTTTAGTATCCAGAGCAGTTTGTGACATTGGCATAGACTCATTTTGATGATATCGAAATAGCATAAACCAAGCACAAGAAGGATGCAATCATTATGATGGCATCTTAATGATCACACTTAGCATTAAACCTTTTTTACCCTTAGGCAGGTAGGGGCAAACTACCATGCTGCAAAAAATCACTGAGATAAAAATTATAGGGTTGCCCCTGCCCTGCTTGAGTAAAACTGACTTTATCGGGATGGCTTAAACATAACCAATTTTGGCACGATTCTGGCTCTTTTGATGTGATCGCCTGGGGTAGCGCAATCGCGACATTAATACCTTCGTCACTCCTTGCTGAACAATAACGTATTACTGCAATATTCTGTTCTAGCTGCAGATACTGCCCCACAGTTTGGCAAAACTGGTAGCTATCAACACTTATTAAGGCCGCTTTAAGCGGGTCAAAATGTCCTGAACTTAAGTCCGCACATTGGCTAGTATTGATCTTTAAACTAAACATCATATGTTGGGATTGGACTGGGTGTTGATAAGGGACCTGCAGATGATGAAAAAAAACAAAACGATAATAGGCCACTTCGGCCAGCACCGTATGCTCGTTTTCGCTAGCATAAAAAAAGCTGGGTAACAAACGTGTACCAAAGCGCGAACCGTATTTTAGTGGAGGGTATCGAAAAGGTGTTTTAAGCAAATAATGCATGTGTTCTGTGTCTGCACGATAACGGGGTTTGACCTCATCGAGCATTTGCTCAAGCAAATATTGCTCATCGAGATCATCAACCAATTTCATGGTGGCAGCCACTTCTTGAGTTTCAACCAAGCGTTTCACCCGCCCCGCATAATTAACGGGACAATGACTGTGTTTATATAGCTCGGTAAAATCAGCTAAGGAAAACATTAGCGCTTATATTTTCCCGCGCATGGCATCAAGATAGTCATTGGTTTGCATCAAGCCTTGCACAGTTTGCACCAACTCAAGGGGTTTTCCGCCTAATGCACTATTGGGCGTATTCAACCAATGGCGCATAAAACCTTGATCGCCACCTGAAATAGCAAACAAAGAGCGATAGAGACGAATAAAATGCAGGGATAACTCAGAAGATTTTGACTCAAGCCCTAAACCGATGCTTTCTTTGCGGGATAAAGTAGAGCGATTTACCCCGATAACCTTGCCGGCTAGTGCTTTGCTAATGCCTAACTCAGCACAAGCATTATTAAAGGCTTTAAGCAAAACCGTCCCTCGGTCTTTTGACTCTTTTATATTTGCTAGGGCTGACATCGTTGACTCCTCTAGTTTTTGCAAAAATACGCTAAGCAATAAGGAATTAGCTTCTGAACCAATATACGCCAAAATGCTGCAAAAGTCACATTTTTAGTCATTAAATTGCAAATGTAGCAAAATGAAAGTATTTTCTGTCTGATCCTTTGGGCAGCTCATGCTTAAAAAGATTTGAATTAATCCTGCATAAGGTCATTATAAAGCCAGAATGACTTTGATTTATTGTGAGCTCCCCATGAAAGCAATCGCCTATTACTCATCCTTACCTATTTTGCATGACGACGCTTTGGTCGACATCGAAATTGAACAACCTATTGCAACAGGCCGCGACTTGCTGGTAAAAATTAGCGCCATCTCAGTCAACCCCGTGGATTGTAAAATTCGCAAAAATGTTGACCCTCAAGGACAAGCAAAAGTTTTAGGTTGGGATGCAGTCGGCGTAGTTGAAGCTGTTGGCGATGAAGTCAGTTTATTTAAGATCGGCGATGCGGTGTATTATGCGGGAGATATCACCCGAAGTGGCAGCAATGCAGAGTATCAATTAATCGATGAGTGCCTTGTGGGTTTCAAACCTCGCACCCTGAGCGACGCTGAAGCGGCAGCGCTGCCGCTAACGTCGATAACTGCTTGGGAAATGTTGTTTGAGCGCCTTGATATAAACAAACCGGCGACCCGCAAACCCTTGTTACTCGTAATAGGTGGTGCAGGGGGAGTGGGCTCAATCCTGATCCAACTGGCTAAACATCTCAGCCAAGCAACTGTTATTGCCACGGCTTCCCGCCAAGAAAGTCAAGCCTGGGTCGAAGACCTCGGTGCAGATTATGTGCTCGACCATAGCCAGCCTCTTAAAGCACAAATAGAGGCCTTAAACTTGGGGCAAGTCAGTCACGTTGCCTGCACCACCCACGCAGACCAACACTTTGTGGCTCTAATCGAATTATTAAAACCACAAGGTAAACTCGGCATCATTGAATTTTCTGGCAGCGCGATAGACCTTAATTTACTCAAAGATAAGAGCATCTCTTTGCACTGGGAGTTTATGTTCACTCGGGCCAAATACCAAACTGAAGATATGATAGAGCAACACCACTTACTCAATCGCATCGCCACCCTCATCGACGAGGGCTTGATAAAAAGCACTTTAGGTGAGAACTTGGGGAGCATCAATGCTAAAAATTTACGTGCGGCACATGCACTCAGCGAGAGTAACAAGACCATTGGCAAAATTGTATTAGAGGGATTTTAAGCTTTAAACCCAAACCATATGGGCGTCTACAAGCGGCACTAGCACCTAAGTCAAACACAACACTGTTGGGTCTTTGTTAGTTATTCTCTTTCTCATCGAGAATATCTTGAGTCTTCCGGCTGCGCCATTCAGCAGCCACTAGTAGCATCATAAGCAGTAAGCCTACTGCGACAAATATTGTAGTCATGTTCATTCCTAATTGATTGTCGATGACGCACCACATCGCAAAACGAGATTTTAGCTAAATCGCTAATCTTTATAAGCCTGAAAGGTACGTTCAGCGCAGCCCTATTGGCGCACTATTCAGTGGATTAGCGTGATTTGAGGAAAATTAACTCTCAAGTGAAGATTTACACCCATTCATACTTGAGTTCTAGTCAATAGAAGCAAATTATACACCAAAAATGCATTCAATATCGGCTTAAAAAATAATCATTTTAAATCATATAGATAGTGATGAATACTAAGCATATTTTAACACTCGCTGTAGCAAGTAGCCCTAACATGCGCGATTAAAGTGCATTTTTAGGATTTTATTGACCCAACATGAAATACAATAATGACAACTGCCTTTGAGCGACGATGAATAGGTATGTCAACTAAACTGCATTACAATGGGCGTATTCAACGAACAGAGATGAAAGACCATGACAGATAAAATAAATGAAGATGCCTTGATGGCGCTAAAAATAGCCTTTAGTTATATGCCTAAAGCGATTGAAGTAAATAAGTATGAATATGGTGAGCGCTATACCAAAGTGCTTGAACACATTGAAACCGTGCGTGAAGAATTACTTGCAAACGACGTTGATCCAGAAGAGGTCTACGGCGAGATAAACCCAGACAATACACCTAACTCTTGTTATTAATTCTGCTGGTTAATTTTTAATTCTTCGTATAATAACACCTCGATATCGTTAATGAATGAAGCCACTGAGGTGTTATTCAAAGCATTTTAGATAGTAGAAATGCAGCGTTGGTCATCAATTAATACTAAATTTTCCCTAGGTAAAAAGTCTCGCTTTTCCACATCTTCACCAAGGTCTTCCTTGGCATAATAATCATTGCGAGCAAACCCCACTATTTCATCTCTATCGCCCGTATATTGCTGTCTATTCTGGTTTGGCATCAATAGTTTTCAAAGAGCGCAAAAACAGACCGAGTCCACCCACAGCCAAAACTAAAATAACCATAAGTTCGAAAGCCGACATCGTTTTAAAACTGAAGCGTACTGAGGATATTACGCCAAAAATTAACGCGCTAACCGACCCTAAGGTCAGTAACCAACCTAGAATGTTTTTACTATTATAAAAAATGAGCCCAACGCCAAACATAAAAGGGATCATAATCATTCCGCTGGTAAGACTCATATTCGTGCCCCAAGCCGAAAAGCCATATAGTCTGGTGCCCATGCCAAAATTAGTGCTGACTGTAATGGCGTTAAGTAGCAAATAAAAACCACCACACAGCATAATAACACCGATAAAAAACTGGCCTAAACCCCCTGAGGTTCCACCTGCTCCGCGCATCTTTATTTCCTTGTTTAGGTTCTTAACCAACTACAAATTTCGTTAATGAATATTTTGCAGTTTAAATTAGCCTCTATCAATTTTGCTGACAGCACTTTAACTTATTAAGCCACAATACCTGCTGCTCGATAAAGCTGCAAATGCACCTCAACTAAGGCCTGAATATCCCGTTGATAGCCTCCACCGATCACGGCAGCAATAGGCAAGCCTTTTTGGGCACAAACATCAAACACCAATTTATCGCGCTGATACACTCCTTCAGTGGTGATATTAAGATGGCCTAAGTCATCATTGATATGAATATCAACGCCCGCATCATAGATAACAGCATCAGGGCCAAAGGTATTTAGGGCTAAATTTAAGGCCTGATCAACGGTTTCAAGGTATTCAAGATCTTCCGTGCCTTTAGTAAGATTAAAATCAAGATCGGATACTTGTTTGCGTGCTGGAAAATTCTTTTCACCATGAATCGACACGGTATACACCTGCGCATTGTTTGCGGCTAATTTGGCCGTGCCATCTCCTTGATGCACATCGCAATCGAAAATCAGTACCTTATCAATTCCTTTAGTTTGCAACATACTCAATGCCGCTAAATACAAATCGTTAAATAAACAAAAACCCGCACCATAGTTGGCAAAAGCATGATGATAACCGCCAGTAAGATTTAATGCTTTACCCTGCTCTAACGCGAGTTTAGCGGTTAGGACAGTGCCGCCGACCGCCATAAGTGAGCGCCTTATCAATTGTTCTGACCAAGGAAAGCCGATGCGCCGCATTGCTTTCGGATCTAGGGTCCCGCTAATTAATTGCTTAACGTAAAGAGGATTATACACTTGGCATAACTGTCTTTCTGTCATAGGATCTGGGGCGATAAATGATGATTCAGGCACCTGTAATTCCCTGAGACGATCATGGATCCCTTGATACTTTTCGATGGGAAAACGATGGCGAATGGATAAATTCAACTGACTATAAATCGGGTGAAAAACTAATGGACTCATTTACAAACCATATGATAAGAATTAGCGTACTTAACTACTGACTACGAGAAAGAAGCCAAAATGGAATACTACCCTACTGTGAATAAGCCAAAATATCTAACTAAATTACTCTTACCACTTTTGATTAGTACGAGCATGTTTAACATTGCAAATGCCGATGTGGTTTATCAGGACCAAAGTCAATTGCATCAGATTGTCAAACAAATATCACCTGCCAATATTGAAAAAGACATTGTTAAGCTGGTCAACTTTGGTACTCGCCATACACTATCAGAAACGGAGTCTGACACTCGCGGAATTGGTGCGGCAAGACGCTGGATTAAAAGTGAATTCGAACAAATTAGTGCCAATTGTGGCGGATGTTTGGAGGTTTATTATCAAACCCAAGTGATACAAGGTGAAAAACGCATCCCTGGGCCAACAGAAGTGGTTAGTGTTATCGCAATTCAACGAGGTATCAGTGATCCTAATCGATACGTATTGATGTCTGGTGACATTGATTCCCGAGTATCTGATGTGATGGATTTCACCTCTGATTCTCCTGGCGCCAATGACAATGCCTCAGGCCTTGCTGGCACCCTAGAAGCAGCACGCGTATTAAGCCAGTATAAATTTAATGGCAGCATAGTCTATGCAGCTCTTGCCGGCGAAGAGCAGGGATTATTTGGCGGTAAGATTCTCGCCGCAGCAGCACAAAAAGCCGGATGGCGCCTTAAGGCTGTGTTAAACAACGATATGATTGGCAATATCGCCGGTATCAACGGGGTCATTAATAATAGTAGTGCTAGGGTTTTTGCCGAAGGTACTCGCGTCAACGAGAGCCAAGAACAGGCGACGAGTCGCCGCTTCACTGGTGGAGAAGTCGATTCACCTAGCCGTAACTTAGCCCGCTATATCGACTGGATTGCCGACCGCTATATCCCTAATTTAGATACCATGGTTATCTATAGGCTCGACCGTTTTGGTCGTGGTGGCCATCACCGCCCATTTAATGACTTGGGTTATCCAGCCGTGCGTATTATGGAAACCAACGAAAACTACAATAGACAACATCAAGATTTACGCACTGAAAATGGCATCGAATATGGTGACACATTGGCTGGAGTGAATTTTCCCTATGTGGCTAAACTCACTTCACTAAACGCAGCGTCATTAGCAAGTATGGCTTGGGCGCCCTCACCACCTGCTAAAGTCGCCGTAAAAGGCGCGGTTCAACCCAGTACTACCTTAAGTTGGCAAGCCTTAGATAAACAACAAAACCCACAACTTGCTGGCTATAAAATTTACTGGCGCTTAACCGATGCGCCGCAGTGGCAGTTCAGTAAATTTGTGGGCGATGTTAGTGAATACACCTTAGAAAATGTGGTGATCGATAACTACTTTTTTGGCCTTGCTAGTGTGAGTAAAGACGGATTTGAAAGTCCCGTTGTCTTCCCGGGGCCCGCTGGCTCTTTTGGTGAGTAAATCACCCAATTTCATTTGATTTGCAAGCCATAATAAAATAGGGCAAGCATAGAGGTCAGTGTGAGCGATAAAAACGATAGATCGGCCTTAGCCTTGCCAAGTAGTAGGCTCAGCCGATTTTCAAAATTAGGCTCTTTAGCCACTCGTGTGGCAGGTAATATGTTGGCCGATGGCGTGAGTGAGCTAGCGAGGGGCAACCGCCCCAAACTGAAAGATTTACTACTCACGCCAAGCAATGTTGGCCGAGTAGCGGATCAACTGGCGCAAATGCGTGGCGCAGCCATGAAAGTAGGTCAGTTGTTGTCAATGGATTCAGGCGATATTCTGCCGCCTGAATTGACAAATCTGTTAGCCAAATTGCGCTCTGATGCCCATGCTATGCCAGAAAAAGAACTGGTAAAACTCTTAAGCCAGCAATGGGGAGATGATTGGCGTAAACGTTTTATCCAATTTCCATTAAAACCCATTGCTGCAGCTTCAATTGGTCAAGTACATAAAGTTATCGATGATGATCTCAAACGTTTGGCCATCAAAATTCAATATCCTGGTATAAAACAAAGCATCGACAGTGATGTTGATAATGTGGCGGCTTTGATAAAAATGACGGGGCTGTTGCCTAAGAAACTGAACCTGACTCCCTTGTTAAATGAGGCGAAAAAACAACTACACGATGAAGCGGATTACGCTCTCGAAGGACGACGATTACAAGAGTACGCAAAAGTTATCGCCAATGACGATGCTTTTGCGATGCCTGCCTTTGAACCTCAGTTAAGCTCAGAATTGATACTTGCCATGACCTACCTTGATGGTAGTCCGATTGAGGACCTAGTAGATGCGCCACAAACACTGAGAAATAAAGTGGTAAGCGATTTAATGCGCTTGTTTTTTAAGGAGTTGTTCGATTTTCAACTAGTACAAACTGACCCTAACTTTGCCAACTTTCAATACAACCACGACGAACAAAAAATCATACTGTTAGACTTTGGGGCGACTCGCAATTATCCAGCTGAATTTGCCAATGCTTACCGACGCTTGATGAGTGCAGCTGTTGCTAAAGATAAAACTGCGATTCAACACGCCGCCTTAACTATTGGTCTTATAGCTGAGGCTGTTCCAAGCCACATTCAGGCCATTATCACTGATATGGTGTATCTAGCCTGTGAACCTTTATATGCTGAGCAAGCCTATGACTTTGCCAACAGTGGTTTGTCCGCTCGTTTGCAACAACAAGGTATGCAAATTGGCTTGGACAAAGAATACATTCACACTCCTCCCAGCGACGCGATATTCTTACATCGCAAATTAGGTGGGCTGTTTTTATTAGCCATGAAACTCAAAGCCAAGGTCAATATGGCCGACCTATTTGCCCCCTATCAATATAAATAACGGTATTATCGACCTCGTTTCGCGCTGAACAATGAGTTGACGCAAACGACTGTCGATAAAACCCAAGGCATTTCCCCACCCCACTATTTCTCTCTTAATATCCACAAAAAAGTTAAATTTTGCATCTACTTTGGATTCTCAATCGTTTATAGGTAACACTACAAAACTAAATTGCAATTTAACTGGGTAGTAAGCATGGAACATGAAGAGCACCTTCGCTTGTTAGGTAAAATAGCGGCTGGCGATCAGCTGGCATTTACCACTTTGTACGAAGCCACCAGCGCACAATTATATGCGATCTGTCTAAAAATGCTGAGGCGCAAAGAATGGGCTGAAGACGCGGTGCAAGATGCCTATGTGAAAATATGGCATAACGCCGGCGAGTATCGAACCGGTTTAGGTACGGTACTAACATGGATGGTGAGTATTGCCCGTTACCGTGCTTTAGACATGTTACGTTTTTATAAAGTACGCAACGAACAAGATATTGATGAGACGATCTTACTTGAGGATGATGATTTGCTCGACTTGTCTAGCGAAGATAAAAAACAACTCAATTTTTGTTTAGATGAGCTCGAAGATACGCAAAAACAAGCGATTCATTTGGCTTTCTATTGTGGTTTAAGTCACCAAGAAGTGACTACCCACATAGACGTTCCATTAGGGTCAACCAAGAGCATGATTAGGCGTGGTTTACAGTTACTAAAAAGGTGTTTAGGAATATGAATTATTTAATCCAACCCCGACGTGATGCATTAGCCGCCGAGTATGTGCTTGGCACTTTGCGTGGCAGAGCACGTGTACGTTTCCAAGGGCTAATCTTACAATATCCTGCGATACGCGCTTCAGTAGAACAGTGGGAACAACATATCAATTCGCTGGGCAGCCAGCTGCAACCTGTGCCGCCAGACCCCATTGTATGGGAAAAGATTAAACAACGACTGGCATTTGACGGGGCACGTACACCAAGTCAACAAACCTTGGCAGAAAATGTCGTAGTGTTCCCGAGTAAAACAGTATCGCGCTGGAAAGTACTATCCCTACTCGCAAGTGCCGCCACCGTAGTTTTGGCTGTATTACTGGTGCAATTGCAACCGACGCCCTTGTTGCCTGCTCAACAGTTTACAGTAATGCAAAATGAAGCCAAAGAATCGCTGTGGTTAATCGAAATCACCGCAGAGACCATAGAAGCTTATGCGTCTAAAAACGTCAGCCAACGTCAGCAAAATGACTATCAATTATGGATGATTGCCGAAGATGGCAGGCCCCCTATTTCTCTGGGTCTATTACCACAGTCAGGCTTGGCATCATTGGCTAAACATGCACAATTTGAACAACTTGATATTGCTGCTTTAGCGGTCAGTTTAGAGCCGCTAGGTGGTTCGCCCACAGGTTCACCGACTGACGTATTGTATGTCGCTAAGCTTGCTCTACTGTAAACGTTCAATTCAATCTATGACGCCTTGGTCTCAGGGCGTCAACATCTTGTATCAGAGCCATTCGACACAAATATTGATTAACTCACCTAACTCAACCTCCCCACCCCATAATGTAAATATCAGCTTGTCTTAGTTTTACTAGATTCCGAATGAGTGAAGTAAGACAAAATAAAAAATATTTTCAACGAATCTAAACAGTAACAAATTAAATTTTAAAATCAGGGACATTTACCTAAACACTCTCACAGCCCCTATAAAACTTGGGGTAATAGTGACTTTTTTGGCTTGACCTCGCATATATTAATCATAGCTATATCCTATTTTCAAAATAATTTAAAAAATAAATTAATTATTTTGCATCTAGTTGAGGATGTGGATCGTTTGGCTTGATGACAAAACAAAACAATAGAGGAATATGTCATGAACAAGTCTTCATCCACACTCGCACTGAGTCTTTTAGCCACTGCCATTATCGGTCAGTTTGCCCATGCATCTAGTCACAGAGAAGCACCTAACATCACGCGTTTTCCGACACTCGATTCAACAGATTTTTATGCTTTTAACAGTTATGAAGAAGGGCGCGGCGATTTTGTTACCATGATCGCTAATTACATTCCCTTACAAGATGCCTACGGCGGTCCAAATTATTTTGCCATGGATCCAGCAGCAGTTTATAGCATACACATTGATAACGACGGCGACGCTGTTGAAGATCTAACCTTTCAACTGCGTTTTAACTCAATGCTAGCCAACAGTAATGAGGGAATTAAGTTAACCGTCGGTCCTGAAGGTAATCAACGTAGTGTCGGTGTACCTTTAAAAAATATCGGTGGTATTTCAGCCACTGACCAAAGTGCCGCCAATTTTAGTGAGTCGTATTCACTTACCTTGGTAAATGGACCACAAAGTAGCGGCGCAGCCACCACTATACAAAATGCCACAAGCGGCATGGACTCCTTCCACAAACCCTTAGATTTCATTGGTAATAAAAGCTTTACTGATGCAGCTGGTTATCAAGCCTACGCTGATACGTTTGTTTACTCATTTGCCCTACCCGGTTGTGAGCAAATGGGCAAAATATTTGTTGGACAACGCAAAGACGCCTTCGTCGTCAACCTAGGTAAAACCTTTGATTTAGTTAATTATGTGCCAGTTGAAGGTGACAGCGCACCGGGCGCCGGTGATGCAGGCGGATTTCCTGGTGGGATCACGCAATCAGCTGACAATGATGATTTAATTGATAAAAACGTCACGTCTATTGCTATAGAAGTCCCTAAGTCCTGTACCACAGGTATGGGTAACGGCACCATTGGAGCTTGGACCACAGCCAGTTTACCTCAAGCACGGATTCTGAATCCTGATGCAAGTTTTGCATCCACAGAAGTGAATGGCGGAGCATTGACTCAAGTATCACGCTTAGGTAATCCACTGGTCAATGAACTGGTAATTGGTTTAGCGGATAAAGATACTTTTTCTAGCTCACAGCCGAAGGATGATGGTCAGTTCGCTGATTATGTTACTCACCCGACCCTACCTGAATTATTAAATATCTTATTCAAAGATGCGGTCAATACAACCTTAGGCGCAAATATTGAAACACTTGCCCCCACTAATTTTCCTCGTACGGATTTAGTCACGGCATTTTTAACTGGCTTCCCAGGTGTAAACCAACTTTCTACGGTAACACCGTCTGAGATGTTGCGTTTAAATACGGGTATTGCAGCAACCGCCAGTGCAATGCAGTCTCCCTTTGGCGTCGCTGGGGATGATTTAGCCGGCTTCCCAAATGGTCGCCGCCCTGGTGATGACGTAGTAGATATTGCACTGCGTGTAGTAATGGGTCGCTTGTGTTATCCCATCCCCGTTGCAGGTGTTGAAACTGATTTAGGTTTGTGTGCGCCTGAAGATGCAAGTGTCGGTAATGTCCCCTTTACTGATGGTGCTCCAGTCAATGCTTCAATGATGATGAATTCATTCCCCTATCTTGCTACCCCAAAATCTGGTTCAGAGTAAGGAGTCGATAATGAAAGCGAATATAAACACAGTCACTCTGGTGATATTCAGTTTATTTGGACTAACGGCGTGTAATTTTTCAGACGATGATACGCCTAAACCTAACCAGTCACCTATGGCATTAGATGCCAGCATAGTGACCCAAACTGATACGCCCGTTATGGATAATCTAAGCGCAACTGATGCTGATAATGATGCATTGACCTTTAGTGTTATTACCGATCCCATGTCAGGTACCCTGACGGTTATGAGCAATGGTTCATTCACTTATACACCAGCAGAAAACTTTGTTGGCTCAGATAGTTTTGTATTTAGTGCGAGCGATGGCATTAGTGCTGCTGAGGCCACAGTGAATATCACGATTGAAACCTTACAGCTTAGTTTTGGCGAATACAGTCGACAAGCCTTTAATCAAACATCAAGCGACTCGCCCCTGCCAATCAATGGCAGGGCATTCACCCAAGATGTCACTCAGGCTAACGCCTATGACGACTTAATTAACAAGTAAAAACCTGTTTTACCAGGAAGGTTATGTAGCCATGGATGGCTTTTTTAATACCCTTGTTTATCAACTAGGAGAGATAGTCATGCGCCACCAGCAACGTAGTTTAATGTTATTCATATTTTTTATTAGCCTTGGTGCATCGGCAGAGCCTTATAAGCCCCTAGACAGACAACAAATCATTGCCCGTTGGGATCTCGGTGCAGCTAACAAAGAAACTAGCTTACCCTTACAACAGCGCATGGAAAAAGTCGCTTGGCACATTGAACAAGGCCAATATGCTGGCCAAGCCAATAAACATTATGGTCGTGCCAGAGCATTGTTATCACCCTTATTTGATTCTGCACAAACCTTTCAGTTAAGTACTGAAAATAACATCACTCAAAGTTACACCTTATATTTATGGTCACGAGTGTTACAACATCAACACCAATTTGCTCAAGCGATTAACTATCTAGACCAAAGCATTGAATTAAACCCTGATAACAGCGCGGCTATATTACTCAAGGCTAACGTTTTGCTGACCCAAGGGCAATTCGCTCAGAGCAAACAGACGTGCACACAGTTATTAGGTAAAGCCGATCTGCTGCTTACCACTGCATGTGTATTAGAGGTGATGGCAAATCAAGATCAATTAAGCGCTAGCTATGTGCAACTGAGCCAACTGTTAAATCAGCAATCACTGCGAAATAGCCAACAAAAGCAAGAGTGGTTGTTACAACTCGCCGCTGATATGGCCTTAAGATTGAATAAGTATCAAGAGGCGGAAAAGTGGCTGGCTAAGGCCCTTTCTGAAGTGAGAGAGGGCTCTGACAAACTAAATTTAGCCCAGAAACCACTCAGTTTTATTGTATTGTGGGCTGATGTTCAATTGAGCCTCAAGCAAACTAATACAGTATTAGTGCAACTTAGTTACGTTGTTAAGCAGGCTGGGTTCAAAGATGATGCCTTGTTAACACGACTGAGCTTAGCCGAAAAAACCACCGCCAAAACTAAGTGGCAAACCCTGCTTACAGAGCGTATAGAACTAAGATTAGCAAGACAGGATAAATTTCACAGTGCTGATCTCGCACGTTTTTATCTGGATATCGCACCCAATCCTCAGCAGGCACTTTATTGGGCAAGAATTAACTGGCAACAAGCAAAATTAAATGATGACAAACAACTTTTGGATAGAGCCTTAATGATGCAAAATATCGACTCTTAAGCACAGCAACTATCCATGCGGTCATCTCACTCTATTTATTTTGGAACACCCACCATGAAGTACTTTTTTAATTCTTGTCATGCCAGACTGCTACTTTTAAGCTTTTTGTTATACTGGCCTGCGGCTAACGCCCATCAAATGAGTACGGCCTATTTACAGTTGTCACAGAGCCCCTTACATATATCTGCATTTGAGCAAGATACAACTGAAAACAGTCCTTCAGCCACTTTTTATGGGCAACTCCAACTGCGATGGTTTGATTTAGAATTAGTGATTGGCTTAGATGCTAATACCGATGGTGAATTATCTTGGGCTGAAGTTGATAGTCGTTCACCTGAAATCAAAGCCTTTGCACGGCAGCACCTTGCCATCTTAAGCGCTAATGCGCGCTGTGAGTTAAACATAGAGAATGATATTCAGACCGACATGCATTTTGATGAAGGTTACTTAGTGCTGTATTTTAGCAGCCCCTGCCCAGTGTTAAATGCACAAAACAAACCCAATGTTTTAACTATTCAGTATTCTGCAATTTTCGCTCAAGATGCTGATCACAAGTTGTTAGTCAACGCCGAGCTTTTCGAGCAAAAGTTTGCTGGCGTGTTAGATGCACAAAACCAGAGCTATCTAATAGAGCCCGAAAATAACCGAATTTTAAGTATTGTTTTTACCTATATTTATCAGGGCATAAGCCATATTTTCATGGGAACCGATCATATTCTGTTTTTATGTGCCTTGTTACTCACTTGCGTGCTTCATCGCGAAAATCATCAGTGGCAGGCTAAAGCTAAATTAAAGAAAATATTAAAAGACACAGGGTGGATAATCACCGCTTTTACCGTTGCTCATTCACTTACCCTAACGGCCACCGCAATGGATATTATTGTGCCAAGTAGCCGCTGGGTTGAATTTGGCATTGCTTTGTCTGTATTGTTAACCGCACTGAATAATATTTGGCCCTTAGTTTTGCGCCTAGGCTGGATTACCTTTGCTTTTGGTTTATTACATGGCATGGGATTCGCTGGTGTTCTGGGAGAGCTAGGTATAGACAAGGACCAAAAACTGCTGTCGGTCATCGCCTTCAACCTTGGCGTAGAATTTGGCCAGTTGATGATATTGGCAGCACTATTACCGGTCTTGCTTTATGTCGGCAAACGTCGTTGGTACCAAACCTATGGTTTACAGGCAAGTTCGGCCGTTATTGCAATCATTGCCTTGCAATGGTGTATTGAACGTTTTTAATTCAAAGTGGAATAATTCCTGATATTTTAGTTGCGACGGCTTAAAGCGCGTTATGATAGTAAAATGCTACCGTCGTATAAGGAAAATCCATGTTAATTAATTTAACGCCTTTGCAAGCTCGAATCATCGGTGTATTACTTGAAAAAGAAAGCACAACACCTGAACAGTATCCCCTATCGCTTAATAGTCTAACCCTTGGCTGCAATCAAAAAAGTAATCGTGAACCGGTGATGAATTTATCTGAGCAAGAGGTGCAACAAGGCTTGGACGAACTCAACGATAAAAAGTGCATCTTTACTATCACCACCAGTGGTAGTCGCGTCGCCAAATATAAACACCGTTTTTGCAATACTGAATTTAGCTCTTTGCAATTTAGTGAGCAGCAACGAGCCCTTATCTGTGTCATGTTGCTACGTGGTCCCCAAACACCTGGCGAGTTGCGCACACGCACCCAGCGCTTAGCCGACTTTTCTAATGTTGAGCAAGTTGAGGGCTGTTTAGTGGCTCTACAAGATCTTAATGGTGAGCAGTTAGTGACGAAGCTAGCCAGAGAGCCTGGCAAACGCGAATCACGTTATGCTCAGTTATTTTGTGGTGAAGAAGGTTTACAAATAAGTTCAACTGATTTTAACCAGCAGGATGAGAGATCGGTTCACAACCAGCCAGCATTGAACGTCAGGGTTGCCGAACTTGAAAACCAAGTGTCAGAAATGAAAAATCAGTTAGAGGAACTGCGCCAACTCGTTGAGATATTAAGCGCATAAACAAGTAAAAACAGCGCAACTATGCCATTGATTGCATGATCCATTGTTTTAGTTGCGCTTCACCTAAAGCTCCAGAAACTCGATTGACTTCTTTACCTTGTTTAAACATGATCAAAGTCGGAATACTGCGAATGGCTGCGTTGGCTGATACCTGTTGCGCTACTTCAGTATTCACTTTGGCAAACAGGAGTCCGGGGGACTGCTTAGCCACTTGACTAAATACCGGCGCCATCACTTTACACGGCCCACACCAACTAGCCCAAAAATCTACCACGACCGGTAAATCATTACGTTCAATATATTTATAAAAATTACTATCAGTGAGCTCAACAGGTTTTGCGGCATATAAAATCGACTGACACTTGCCACATTTTCCTTCGAGATAAGACTTATTCTCAGGGACATTATTGGTAGAAAAACAAGATGAACAAACCAAATGCATCACGGCACTCCTTA